>WNGI01007125.1_pt1 | contig 10216 bp, 7 predicted proteins | sample 5400621 | NCBI WGS metagenome assembly WNGI01 (sample SAMN13153374, study PRJNA577476) | soil metagenome | isolation source: 20 cm soil or saprolite under Garry oak tree replicate 1 | place: USA:California | collected 2016-06-15 | reverse complement strand
CGACACCGGTCAGGACGGGCGCGCGGCCTGTTAAGAGCACGTTGACTCGTTTGCATACGCTGACCATGTGTCTCTTCTTGACTTCCTGCTGCCGCCGCGTTGCGGCGGCTGTCGCAAAGTCGGCGCCTGGCTGTGTGATGCATGTCGAGCTAGGGTTCGGCGTCTCGAGGAGCCGCTGTGTGGACACTGCGGCGTTGAGGTCGCTTCAGCGCGGCGCGACTGTGGCTGCCGAGCCAGGTTGAAATCGTTGACGCGCCTGCGCTCCGCGGTCGCGTATGAAGGGCCCATCGAGAGCGCGGTGCATCGGTTCAAGTACGAGGGCTGGCGTCGCCTCTCCGGTCCGCTGGCTCAGCTCATCGCGGAACGGCTCGCCATCGAGGGCCTGGCGGCGCGCTGCGTGATCGCCGTCCCCCTGCATCCCGCCCGACTGCGCCAACGTGGCTACAACCAGGCGGAGCTCCTGGCCCGCGAGCTCCGGAAGCGGATGACGCTGGACGCACCTGAGGGAGAACTCGTACGTACGGTTCCCACACCACCGCAGGTCGGCCGCGACCGACTGCGGCGCTTCGACAACGTGAGAGGCGCGTTCAGTTGGCGTGGTGCGGCTCTCGAAGGCGATTCGATCTTGCTGGTGGACGACGTTGCGACCACCGGAGCGACGCTTGATGCCTGCGCAAGCGCATTGCGTGCGGCCGGATCGGGGCCTGTAACGGGGGTCTCAATCGCGAGGGTTAACGTATAGTTGGCGCTCGGTTTACCAATTCAAGAGCGGAGGCTAGCCGAATGGCAGTCCGGATCCCGGGCATCAACATCGACGAGTACTACCAGCAGCTCGGGCCGATCGAGCCGCTGATTCGGGACGACCGAGTAACCGAGATCATGGTCAACGGCAACGACCACGTGTACGTAGAAATGGCGGGCAAGGTCGTGCTCACGAACATCAAGTTCGTCGACGAAGACCAGCTTCTCAATGTGATCCAGTTCATCGTTCGCACCGTCGGCCGGCGCATCGACGAGCGGTCACCGCTCTGTGACGCTCGACTCGCCGACGGTTCCCGCGTCAACGCGGTGATCCGTCCGCTCGCGCTGAACGGCCCGCTGCTCACCATCCGCAAGTTCTCTCGCGACCCCTACCAGGTCGAAGACCTGATCCGCTTTGGAACGTGCAACGAAGCCGGCTTTGGATTCCTGAAGGCGGCGGTGCTGTCCAAGGCGAACATCATCGTCTCGGGTGGAACCGGCACCGGTAAGACCACGTTTCTCAACGTGCTCTCGGGCTTCATCCCCGTCGAGGATCGCATCGTGACCATCGAAGACGCGGCCGAGCTGCAGCTCCACCAGGAGCACGTGTGTCGCCTCGAGACGAGGCCCAAGGACATCAACGGCGAAGGCGAGATCACAATCCAGCGCCTCGTCATCAACTCGCTCCGCATGCGCCCCGAGCGCATTGTGGTCGGCGAGTGCCGCAGCGGTGAAGCGCTCGACATGCTGCAGGCGATGAACACCGGCCACGACGGCTCGATGACCACGCTCCACGCCAACAGCACCCGCGACGCACTCGCCCGACTCGAGACGCTGGTTCTCATGGCCGGCGTCGACCTGCCCATACGGGCTATCCGCCAGCAGGTCGCGGGCGCGATCAACCTGATCGTGCAGCTCAACAGGCTGCGCGATGGGTCGCGCAAGGTCACCGCGGTATCGGAGATCGTGGGCATGGAGCAGGACGTGATCACGATGCAGGACATCTTCGTGATGGACCAGAAAGGTGCTACGCCTGACGGCAAGGTCATCGCCGAATTCAAGCCGACCGGCCTCCGGCCGAAGATCCTGGACCGGATGTTCAACCAGGGGATCCCGCTTCCGAAGGAGATCACAGCCCTCTTCCCGCCACCTCCCGGATACAAGCCGGCGACCCGCTAGGCAGCCTCCGAAGCCAGGGTTATACTCGGGTTGTGAAGGTCGTCCTGCACGACCGTACCAACGGTCTGGGGCAGGAAGTGCGCGATACGGCGCTCCGCAAGCTCAACCGCCTCGAGCGCCACTTCGGCAAAGTGGTCGACGCGGAGGTGGAGTTCTCCGAGGAGCAGAAGCGAAGCGGGCTGGCGATCTCGGTCTGCCGGATAAACCTGCACCTCGACGGCCGGCGCACGCCTGTGCTGCACGCGCGCGAGCGCGGCGCGGACCCTCAGTCGGCGCTCGACCTTGCGCTGGACAGGATCGATCGCCAGCTGGTCGCGTTCAAGGAGAAGGTGACGCACCGGAAGCAGGCGGTCTCGCCGGTTCGGGTGCCGCCCCAGGAGGAACGAGCAAAACGCCGCCCTGCCGAGCCGGAGCGGCTGCGCCTGAAGCTCAGGCCGATGTCCGAGGCAGAGGCTCTATCCGAGCTCCAGGCCGACAGCCAGCCCTTCGTGATCTACCTGGACGAGGACTCGGGCGAGATCCAGATCCTGGTTCGGCGGGCAGACGGCTCGCTGGCCGTGATCGAACCCATAGTGCCCTAGCCCGGATTTAGATTCGCCCGGGCCGGGTAACCTCTAGTTCAGACCCCATGGCGATCCTGACACGGCTTCTCGACCCCAACGAGCGCGAGGTCAAGCGTCACCTTTCGATCGCCCAGGCGATCACGGCGCTCGAACCCGAGCTCAAAGAGCTCGACGACGCGGGCTTGCGCGCGCGCTCCGATGAGCTGCGCGAGACGGCTCGCGATGGTCAAGACCTCGATGAGCTTCTGATCGAGGCGTTCGCCCTCTGCCGTGAGGCGAGCCGCCGCGCCGTGGGTCTGCGCCACTTCGACGTCCAGCTCGTCGGTGGCATCGTCCTGCACCAGGGAAAGATCGCCGAGATGAAAACCGGCGAAGGCAAAACTCTCGTCGCCAGCCTCGCGCTGTACCTCAACGCGCTGGCCGGCAAGGGCGTGCATCTGGTCACCGTGAACGACTACCTGGCGCGCCGCGACGCGGGTTGGATGGCGCCCATCTATCACCTGCTCGGTCTGACGGTGGGCGTGAACGTCGGGTCGACGGCGACGTTTGTTTACGACCCCGAGTACCTCGACGAAACGCATCCCGATCCCCGCCTTCAGCACCTGCGGCCGGCGAGCAAGAAGGAGGCCTACGCCGCGGACATCACGTACGCGACCAACTCCGAGCTGGCCTTCGACTACCTGCGCGACAACATGGCGCGAGACCTCGAGCAGTGCAGCCAGCGAGACCTCAACTACGGGATCGTCGACGAGGTCGACTCGATCCTGATCGACGAGGCTCGCACGCCGCACATCATCTCCGGTCAGTCAGATGAATCGACCGACAAGTACTACCAGTACGCGCGTTGGGCCGCGCGGCTAACTGAGGGTGAGGACTACGAGGTCGACCTGAAGCACAAGTCCGCCTCACTGACCGAGACTGGCATCGCGAAGATGGAGCGCTGGACTGGAATCAAGAACATCTACGACCTCGAGAACGTGATCGAGGCGCATCAGATCAACCAGGCGCTGAAGGCGAAGGCGCTCTTCCTGCGCGACCGCGACTACCTCGTCAAGGACGCGGAGGTCATCATCGTCGACGAGTTCACCGGCCGCACGATGCCCGGGCGCCGCTGGTCGGACGGGCTGCACCAGGCGGTCGAGGCGAAGGAAGGCGTGAAGGTCCAACAGGAGCAGAAGACCATCGCCACGATCACCGTGCAGAACTACTTCCGACAGTACGAAAAGCTGGCCGGGATGACCGGTACGGCTGTGACCGAGGCGGAGGAGTTTCACAAGATCTACGGCCTGGACGTCGTCGTCATCCCGACTCACCGCGCGATGGTGCGGGCGGACAGCCCCGACGTCATCTACAAGACGGAGAAGTCGAAGTTCGAGGCTGTGATCGACGAGATCGTGGACATGAACAAGCTGAACCGGCCTGTGCTCGTGGGCACGGTGTCGGTCGAAAAGTCGGAACGGCTTTCGAAGATGCTCGAACGACGTGGCGTCAAGCACAACGTGCTCAACGCCAAACAGCACGAACGTGAGGCGGCGGTCGTCGCGGAGGCGGGTCAGCCTGCGGCGGTCACGATTGCGACCAACATGGCCGGACGCGGCACCGACATCGTGCTCGGCCGTGGCGTCACTGACGTCGGCGGGCTGCACATCATCGGCACCGAGCGCCACGAGAGCCGCCGCATCGACAACCAGCTGCGCGGTCGTGCCGGCCGTCAGGGAGATCCTGGCTCGAGCCGGTTCTTCATCTCCCTCGAAGACGACCTGATGAAGATCTTCGGACCGGCCGCAGACCGCATCGGCCGGTTGATGGAGACGCTGGAGGTCGAGCCGATCGAGCATCCGTGGGTCGCACGCTCGATCGCGAGCGCTCAGAAGAAGGTCGAGGGCATGCACTTCGACGCCCGCAAACACGTGGTCGAGTACGACGACGTAATGAACAAGCAGCGTCAGATCGTCTACGAGGAGCGCCGCAAGGTCCTCGAAGGCGCGGACGCGCGCGGCAACATCCTCGGCTACGTGCGCGAGATCATCCAGAAGGGTGTCGATCAGCACTGCCAGAGCCGCCACGCCGAGAACTGGGATCTCGACGGGCTGGTGAAGTACCTGTCCGCGTACCTGCCCCTGGCGCCCGGGACTCAAATTCCTGATGAGTCCCTTGGGAAGGGTCCCGAAAATCTGGTCGAGTATCTCTACGGGTCCGCTTCCGATGCCTACGACCGAAAGACCGAGGAAGTCGGTGCGGACCTCATGCCGATGGTGGAGCGTGACGTGATGCTGCGCACGATCGACTGGCAGTGGATGGAGTATCTGACCCAGATGGAGCACTTCCGCGAGGGCATCGCACTCCGGGCGTACGGCCAGCGCGATCCGTTGGTCGAGTACAAGAACGAAGCGTTCGAGATGTTCAACGAATTGCGCGACCGGATCGAGTCGTCGATCGTCGCGAACATCTACCGCGTGCAGGTGCAGCGCAACGCGCCGCCTCCCCCGGCTCCGCCGCTCGTCAGACAGCTGACCGAGAGTGGACCCGGAGAGGTCGACGGCTCGAACGGCGCAGGGCGCGGAGCAACGCCTCAGCAGCGGCGCGCGGCCCCCCTTGCGGCAGCCTCGGCGCCTGTGCCGGTCGGTGCTGCTTCCGGCGCCGCGGCGCAACATAAAATCGGACGCAACGATCCGTGCTGGTGCGGATCAGGCAAGAAGTACAAGAGGTGCCACGGCAAGTAATGGACGCTGAACTAGACCCGAAAGAGCTTCTGAACAGGATCCTGCAGCTCAAGGAGCACCTTTGACCTACCCGCGAAAGCAAAGCGGGCGGACGAACTAGACGCTGAGCTGACCAAGCCGGGGGCGTGGGATGACCCGCGCTCGGCGGGCCAGATCGCGCGCGAGGGTGCCGAGAACCGGGAGATTGTCAACACGTGGGAGCGTCTGGAGCGGCGCGCCCGCGACCTCGTGGAGCTGGACCAGCTGGCCGAGGGCGATCCTGAGCTCGAAAAGCAGGTGGCTCAGGAAGGCGTGGCTATCGCCGATGAGCTTCGCCGGCGCGAGCTCGACCTGCTCTTCACCGATCCGTACGCCAGCCACAACGCCGTGGTCACGATCTCGGTAGGCCAGGGTGGGGTGGAGGCCCAGGACTGGGTCGAGATGCTGCTGCGCATGTATCTCAAGTGGGCGGAGCGGCGAGGCTTCGAGACGGAGATCATCGACGAGTCACGAGGTGAGGAGGCAGGGCTCAAGAGCGTCACCCTCATCGTCCGGGGGCCCCGCGCCTATGGCTTGCTGCGCTCCGAGCACGGCGTGCACCGCCTTGTGCGTATCTCACCCTTCGACCAAAACCACCGTCGCCACACTTCATTCGCCCTGGTCGAGGTGATGCCCGAGCTCGAGGGCACGGATGAGGCTGGGATCGTGATCAACCCCAACGACCTTCGCATCGACACCTACCGCTCGACAGGGGCGGGTGGACAGCACGTCAACAAGACCGATTCCGCGATCCGCATCACGCACCTGCCGACCGGGATCGTCGTCACCTGCCAGAACGAGCGATCGCAGATGAAGAACCGCGAGACCGCGATGAAGGTGCTGAAAGCGCGGCTCTTCCAGCGCCAGCAGCAGGAGGCGGCGGAGCACCTCGACCAGATCCGCGGCCAGGTCATGCCGGCCGAGTTCGGATCCCAGATCCGCAACTACGTGCTGCAGCCGTACACGCTCGTCAAGGACGTGCGGACCGGGCTCGAGGTCGGCAACGCCCAGGCCGTGCTGGACGGCGAGATCGATCCCTTCATCGAGGCGTGGCTCCGGTGGCGGCTGAGTCAGAGCAGCGCGGTCGCGCAGACGTCGTAGAGCCCCTCCGGCCCTTCGGGCCGCCAATGCCGCGTCAGAAATCTGGGTCGCGCAAGCCTCCTTGGGCTCGTCCGTTAAGGCCAATGGTTGGCACTCTTGGAAGGGGTTGGAGCCAAACGGGGCATGGGTTATACTGCCCGCGACCTAGCCACGCGCGCCCGCCGGCGCGTAACGCCACAGCAAGAGACGCAGCCAATGGTTTTGACACCAGATTTCGAGAGCCGGCCGGTGATCAGCTTCCAGCGCGTCTTCAAGACGTATCCGACTGGAACTGAAGCCCTTCGCGACATCAACCTCGAGGTCCCCGAGGGCGACTTCCTCTTCCTGGTCGGCCCCTCTGGCGCCGGCAAGTCCACGGTCGTGCGCCTGCTGATCCGAGAGGAGAAGCCGACCAAGGGCAAGATCTTCGTCGACGGCATCGAGCTGGGCCGTATGAAGCGGCGCAAGCTGCCGTACTACCGGCGCAAGGTCGGCCTCGTCTTCCAGGACTTCAAGCTGCTGCCGAACCTGACCGTCTACGAAAACGTGGCTTTTGCCTTGCGCGTTCTCGGCGAACCCGATCAGCACGTGCGGGACCGGGTTGCGGAGGCGCTCGACACGGTCAGCCTCTCGGCGAAAGAGAACACGTATCCGGCAAACCTCTCCGGTGGCGAGCAGCAGCGCGTCGCAATCGCCCGCGCGCTGGTGCACGCGCCGCGATTCATCATCGCCGACGAGCCCACCGGAAACCTGGACCCCGCGACCGCGTGGGAGATCATGCAGCTGTTCCTGCGCATCAACGCGCGCGGCGCCACCGTGGTGATGGCGACGCACAACCGCGAGATCGTGGACCTTCTCCGACGCCGCGTCGTCGCGATTGACGCGGGCCAAATCGCAAGAGACGACCGTTCAGGCAGGTATCACGATGATGTTGCGAAACCTCAAGTTCGCGCTCAATAGCGCCTGGCAGAGCTTCTGGCGGAACCTGGCCGTGAGCCTGGCCGCGGTTCTGTCGATCACGCTCATCCTGATTCTGGCCGGGATCAATCTCCTGGTCGGTCACGCTCTCTCTCAGGTGCTGGACGGCTTCCGCGCGAAGGTCAGCGAGATCTCGATCAACGTGTCCGACGACACGCCGCTGCAGAGTGTCTACGACTTCGACCAGGTGCTGACCGCGGACCCGCGCGTGGCCAGCGTGCGATTCATCACGAAAGACGAGGCGCTCGCTCAATTCAAAGCGGATCCGCAAAACGTCGTCTTCGCTCAGCAGATCGAAGGCAATCCCCTTGACGCGAAGCTCGAGGTCCACGTCAAGAATCTGAGCGATGTCGCCGGCATCGACACCGTCGCCCGGCGCTGGTCGGGTGTCGATCCGACCGATCCGACCAACTACCAGGGTGAGTTCGTCAACCGGATGCTCGAGCTGTCGTCCTGGCTGAGCCTGGCCGGCGTTGCGCTTCTTTTGATCCTGATGCTCGTTTCGGTCGTGATCGTGATGAACACGATCCGCACGGCGGTCTATCACCGCCGCAAGGAGATCGAGGTGATGAAGCTCGTCGGCGCGACGGAATGGTTTGTCCGGGGGCCGTTCGTGATCGAGGGCATCATGACCGGGCTCATCGCGGCTTCGATCGCTCTCGCCCTGCTCGTTGTCGCCTACCCACCTGCGGTCGATCGTTTCAAATCCGATATCGGGTTCATCCCTCTGAGCTACGACCCGCGGTTCATCACGATCCTCGCCCAGGACCTGCTCCTGGCGGGTGCGCTGCTGGGCGCGCTGGGGAGCTACATCGGCGTCCGCCGTTACGTGAGGATCTGACGGTTTGAGGGCTCGCCTGCTGATCGCCGCGATCCTGGCCGCCACCGCGTGGGCCCCACAGTCGGTGCACAACGCCTCGGCCATCTTCTGCTACTCGGGCGATCCGCCGGCCGTGTATCAGGCTTGCGTCGCCTACAACCAGGGCATTGGGCAGCAGGTCAACAACCAGAACCAGCTCATCAACATCCAGTCGAAGATCAACAACACGATCAACCAGATCAACGCCATCGACGCCATGATCGCCAGCCTTCAATCCCAGATCGCTGCGCAAAAGGCGCTGATCGCCCAGACGCAGGCGGCCATCGATGAGCTCAGCCGCAAGATCAGGTTTGGCGAAGCTTCTCTGATCCGGCAGAACGCGCACGTCAGCGTCCGCGAGCAGCTTCTGAACCAGCGGCTTCGTTACGTCGATTCGCATGGCGGCGTCAACTACGTGCGCCTGGTTCTGACGGCCAACAGCATCAACCAGCTCTTGAACCGCATGGTCGGTGCGCAACAGGTTGCTTCGTCCGACCGCAGGCTCCTGGTCGGCCTCGAGGAGGAGCACTCACAGATCGCGCAGGCCAACACCGACCTCGACGGTGAGCGAAGCCAGGTCTCAGCGCTGCTCAAGCAGCAGCAAGAGGCGGAGGCAGACCTCGAGAAGAACCTCGCCACCGAGGCGGCCGCTCTTGCGTTTGAGAAGCAGCTGGTCGCACAGCTGGCGGCCCAGTACGACGCGGTCCAGGCTGAGCGGGCGGCCATCGATGCGCAGGTGGCAGAGCGGGCGCGGGAGTACGCCGCAGCCGCGGTGAAGGCAGGCGGCGGCAACGGGGTGTTCGAATGGCCCGAGCCGAACTGCGGCCCTGGGTGTATGAGCCAGAGGTTCGGCTGCTCGAGCTTCTACCTCGAGGTGTATGAGCCCAGCTGCCCCTACCCGCACAAGATCCACACCGGCATCGACATCGCCGGGCCGTATGGCACGCCGATCGTCGCCGCTGATACGGGTGTGGCCTATCTGTACCCGGGCAGCGTCGGTTACGGAAATCTGCTGGTGATCATTCACGGGAATGGCTACTCGACTTACTACGGCCATCTCGCCGGATACGCTCCAGGGCTCGGCACCGGGCAGGTCGTGCCGCGCGGAACGACCGTGGCATTCGAGGGTTCGACCGGCTGGTCGACAGGACCGCACGTGCATTTCGAGATCCGTGTCAACGGCGTCTACAAAGACCCGTGCATCTGGCTCGGTTGCTAGTCTGCTGAGATGAATCGAAGCGTCGCCCTGCGGGGTGGCGCCGTCCTCTCGATGTTGCTCGGTTTCGTCCCGGGCCTTCTCTTCCTAGTCATCGGCTTCGTGGGCGGCGTCTACGTCGATCAGCGGTTTCCCGAGTACGTCCCATTCATAGGACACCGGTCTGAGTCGAACGTCGACCTGAGCCAGGTTCAAGAGGCGGTTCGTCTGATCCAGGCCGACTATGTTGACGGCAACCTCGACTCCACAAAGCTGTCGCACGGCACGGTGCAGGGGCTCGTGAACAGCCTGGGCGATCCGTTCACGGTGTACTTCGACCCCGAGCAGTACAAGCGGCTGCAGCAGAGCTATCAGGGCAAATACACGGGCATCGGGATTTATCTGAGTTTCAGCACGGGCTATCCGGTGATTTCGGGGACGGTGCCCGGTTCGCCCGCCGCATTTGCGGGACTGAAGGCAGGCGACCAGGTAGTGAAAGTCGGCGACAAGGACATCAAAGGCATCACCGCCGACCAGGCGACTGCCCTGATTCAAGGACCTGAAGGCACCAAGGTCACCCTGACCATCCTGCGAGGTACCGAGTCGATGACATTCACGATCACGAGGGCGCAGATCCAGGTGCCGACCGTCCGGTCAGCCACGGTTGGCAACCACGTGCTGTACGTCCGGATCTACTCGTTCGCCTCCAACACGTCGACCGAGTTTTCGGCGGCGCTGAGGACCGGTTTGCCGGGGGCGTCCGGGATGGTCCTCGACCTGCGCGGCGACCCCGGCGGATTCATCTCAGCGGCCGACGACGTGATCAGCCAGTTCGTGTCAACTGGTGAGACCTTCGAGACGCGCGGCCGGAGCGGGGTGG
>WNGI01007124.1_pt1 | contig 10217 bp, 11 predicted proteins | sample 5400621 | NCBI WGS metagenome assembly WNGI01 (sample SAMN13153374, study PRJNA577476) | soil metagenome | isolation source: 20 cm soil or saprolite under Garry oak tree replicate 1 | place: USA:California | collected 2016-06-15 | reverse complement strand
GACGGGTGCGGCCAAACTGCGGCCCGAACTCGACAAACTCAGCTTCGGGAAATTGGCGCTGCAATTCCGTCACATGACCGTAGGCTATAGCGCGCATGCTCACGAGCCCGATTTTGCTGTTACCAAGCCCGCGCTTGCGAATCTCTTCTGCGATTGTCGGCATGGGCGTTGGACCGTACCAGCGAACATCCTCGATGATCGACTGTGCCTTGGCGCAGGGTTGGTGATTAAAGAAGTGGATGAAGACCGTCGGATTTCCTCGCCGTGGGAACAACAGCCAGCAAGGCGATTGCGCGAGGTAGTTCGAAAGATAATGAACCTCGGATGAGCCGCGCGCGCCGGAGATGAGGATCGCATCGAGTCTCTCCTTATCCATCGCCTCACGGATCGCCGTGTATCGGCGCGTGTACTCGGTATTTGAGAAGCGGGGAAACGTTTCTTGACCGGTCATGATGTTTGCCGGCTCAGAAAATAGCCCTGTAGTTGCCGTTCGACGGCACCATTCCTTCTCGATTCACAATTCGGCATTGTAATCCGGCTCTCCCGAAACCGGCTCGGCGCGGCAGTCCGGCGGTTCGAGGGCGGTGAACAGGGCGCGATTCAAAGGCATGGCGGTGAACCCCTCGCTAAAAAGCCGCGGTCCACCCCATTGAAGCTGGTCGCCTTCGCGAGTCAATTTTTCGATCCCCTGGTAGATTGGCATGACCCGGCTCATCTCTTCGCGGATCGCCTGGGTATCGTTGAACGGAAAAAGCTTGTCGCCGTTGGGCATCGACTTGCGGCCGATGAGAATCGGAATCTCCCACTGGGGCAGTGTCTCACCGATCTTGTGGCCGGGAATCTCCGGTGTAAAGCGAATCCTTCTTTCCGTGCTCGTCGAGGTACCACCGCTGCGCTGCTCGTAGCGTGTTTGCCCCGGCAGGATGATCACTATGTCTTCGGCGTCGAGCAGCATCGAAGTATTGAGCACGATGTCTTGATGCACGCGGACGGGAACCCGGCTAAGCGCTTCGGCTACATACCTCGCATCGGACATGGATTCGAGCAGATCGCCGCCGATCGAATAGAGAAATTTGATCTCGCCGTTGTGCGCGGCTTCGATCATGGCCGGCGCCTTGAGTCCTGGGTTGGACGGCACCGGGTGATGCCAGAGATTGGAAAAGCGTCTTGCGCTATCGTGACTGACGGCAAATCCGCCGGGAAGCTTGTCCGGCTCGGCGCCACACTCGCCGCCGCCTTGCACCCCGCTGTGGCTGCGGATCGGCATGATGCCGCATTTTTCGCGGCCCAACATGCCGCGCGCCAAGGCGAGATTCACCACAGCTTTGACGTTGTCGACGCCAAACTCTTGCTGCGTCAAGCCGATGCTATAAACGATTACGGCCGTGCGCGCTTGGCCGTACAGGATTGCGAATCTTTGCATGTCGGCACGTGTAAGACCGGAGCGCTGCTCGAGCATTTCCCAGGATTGCTGATCCAGGGCAGTTTTTAGTTGGGAGAATAGCGCGGTGTGTCTAGCGATAAACTTCCGATCCAACTGATCGTTAGCGATCAATGTTTTGAGCACGCCATTAATGAACGCAATGTCGCCGCCGCTTCCGACTTGAAAAAAATCGTCCATCAGTTCCGTGCCGAACACCGCGCTACTCGCGACCGAGGGAAGCCAATAGCGCTCCAGACCGTACACGCGCATCGGATTCACGACGACGATGCGCGTGCCCGCCTTCTTGGCATAGTGCATGTATTTCGCCGTGACTGGCTGATTGTTGGGGAGGTCGGAGCCGAAAATGACAAGCAAGTCTGTGCCGATGAAATCGGAGAGAGAGCAGGTCGGCGCGCCATAGCCGAGGGTCGATTTCAAGCCGGACACACTTGCCGCGTGACAGAGACGCGAGGACAGATCGATGTTGTTTGTGCCAAGCACGCGCGCTAGTTTTTGGAAGACGTAATAGACTTCGTTGGTGAGTCCTTGCGAAGTTGCGAAAAAGCTCATCTCGTGCGGCGCGGTGTTGTGGATCGATTTGCACACGACATCGAGCGCCTCTTGCCAGGACACTCGCAGAAAACCTCGTTCGCCTTTGCGGCGCACCATCGGATGGGAGAGACGGCCGAGCGAGCGGAGCTGCTCCGGCTCCATGCCTCTCAGCCGGTTAACGTCGTTCATCGTCGATAACTCGAGCGCGGCCATGGTGTTTAGCTTGAGTAGCTTAAGCCGCGACATGCACAGGTGCACGCCGTCGAGCACGTTGTCGCGCAAACCGTACGGACCGAGCGAGCAGCCGTCGCACACGCCGTGATTGAGAATATTCCAGGCGTAGGGCAGTTCGCTGCGGTTTTCCCACAGCACGCCGAGCATCTCGCGGTAGTGTTGCGGCTTGGTCTGCCCGTCCAAGCCGAAAGGGATGAGGCGTGAACGCAAGGTATCGTTGGATTTGACGAAGGGCATCAGTCGTTAGGTTCCGGTCGCAAGTTTCCTTTTCTGTCGCAGTTCATCGAGCACATCCGCGAACGCTTCGGGCTGGCTTTTTGAGGTCGCCGTTTTGTACAAAGCATAACGCTGTGGCGGATGCCACCCCAGCCACTCGTTCGTCGTGACAACACCGCCCAAATCGGCGCTTTTTTCGCGCACCGGCTCAGGTACGAGCGATCGCTCCCAAAGCGCACTGTCCATGACTTCCGCCATTTGCACCGGCGCGCCGCGATATTTTTGCGACAGAAAATCCAGATAAGCCGTGAACACGGCTTTTTCTTCTTCGGATGAGCAGGGCAAATGGCACAAAACCGTTCGCTCAGCGAAACTAAAGGAGAGCCAATCGTTGAGTGAGATTTTTATCCCGGTAACATCGAGCTTCATGCGCACGTCGATCGGCAGTCTGCTCAAGTTCGGATAATATTCGGCTTCGTAGCGAAAACGGTGAAACATAGTTTTAGGTGATTTGCCTTTTGGCCCCGCGTGACGCTATTTTCCCTATGCTGGGTGACAAGTCAACCGCGACAGAAACACCGGCTCGCCGCGCCATGCGGCGTTGGGTGACTCAAACTACGAGGGGAATGAGATGGCCGCAAGGTATTCAAAGGCATTTATGCCTCTGAGCAAAGTGAAGGAAAAAGAATTTCTGTCCCGCCCGATGGGCTGCAAGGGTATCGGTTTCAGCTTCGTGCGCTGCAAACCGGGTGAGGGTGCGACCTACGTGCACCGCCACAAAGTGCAGGAAGAGGTATTTATCGCGCTCAAAGGAGAAGGTACGATTATCCTCGACGGCAAACGCATCAAGATGCCGCAAGGAACCATCGTCCGGGTCGGTCCGACCGTATGGCGCGCCTTGGGAAACGACTCAAAGAGAGACGCTGTCTTTATGGTGCTGGGGGCTATTCCCCCGAAAAAGTTTCCTCTCGGCGGACGCACTCTGTTGGGCGACGGGATTCCCAATCGAAAAAAGATTCCACGCTGGAAGAAGGCATAGCAGGAGTTGCCTACGAAAAACTCGAAGCGAAACGTATGGCGTTTCGGCGGGTGTCGGGCTTGGGAATCTTGGACGCCCCAAACATAGCTGCTCCTGTCCAATAGCATTCGTTATGCGCCGCCGACTTTAATGCGCTCCAGAAATCCAACAGGCATCGATTAAAAGACATCATGCAGTACGATCCTCATCAATCGTCGCCTCCTTCACCCATCGAGCCGACGGGTTTTTTCACCGGTATACAATTCCGGCCGATTATCGGCGGCGTAGTTGTCGATACGATTGCGACCATCGCGTTGACGACGCTGTACTATTCATTTTTTGTCGCCAAGGACTTGGCTGCGCAAGGCGGCGCAACAGAGGACGCTTTCGCGCAATATTGGATTTCCAGCGACGGTTTGATCGCGAGTCTGTTACTGGGTTCGCTCGGTACTGTGATCGGCGGATTTTTTGCCGCTTACAAGGCGGGCAAGCTGGAGATGAAGCACGGCGCATTGGTCGGTATCGGCTCGATCCTGCTTGGATTGGTCTTGCAAGCGGGGGGATTGGACGACACGGCGGTACCTGAGTGGTTTATGGCCTTGTCTTTTGCGGCGGCGATACCCGCCGGGGCGATCGGCGGTTTTTTCGCCGAGATGGTGAAAAACGCTACCGGCGGAGGGCGTACGATAGGTAGTGGAGGCTCGCCAACATCAAGGTGATTCCAAAATAGATCAGTAACGGTGCACGTTATAAGACGAGCTGGACCGGTGAGTAATTTTGTTGGTCAACGGTGATATACAATGTCCAGAGTCGCGATTGATGAGTTCGGTGATAGAGAAATTGCCCGTATCTATCTGGCCGCGCGTCTCGCCGAAGCGCAAAGGGTGGAAGCCGAGCTGAACAAACACAACATCGAGTATGCTGTTGAAGTGGAGAATTATGCGGCGACGGCCGTATTCTGGATTTCTGAATACGCGGGCGCCGCGTTTTATGTGCCTGCTGAACAGGCGGAATTGTGCTGCAAGATTTTGCGAGAAGCCGGATTAAGCACAGGACTTATGGAGAAGCGGGATCGGTGACGACTGCAACTCAGTATCGACGCGCGATCCCTGCCGATTACGCTCAAATTTTGGATCTTCAGTCCGCCAACTATATCGCCAATCTGTCGGAAGAAGAGCGCAAGGAAGGTTTTTTATCCGCGCAATTCACGCGGCAACAGACGGCGGCGCTCGCCGAGGATTTGGGCACGATGGTGGCATTAGTCGACGGCCAAGTTGCCGGCTTTTTGTGCGCGTTTCGGAATGAATTTGAGACTGGTTCGCCGGTGATTGCGACGATGCTGGAATCGTACGAGCGGTTCACGTTTGAAGGAAGGCCGCTGAGCGCGTTTAAGAGTTACATCTACGGACCGGTGTGCATCGGACGCGAGTACCGCGGGCGCGGTTTGTTGCGCGGGCTTTACGAAGCGCAGAGAAAGGACCTAGCTGGTCAATTCGAAATCGGCGTCGCGTTTGTCTCTCGCGATAATCCCCATTCATTGAGCGCGCACGTCGCGGCGCTCGGAATGATCGAAGCGGGCGATTTCGAGGTCAAGGGCAACGTCTATGCGACTCTCGCTTTCCGCGTGCCGGCGAAGTCCGAGTAGTTCCGATATGGGATGTCTCTGGGTGCTTGCAGATTCGGGTTGGGTTCCATAGAATCAACGTTCTCTGGGCGGTATTTGCAAATCAAATCGAAAGGAAGATTAAACATGGATGCTGATGCAAAAAAAACCGCGCTACGGATGATTCCGTACGGAATTTATGTTCTCACTGCAGAAAGCAAAGATGGTAAGGTCGCGGCGTCAACCGTCAACTGGGTGACGCAGACTGCGTTCCAGCCGCCACTCGTGGTCGTGGGCGTGAAAGCCGATTCCGGCGCGCATGCAATTATCAAGGAATCCAAGACGTTCGCGCTGAATATTCTTGGAAAAGAGCAGAAAGGGCAGGCCTTCACTTTTTTCAAACCTCTCGAACGAGAAGGTAACACGATCGGCGGCGAGCCGTTTCGCAAGGGCAGTCTAGGCGCGCCGATCTTGGAAAAGGCGCCGGCCTACGTTGAGTGTGCGCTCGTCAATACGGTTGAAATGGGCGACCACTCGATCTTCGTCGGTGAGGTGAAAGACGCCGGCGTCGCGGTGCAGCCGTCGGGCCGACCGGATGACGCCATCCTGGCGATGCGGGATTTGGGCGAAAAAGTTTTTTACGGCGGATGAGCGCGCTTCAGCGCGAGGTTCAAGGGTTCAAAGTTCAAGATCGGTCGTACCGAACTAGGAGGCAAACAATGGCTAAGATCCGGCATATCGCGTATCGCGCAACCGACGTCGATGCGATGGCGAAATTCTTCGTCGATGCCATGGGCATGAAGTTGATTCAAAAACGCAAGAACGACGCCATCGACTTGAGCGATGGATCGGTGAATATCACCGTGCTCCCGTTGCGTGCCGGCACGCCGGATGGCGAGGCGACCAAGCAAGCCGGCATCGATCACATCGGGTTTTCCGCTGAGAACGATCAGGAACAGTTTCGCATGATGGAAGCGGCCGGTGCCAAGAAAGCCGGAGCAATCAATCTCGGCACGGCGTATTACGAAGACAAGTTCGTCGGTCCCGAAAACATCATCATTGACGTCGGTCATTGGCAGGGCGCGGCGCCGATCGATAAATAATATTGTTCAAGGTTCCAGGTTCAAAGTTCAAGGTTCATAGCCAGAGAGTCCCAGTGCGTGTTTAAACCTGGAACATTGAACCTTGAACGGCTTTTCTTCCTACCGAATCATCAATCGTTCGGCCTTGCCCGAATAGTTGATAAAAACGGTCTTTAATTCCGTAAAGAAATTCAACCCCTCCTCCGCCATCTCGCGTTCGCCGACACCGGTCGCTTTAGTTCCGCCGAAGGGCAGCTGCGCTTCGCCACCGATAGTCGGTTCGTTAACGTGAACCATGCCGGTCTCGACCTCTTCGACGAACCGCATGATCGTGTCGATGTTTTCCGCAAAGATCGACGTCGTCAATCCGTACTCGACGCCGTTGGCGAAGGCGAGGGCTTCGTCGATAGTTTTTGCCGTGGAAACCGCGAGGACGGGACCGAAAATCTCTTCTTTGAATATGCGCATACCCGGCGCAACGTTGTCGAAGATCGTCGGCTCGACGAAGTAACCTTTGTCGAGGTAATCGGGCTTATTGCCGCCGAGCACTAGACGCGCGCCTTCTTGCCGGCCGATGTTGATGTACTCCAAGTCAGTCTTCCACTGCTTCTCGTCCACTGCGGGCCCCATGTCGACCGATGCATCCAAGCCTGAGCCGATCTTGATTTTCTTCGCCGCTTCGACGAGCCGATCGACGAGCGCATCTTTGACGGACGGCGACGCAATCACGCGTGAAGTCGCCGTGCAACGCTGACCGGTCGAGCCGAAGGCGCCGCCGTGAATCGCCACAGCCGCTTTGTCGAGATCGGCGTCGGCCATGACGATGACGGCATTTTTGCCGCCCATCTCGCAGGTGACTTTGGCGCCGCGCTGCGCGGCCTTGGTGTAAAGCGCGCCGCCGACTTCGTTGGAGCCGGTAAACGAGATGGCCCTAAGCACCGGCGAATGCACCATCGCTTCGCCCACGACGGAGCCGGAACCGACCAGCATATTGAACACGCCCGGAGGGACACCGGCTTCAGCGTAGATCTCCGTAAGCAAGCTCGCCGTCGCCGGAGTTAATTCCGCGGGTTTAAAAATGACGCAGTTGCCGGCTACTAATGCCGGTGCGGATTTCCACACGGGAATCGCCCAAGGAAAATTCCACGGCGCGATCAGCCCGACAACGCCGAGCGGACTACGAATCGTATAAGTGAAAGTGTCGCGCGCTTCAGAGGGCAAAGTCTTGCCGTGCATGCGAAATCCCTCGCCGGCATAAAACTCCAAGAGCGAAATGCCCTTCATAACTTCGCCCTTGGCCTCTTTGAGGATCTTGCCTTCTTCGCGCGTGAGCGTTCGCGCGATCTCATCCGCGCGTTGACGCGCGATGTCGGCGGCGCGCCAAAGGACCCGGCCGCGCTCGGGGCCGGGAGTCTTGCGCCAGCCTCTCCAAGCGGATTGAGCGTGAATGATCGCGCTTTGAACATCTTCGGCAGTTGCCGCTGGAAACTCGCCGATCACGTCGTCTAAATCGGCAGGATTGAGATTGCGCACCAGTCGAGTCGACTTGGGGTGAAACCATTGACCACTGACGTAAGAGCCGGTGTTCATATGCCCTCCACACTATCTACGCCTCATTTTATAACCCGAGGCGCAAAAAAAACCAGAGCGCAGTACCAGGCGCTCTGGTTTTACAGGTAAGAGATCCGTGTGCCGCTAGAAAGATCTTTTGGTAAAGTCACGCAGTGTGGCGCGCCATCTTTCTTCGAGCTTATCGATTTGCTCGGCGCTTAACCCTTGCTCGGGATACCAGCGTTTGAAGCCGTAATCTTTGGTGGGGTTGCCGTACTCGAATTGTTCGAGAACTTTTTGGCCGCCGGCGCCGAGAATAAAATCTGCGAGCAGCAGGGCCGCGTGAGGATGGGGCGCCTTGGTCGACACGGCGGTGGAGCCGGAATTGGCCGGAACAACATCCATTGGGATCCATTGGATCGGCGCGCCGGCTTTGAGCGAGACCTCGACATGATTGCGAAAAGTTGTCGGCGAGACGCCGACTTCGCCGGAAATCACCATGTCGAGCAGAGCGCGCCCGGAAACATTGTGAATCGCGGGATTCTGGCCTTTGAGTTTTTTGACGTACTCCTCGCCTTTGAACTTGAGCATGGCGCCGACCACCGTCGTGCCGGTGTCGCTGCCGGCGAAAGCGATTTTGTCTTTCAGCTCCGGTCGCAGCAAGCCTTCGTAATTTCTCGGCGCGAGCTTCGCCGGAATCGAATTTTTATTGTACGCAAGGCCGATGTGCGATTCGCGGTCGATCGCCCAAAAGACCAAACTCTTGGCGGTTTTTTCTTTGGTGTTGTCCGGGAATTTTCCCTGCGTCGGAAAATAGTAGGGAACCAACATGCCGTTATCTTTTAAAAGCTTCAACAATGGGATCGTGGTTTCGATGGTGTCGACGATGTAGCGTTGCGCCTGCGACTCCGCCATGATCCTCGCGCTCATCTCTTGGCGCGTCGCGCGATAGGACTCGACTTTGACGCCGGGATATTTGGCTTCGAAGGCGGCGGCGAGCTGTTTGTACGATTCTCCCGCTAGCGAAGTGTACCAGGTGATCTTACCTTCGCCTTTGGCGCCGGCGTACAGGATCTTTTCTCGGTCTGCCTTGTTGTACGCGGCGAGCTGCTCCATGGGAAGCGGTTTTCCAGTTTGCGCGGATGCCGCGGAAACCAAACTCGCGCTGATTAGCAACGCGCCGATGAAAGACTTCATTGTCTGCCTCCGTAAGTGGTTTCGACTTGCGCTAGTAGCCGGTTTCCATCAACTGGTTGTAGAAGAGCTTGTAAAAAGATTTTAGCCGCTCGGGCCGGCTGTAGTGCGCAAATTCCTGCGGGACTTTAAATTCCTTTTCTATTTGATCGAGGTTCTTGCCCGCGGCGATCATCTTGGCAACCTCGTCTCGCATGACCACGAAGTAGCGCTTTTGCTCCTCCAGATCTTTCACGCCGCGGCCGATGTGCGCCGGACCATGACCTGGGATGTAGGTTTCGACCGGCAGATTGCGCGCCATGATGTTATCGAGGATTTGCAGCCAGCCTTTGACATTGGAATAGAAAACGCCGGCTGACTCGCCTTGCCCTGGGTGAATCTCCGTATCGAGCAGATCGCCCATTAAATATACCCGCTTCTGCGGGATGTAGACCGTGAGATCGCCCGTGCTGTGGCCGCGACCTTCCGAAGTGATCTGAAAAGTGAGACCGCCGAAGTAAAGTGTCATCGTGCCGTCGAAGCCGATGTCGGGCGGGATCAATTCCCTTCCTTTGTAGCCGGCGTTGCGCGGGTCATTGGAATTTTTCCGCTCGTTAAACTCTTCCAGCTCCTGCATGCGCAGATCGTGAACTTGATTCTTTGTCGCGATATAAACCGGCTTGTCTTCACGGAAATGCCATGCACCGGATGCGTGGTCGCCCGCGCTGTGCGACGAGATTAGGTATTTTACCTTCTTGTCCGTCTGCTTGCGGATAAACGCGAGGGTTTGATCGGCGTTGTCAATGGCAAAATCGAACACCAGCAGGCCGTCGTCGGTGAAAACGACGGTGGAGTTGCCCGAGCCCTGGGAGTGCTGCAGCAGGTACACGTTCTCGGCAATCTTCACTGGAGTCATGCGCACGGGGGCGGCGGCGCCGATGCTCAAAAGCCAAATCAGTCCCAGCAGCGGGGTGAAACGTGTCCTCATCTGAACTTCCTTTGGTGTGTCGTTGCCGAAGTTTATTGAAGCATGCCCAGCGACTTCGCCATATCGAGGGTGCGCCGCGCGCGCTCGATGATCGGCCGATCGATCAGCTGGCCGCCGAAAGCGATGGAGCCGTCGCCGCGGGTGTTGGCTTCTTCGAAGGCTTGCAAAACTTTTTGGCAGTAGTCGATCTCCTCCGCTGTCGGACTGAAGGTCGCGTTGATAGCGTCGATTTGCGACGGATGAATGCACGACATGCCGGTGAAGCCGAGCTGGCGCGCTTGTTTGGCGAAGCCGAACAAACCGGCGCTGTCGTTCAGGTCGACCCAAACTCCGTCCACGGCTTGCACATGGGCAGCCGCTGCGGCGATGACGATCGA
>WNGI01007832.1_pt1 | contig 10218 bp, 9 predicted proteins | sample 5400621 | NCBI WGS metagenome assembly WNGI01 (sample SAMN13153374, study PRJNA577476) | soil metagenome | isolation source: 20 cm soil or saprolite under Garry oak tree replicate 1 | place: USA:California | collected 2016-06-15 | reverse complement strand
ACTGCCTTCCGGAACTCTCTGGCGCTCACCTCGACAGTGTGGCTCAGAAGAGGACGCTGCGGTAGGTGCCCTCCTGGCGCATGCCGATCTTCTCGTAGAGACCGAGCGCCTCCCCGTTCTCGGGACGCACGAAGAGACAGACCGTCGGCGTGCGGTCGAGGAGGAGCCGGCAGAGGTCGCTGAGCCCGCGGGTGCCGTTGCCCGCCCGCCGCGCCTCCGGATCGACCCAGACCTGCTGGAGCTGCACTGCGCTCGGCGTCCACGCCGACGCCTCGGCCTTGAACAGGATCGTGCCGTTCTCGACCCAGAGCCACGAGCGGCCCTCCTCGATCTGGGCGGCGGTCCGGCGCCGAAAGCCCACCGGATCGCGCTGCAGCGGGTCGACGCCGAGCTCCTCCTCGTGCGTCAGCGCACAGGCGGGGACGAGCAGGTCGAGGTCCTGAAGCGTTGCTGCGCGGAGACCGCTCGAGCCCGGCTCCGGCGCATGGTCGAGCACGTAGACCGGCTGCCCCGGCCGATCTTCGCGCGGGCTCGGCATGACGAGCTGCGCGGCGCTCCAGAGCTCGCTGACCGCATCTTCCTGGCCGATGATCATGCGCGTTGCGCGGTTGGCCGCCTCGCCGGCGAACTCCCAGCAGCCCAGGCCCGACGGGACGACGTTCGCACCGAAGTAGCACAGCCCCTCGAGGCCGTCGTCGCCGAGCACGCCGCGGAACCGCGAGTGGCCCCGACGGGCCGCGTCCTCGAGGAAAACGCGCTCGATCGGGTCGCCGGCGCAGTACTCCAGCATCTGGTCGAGGGTCGGGTCGATCAGCACGGCCCCGAATCTTCGCAATAAGCTCCGGCCGTGCCGATTCACGTCCGAGCCGAAGCGGGCGACTACGCGGAGGCGTGTCTGCTTCCCGGAGACCCGCTCCGCGCGAAGTACATCGCGGAGACGTACCTCGACAACGCCGTGCAACGGAACGCCGAACGCGGGCTGCTCGGCTACACGGGCGAGTACCAAGGACGGCCGGTCTCGGTGCAGGCGACCGGGATGGGCTGCCCGACCGCGGCGATCGTCATGGAGGAGCTCGTCCAGCTCGGCGTCAAGCGCTTCCTGCGCGTCGGCACGTGCGGCGGCCTCCAGCCCGACCTCGAGCTCGGCGACCTCATCGTCGCGCTGACCGCGGTCCCGGCCGACGGCACCGCGCGCCACTACGTCGGCGGCGACCCGCACTGCCCCACGGCCGACTGGGAGCTCGTGCACGGCGCCGTGCACGCGGCGAAAGAGCTCGAGCAACCGATGCACGTCGGGGCGATCGCCTCCTCGGACACGTTCTACGACCCGGACGAGGAGCGCCACGCTCGCTGGTCGTCACGCGGCGTGCTTGCGGTCGAGATGGAGGCGGCGGTCATCTTCACGCTCGGCTCCCTGCGCAAGGTCCAGGCCGGATGTCTGCTGACCGTCAGCGACATCATCATCGGCGGCGAGTTCACGCGCATCTCCGACGAGGACCTCCAGGCGGCCGTCGACCGCATGACGCGCGTCGCGCTGACGACGGTCACGTCCGATTAGCCAGACCGCGTTCCTCGTCAACCCAGCCTCGGACGGAGGCGCGACCGGCAAGCGCTGGCCCGAGATCGCGCGCCGCGCAGCCGACCGCGGGCTGACCGGAGATGCGTTCCTCTCGGAGCGACCCGAGCACCTGGCCGAGCTCGCGCACGACGCCGTGGCGGGTGGCGCACGCCTGATCGTGGCCGTCGGCGGCGACGGCACGGTAAACGAGGTCGTGAACGGCATCGCGGGAGTCGACGACGTCGAGCTCGCGATCGTCCATCGCGGCACCGGCGGCGACTTCGTCCGCACGTTCGGCATCCCGCACTCACTCGACGGCGCCCTCGACGTTGCGCGCGGCAGGACGACGCGCCAGATCGACCTCGGCCGCGCGACGTATCACTCGTGGGCCGGCCCGGAGGCCACGCACTGGTTCGCGAACATCGCGAGTGCGGGCCTGAGCGGTGCCGTCGCCAAGCGCGTGAACGAGACCGGCAAGGCGCTCGGCGGCAAGGCGTCCTACGCGTGGAGCACGATCGCCGTCTTCGCCCGCTGGAAGAACGTGCAGCTCACGGTCAGGGTCGATGGCGAGGAGCGGAGCGGGCCGATGTACGACGTGATCGTCGCCAACGGGCGCTTCCTGGCAGGCGGGATGAAGATCACACCCGACGCCGAGCCGGACGACGGCCTCTTCGACGTGCTCCTGATCGGCGACGTCACGAAGCGCGACCTGCTGCTGACGCTGCCGAAGATCTACCGCGGCACGCACCTGCCCCACCCGAAGGCGGAGGTCCTACGCGGCTCGATGGTCTCGATCGAGGCGCCGATCCCGCTCCCCGTCGAGCTCGACGGCGAGCAGCCGGGCACGACGCCGGCGACCTTCGAGGTCGTCCCGCGCGCTCTGCGCCTGCGGGTGCCCTAAGCCGAGCCGGTCGGCGGCTTAGGCGCAGTCGTCGACTTCTTCGTCGTCTTCGACGCGGGCTTGGTCGTCCGCTTCGCGGGAGCGCGCTTCGCCGAGCCCTTGCCCTCGAGCTTGTCGAGTCGCTTCTCGACAGAGGTCACGCGCTTCTCGAGCGGATCGATGCTGCGGAGGCGCTTCTGCACCTCGTCGAGCCGCTTTCCCAGCGAGGTCGTCGAGTCCATGATCGCCTTCGCGCCCGGGAGGTCGGTGATCCGTCCGACGACCTGCTCCCCGCGGTCGGCCAGCCTGGTCAGGATGTCTTTGTTCGCCTGAGTGGCCATCGGGACCACCTTACCCCTTTCACCAACTCCTAACTTTTTCGGGCCAACAATCCGATAAATGTTTCGTCTCGAACGTGAGAGGCACAGAAACACCCGACGCCCTCACTAGCCTGAAAGCAGTGGCACGAATGAGTCCGACGAAAGCACATCGCCACAAGACGGTCACGACCCACGTTCTGGGTCAGCGCGGCGGAGTCCCGTACGAGGTCGAGCGCAAGATGTGCTCGTCCTGCCGGCGGGTCCTCGACGAGCGGCCGTTGCGTCGCGCTGCGGCCTAGCGGCCACGGCGCTTCCGCAAGAAGATCGGCGACGCCGGGCAAGTCGGCATCCCCTCTCACGGTCGTCATCGCAAGCGATGCCTTAGGTGAGCTGCCGCCTAGGGCGACGTAAGAAGAAGGGGCGCCCGGGAGGACGCCCCTTCGATCGATCCTTCCGTCGCTACGACCGGCAGGGGTTGCTGTTCAGAATCTGCCGGAAGTTGTTGTACCGGAACACCGGTGTGAAGCCGGCGCCCGGGTAGTTGCTGAGCAGGAGCGGGCCGTACTCGGCGGTCGAGTTGCCGCCGAACGTGTTCGTCGTGTTCTGGAGGTACGGGCCGCCCAGGTGCCAGACACAGTCGTTGCCGTGCTTGGCAGTCGTGTAGATGGGATAGAAGTTTGCGCCCGGCGGCGGGTTCACACAGTTCTCTCCCGTCGACCGGTTGCAGTTGCCACCGAAGTCCGCTGCCTCGATCCGCGGTAGGTCGGCTTCGAAGGCAAGTCGCGAGTAGTTCTGGGTTCCGTTGAACAGCGGGCTCGTGAACTCGACCGACCGCGGGTGGTATTTCGCGTCCTGCCCACGGTTCGGGTTCGTCCCCGGCCAGACGTTCTGGTAGCTCGTTCCGTCGAAGTCATTGTCGGTTGCGAGACAACCTCCAATCGGTACGAGCAGTGAGACCGCCGCGCTGAAGCACGCGTCGTCGTCCGGCTCGGAGCCGGGGTCCGTGCACGGACCACCCTCGAACTCCGGGTTGGCGCAGTACTGGAAGTGGCCGATCTCGTCCGAGAAGGCCACGTTGTACGAGTGCGCCGCCCACGGAACACGTGTGTTCTCACTCGAGGTCGCGTACATCGGATGGAACGCGTACGGGCTCTGCGAGCAGCTCGCCGGATTGGGCTCGTAGTTGACCTGCGCGAACCCGTTGTCGACGCTCGCGGTCATCGACCCGACCTGGCCGGTCGAGAGGTCGTGGATGACCGTCACGAGCCCAGCCCCGGTGTCATGGATGTCGACCCGCAGGCGGTCGCCTCCGCTCATGAACAGATCCGAGGACGAGTGCGGTGTGAACGTGTCCTCGGTCGCGAGCAGCGGGCTCGGCGGAGCATGCGGCGTTCCGGAGAGCGTGATGAACGCGAAGTTCGCCGGCTCGATCCCGACCGTACCCAGGCAGTCGGAGTTGTTGGGGACGTTGTTGTTGTAGTCGTTGTTCAGGCTGAAGATCGCCATCGCGGCGCACCACTTGTGAGCGTCGCAGCTCACTCCGGGCGGCCATGGAGCCCAGCCGGGCGGATAGAACTGCAGCTCGAGGAACGCGGTCCCCGCGTGCTTGCCGATGTAATCGGCCGCGTTCGGGTCGGCGCCATTCTTGATGTTCGTGTCGCTGTCCGGTGTGCACGCCTCGTGCGTGAACTCCGGAGCCGACTGGTTGTCGCAGAGCGCCATCCCGAGCCAGAACGCCGGGCGGAGCTGGAAGTTCCAGGTCCCGCCGGTGCCGGCCTGATTTGGCATTACGCGCGACTCGTCCGGCAGCGTCAGGTTGTAGATGCTCGAGTTCCCGGCGCCAGCCTGGTTCGAGTAGAAGAGCAGCGACGGCTCGTCGTGCCCCGTGTACTCGCCGTTGTAGCCGATGGAGCTCTCCGGCTCCGCGCAAAGTGAGAACGCCTCGCTGCAGTCGAGGTTGGTGCCCTCCGCTGCGCGCGCGACTCCTGCGAACGTACCGACGAGAAGGACTGCGATCACGGCCAGTCCTCCCGCAAAGGCCTTCTTCATGCTTCCCTCCCTTTCTCTCCTCTTTAGAGGTTCTCCCTTTCTCTCCCCATTAGAGGCTTTCTCCCGACGACCGTCCTATACCCAGGTCGCCAGAACGTCAACCGAGAACAGTCGCCACCCGCGGTCGCTGCGATGCTACGGTCGGTGGACTTCAGGTTCGCGAACGAGGTGACCGTCCGCTTCGCCGAGACCGACGCCCAGGGCGTGGCGCACCACGCCGCGTACCTCGTCTGGTTCGAGGTCACCCGGATCGAGTACCTCCGGCGCTTCCGCGGCGGCTATGTGGGGCTGCGCGAGGAAGGCGTCGACGCCCTGACACTCGAGGCGTACGCGCGCTACTCGGAAGCGGCTCGGTTCGACGATCGGCTCACCATCCGCGCGCGGTGCCGAGACGTGCGCGGTGCGCGATTCCGCTTCGACTACTCCGTCGAGCGGGACGGCACCCAGGTCGCCGACGGCTGGACGACCCACGCGTGCGTCTCGGTCGGAGACCATCGGCCGACGCGGGTGCCGACCTGGCTCGCCGAGGCGATCGCCGAGGCCGAGGGCTAGCCGTTGGGGGGAGCCGGCGGCGGAGACTGCGGAGGAGGCGGCGGCGGGGGCGGCGTCCCCTTCTTCCCGGGCGGCGGCGGAGGCGGCGGAGGCGGCGGCGGCTCGGCCTTCGGCTTCGTCCCGTAGCGGATCACGCGCGGCTCGGCCGAGTAGGCCGAGTACCACGTGTGGTCGTAGAGCAGCTTCCCGCTGGAGCTGAGGACCTTGCGCCTGACGCTCGTCGAGCGCGACGGCGACCCTGACTCCTCGAGCGAGGTCGCCCCGACGGTCAGATTCGGGTCCGGCACGCGCTTCACGGGCGGTTGTCCGGTCACCACGAGCGGCGAGACCTCGCTCTCGACCTCGCGGTGCTGAGGCGTCCCATAGAGCGCGACGGTCAGCGACGACGGGCTGACGAACGTGCGGAGCCAGAGCCAGTGCCCGGTGTCGTTGACGAACTTGAGGTCGGTGTCCGGATAGTTGACCGTCGCGTCGCGGCCCTGCGGGTAGTGGCTGATGTAGAGCGCGTGGTTCGTGCGGTCCGTGATCGGCAGCCCCGCCTCGTACGCAGCGTTGAACGTCGTCGTCGAGACCTGGCAGACGCCGCCCCCGAGGCCGGTCTTGAGCTCCCCGTTGATGATCACGGGCGCTTCGAGGAAGCCCTTGGACTCGGAGCGGTCGCCGGTGGTCCCGTTGAACGAGAACTCCTCGTTCGGCGCGATGAAGTGGTTGTCGATCAGGTGCGCCACGAGCTGGACGTTGTGAATCCGGTTCGGAACGCCGCCGTAGAACGTCTCGTAGGCGCCGACGAGGCCTGTGATGCCCATCGCTCGCGCGTCGGCGGTCGTCCGCTCGGGGGACGCAGTCGTGACCGCGAGGTCGGCCTTGCGGGTCGTCGGCGATAGCAGGGCGGCCATCAGGTTGCGCGTCGTCGCCTGCATGTCCAGCGTCCGGCCCGGTTGGGCGGGGACGACGCGGACGATGTTTCGTGCGCCGACGGCGAAGGACGCGTCTTTCGGGGCGTGGTCGACGCGCTTCTTGAGGTTCGAGAAGAAGTGGTCGGCCCGCGGGCCGGCGAGCCGGAGCTCCGTGTCCCCGTTGCTCGGAAGCGCGAGGAGGCGGGTGATTTTCGCGACGGTCAGATGCCAGTTGCCCGGCCCGTACGCCACGTCGACGGGCGCCGACAGGGCCGTCTCGGCTTTCACTTTCGCCCCCACGAGGTCCTGCGCCGCGAGGTGCGTGCGGTCGACCTTGAGCGGCACGGCGACGGGCTTGCGCGAGAGAGCGGTCAGCGCCTGGATGAAGACCGTCTCGGCGACGGCGCGATCGAGCAGCCGTCCGTTCCGGCCGGGAACGATCTCCGGCTCCGATCCGCGGAGCACGAGTGACGGCTCCACGCTCGCCTCGTCGACCCCGCGCGCGAACCGCCCCATGTAGTTGTCGACCGCCGACTGATAGACGCGGCTCGTCGGGGCAACCTCGCCGCCGAAGACCCTCACGCCGAGGCGCTTGAGGCCGCGTACCGGCCCGAACCCTTCGCCCTGGCGCTGGGCAGCCTCGACCGCGGCGCCCCAGTCGACGTCCACGACGACCGCGCTCGGCTTCACGCGCCAGTGCTTCCCGGCGGCCGTGAAGAGCACCGGAACGTTCGCGAGCGAGCGCGAGCGCTGTTCGAGCAGCGACCGAGCCTGACCGGCGGTCTGGCCGGAGACATCGACGCCGGCGATCTGCGAACCGGCGGGCAGCCGCTCTGGCGACCCGGCGAACGCAAGCCCAAGGACGACGGCGCCGACCAGGACGAATGCGCCCACGAGCAGGCTCCACTGCCAGAGGAGCCGGACGCGGGCACGCCTACGTCGGCGGTCGCGGGGAAGGTTTGCTACCCGAACCGACAAGTCGACAAGTGTATAGCCCCGGGAGGCCGGCTTTACTCGCGCGGGAAGAAGATTTCTCGGGCGATCACGAGCCGCTGGATCTGCGACGTGCCCTCGTAGATCTGGAAGAGCTTCGCGTCGCGCATCAACTTCTCGACCGGGTACTCCTTCATGTACCCGTAGCCGCCGAAGATCTGGACCGCGTCGGTCGTGACCTTCATGGCCATGTCCGAAGCGAACCGCTTCGCGTAGGACGACTGGAGGGTCGCGCGCTTGCCCTGGTCGAGCAGCCACGCCGCCTGCCAGGTCAGGAGCCGGGCGGCCTCGATCTCGGCGGCCATGTCCGCGATCAGGAAGCTCACGCCCTGGTTCATCGCGATCGGCTGTCCGAACTGGACGCGCTCACGCGAGTACTCGACAGAGAGCTCGTAGGCCGCTCGGGCGACGCCAACGGCTCCGATTGCCGTCCCCGGTCGCGTGTGATCGAGCGTCCGCATCGCGATCTTGAACCCGTCGCCCTCCTCGCCGAGCCGGTTCGCCCGGGGCACCTTCACGTCCTGAAACGCGAGCGCGGAGGTATCGGTCGCCCGCTGCCCCATCTTGTCGAGGTGCTTCTCGACCGTGACGCCCTCGGCGTCCGCCGGGACGACGAACGCGGACAGCCCGCGCTGACCCGCGCTCTTGTCGGTCGACGCGAAGACGACGATCCAGGCCGCATGCCCCGCGTTCGAGATGAACATCTTCGAACCGTTGATCACGTACTCGTCGCCGTGGCGCTCTGCTGTCGTCTGGATGCCCGAGACGTCGGAGCCGGCGTTCGGCTCCGTGAGCGCGAACGAGCAGAGGAGCGGTTCTTCCAGCAGCGGGGGCAGCCACTTCTGCTTCTGCCCCTCGGTCCCGGCGAGCAGGACCGGCGCCGACCCGAGTGTGTTCGCGACGAGCGAGACTGCGATGCCGGAGCAGCCCCACGAGAACTCCTCGCCGATCAGGATCCCGTCGAAGATCGAGAGACCGGGCCCGCCGAGCTCCTGCGGAACGTGGACGTTCATGATGCCGAGCTCGTGCGCCTTCGCGATCACATCCGCCGGGTGCGTCTGGTGCTCGTCGTACTCGGCGGCGACCGGGCGGATCTCCTTTTCGGCGAACTCGTGCGCCAGCGCCCGCAGGTCGCTCTGCTCGTCGGTCAGGGCGAACGAGATCCCGCTTGCAGTGGACTCTTCGGCGATCGCCATCGGTGTTCGGCCTGCGAGTCGATGGTATCCGCTAGGAGTAGGGGCTCCTCGGTTTCCTGGCGCGTCGCTGCGTGCCCGTATGCGAGTGGGACAGTGTTAGCCACACGGCCCGCTCGCAGGAGGGCGCGCAGCGGCGCGAGGCGGCCCGCGGAGCCCGGCTCCGCCGGGCGTAGTGGGGCGCCGGTCAGGGAAGCGAGGCGATGCATAGACTCACGCGAATGGACTTGGAGCTCACAGACGAACAGCGCCTGATCCAGGAGACGGTTCGCGACTTCGTGGACGCCCGCGTGCTTCCGAACGCGATCGAGAACGACATCAACCACCACCTGGACCTGGGCGTGATCGAGGGCATGGCCGAGCTGGGCCTGCTCGGGATCGTGATCCCGGAGGAGTACGGCGGGGCGGGGCTCGACTTCGTCGCCGAGGCGCTCTCCTGCGAGGAGATCGAGCGCGGCGAGGCCGCGTTCCGCACGCTGATCTCGGTCCATGTCGGGCTCAACTCGCTCGCGCTCCTGCGTTACGGCAGCGAGGAGCAGAAGCAGGGCTGGCTCGCACCGCAGGCTCGCGGCGAGAAGCTCGCATGCTTCGGTCTGACCGAGCCGGCGGCGGGCTCGGACGTCGCCGCGATGAAGTCGACTGCGCGCCGAGAGGGCGACGTCTACGTCCTGAACGGCTCGAAGAACTGGATCTCGTACGCGACCGTCGCCGACCACGCATTGGTGTTCGCCAAGACGGACCCGTCCGCGAAGCACAAGGGGATCTCGGCCTTCCTGCTCGAGAAGGGCATGCCCGGGTTCACGTCGACGGACACGGAGCACAAACTCGGCGTCTGGGCCGGCTCGACTGGCGAGCTCTTCTTCGAAAACGTCGAAGTGCCGGTCGAGAACCTCATCGGCGACGAGGGCCAGGGCTTCGAGATCGCGATGTACGGGCTCGACCAGGGACGGTTCACGGTGGCTGCGGGCGCGTGCGGTGTGATCCGTGCCTGCCTCGAGCGGTCGGTCGAGTACGCACGCGAGCGGCAGACGTTCGGCAAGCCGATCGGCGAGTACCAGTTCGTGCAGGACATGATCGCCGAGATGGTCGCGATCCAGGTGCACGGCGCGTACGGGTACTCGGCGGAGTACGGGATCGAGCGGTACTTCCGGAACGCGCGGGCGCCGATCATCTACGAGGGCACGACGCAGGTACACAAGATGATGCAGGCCGAGCACGCGCTGGGCTACCGGGCGCTGAACGGACCGGGGGGCGACGTCTCGCCGATTACCGCGTGGGCGCCTGTGCTGGCGTCGCGCGGCTAGCCGCTCCAGGGCCAGTCGGCTGCTCGGTCACAGAGTCGCGCGCGGACCGGGTTCTGGTGGACGTACTCCACGGCTGCGTGGAGATGCTGCTCGTCGTCGAGGACAAAGGATGCAAAGCGCTCCGCGAAGAGGTGGCCGCGCCACCCGTGCCGCTTGTTGAAGCGACGTGCGTAGTCGCCGTTCAGCTTTCGCATTCCGTTCGACAGTTGCTCTCTGGTGGTTTCGAGGACGAGGTGGTAGTGCGTGCTCATCAGGCAGTACGCGCGCGAGCGGCAGACGTTCGGCAAGCCGATCGGCGAGTACCAGTTCGTGCAGGACATGATCGCCGAGATGGTGCTCGGCTACGAGACGTCGAAACTGCTGGTCATGCAGGCGGCGTGGCTCAAGAACGAGGGGAAGCGGAACACGCGGGAGACGTCACTCGCGAAGTGGCACGCAACCGAGTCGGCCTTCCGCGCGGCCCATCTCGCGAT
>WNGI01007123.1_pt1 | contig 10218 bp, 10 predicted proteins | sample 5400621 | NCBI WGS metagenome assembly WNGI01 (sample SAMN13153374, study PRJNA577476) | soil metagenome | isolation source: 20 cm soil or saprolite under Garry oak tree replicate 1 | place: USA:California | collected 2016-06-15 | reverse complement strand
GCGGTCGTCGGGATGTTTGCGGTCGCGGCGGTGCTGACGCCGCCCGACATTGTCAGCCAGGTCAGCCTCGCGGTGCCGCTGATCATCCTGTACTTCGTGTCGATCTACTCCTGCCGGCTGGTGGAGAAGGCGCGCGCCAAGCGCGAGGCCGAGGAAGAGGCCGAACTCGCCGGCAGCAAACCGGCGGCTGGCAAATAGCCAACGCGCGTTTATAGGATGGGTTGAGCCGGGCGAAACCCAGCTTATGTCTCGCGGGTTAGCGTCGATGGGTCTCGCGCCGCTCAACCCCTCCTACAGAGCCCTTTGGACATGCACGATCTACGCTGGATCCGGGAGAACCCCGACGCCTTCGACCGCGGCCTGAAACGCCGGGGCTTGCAGCCGGAGGCGGAGGACGTTCTGGCCCTTGATAGAGCTTGGCGGGCCGCCGAGACGCGGGTGCAGGAGGCAAAGGCCCTGCGAAATAAGTTCGGCCGCGACATTGGCGCCGCAAAGAAAGCCGGCGCTGATGTCGCTGATATCCAAAAGATGATCGCTGCTGCCCAGCAGCTTGAAAATGACGAGGGTAACGAGGCAGGCCGATTGCGCCAGCAGATCGACGCGCTCTTGGCGAGCCTGCCGAACCTGCCGGCCGAAGAGGTGCCCGACGGTCCGGACGAGAGCGCGAACCTGGAGATCCGCCGCATCGGCGAGCCGCCACGCTTCAATTTCGACCCGCTGGCGCATGAAGCGATCGGCGAGAAGCTGGGCCTGATGGATTTTGCGCGGGCTGCGAAATTGTCGGGGTCGCGCTTTGTCGTCCTGAAGGGCGCGCTGGCACGGCTCGAACGCGCGATTGCGCAGTTCATGCTCGATCTGCACACGCGCGAGTTCGGCTACACCGAAATCTCGCCACCCTTATTGGTGCGCGATGAGGTTGTGTTCGGCACCGGCCAATTGCCGAAACAGGCCGAAGACATGTTCCGCACGACCGACGAGACCGGCGGGTTTTGGCTGATCCCGACCGCCGAGGTGCCGCTGACCAATTTGGTCGCTGGCGAGATCCTCGACGAGACGGTGTTGCCCTTGCGCTTCACGGCCTGGACGCCGTGCTTCCGCTCCGAAGCGGGCGCGGCCGGCAAGGACACGCGCGGCATGCTGCGCCAGCATCAGTTCCAAAAGGTCGAATTGGTCTCAGTGACCCGGCCTGAAGATTCCGAGGCCGAGCACGAACGCATGACCGGCTGCGCCGAGGAGGTGCTGAAGCGGCTGGGGCTGCCCTATCGCGTCATGCTGCTGTCGAGCGGCGATATGGGGTTTGCGGCGCGCAAGACCTACGATCTCGAAGTCTGGCTGCCGGCCCAGAACACCTATCGCGAGATTTCCAGCTGCTCGAATTGCGGTCCTTTCCAGGCCCTGCGGATGAAGGCGCGCTATCGCCCGGCAGGCGGGAAGGGAGCGCAGCCCTTGCATACGCTGAACGGCTCCGGGCTCGCGGTCGGCCGCACGATGATCGCGATCCTCGAGAACTTTCAGCGCGCCAACGGCACTGTCGTGATCCCCGAGGCGTTGCAACCCTATATGGGCGGACAGAAGGCGATCGGAGAGGATGGCTGAACCGATCAACCGGGACAAATGCCGGATCCTGATATCGAATGATGACGGGATCCGGTCGCCGGGCATCCAGGTTTTGGAGAAAATCGCGCGCGAGCTGTCGGACGATGTCTGGGTCGTCGCGCCGGAGCAGGAGCAGAGCGGCGCCAGCCACTCGCTGACGACGCGCCGGCCGTTGCGCCTCACCGAGGTCGCCCCGCGGCGTTATTGGGTCGACGGCACGCCGACCGATTGCGTGCTGCTCGCCGTCAAGCGCCTGTTGCGCGACAAACCGCCCGATCTCGTGCTGTCCGGGATCAATGGCGGCAGCAATGTCGGCGAGGATCTGACCTATTCCGGTACCGTCGCGGCGGCGATGGAGGCGACATTGCTCGGCATCCCGGCGATAGCGCTGAGCCAGGACTACCGCGAGGGCGAGGAGGTGCCCTGGCAGACGGGCGAGGCTTATGGGCCCGAGGTGATCCGCCGGTTGCTGCATCTGCGCTGGCCGGAGCACACGCTGTTCAACATCAATTTCCCCGGCGTCGCAGCCGAGGAGGTCGGCGGTTATGCCGTGACCAACCAGGGCAAGCGAGCAATCGCCGACAATCTGACCGAGGGGATCGACCCGCGCGGCCGGCCCTATTACTGGATCGGCCCGATCCGCGAAGCGGGCAATGCCGAGCCGGGCAGCGATGTCTGCGCGCTACTCGACAATAAGGTCTCGATCACGCCGATCTATCTCGATCTGACCAATGTCCCGGTGCTCGCCGCACTGCGCAAAGTCTTCGAGTGATTCCCTTGCCGATTCGGAGGACGCGGTAACCGTCGATCCCGCGGTCATGCGAGTCGAGGCGCGGCATACGGCTCGCCGTTAGGGCAGCGCGCCGATCTGGTCTATACTGTTGAAGCACGTTGCTTTCTTGCGCGTCGGGGGGCGGGCAAGGAGGGGGGATCATGGGGAATCAAAGGATGAGCCGGCATGGCTTTCGCCGTGCCGCTGCAATTGCGGTGCTGGGCAGTGTCGCCGCGGCGTGCTCCAGCATTCCCGACGAGCCCGCGCCGGTCTTTATGAAGGGCGGCATGCCCGGCATTACCGACGCCGCGCGTGGGCCAGCCATGAGTTCTTCACGGCCAAGCGCCATGGGGCCGCACTCGATGGCCGCGATGCCCCGGCAAGAGCATCAGACGCCAGACCGCCAGATCACGGTCGAGCGCGGCCAGTCGCTCGGCAAGCTCGCAGTCCAGTATCATGTCTCGAAGCAGGCGATCATCGCCGCCAATCATCTGGAACCGCCCGACTACAAGGTCAAAATCGGCAGCCGTTTGACGATCCCGGGCGCGGGCGCACCTGTCCAACAGGCGATGGCGCCACCACCCGCCTCGGCCGGGCCGAGCCCGGATGTCATCCCGCTCGACGATCCGCCGTCGCCTCGCATCGCCGCCGCGCCGCCAACGCGCTCCGAGCCGGTAGGACCGCCGCCGCGCGCCGCGGCCCCGGCGCCATCGTCAAGCCCGACGGCGTCTGTCGCCGTCCTGCCGCCGCCCGCACCGCCACAATCGGCACCGCCGCCGCGGCCTGCCCCGATGGCCTTGCCGACGCCGCAACCCGCTCCGATTCCGCCGCCTCAGCCGGCGGCCAATCCGGCCGGGCCGAACAAAACGATCGCCTTCCCGCCGCGGGAACCCAGTGCCGCCGAGGAGGCGCGCGCCGAGCCCGCCGCATCGGCGCCTCCCATCCAAAGCACCGGCAGCCGGTTCCCCTGGCCGGTGCACGGCCATGTGCTGGCGAGCTACGGCGTCGCGGCTGACGGGACGCACAATGACGGGATCAACATCGCGGCCTCGCGCGGCACCCCGATCAAATCGGTCGAGAGCGGCATCGTCGCTTATGTCGGCAACGAATTGCGCGGCTACGGCAATCTCGTGCTGATCAAGCACACGAATGGCTGGATCTCGGCTTACGCGCATTGCGATGAGGTGCTCGTCCGCAAGGGCGACCCGGTCTACAAAGGGCAGACAATCGCGAAAGTCGGAGCGACCGGCGGCGTCACCGAGCCGCAACTCCATTTCGAATTGCGCCAAGGGAAGCGCCCGGTCGACCCGCGCGGCTTTCTCGACCCCGCCCCCAGCGCGTAGGGCGAAAAGCGAAACGCATTTCGCCACACTCCGGTCCGGACCGGCGGATTACAGGGCGCTAATCCGCCCCTACGGTAAACGGCAAATGGATGGCTTGCCCCCCAACCCTCCCCCGCCAGCGGGGGAGGGAGTCTGAGGCGCAGCCGAGGACGGGTGGGGGCTTTCTACCCTCTCGGTGGTCAGCCTGTCGGTTTGCCGAGGCGGCCGGCGAGATCCTGGATGAACTGCCAGGCGACGCGGCCGGAGCGCGCGCCGCGCGTAATCGACCATTCATTGGCTTCAGCCTTGAGCTGATCCTCCGGCAGGTGGAGGCCGAAATGCCGGGCATAGCCACGCACGATCGCCTGGTAGGTGTCCTGGTCGACATTGTGGAAGCCGAGCCACAGCCCGAAACGGTCGGACAGCGACACCTTCTCCTCGACGGCTTCGGCCGGGTTGATCGCCGTCGAGCGCTCGTTGTCGATCATGTCGCGCGCCATCAAATGGCGCCGGTTGGACGTCGCGTACAGCACGACATTGCCCGGCCGCCCCTCGATCCCGCCTTCCAACACCGCTTTCAGCGATTTGTAGCTCGTGTCGTTCTGGTCGAACGACAGATCGTCGCAGAAGAGGAGGCAGCGGCGCGGGCTGCCGCGCACCAGCGACAACAGGCGCGGCAGGCTCGGGATGTCCTCGCGGTGGATCTCGATCAAGGCCAGCGCGTGCGGCCTCTCGTCGTTGATCGCGGCATGCACCGCCTTGACGAGGGCGCTCTTGCCGGTGCCGCGCGCGCCCCATAGCAACACGTTATTGGCCGGCAGCCCGGCCGCGAAGCGCTTGGTATTATCGAGCAGGATGTCGCGCACCCGGTCGATGCCGCGCAACAGCCCGAGCGCGACCCGGTTGACGACCGGAATCGGCTCGAGCCATTCCCGCTCGGCGTGCCAGATAAAGGCGTCGGCCCCATCGAGATCGTTGACCGCGGTGGCCGCCGGCGCGAGGCGTTCGAGGGCATCGGCGATGCGGTAGAGGAGCGGGCCGAGATCGGCCTCGGATTTGGTCTTCACGCGCGGACGCTAACACAGCCGCTTCCGGCGCGAAAACGCGCCATTTGTCCGAGGATTGCCCTTTTTCAGGGCATCGCGTAGGAATGCGCCCGAGGGCCCGGTTTCCCCGCCACGTTTGCCGCATAAGAGCGTCGCGAGTGCTTGTTTGCGCTGCCGCGATGCGCCATTTCGAGGTCCATGCCGATGCTCATCTCCCCGGCCTACGCCCAAGGGACAGGCCTTCTCGACCAGAGCGCGCTGGTGCAGTTCCTGCCGCTCGTGCTGATCTTTGTCGTGTTCTATTTTCTGCTGATCCGGCCGCAGCAGAAAAAGCAGAAGGACCAGCGCGCAATGCTCGGGGCGCTGCGCCGCGGTGACCGGGTGGTGACCGGCGGGGGGATTCTCGGCACCGTGTCGAAGGTGGTCAGCCCGGAGGAGGTCGAAGTCGACATTGCTTCGGGCGTGCGCGTGCGGATCGTGCGCAGCACGATCACCAGCGTGCTGGCGAAACCAGACCCGGCCGCGGCGCGCGAAGCGGCCAAGGAGAAGGAAGGGGCCAAAGCCGACAAGGCGTGAGCGGCCAAGGCTGAGCTAGGGGCCGCTTCGGGGCATTGAACGCATGCTGTATTTCGCCAACTGGAAAGTTCTGTTGATCTGCGGGGCCTGCCTGCTCGGCGTGTTGCTGAGCCTGCCGAACCTGTTCACCCCCGCGCAGCTCAGCTATCTGCCGCATTTCATCCCGAAAAAGCAGGTCGCGCTCGGCCTCGACCTGCGCGGCGGCTCCTATCTCCTGCTTCACGTCGATGTCGATGCGGCGCAGCGCGAGCGCCTCAACTCGATTACCGACAGCGTCCGCAATACATTGCGCGACGCCCATATCGGATATACCGGCCTCAATGTCGAAGGCGACGCGATCACCTTTACGATCCGCGACACCGACCGCATCGAGGAGGCGAAACGCGCTCTCGCCAAGGACGACCCGGACCTCGTCGTCGAAATTGCGCCGGATGGCACCGGCACGATGAAGTTCAGCACGGTCGCGACCGAGACGCGCCGCCGCCAGGCCGTCGAGCAATCGATCGAGATCATCCGCCGCCGCATCGACGAGACGGGCACAAAAGAGCCGACGATCCAGCGCGAAGGGCAGGACCGCATCCTCGTCCAGCTGCCCGGCGTCGACAACCCGGAGCGCGTCAAGCAGCTGCTCGGGCGCACCGCGAAGCTGACATTTCAGCTCGTGGACCAGAGTGTCACCGTAGAAGATGCTCGGCGGGGCCGCCTGCCGCCGGGCGACGAGATCCTGCCGGGAGTGGAAGAGGGCCGGGCACGCGGCAGCAGCGGCGCCGGATCTTATGTCGTCCGCAAGCGCATTATGGTCGGTGGCGACACGCTGACCGACGCGCAGGCGACGTTCCAGAACAACGAGCCGGTCGTCAGCTTCAAATTCGACTCGGTCGGCGCCAAGAAATTCGGCGATGCGACGCGCGAGAATGTCGGAAAGCCCTTTGCGATCGTCCTCGACAACAAGGTGATCAGCGCGCCGGTCATTCGCGAGCCGATCCTCGGCGGCAGCGGCATCATCTCGGGTAGCTTTACGGTCCAGTCGGCGAGCGATCTGGCGCTCTTGTTGCGGGCCGGCGCGCTCCCGGCTCCCATTCAGATCCTGGAGGAGCGCACGGTCGGGGCCGAGCTTGGCGCCGACTCGATCCATGCCGGTACCGTGGCGAGCATCGTCGGCGTCGCCCTCGTCATCATCTTCATGGTGCTGTTCTATGGGCTGTTCGGCGTCTTTGCCGATATCGCGCTGTTCTTCAATCTGTGCCTGATGATGGCGGCCTTGTCGCTGCTTGGCGCAACGCTGACCTTGCCGGGCATCGCCGGCATCGCGCTGACGATGGGCATGGCGGTCGACGCCAATGTTTTGATCTACGAGCGCATCAAGGAGGAGTTGCGCAGCGGGCGCACGGTGCTCTCCTCGCTCGAAGCCGGCTTTACCCGCGCCTTCGGCACGATCCTCGACAGCCATGTGACAACGCTCGTCGCTGGCATCCTCCTCTACTGGCTGGGGTCCGGACCCGTGAAGGGCTTTGCCGTGACCTTGAGCATCGGCGTCTTGACCTCCCTGTTCTCGGCGATCCTCGTGACCCGGCTGCAGATCGTCACCTGGTTGCGCCGCTACAAACCAAAGGCAATCCCTCTGTGATGCGACCGCTCATTGTCATTCGGCGGGTGCCGAAGATCGACTTCATGCGATGGCACCTGCTCGGCTTCCTTTTGTCCGGGCTGTTGTCGATCGCGACGATCGCGGTATTCCTGACGGCCGGCCTCAATTACGGCATCGATTTCACCGGCGGCACCCTGATCGAAGTACGGGTGACGGGCGGGCCCGCGGATCTGGCGGCCATGCGCTCGAAGCTCGATGCGCTGCATATCGGCGAGCCTTCGCTGCAGGGCTACGTCGATAAGACGACCGCCGAGTGCGCGTCTACGCCGCCTTCTTGCGTGCTCATTCGCTTGCCGGAGCAGCCGGGCGGCGACGCCGCGCAGCAGAAGGTCGTGCAGCAGGTGCGCGACGCGCTTGGTTCCGGCGTCGAGTATCGGCGCACCGAAGTCGTCGGGCCCAGCGTGGGCAGCGAGTTGATCCGCGCCGGCGTGCTGGCGACCGTCCTCGCGCTCGGCGCGATCATGGTCTATGTCTGGTTCCGGTTCGAATGGCAATTCGGCGTCGGCGCGACGCTGGCGACCTTGCACGACGTCATTACGACGGTCGGCCTCTTCGCGATCTTTCAGCTCGACTTCAACCTGACGACGCTGGCGGCGATCCTGACGATCGCCGGCTATTCAATCAATGATACGGTCGTCATTTACGATCGCGTGCGCGAGTCGATGCGCAAATACCGCACGATGCCGTTCCGTGATCTGATCAATCTCGCACTCAACGAGACGCTGTCGCGCACGATCCTGACGGTCGCGACCACCGCCTTGGCGGTGTTGGCGCTCCTCTTCCTTGGCGGCGAGGTGTTGCGCGGCTTTAGCATCGCGATGCTGTGGGGCATCGTCATCGGCACCTATTCCTCGCTCTTTATCGCCGCGCCGCTGCTCTATTACGTGCAGCCGAACCGGCGCACGATCGCCCGCACCGCCGAGACCGAGGAAGCCGGCGCGGAGCGGGCTTCGCGCTGACGGCCACGGGACTGGCGGCAACGGAAAACTAACCGCCATGGAACTGGTTGCGGTTAGCCCGGCAGGGCGGCAGATCATTGAGCGCTATGCGGCGAGCGGGTTCCGCGTCAGCGGCGTGGTTTACCAAGGTCCGGTGCTGGTGTTTCCTGACCGCACCGTGCGATGGGCGGAGGCGGCGCTGACCGCCGAAAGCCTTGCGCCGGTCGTCGAACATGGCGGGATCGAGCTGCTGCTGCTCGGGGTTGGGCGGCGCATGGTGCCCGTCGCGGCGAGCCTGCGCGCCTCGTTAAAGGCCGGGGGTGTCGCGCTCGAGGTCATGGATACCGGCGCGGCCTGCCGCACCTACAATCTATTGCTCGCGGAGGACCGCCGCGTCGCAGCGGCATTGCTGCCGCCCGCCTAGGCGAACCGCACAGAACGGGTCGCTGCTGGCACGCTCTTTGCCTCTACCACGGGCAGAAAGGAGGCGGCTCGGTCATGGCGGCGGACGGCGGCGCAGCCTTTGGCATCGTCGGGATTGGCCATAATGGCGGGCCGCCGCTCGACCGCGGCGCCGGCTGGCGGCAGTTCTGTTGGAAAAAGGCGCATGCGCGCGCCTGGAAGACACCGCCGCGCGAGATCGCCCTCGCCCGCCTCGCGCGCGCCGAGGCGCTCGGCATGAGCTACCGCGAATACACGGCAATCATCCTCGACACGGGCGTGCACCTCTAGAACGAAAAAGCCCCGCCGGGGCGGGGCTTTTCCGGATGGGCGCAGGGGTCAGCGCGCCTTCAGCTTTGCCAGGTTCTGCCCGACAAAATCCCAGTTCACGAGATGGTCAAGAAAGGCCTCGACGAAATCGGGCCGCCGATTCTGGTAATCGAGATAGTAGGCGTGCTCCCAGACATCGCAGGTCAAGAGGGCCGTCTGCCCGAGCGCGACCGGGTCGACGCCATTCAAGGTGTGGGCGATCTTGAGCTTGCCTTTGTCCGCGACCAGCCAAGCCCAGCCGCTGCCGAACTGCTCGACGGCCGCTTTCTTGAAATCCTCCTCAAATTTGTGAAATCCGCCGAGATCGCGCTCAATCGCCTGGGCGATGTCGCCCTTCGGTGCGCCGCCGGCATTGGGCTTCAGGCAGTTCCAAAAGAAATTATGGTTCCACACCTGAGCGGCGTTGTTGAACACCTTGGTCTTTGTCTCGTCCTTGTAGGTGGCCTTGATGATCTCCTCGAGCGACTGGCGCTCGAGGGGCGTCCCTTCGATCAGCTCGTTCAATGTGTTGACGTAGGTCTGGTGGTGCTTGCCGTGATGAAACTCCAGGGTCTTTGCCGAGGTATAGGGTTCGAGCGCATTTTTCGGGAAGGGCAGGGGTGGTAGTTCGAAAGCCATGACTATCCTCTCACCGTCATTGCCGGGTGACATGCGAGCGCAGTGCTGTGCGAAGTCTTATGTCTCGTGAAACGCACCCTGTCGGCGCGCGTTCCGGTCCGGAGGATGCATCCTCGCTCCTTGGGCTGGTGCGGCGCCACGACCGCGACCACTACCAGACCACGTTGTTTGCGCCGGCCGAGCGGCGCGAGGCGCTTCTCGCGCTTTACGCCTTCAATTACGAAATCGCGCGGGTGCGTGAGACCGTCAGCGAGCCGATGCTGGGTCAGATCCGCCTGCAATGGTGGCGCGAGGTGCTGGGCGCCGCCTATGCCGGCATGCCGCCGCGCCAACATCCGGTGGTGCTCCCGTTAAGCGCGGCCATCCGCGAATTGGCGCTCTCGCGCGGGTATTTCGACCGGCTGATCGACAGCCGCGAGCGCGATTTGGCCGATGCGCCGCCCGCGAGCCTCGGCGTGCTCGAAGCTTATGCCGAGGAAAGCTCGACCCCGCTGATCCGTCTCGCGCTCGAGGTGCTCGGCGTCCGCTCGGCGGCGCTGGACGCGGTTGCGCGGCATGTCGGGATCGGCTATGCGCTCTCCGGGCTGCTGCGCGCGATGCCGTTTCATGCGCAAGCGGGCCGCACTTACATCCCTGTCGATCTGGCAGAGCAAAAGGCTCTCGATCCCGGGGATTATGCCGCCGGACGCGCTGGCCCGGCCTTGCGCGCTGTGGTGCGTGCCATTGCCGACGTCGCGGGCTTGCATTTGTTTGCCGCCCGCGAGCCTCGCGGCGAGATACCGCGATCGGCGGTTGCCGCGCTATTGCCGGCGGTCGTCGCCAGCCGCCATCTCGCGCGATTGCGGCAGGCTAAGTACGACCCCTTTGCGCCCGGGCTCACCGCCCCCGACCCGCTGCAGATCTGGCGCCTCGCTCTGGCCGCGCTGCGCGG
>WNGI01011511.1_pt1 | contig 10219 bp, 9 predicted proteins | sample 5400621 | NCBI WGS metagenome assembly WNGI01 (sample SAMN13153374, study PRJNA577476) | soil metagenome | isolation source: 20 cm soil or saprolite under Garry oak tree replicate 1 | place: USA:California | collected 2016-06-15 | reverse complement strand
GAGGGGTACAAGGACATTAAGAACGTTTACAGGGACAACGAGTTCAGCACCCTGCGCAACGATCCTCGCTTCACGGAACTGATGGCGGCAAAGACCACGGCCGTCCCGGATTAGAAGTCGACAACTTGCTGGCAGAGAATAAGTTAGAAAAAACGGAAAAATCCGAGAGTCCCCGAAACTTTCCGGTGGAGGCTGGGTTTTCAGCTTCAATGCTCCTGAAAACAACAGGGTGAGTAGGGAGAAACAAGCACCCGCCGGTTGCTAACCCGAGCACGCCCCAAGCAAGCAACCGGTGGGTGAATCAGCACTCAGCATTCAGCAATTAGCATTCAGCAATTAGCAATTAGCAGTTAGCTTCTCTCCGAAATGTAATCCTTGACCGCCTGCTTCCATTTGCCCTGCGCTTTCAGGATGTATTCGACCGCGTCGCGGGCGGCGCCGTCTCCTCCTGCGTGGGACGTGGCCCAATGGGCTTCAGCTTTGACCTCGGGGCGCGCGTTCTTGACCGCGATCGCCAGTCCGCATTTGCGCATCGCGGGCAGATCGATCACGTCGTCGCCAACGAAAGCGGCCTCGGCAGCGGTGATTCCATCTTTTTGAAGAATTTGCGCGAACACCGACGCCTTGTCCTGAATGCCCTGATATACGTGGTCAATCTTCAGATCGCGCGCGCGCAATGCAACGGTTTCGGAGATGCGCTTGGTGATGATCCCGGTCTTGATGCCCGCCAGGCGCGCCAACGAAATAGCGGTGCCGTCGTGGGCGTTAAAGCCCTTGGCTTCGATCAGGCTCGTGCTCTGGAGGCCAAAGCCGCCTTGTGTCTCTGTTCGGGAGACGCTCTGAGCAGACTTTTCGAGAAAGCTTTGCTGAGCTCCAGATTGCTGGCCTCCGGAAGGCGCCGGAAATATCCAGATTTTGCCATCGGTGAGGACGCCGTCGACGTCGAAGAGAATGAGTTTAATTTTGCGGGCACGAGCGGTGGCGGATGGTTTGGGCATCGCCGAAATTCTAGCATCCGGGAGCAGTGTTCCCACCAATTGCCGTTCGCCAGAAGATTGCCACGCAAGGCGGGGTTGCGTTACCGTTCTTGAGTTCAGGAGTATCCCATGAAATCAGTGATCTGTTTACTTGTCTTCCTTTTTGCCGCTCTGATAGCGGTTGCCCAGAATCCCGAGCTGAAGTTTATCGCTGACAGTTTGGTGGTACAGGCCGACGGCACCTACGATGCCGATCCCGATCTGGCCACCTTGACATTCCAGATATTTGCTCAAGACAAAGATATCAAGCGTGCTTACGAGACCGCGACACGATCGATGCTGCGCATCATTGACATAGCACAACGGAACGGGTTGGCTAAAGACGACATCCGGAGTGGAGTGCTAACCGTTTCGCCGATCTACGAAGGGGATCGCAAAAAGCGGGCGCGCTCCTACTACGTGCAGGGACAGGAAGTCCTGAAGGTGCGCGATTTCGCTAAGATCGGATCCATTCTGGACGCCTCGGTGGAAGATGGGGTCACCGACTTCCGCTCGCTCACGTATTCTCTCGCGGATGAAGAAGCTGCCAAGAAAAAGGCGGTTGCAGAAGCGATGCGACGGGCGATCGGCCGCGCAGCCACAGCCCTGGAACAAAAGGGGCAGAAGCTTGGCGCACTTCGTTACATGAGCCTTGACGTGAAGCAAATCTACGGAGTTGCCGGGCTAGTCCCCAGTACAGTCATGGAAACTCTGGAGGTCAACGAGGCGTTCGCGGACAAGAAAGCGATTCCCCCACCGATGCCTCCCCAGCAACCGCAAAAGATTACCGTCAGCGCTTCCGTGCAATGCGCGTTCCAGATTCAATAACATCGCAGTATGACTGGCTCTTCAAAATCAGACACCACTTCAGGGGATGTCGCGAAAGCAGTTTATCCCTTGGCCCAATCTTCCCATTCCAGTCCCTTCACCCGGCCGAACTCCTTCCCATTGGCGGTTATCAGCGTTAACTGGTGGCGCAATGCCTGGCCGGCAATCAACAGGTCGTAAGCCCCGATCGGTTCTCGAAAGCCAGCAGGCTTACCGGACCCGCGAAGAACGTCTCCACCAGTCGCGCATTGGCTTCCGGACGGGCGCTCTTCGCAACCCCATACCAAAGCTCAAACGCTACGACGGAAGAAACCAACACCTTTTCGTCTTGAGCCAGCACTTTCTGCAAGCGCGTCCGAACCAAGGGTGACTTGTTGTTGATCAACGCAATACATGCATTGGTGTCGAGCAGATACATCACTTGAAGATCTCGCGACGCGGCGTCCGCGGCTGGTTCCGCTCCCTGCCGTTGCCGAGGAAGTGTCCCTGCCTAAGCCCGTCCAGCTCCGCAAACCACTGGGCGGGATCCGCGATGAGCGGTTCCAGGAGCACTCCCTGCGCCACGCGGCGCACGCGAACCTGACTCCCCTCAAAGCGAAACTCGCGCGGCAGACGCACGGCCTGGCTGCGTCCATTGCGAAACAGCTTGGCAATTCCCGTATTCGGCATTGGGCAATTCCTCTCTTTAAGTATATACCATAAATCGCGACCATAAGGTAGATATTATGGGTATATACCAGAGTGCCTGGGGCAACTTGCAAAGAAGATTACGCGCTGGCTTTATCGATGAGCGACACGGGCTTGTCGTTCGACGCCGATGTTTCCAACTCCAATTGCTCCTGCCCGCTGAGCGCGGACACTTTCCCGCGATAATTTTTTAGGTGCCGCTGCGCGGTCTCGAATGCTTCCTGCGCCTTGTTTAAATTCTTGCCGACGTTTTCAAACTGGTTCTGGAAGAAGTCGAACGATTTCTGCGCCTTGGCAAGTTCAGCACGGCTCTTCTCGAAGCCCTTGGCAACTTCGTACCATTTGTGTACGAGCGAGATCGTGTGCAAAGTCATCAGCAAGGTGTTGGGCGAAACGGGAAAAACATGCTGCTCATTCATCCAGTCGCCCAGTTCGCGGTTGCGGATCACTTCCATATACAGCGTCTCGCTCGGAAGATACATGAGCGCAATGTCGGTCGTGCCATTCTCCGGCTGGATGTACTGCTGAATGCGCTTGGCTTCCGCCTTCATCACGCGCACCAATGCGACGCGAGCCGCTTCAATCTCGGCTTTGTCATTGCTCTCGAAGAGCGCAATCACTTGCTCGCGCGGAAACTTGGCGTCGATTGGCAGCTTGCGATCGGGGAAGTAAATGACGGCATCGGCACGTCCTCCACCCTCACCCGGCGATGACTGCAGCGCGAACATGTGCGCGGGCAGGAAGTCCGCGAGAAGCCGCTCCAGGCTCGCTTCCCCGAACTGGCCACGCAGATGCGGAAGCTTAAGCAGGTTGTTGAGGTCGTTGATCGAGTGGCCTAGGGCGCCCACTTCGCGGAGCTGCTCTTCCGCATTCTTCAAGTGCTGCTGAACTTTTTCGAACTGGGCAAATCCCTCTTTAATATTCTGATCGAGCTTTACCTGCACCTGCTCGGTGATCGCCATCAGCTTCTGGTCGACGCGATCGCGAATCGAGTCGAGACTTTGCGCGGTCTGCTGATTCAGGCTCTGAAACTCGACCTTGAGTTGCTGCGTAGTGAGCAGCAGAGAACTGGTCATCTCGCTTCGGCCGTCGCTCAGGCTCCGGTTTTGTTCTTCTCTTCCCGCTGAGAGTTGCTGCTCGACCGAGCTTCGAATCTCCGAAAACCCTTGCTGGATGCGGTCTGTGACCTGCTGGCGCAGGTCCCCCTTAGTCTGTTCCAGCCTACTGGCCATATCGGCAGTGGCGGAACTGAACTTCTGGCCGAGGCTGGTGCCAAGACTTTCGAGCAGGCTCGCAACTTCCGCTTTTACATCTACTTGCGCGGCAGTCGAAACGCGGCGCAACAGAACAGCCGAGAACCCAAGCAGGACAAGGATTCCGACGAGCACGGTAACCAGCAGTAAGGTCTCCATCGTAAGTCGTTTAGCTGAATTCTAGAGGTTAGCGTGAGAGATGGAAAGCGGAACTTTATCGGCAACCCCCGCACCGAAACGTTCCACCAACAATCATGCTCCGGGCCTTGGCTATTTCCTTCGCGATGTTGGCAGTAATTCCGGGCTCCTGCGCGGCACAATTGACTGCGGCAGCAGCCGAGGTTCGTAACAACGACATCGATAGTAAGCAGCCCACCCCCCACTCGAACTCGGCGGCCGGGTCCTCTTCTGGTGAGGACTCCGCCGCCGAGAACGAACTCTTGGAAGCGGCAAACAAGAGCCGCGAACTTGCGGGCGTGCCGCCGTTACGCATGGATGAGAGCCTACGCGAAGCGGCGCGAGTGCATGCCCGGCGGATGGTTGAGAGCGAGCGTCTAGAGCACCAGTTGTCCGGTGAGCCATCCTTGCTCGAAAGAATCACACTAGTCGGCCCGCCAGTGAGTCCTCTGAAAGGCGCGTTGAAAATTGATCGCGCCGGCGAGAATATCGCTTACGCTCCGGGCGCTCCGGAGGTGCATGAAACTCTGATGCGCTCGCCCCCGCACCGTGAGAATCTGCTCGATCGCGGGTTTAACGTCGTGGGCGTTGCGGCCATCTGGAGCAAGGGCCGCCTGTACGTGGTCCAGGATTTCGCCCACGAGGTTCCTTCGTATTCCGCGCAACAGAGCGGAAAATTAGTTGGCCGGGCCATTGTTGAAATGCGTCAACAGGCGGGGCTGCCGGAGCTGTTCCAGTTCACGCCGCCGAAGCTTGACGAAAGCGCCTGCTCGCTGGCCAAAGAGAATCTTCCGAGCGCTCGCCTGCTCGCAACGGCCTACGAGAATCGAAGAATTATTACGTACACGCAGAGCCATCCGGAGATACTTCCGCAAGCCGCGTTGCGGATGCTGCGCGATCCGGGGGCTCGCCAGTTTGCGGTCGGCGCCTGCTACGCGCGCAGTGCGGCGTATCCGAACGGGACTTACTGGGTCGCGATTCTTCTCTACTGACTGCCCAAGCCAACCTTCTGATCAAGACCTCTCCGCGTGGACACGGTCCTGCCATTTTGCGCCATGCGGCAGTTCAGCCGCTGCAAACTCCAAATGGACGACGCGGCGATTGGAGGGCTTTGTCGCGGGAGGGGATGAATGCAGGAGTAGAGGCCGCATCAGGATGGCATCTCCGCGAAAGACCGCACACGCAACGGCGTTTTCTTTCGAGCGATTCTGGATCTCTGCATCGGAAAGGAATCCGTCTTGATGAGAGCCTGGAATCACGCGGAGGGGACCGTTATCCTCGCCGCAATCATCCAGATGAATACGGAGCGCGAGCACTTGCTGCAGAACGGCAAAGGCGGGGCGGACATGAACGACATCGGCTTTACTTGACCATGGCCCCCAGCCTTCGATGTTGAGTTTTTCGCGAACGGCAATCACACAGTCCTGATGCCACGTCACCTTCCAGTTCGCTCTTGGACTCTTGTTGAAAAAGATTCCTCGTACCGCGAAGCAGTTGGCTCCGAGCACCAATGCCACAGGCCTTCTCACCTCATCAGAACCTGCGATGGCGCGCACGATCGGGTTGGAGAGCAGGTTGCGAATTCCATGCCGATCGGCGTCGAGAGCTGTTTCTAGAGCACGAATGGTCTCTTCGGGTACACAGCAGTGAATTAGTGCATACCCATGTGTTTCGACTTGGCGCTTGATCGTATCCATGCGGAGTCAGCTGAGAGTCTAACGCATCGACAATCTAACTCGCGGCGCGCGGACAGGAGTGTCCGCGCCACACAGAGTCAAAGGCCGCGGGCGAGGGCGCCCGCGCCACACGGGCTTGCCACACAAGCGGTGTGCTAACCTGCGAGCATCTGATCCTTCAACAACTGGCCCGCCTGTATGGAACATGCTCCGCGAATCCGCGTCGGGACTGCCGGCTGGTCGTATAAAGACTGGGACGGGATTCTGTATCCGCCGGAAGTGACGCGGAAGAAGGTGCATCCGGTTGAATTTCTGGCGCGATTCTTCGACGTCATCGAAATCAATACTTCGTTTTATGGACATATACGGCCGGAACTGGGGCGGCTGTGGTCGCGGAAGGCAGCGGCGGTCAATCCTAATTTTCTTTTTACCGCGAAGCTGCACCGGTCGTTCACACATTCTCCGCTGGCGGTGATGGAACCAACTTCGGCGGCCAGCATCCGGCCGAATGACCGGGACGAACAACTTGCCAGAGAAGGTCTCGAGTCGCTGGCCTCGGAAGGCAAGCTGGGCGCGCTGCTGATTCAGTTCCCGGTCTCGTTCAAGAACACTAGCCTGAACCGCGAATACCTGGAGCAGTTGCTGCGGCAGTTCATCGAGTATCCGCGAGTGGTCGAAGTGCGGCATGAGAGTTGGGACAATCCGGAGACGATCGCCGAATTCATGCGCCACAACGTCGGCTTCTGCAACATCGATCAGCCGCTGCTGGGGCGTTCTTTGGCGCCGACCGAGCATGTTACGTCGGGCGTCGGATACGTCCGCCTGCATGGCCGCAACTACGAGCAGTGGTTCGACAGCGATAACCGCAACGACCGTTACAATTATCTCTACAAGCCCGCGGAACTGGAGAAGTGGAAAGAAAAAGTGGAGATCATCGCACGGCAGGCCGAGTCGACGTTCGTGATAGCGAACAATCACTTTCAGGCGAAGGCCGCAGTGAATGCGCTGGAGTTAAGGCATCTGCTGTACGGAAAGAAAGTTCGCGCTCCGGAGACGCTGGTGAAGCACTATCCCGAACTGAAAGAGATGGCTGAGATGGAAGACGCGAGCGGAGATTATTCGCTGCTGGGGTGAAGAGCAGTGCGGAGCTTGATGTAGCGGTGATACGACAAACGCTGTGTAGAGTCCCTGCCGCGGCCGTAGCACTATTGAGCTATGTCCTCAGCCGTTCGGATGATCGAATCCGATCAGAATAAATCAGCAATTTACCACTTACTAAGTGTCACGCAATCGATATTCTGCTAGACTCTCCGCTAAGACCGAGGGCAGGTTGCTGACTCGGACAAGTTAATAGGGGCCATCCTAAGGAAAGTCTTTTGACAGGCCTCCGGGAACTAATTTTGGGGCAGTCGCTGGAACTTCGTCTGGCCGATCACAACTACGTAAGATTCCAAGCGGCTCGCCCATTGGGTGAGCCATGGCATTGCACCCTGGTAAGCGCCACGTTCCGGAAGAATTGCCAGTCGCGTGGGACCCGATCCGGCGGGCCCTGGAAGAAAACGAAGACTGGTATCGCGATCTAGTTGACCATAGCCAAGACCTGTTGTGCGTCCACGACCTTCAAGGCCGATTCCTGTCGGTCAATCCCGGTCCAGCGCGTCTGCTGGGTTACAGCGTAGAAGAAATGCTGCAGAAGCCGATGCGGGATTTTCTTGACCCGCAATTCCGGAGTCAGTTTGAGGACTACCTGCGCGAGATCGAACGCACGGGGGAGGCTCGCGGGCTGATGGCGGTGTTGACGCGATCGGGAGAGCAGCGGATCTGGGAATATCACAACACTCTGCGAACCGAGGGAGTGGCAACGCCGATTGTGCGAGGGCTCGCGCACGACATCACGGAACGGGTGCGGGCGGAGAAGGCGCTGCGCGCGACCAACGAAGAGCTGCTCAAGACGGCACGGGAGCGGGAGCGGATGCTGCAGGAGCTCATGCTGTTCCGGACGCTGCTGGACCAATCGAACGATAGCATTGAGGTAATCGATCCGAAGACCCTGCGTTTCCTCGATTTGAATGAGAGGGCGTGTGTAGAACTGGGGTACAGCCGGGAAGAGCTCTTGTCGATGACGGTTTTTGACGTCGATCCGGACTACGACGAAAGTCTGCGCGCGTGGCTGCGACAGCAGTCGAGGGAGCCGGGATTCGCAATCATGGAAAGATTGCATCGACGGAAAGATGGAACTACGTTTCCGGTGGAAGTGAATTTGCGAAAGGTGCGATTGGACCGGGAGTATGTCGTGGCCGTGTCGCGCGACATCACGGCACGGAAGCGGTCGGAGGAGAGGCTGCGAGAGTTCGGAAGGGTAGTAGAGAATCTTGAAGAGCAGGTCGCGGTGGTGGACCGGGAGTATCGGTACGTGATCGCGAACCGGGCATACCTGAGCTATCGGGGCGCGACGAAAGAACAAGTTGTAGGGCGCTTGGTACCGGAGGTATTGAAGCCAGAGGTGTTTGAGTCAGCGGTAAAACACAAACTGGATGAGTGTTTGCTGGGGAAGGTCGTCAGCTACGAGATCAGGTATAGCTATCCAGAGATAGGGGAGAGGGACATATCGGCCACGTATTTTCCGTTAGAAGGTTCGACAGGGACTAGTCACGTGGTGTGCGTTCTCCGCGACATCACGGAGCGGAAGCGGGCGGAGGAGGCGTTACGCGAGAGTGAGGCGCGGGAGCGGGTAAGAGCGAAGGAGTTGGAGACAGTGCTGGAAGCGGTGCCCGTACCCGTTTATATCTCGCATGACGCCGAGTGCAGACGGATTACAGGAAATCGGTCGGCATATGAACAGCTCCGTATCGCGGGAGGCAAAAACTTTTCGAAGAGCGCGTCACCGGAGGAGCAGCCCGGTTTCCGCGTGATGCAAGATGGAGTGGAGATTCCAGCGGATCTATTGCCGATGCAGCAGGCGGCAGCTACGGGGAAGCCGGTGTATGGACGCGCATTGACGATGGTATTTGAGGATGGCGCCGAGCGGGAGACCGTGATGAATGCGGTTCCGCTGCTGGATGAGACCCGCAAGCCTCGGGGAGCGGTAGGGGCATCGATCGACGTGACAGAACTGAAGCAGGCGGAGAAAGCCTTGCGGGAAAGCGAGATGCGATTCCGGACGGTGTACGAGCGATCTCCGGTTGGCATTACTCTGGTGGATTCGCACACCGGGCGATTCCTGCAAGCCAACCCAAAGTTCTGCGAAATCGCCGGCCGCAGTGAAGAAGAACTGTTGCGGATTGACGTGGGGAGCATGACTCATCCCGATGATGTTGAGCACGGCAGTGAATACCTGCAGCAACTGGCCGAGGAAAAGCTGGCCAATTACGAGATGGACAAAAGGTATCTTCGCCCGGATGGATCGGTGCGCTGGGTGAGGATTCTGGTGGTGCCAATGTGGAGTAAAGGAGAAAAGCGCCGATGGCACATGGCTCTCGTGCAGGACATCACCGAGCGTCGGCAGGCGGAGGAGCGGCGCGAACGCACCGAGGAGGCCTTGCGGCAAAGCGAGGAACAATTACGCGAAGCCAAGAAAAAGCTTACCGAAGAAAAGCTTTATCTCGAGCAGGAAATCGATACAGAACTTGGGTTTGGCGAAATTATCGGACAGAGCAAGGCCCTGCAAGCCGTCATGACGCAGGTCGGCAAAGTGGCAGCCAGCGATGCCACGGCACTTCTGCTGGGTGAAACGGGAACGGGTAAGGAACTGGTGGCGCGGGCGATCCACCGCTTGAGCCAGCGCGCCGACAATAGTTTCATCAAATTGAATTGCGCGGCGATTCCGTCGGGGTTGCTGGAGAGCGAGTTATTCGGTAATGAGAAGGGCGCCTTCACTGGAGCGGTAAGCAGGAAAATAGGACGACTCGAATTGGCCGACAAAGGCACGTTGTTTCTCGACGAGATCGGGGAGATTTCGCTGGCGTTGCAGCCGAAGCTGCTGCGGGTTTTGCAGGATCAGGAGTTCGAGCGACTGGGTGGAACGCAAACGCTGAAGGTCGACTTTCGTTTGATTGCAGCCACGAACCGAGATTTGGCTGATGTCGTGCGGCAAAACGAGTTTCGGAGCGATTTATATTACCGGTTGAGCGTGTTCCCGATCCGCCTGCCACCGCTACGGGAACGGCGCGAGGACATCCGTTTGCTGGTGGAACATTTTGTGCAGAAGTGCTCCCAGCGGATGAACAAGTCGATCACGAGCATCCCAAAGAAAACCATGGATGCGCTGATGGAGTGGGAGTGGCCGGGGAATGTGCGCGAGTTGGAGAATTTTATCGAGCGGTCGGTGATTCTGACGCAAGGTTCGGTGCTGGTGGCGCCGTTAAGTGAACTGGCCTCGATTGGCACGGAGGAGAAAAGCGTGGATGAAACGCTGGAGGCGACGGAACGCGAGCACATTCTCCGCGCTTTGCGGGAGAGCCACGGGCAGATTGGCGGGCCGAGAGGGGCGGCGGCGCGGTTGGGGTTGAAGCGGACGACGCTACAATCGAAGCTCAAGCATTTGGGAATCAATCCCCGGGGGAAACCGCTCGGGCGGTAGGTC
>WNGI01007118.1_pt1 | contig 10219 bp, 7 predicted proteins | sample 5400621 | NCBI WGS metagenome assembly WNGI01 (sample SAMN13153374, study PRJNA577476) | soil metagenome | isolation source: 20 cm soil or saprolite under Garry oak tree replicate 1 | place: USA:California | collected 2016-06-15 | reverse complement strand
CCCCGAGCGCGCAGGCCGCCCTGCGGCGGGCGTTCGAGGCGCACATCGCCGCCATCGCTGCGCGCTACATCGCGCGCGATCGTCAGTCCGAGGCCAACCCCGCCGGGCACCGGAACACCGCCAAATTTCGGGACCGTCATTCCTGGGTCGAAGTTAGGGGATCGGCGGGCCGACAGCCAATCAGGAGTCGTATGCCGCGATCTTTATCGATTGCCTCAATCCGGAGACGCCCTCGGATCATAAAAACCAGACCAGGGCCGCTTTGGGTGGATTTCGGTCCTTCACCGGAACGCCTTCGGACGGCGAGGTTGCGCCGAAACCGGTTATCCGGGCGGTAGTGGTCGAACGACGCCGGGCATCGCGGACTCGAAACCGGGTCGGCTAGAGGGCAATATGAAACGGCTCGCGTTGTGCACGATCGCGTGGGAACCACGATGGGAGTTGGTCGGGGCTTACTGCGGATTGATAGGCGCGATGCAGATATTGACCTCAAACCAAGGGGACACCCGTGCCAAAGAAGCGTGTATTCGTCAGTTTCGACTACGATCATGACGAAGTCCTGAAGAATTTTCTTGTCGGGCAGGCGAAAAACCCGGATAGCCCGTTCGAGCTTGCTGATTGGTCAATCAAGGAGGCTATTTCCGAGGAGTGGAAGAAGAAGGCCCGTACCCGAATCAAATCCGTCGATCTAGTCGCAGTACTCTGTGGGCAGCACACCCATACTGCGACCGGTGTTAGTGCGGAAGTCAAGATCTCGCAAGACGAGAGCATCCCTTATTTCCTGTTGAAGGGCTACGCCGACAAGACCTGTACAAAGCCCACCGCAGCAAAGTCGACTGACAAGCTCTACAACTGGACCTGGCCAAACCTGAAGACGCTTATCGGCGGCGGGCGGTAGCAATGAAACGAGCGCTGGTCGTCGGGATTGACCATTACCCGAAGGCGCCATTGCGCGGCTGCGTCAACGACGCGATTGCGGTCGCCAATGTGCTTGAGAAGAACGGAGACGGCTCCCCGAATTTCTCCGTGCGGCTTCTGACGTCTGATCGGACGCAGATCACGACAGCGGCCCTTCACAATGCGCTCGACGACCTCTTTAAGGCGGATGCCGATACCGTGCTGTTCTTCTTCGCCGGGCATGGCATCCTGAACGACACCACAAACGCGGGCTACATTGTCGCGCAGGATGGGTCGCGGCCGACGTGGGGCACGTCACTGAGCGAACTGCTCGATCGAGCCAACAACGCCCACCCGCGGATCAAATCGACGATCCTTATCCTAGACAGTTGCCAGTCCGGCTATGCGGGCGAGGTTGCGGGATTGACCGGCGTCCCTGCGTCAATCATCGGCACTGGCGTCACAATTCTGACAGCGTGCCATAGGGAGGGCATCGCCGCCGAAGCCGATGGACACGGCCTCTTCACCAGCATCTTGCTCGATGGCCTCGAAGGCGGCTCAGCCGATATATGCGGCCGGATCACACCGGCATCCGTCTACTCCCACGTCGACCAGACGCTCGGGCCGTGGGATCAGCGGCCGATCTACAAGGCGAATGTCCAGAGTTTCGTCACCCTGCGGGAAGTTGCGCCCAAGGTCCCGCTGGAGGTGCTTCGGCGGCTGCCCGACTATTTCCCAGATCCGGCCTTCATATTCCCCCTCGACCCCTCTTATGAGGAGGACCGTGCCAACCTTCCTGAAGAACTGGCCCATATCCCAGTTGATCGCGAGCACGTCAGGGTATTCAAGGACCTCCAGCGCTGCAATCGACACGGGTTGGTTGTACCGGTCAACGCCGAGCACATGTATCACGCGGCCATCGAAGCGACGGCGTGCCGCCTAACCGCCTTGGGAGCGCACTATCGTAAGCTCGCTGAGACTGGCCGCATCTAGGGCCGCTGAATTGCGCAACGAATCGCGGCGCGAACAAGGGGCAGATACGACCGGCTCTCTTTGCGATCGCTTTCCTTCTCGGTCTCGGAGAGCTGGTTGTAGGGCGTTGCGATCTGCTTTCGCCAGCGCTCTACATCCTGCAGGGTGATCGTCATCGATCCGTCAGGATTACGGACGCATCGGCTAAAGACGTAAGCCTGCCATCGAGCCCATCGCTCATGTTCCAATTCGGCGCCGGCTTCGACAAACTCCCGCGCCCAATCTAGGTCGTCGCTGCTCATGGCTCAGAGTAGCACAGGTCGCCGAGCCACCTCGACCAGCCGATCCCTTGATATATCGGGATGAGCCGCTATGGGGCATCGACCTTCGTCGCGGTCGACTAAAGCGAACGGCCACAGTGGGTCGATTTGAGGCGCTGCAATCGGGGCGGTGCGACGATCGGCGCAACCCCGTCGTTGTCGCGCGTTCCGGCGATGCTTCTTTAGGCGGTGGGTCCTGTCCGACCGCCGGCGAGCAGCTGCCCCGCCTCATCGCGGTGGAGTAGTTTTGTAACGGGCGATACGATCCGTTTACGCGCAATTGCCGGCTTTGTTGATACAAAGAGGGCAGAGAGGGTTAGCCATATCGCCCGAAAAACCCTTTTGGTTTCAAAGGGGCCGATAACCCGGTTAGCCTCCGCAAACCCTTTGATCTTGTTGAGATATTGGGGTCCCGACGGGCTCACCAAAACAAATTCCGTTTCGCGAAACGGCCCGTCTGCAATAGCGGGCTGGACCGCCGGCGTCCCGCCGCGGCCGCTTTTCGGGCCACGGACGGGACGCCTCGCCTCGGATCGCCGATCCGAGCGGCGTGGCGGTGGCCGCCGCTAAACGACGTGGAATACGTAGAGCAGAATGATGATCGGGATCGGGATCCCAAGCAGCCACAATAGAACGCCACGCATGACACCCTCCTCCTCAGTGATCGCTATCGCGCGAGATCCGTTGATTGGCTTGGGCATCGTTTCCTCGCGGGCGAAGCTTTCGGGCGTGCTCTAGGCTGCTTCGGGCAGCTCTGCGGCCGCCGAGCGCGGTTGCGGATCCATGTCGAGGAGCTTGCGCAATGCCTCGCGGCCGCGGAACAGGCGTGACCGAACCGTCCCGATGGGAATCCCGAGAATTTGCGCGGTGTCGTCGTAGCGGATGCCTTCCAGACCGACGAGCAGGATGATTTCCTGTTCCTCCGGGCGCAGGCGCGCCAGCGCGTTTTCGAGCTCGCGCAATTGGCAGGAGGCGGTCGGGTCGGTGGTTGCGATCAGCGAGCCCGACATTTCTTCCGCATCGAGCTGCACGGACTCTCGGGCCGGCCGGCGCACACTGTTGACATGCTGGTTGTGCATCAGCGTGAAAAGCCAGGCGCGCAAATTGGTCCCGGGCTCCCAAAGATGCTGCTTTGCAAGAGCGCGCATGAGCGTGTCCTGGACAAGATCGTCGGCCCGGTCCCTGTCGCGGACCAGCGCCCGCGCGTAGCGGCGCAACCGGGGGATCTCGGCTTCAAGTAGGCTGTGGAATTCCGACATGGCGTTTCCAATGCTTGCCTCTCGATCGACCTGCAAACACCGCTTGCCACTTTCGGGTGACTGTCGTTTTGGTAAAAAGTTGTAAGGGTATTCTGTGCTTCGCCGCCTGGATTATCAGGAATGACAGCGGAAGCGCGCCATCACTTCGCCTCTCTTACAGTGGGGATAAGATTTGAGGCTGAAGCGGGGCAGTGGCGCCGATGCGCGGCAAAAGTTCTCAGTTGTGCTCAGATCTTCAAAAACTCCGTAACGACGGTCGCGAAATCAAAACGGCCACGGCGCAGATCGTGACCGGCGCCCTCGATCGGGAGAAGGCACGTCCGCGCCGGGATCAGCGCGAGGGCGCCGCGCAATTCGTCGATCGTGCCGAACGGATCGCTGGTCCCCTGGACGAACAATACCGGGAGGCGCAGCCGGGGAAAATGCTCGGTCCGCAAGCGGTCCGGCTTCCCCGGCGGATGCAGCGGGTAGGAGAAGAGGAGCAGCGCCGAAACGAGCTTGGGCTCCTCGGCGGCAAGGAGCGTCGCCTGCCGTCCGCCATAGGATTGGCCGCCGAGGAAGAGGGGGCCCGATACGACGCCGTGCATCGCGTCGACTGCCGCCCGAAGGCCGGTGCGGTCCGCGGCCGCGCCGGCGGGCGAGGGCGGCCCGGACAGGCGGCGCTGGCGGAACGGCAGGTCGCAGCGAAGCACAACGAACCCAGCCGCGCTGAATGCCTCGGCCGCCGCGACCAGGAGCGGGGCGCGGCAATTCCCGCCGGCGCCATGCGTCAGCACGAGGCCGCGCTCCGCTGCGGCATTCGGCCGGTGCAGAAAGCCGCGAACATCCCTATCCGCAAACGACGTGACGCTTGCCATTCAGCTTAATACCGCGCCTCGCGAGCCCGAGGCAAAAGACCGCCTCGCTCCGGTAGCCGCTATGCACCGGGTGCTGATTGACAGCCACCGGACGGTTCCCCGAAGGTGCTTCGGGCTCTGGACGAGGAGAGGCGCAATGGCTCTCGATCTGCTGATCAAGAACGGCACCGTCGTCGACGGTTCGGGCATGCCGCGTTATCGCGCAGATATCGGCGTGCGCGCCGGGAGGATCGTCGAGATCGGCCGCATCCGCTCAAGCGCCGAGAAGGTCATCGATGCCGACGCGCTGATCGTCGCGCCGGGGTTTATCGACGGCCACACCCACATGGACGCGCAGATCGCCTGGGACCCGCTCGGCAGCTGCTCGTGCTGGCATGGGGTTACCAGCGTCGTCATGGGCAATTGCGGCTTCGCGCTGGCGCCGTGCAAGCCGGAGGACCGGGAATGGTTCGCCCGCTGCCTGACGGCCGTCGAGGACATCCCGACCGAAGCGATGCTCGCCGGCATCGACTGGAATTGGGAGAGCTTCCCCGAATACCTGGCGAATGTCGAACGCCTGCCAAAGGGGCTCAATTACGGCATGTATATCGGGCACTCGGCCTTGCGGATGTACGCGATGGGCCGGCGCGCGCTCGAGGAGCGCGCCAATGAGGACGATCTGCGCGCGATGGAGGCAGCGGTCGCCGAAGCGATCCGGGCCGGCGCGCTCGGGTTTTCGAGCTCGCGGGCGACGACACACATCACCCCTGACGGCACCCCGGTCGCGAGCCGCATCGCCGATTGGCACGAGATCGATCGTCTCGTTGGCGCGATGGGGGAGCTCGACGCCGGCATCTTCCAGATCGGCCCCGATATTTCGGGCGGCGAGGCGCAGCGCCTCTTCTACGAGCGGCTGCGCCGCGTTGCTCTGGAGAGCGGGCGGCCGATCATGTTCGGGACGCTCGCGACAAAGCAGGGCGTCGATCCCAACCCCTGGGACTATTCCACCCGCTATATCGATGAGACCGTCGCGCTCGGCGGCCGCATGTACGGCCAGGGGACGACCCGCTCGATCAATGCAGTGTTTTCACTGAAATCCTACCTGCCGTTCGATGGTTTGCCGGCGTGGAAGGAAATCCGCACGCTGCCGCTTGCCGAGCAGAAGCACCGGCTCGCCGACCCCGAGGTGCGGCGGCGGCTCGTCGCGGACGAGGCCAAGATGAAGCCGAAGAGCAGCGAATTGCAGGGAGGCGGCGCGGCCACGACCGATCCGCGCCGGCCCGATTACGCCAATTTGTTCCCGATGCTCGATGTCGATTGGGACGACCCGAGCGTCGCTGATCTCGCTCGCCGGCAGAACAAGCATCCGGTCGAAATCATTATCGATCTGTGCCTGGAAAACGATAACCGCGTGTTTGTGCAGCCGCTCGTCAATGAATCACCGGAGGATGTGCTCGGCATCCTGAAGCATGCGCGCACCTTGGCGACTTTCTCGGATTCCGGCGCGCATGTCTGCCAGGAGATGGGCTCATCTTTGCAGACGCATCTGCTGAGTTATTGGGTCCGCAAGCGGCAGCAATTCACGCTCGAAGAAGCGATTCGCATGCTGACCTTCGACAACGCCTCGGCATGGGAGTTGCCCGGGCGCGGGCTTGTCCGCACCGGCTACGTCGCCGATCTCGTCGTGTTCGAGGAAGAGCGCATCCGGCCGCGGCTGCCGACCGTCGAGCAGGATCTTCCGGGCGGCGCGCGACGGCTCGTGCAAAAGGCCGACGGGATCGCGGCGACAATCGTCAACGGCGTCGTCGCGATGGAGAACGGCGAGAGTACCGGCCAATACGCCGGACAAGTCCTGAAAGGCCGGCTCGCAGCGAGCTGAATCAGGCGATCGGCAGTTTTCGCATAAAGCCGGTGCGGTTGACGGCGCCGGTCATCAGGAACTGCGCGTCCTGCCCGGCCAGGATGAAGCGCGCGCCCATCTCGACATAACGCGGCATGATCGCTTCGTTGTAGATGCCCGCCATGCCCGGGAACTTGTCGTGCTTTCGGCAGGCCGCGATTGTCTGTCGGTACGCGTCCGCGAGGCGTTCGCTGCCGAAATCGCCGGGAATGCCCATCTCGGCACAAAGATCGTTCGAGCCGATCAGCAGCACGTCGACGCCGGGCACCGCCGCGATCTCGTCGGCGTTGGCGATCGCGGTCGGCGTCTCCAGCATGACGACGGTCAGGTTGGCGGTGTTGAGCGCCTGTGCCGCTTCGCCGGTTGACACCGAGCGCAACCCGTAATGCGGTCCGATGCCGCCCATCGAGCGGTGCCCGACCGGAGGATATTTCAGGCGGTCGACGACCTCGCGCGCTTCGGCAGCGCTATCAACATGCGGCATGACAATCCCGAGCGCGCCATTGTCGAGGGCGCGGGTTGCGATCGAGTATTCGCCATTGGGGACGCGCGCGATCGGCGCGATACCGGCGTCGAGCGCCGCGGTGGAGATCTGCGCACAAGCTTCGAGCGACATGACGCCGTGTTCCATATCGAGAAACAGCCAGTCGAAGCCGGCGACCGCCATGGCCTTCGCGATCTCGACGCTGCGGGTCATGCGGATGCCGACACCGAGCGCGAGCTGTCCCTGTTCGAGCTTCTCGCGGGCGACGTTGCGGACGGCACTCATCGGCGGCTCCCTCAAATCTGGCGCTGTCGGGGAGGGTGCCGTCTCGCGGGTGATTGGGCAAGCGGTCGTCCCGACGTTGGCCGGGAGAGAATAAAACGGTCTGGACGGAGCGGGGGAGGGGTGGACCCTCCCCCTGCCGTATCAGTCTTCGCCGGCGGCGAGCTGCGGCGTCGCCGCCTCAGCGGCAGCCTCCTGCTCGGCCGCGATCGCCGCGAGCTGACGATCGCGCTCGGCGGCGACCTCGCGCAGATGCGCGATGACGCTGCCGGTCCCGGCGGGGATCAGGCGTCCGACGATGACGTTCTCCTTCAACCCCTGCAGGTTGTCGATTCGGCCGGAGACCGCCGCCTCTGTGAGGACGCGGGTCGTCTCCTGGAACGAGGCCGCTGAGATGAAGGAGTTGGTCTGCAGGCTCGCCTTGGTGATGCCTTGCAGGACCGGTCGCGCCGTCGCCGGCCGCAGCCCTTCCGCTTCGACCTTGGCGTTCTCGCGGTCGAACTCGGAGCGGTCGATCTGCTCGCCGGCGAGGAAGGTCGTCTCGCCGGGATCGTCGATCTCTACCTTCTGCAGCATCTGGCGCACGATGACTTCGATGTGCTTGTCATTAATGCGCACGCCCTGCAATCGGTAGACCTCCTGGATCTCGTTGATCAGGTAGCTCGCGAGCTCCTCGACCCCAAGGATGCGCAGGATGTCGTGCGGCACGCGGTTGCCGTCCAACATCAGGTCGCCCTTCAGGACGTAATCACCCTCCTGCACGCTGATGTGTTTGCCCTTGGGGATCAGGTACTCGACCGACTCGCCGGAGCCCTCGTTCGGCACCACGACGATGCGCCGCTTGGTCTTGTAATCCTTGCCGAATTCGACGCGGCCTTCGCTTTCGCTGATAATCGCGAAATCCTTCGGCTTGCGCGCCTCGAACAGCTCGGCGACGCGGGGCAGACCGCCGGTGATGTCGCGCGTCTTCGAGGATTCCCGCGGCATCCGGGCGAGCACATCGCCGGCCTTGACGTGCGCCCCGCCATCGACCGACAGGATCGCGTCGACCGGCAGGAAGTAGCGCGCCTCGAGACCGTTCGCCAAGGTCAGCACCTCGCCCTTTGCGTCGCGCAGGGTGATGCGCGGGCGCAGGTCGCCGCCGCGCGGCTGCTGCTTCCAATCGATGACCACCTTTGAAGAGATGCCGGTCGCCTCGTCGAGCACCTCGCGCATCGAGACGCCCTCGATCAGATCGACGTAATGCGCGACGCCGTCCTTCTCGGTGATGATCGGGATCGTGTACGGGTCCCACTCGGCGATACGGTCGCCGCGCTTGACCTGCGCGCCCTCGTCGACGAGCAGCCGCGCACCGTAGGGCACACGATGCCGCGCCTTCTCGCGGCCCGCCTCGTCGAGCAGCACCATCTCGCAGTTGCGGCCCATAGCGACAGGCAGCCCCGTCGAGTTGATGACGACGTTGCGGTTCTTGACCTCGATCGTCGCGTCGAACGCCGCCTCGATCGAGGATTGCTCGGCGCCACGCTGCGCCGCGCCGCCGATGTGGAAAGTCCGCATCGTCAGCTGTGTGCCGGGTTCGCCGATGGATTGCGCTGCGATGACGCCAACCGCCTCGCCCATATTCACCATCGTGCCGCGGGCCAGGTCACGGCCATAGCATTTGCCGCAGACCCCCGTGGCCGCCTCGCAGGTCAAGACCGAACGGATCGACACGGCGTCAATGCCGGCGCGCTCGATCGCGTCGATTGCGTCCTCGTCGATCAGCTCTGCGGCCTTGAGCACCACCTCGCCGCTCAACGGATCGAGCACGTCGACCGCGGCGCAGCGGCCGATAATGCGGTCGGCGAGCGTCGCGATGATCTCGCCGCCATCGACGACGGCGCGGGTCAAGAGGCCGCGGGTCGTGCCGCAATCCTCTTCGGTGATGATCGCGTCCTGCGCGACGTCGACCAGCCGGCGCGTCAGATAGCCGGAATTGGCTGTCTTCAGCGCGGTATCCGCGAGACCCTTGCGCGCGCCATGCGTCGAGTTGAAGTACTCGAGCACGGTCAACCCTTCCTTAAAGTTCGAGATGATCGGCGTCGCGATGATCTCGCCCGAGGGCTTTGTCATCAGGCCGCGCATGCCGGCCAGCTGCTTGATCTGCGCCACCGAGCCGCGGGCACCCGAGTCAGACATCATCCAGACCGAGTTGATCGGCTCGCCGGGCCGCTGCGCGCGGATGACTTTGATCATCTCCTCGGCAACCCGCTCCGAGCAGCTGGTCCAGGCATCGACCTCCTTGTTGTATTTCTCGCGCTGAGTGATGAGCCCGTCCTGGTACTGCTGCTCGTATTCCTTGACCTTCTCCTGCACATCGGCCACGAGGCGATGCTTCGCCTCGGGGATGATCAGATCGTCCTTGCCGAAAGAGATGCCGGCCTTGCACGCTTGCTGGAAGCCGAGCGTCATCAGTCGGTCGCAGAAGATGACCGTCTCCTTCTGCCCGCAATGGCGATAGACCTGGTCGATCAGATCGCTGATCTGCTTCTTGGTGAGCAGCTGGTTGATCAGATCGAAGCTGACATTCGGGTTCCGCGGCAGGATCTCGGACAGCAGCATGCGTCCCGGCGTTGTATCGACGCGACGCACGATCGGGTGGCCGTCCGCATCGACCGTCTGATAACGGGCCTTGATGCGGGTATGGAGTGAAACGGTTTTCGCCGCCAAGGCCTGCTCGATATCGCCAATGCTCGTAAACCCTGGCACCGGCACCAGAACGACGCGCTCGTCGTCAACGGCGCGCTTCAAATCCTCGAGCTTCTTCCAGACAAAAGGCGTCTCCGGATCTTCGAGGTTGAAGATCGTGATGTCGCGCCGCTCCAGGCTTTGCTGGAACGCGTCGCGCGCCGCGGCTGCGCCCTTCTGAGTGCCGAAATCCGGCCAGTTCATCCGGGGATGGACCGCGATTTCGCCTTTGAGGAGCCGATCCACCACAGGAGAGTCGGCCTTGCCCAATTCGCGAGCGAGGCGCGATGGCTTCTCGCCAGGCGCATAGAGAAACGCGGTTCCGGCCTTGATCGCCTTCTGCATCCCACCGATGACGTCGTGCTGATCGCCGCGGGCAAAGCCGCCGAGCGGCAATGCCAATCCCGCTATGTCCGGGCGCTCCATCGTAATGTGATAGAGGCCGAGAACGATGTCCTGCGACGGCACGATGATCGGCTTGCCGTTCGCCGGGCTCAGGATGTTGTTTGTCGACATCATCAGGACGCGCGCTTCGAGCTGCG
>WNGI01010928.1_pt1 | contig 10221 bp, 10 predicted proteins | sample 5400621 | NCBI WGS metagenome assembly WNGI01 (sample SAMN13153374, study PRJNA577476) | soil metagenome | isolation source: 20 cm soil or saprolite under Garry oak tree replicate 1 | place: USA:California | collected 2016-06-15 | reverse complement strand
GGATATTCCTACAAAGAAAGTACACTTACGCTACCGTCCTGACCAGGTCTCTTTACAGCAGATTGAGACTGCCTTAGATGATGTGGGCTATACGGTGGCGAAATAGCTGCGCTATAGCCAAGGAGGATATGGAGAGCTGCTGTTATATCAAATGGTGGCTCTCTTTTTGGGTTTTCCTTACGGTTTCGGCAGTGTTGGTTTCGGTGGTGGCGGCGGATTGATCGGAACAGGTGGATGTGCCACAGGACAGTTAGAAGCATGAGTTCCGTCGCTACGTCCACAACCTGGACAGATGCCAGAGATATCTGTACCTGTTTGTGTTTCTAAAAGTGAGGCTCTTCCCCATATGAAGTTTGCCCGCTTGCTGCCTCTGAATTGCATGATCATGCTACATTGTTCCACTTCTCACCCAGCTTCTTCTGCCATCAAACTTCCCATCTCTTTTCTCTTTTCAAGACGCTTGATACACGTCCCTTGATGTTCTCATGGCCCGCTTCAATGTCTGCAAAAACTCGTAGACGGCTGCTTTGTCGGAAGACACGCTTTGCCCCGGGGCGTTGCTTGCTTGCATCAGTTGATCAAGGGCAATAAGGAGTTCATCAGTTGGCATCTCTGAGACTCGCCCATCGCCTCGAATGAGGTATGCACATAGCTCTTGATTCATGGTTGATCTACTTCCAGGAAACAACAAACGGATACTCTCGGTTGAATAGCTGGGGAAGCAGCAATGCTTCCCCATTTGCCCGGCCTTTCTCGTCCGTCATGGAACCTTTCACCAGCTCGTTTCTTGTCGACGGACGGCTTGAACCTAACTCTTGCATCTATAATCTACCAGATCTAACTGAATTGAGACTTTGATGAAGCTAAGATAGAGCTGAGAAAGCAAGTAGTATTTTTTCTCTAATCAAGCCAGCTATAGGGGTAAGCCGGGTCGTCGCAGGATTGGGCGGCCGCCGTCAATTTCAGTGGATGGAATGTATCGACCATCACCGCTAATTCCTCGGTACGCTCGGCGCCAAGGCTCTTTTCGACCGCGCCAGGATGGGGACCATGTGGTATACCTCGCGGGTGCAGCGTGATCGACGAACGTTCGATACCGCGCCGGCTGCCGAAGTTACCATTGACGTAGTACAACATCTCTTCGCTGTCGATATTGCTATGGTTGTACGGGACAGGTATCGAGAGTGGATGGTAGTCCAATTTGCGCGGTACAAACGAGCAGACGACAAAATTCGGTCCCTGGAAGGTCTGGTGCACGGGCGGCGGCTGGTGGACGCGCCCAGTGATCGGCTCGAAGTCAGCAATATTGAAGATCCAGGGGTACTCGCAGCCATCCCAGCCGACGGTATTGATGGGGTGAAAGTCATACCAGTAGCTGGTAATAAGATTACCTACTTTCACGCGCACCTCAAAATCGCCACGCTCGGTATGCGTTTCCAGCTCTTCTGGGCGGCGAATATCGCGCTCACAATAGGGGGAGTGCTCCAACATCTGACCGTTTTTATTGAGATAGCGATGCGGCGGTTCGATTGTGCCATGCGCCTCGATGACTAGAAAGCGGCTATCAGGGCTGTCGTTCCCGATCTTGAAACGAAAGGTTGTGCCGCGCGGGATCACGATATAGTCGCCTTCGTGATAGGGCAGCAGGCCAAAGTTTGTCTCCAGCACCCCCTGTCCATCGTGGACAAAGTACACCTCGTCGCACTCGGCATTGCGAAAGTAGTAATCCATCGCGACAGTAGGCTGCGCTACGGCTAGAGCGACATCATTGTTGAACATGAGCACCTGGCGCCCCAGAACGGCATCTCCACCGCGAGGCAGATTAGCGGTCTTGAGGATGTTGGCATAGTTACCGGAAAAGCCCTCCGTACCGAAGAGTTCTTCGGAGTAAAGGGTTCCATCTGGTTTACGAAATTGTGTATGTCTTTTCGGGGGTATCTGCCCCAAACGATGATATGCTGGCATATTTGTATCTCTCCTGAAAGGTGCAGGCTAAGCCTCCTCTACTCTGATTTACACGATACGATTCCTCAATACACCAATGCCGTCAATTTCTAGCTCGATCACTTCGCCACGCTGGAACCAGGGATGGATCTCTGTCCCAATCTCTAAGAGACAGCCAGTGCCTACGGTGCCAGAACCAAGGATGTCACCTGCGCGTAAACGCGCGTTGCGCGAGGCCCAGGCGATCATCTGCGGAAAGCTGTAATAGATATCTTTGAAGTTACCGCGTGAAATTTCTTTGCGGTCGACGCGAGCCAGCATAGTCACATCATAACGTTCACTGGCGCCACTGCCGTTGCGACGAGAGGCCAGCTCATCAGGCGTGACAATCCAGGGGCCAAGCGATGTAGCAAAATCCTTCCCCTTCCCCGGCCCAAGATTGAGCACCATATCCTTGCGCTGGAAGTCGCGAGCGCTCCAGTCGTTCATAATCGTGTAGCCCGCGATATAGGTTGCCGCTTCTTCCACAGGAATGTCTTTGCCCTCTCGCCCGATCACGCAGGCAATCTCTAACTCGATGTCCAGTTCGTTGCTACCCACAGGATAGGGCACATCCTGGTTATGACCATAGATTTCACTATTGTTTGTGAAGTAGAAGGTCGGTATTTCGTACCACTCGGGGATCATACCTACTCCGCGCCTGGTACGAGCCGCCTTCACATGCTGCTCAAAAGCATAGAAATCACGCACCGAGGGCGGCTCTGGAATGGGCGAGAGCAGCGTGATTTCGTGAAAAGCGTACGCTTTCCCCGGTACTTCAAGCGCTCTCTGTGCCTTCGCCAGGCCCTCAGGATCACGCAACAGTTCAAGCACGGTGGGATAGTCCAGCGCGATGATATGCTCATCACGCGCGATACCTGCGTGAGTTACGTGGTCAGAGGTTCTGAACGTGACAAGTTTCATTTTACAGATTCCCTCGCAGTTCCTGCTCTCGCTCCAGCGCCTCGAACAGCGCCTTAAAGTTCCCTTCGCCAAAGCCACGGGCGCCTTTTCGTTCAATCACTTCAAAGAAGACCGTTGGACGATTTACCACCGGCTTGGAGAATATCTGTAACAGGTAGCCCTCATCGTCGTGATCTACAAGGATACCAAGTTCCGCCAACTGATTGATATCTTCCGCGATATGACCGACACGATCCAGTACGGTCTCATAGTAATTTTTGGGCGTCTTGAGAAACTCTACGCCGCGCTCCTCCAATCCGCGCACCGTTGTGATGATGTCGTCGGTATTCAAGGCGATATGCTGGACACCGGGGCCGCGATAGAAATCAAGAAACTCTTCAATCTGGGATTTGCGTCTTCCCTGAGCGGGCTCGTTGATGGGGAACTTGATACGCCCGCTGCCGTTCTGCATCACTTTGGACATGAGGGCCGAGTATTCCGTACTGATGGCACGATCATCGAAGTGTATCAGTTGTGTAAAGCCCAGGACCCGCTCATAAAATTCAACCCATTCATTCATTTTGCCCAACTCGACGTTGCCCACCACATGATCGATGGCCGCTAAGCCAGCGGGTCGTGCGCGACGCGGCACATTCGTTTCACTGGCTCGATAGCCCGGTAGAAACGCGCCTTTATAGTCCTGGCGCTCTACGAAGGTTATGACGGTATCACCATAAATAGCAATAGTAGCTGTTTTCGCAGTGCCATAGTCGTCCCGGTGAGCAGCCGGTTCCACAAGACCTTTCGCGCCACGCTTTGTCGCTTCGCCGTATGCCCGCTCGGCATCCTCCACGCGCAAGGCAATCGTTTTTACGCCATCACCGTGCAGCTTCACATGTTCGGCAATCTCACCTTCAGGGCCAAGTGGTGATGTCACAACCAGGCGCACATTGCCTTGCTCCAGGGCATAGCTCGTGCGATCGCGCACCCCCGTTTCCAGGCCCGCATAGGCGATGGGCGTAAAACCCCAGGCATTGCTATAATAGTATGCCGCTTGTTTGGCATTCCCCACATAAAATTCTAAATAATCGAAATTCTGAATGGGCATGAAATCCTTTTCAGACATAGTTGCTCTCCCCTTATCGTTTGCCCGGGCATGATTTTCTACTGTCATCTATCCAACACAAATGTTGAACGCCATTGAATATGCAGGAGTTGAGGAAGAAGTAGCGACCAGGAAGGCACGCCGGGAGATCATCAGTGAGGCATTACCTTCTCCAACAGTGCCGGCAAACATTCTCCGAAACTCCTTTGTTTCGCATTTGCAACAGAGCAAGAACGAGACATCATTACCTGATGTCATTATATGTGACTACGAGTTGGAACCGCAAGTTAACACCAGCACATTGCCAGATTTTATTGGGGCAGGCTTGTGATGTTATGCTATGATGAGTGAGGTATGTTCTACCTGCTATAAAAACCCGGACCACTTCAACGTAATAATCGAACAAAAAGGGGCTTTCAATAAGGAGGAATAGTTATGGCCTGGGATCCAAATCAAGGACAACCAAACGACCCAAATTCAGCGTATGGCACTCCATCCAATCCCTATGGTGCACCACCTCCACAGAATCCCTATGGCGCACCGCAAAATCCCTACACGCCGCCAACAGAAAATCCCTATGCGGCACCACCCTATCCCTATTATCAGGGAGAACCAGGTTACGGGCCGCCACAATCAGCACCGCTTCCATTAGGTGAGGCTATCAAGAGTTTGCCCCGGCAGTATATTAAGGTAACAACAAAGCCCGGAGTGATGACTTTTGCTGAAGAGATGGGTAAAGCAAGCTGGGACATCGTATGGGTCCAACTCATTGCCCTTGCTATCATCTCTGCAATATTGAGTTACCTGTATACATTGATATCACCCACCTTCACTATGACCAGTTCTAGTACAATCGACACCGCAACACTGCGTTCTCTTCTTGCTGGATTTTCTCTTATGAGCATCATACTGGTCCCAGTGTTTTTCTTCATTGGACAGGGTATTCTCTATGGACTTGCCAAAGCTTTTGGTGGGCAAGGAAAATTCGTAACGCAGTGTTATACTAACCTGCTGTTTAGTGTACCTATTGGTATTGTTTCAGGCATTGTTAACCTGATACCGATTGCCGGTGCTTTTGTTGCCTTTGCCCTGAGTATCTATTCGATCGTCCTGAACATTTTCTCGCTCATGGCAGTACATCGCCTGAGTGGAGGTAAAGCCACAGCAGTGGTGCTCATTCCGGTAGGTGTAGTGTTGCTGCTTGCTTGCGCACTTGTTATCATTTTCGTCACATTCATTATTGCCGCATTACAACATCATTAGAAGGTAATGATAGACATTCAGGAGACTGATGGTACTTCTTACCCGATCTATTGAAACCCGGACATAGATCAAGCATAATAGAGCCTGGCAAAATGCTCAAACTTCTTTAGGAGAAGACCTAAAAGGGTCATGAGCAAAAAAATGATAGAGAAGAAGGTAACTATTCCGCATGAATATTTCAGGTAGTCAGAAGATTAAGGCACCCCGGCCAGAGGTATTTTCCGCACTGTTGAATCCTGAGATCCTCCAGGAAAGTATTCCCGGCTGCGAAAGTGCTGAGCTGGTAGATATGGCTGGTGGCCAACAGATGAAGTTGAAGATCAGTCCCAATATTCCTGGACTCAAGGGACCTTATAATGTGTATTTGCAGACAGGTGAAGTGGTTGCCCCATCGCGTGTCGTTTTGATTGCTGAACCTAAGAGTTCGATTGGTTCTATCAAAGCCACCTGCGTGGTAGACCTGACAGAGGAGGCCGATGGCCCCACAAACCTGAGTTATAAAGCCCATGCCGAAATGGAAGGCAAAATTGCCTCTACACCCGAGATCATTCTCAAAGGTACGGTGAAAGTGGCTCTCGACCAGTTCTTCAAGAATTTCGAGAAGCATGTTTCCGTTATCAGCGCTTAAATTCAGTTATGCAACCAGAGCATAGGACTTGTCCCTTGCTCTGGTTGCATGAAAAAATGATCTCACACATCTTTCACGTGGACACGCCTCGGACCGAACGCGACCAGTCGTGCTGGTAGTGCACCCACGAGTGGCAAACGCAGGAGAAAGGGAACAAATGGCGGAATGGTCAATGCCTTATCCGATTTGAGCACGCTGGCCAGCACCATTTGTTGGATAATATGCTGAAAACCCTGGACAATCCTCGTTGGCCACTCACGTTTTCTTTGTACCTTTGCCAGTTCGCTTAAACGTACACGGCCTGCTTTGAGATTTTCGCCCAGAATATTCGCCGCCACTACGGCATCTTGAATAGCGTAGTTAATACCAACACCGCCAACGGGCGACATCACATGGGCAGCATCACCGATTAGGAGCAGTCCCGGGCGATACCAACGACGAAGACGGCTTGATTCGACGGAAAGAACAGAGATCTGCTTCCACTCCTTCAAAGTAGCTATGCGATCCGCCCACTCAGGCAGCAGGTCGGCAAATTCTTTGCGCAGTGTCTCCATACCGGCGGCACGGATCTTCTGATAGCCTCCTTTCGGAATAACATAGCCAACTTGCCAGTAATCGGCGCGATTAAGGATTACCAGGATATGACCGGCCGCAAGACACCCTGAAGATTCCTTTGGATCGCCAGCTTTAAGCGGCAAACGAAACCAGAGTACATCCATCGGTGGTGCCGTTTTGACCGGCTCAAAATCGGCTAATTTGCGCACACGAGAAAAGCGTCCATCAGCAGCGACAGTGAGAACGGCTCTCACCTCGTGCCAGCCGTCTAGCCCGCGATACTGCACGCCATGTACGTATCCATCTTCGATAATGAGCTTCTCCACGCGTGCGCCCATCACCAGCCGGAAATTTGGGTAGCGTTTCGCCTCGGCCGTAATGAACTCCAGGAAGTGTACCTGTGGAATCATCGCGATATACGGGAACTTCGTTTTCAGGCGATGGAAATCGGCGAGAGTTACAGTTCCCCCGGCGGTCTGCACCGGTAATGCATCTATTTGCGTGTGTTCGATTGCGAGTAGGCGATCCGCCAGGCCCAATTGGTCCATTATTTCCATTACCGATGGATGAACTGTGTCGCCACGAAAGTCACGGTCAAAATCCATATGCTCTTCAAGCAGTAACACTGGAATACCCTGACGGGCGAGGAGCAGGGCCAATACAGCGCCGGCTGGTCCACTCCCAACAATACAACAGGTAGTTTGTTCCGCTTGATGTGTTTGTGTTGTAAGGTTGTTTTGCATTTGCATATCTCCTGTTTTACATTAACTAACCAAACAATTAATAATAAAGCAAAAAAATTATACGCGCGGTACCAGGCCATTGAGGACTGTATCAACGACAGCATCCACAATTTGTTCCTGCGTGTATCGCAAGGCAGTCGGGTCACCTATGATCTGGCGACGCAATACAAAGGCCATAACACCGCCAAGAAGAATCTGTGAGGTGAGTGCTGGGTCTGCTTGACGCAATTCACCACTCTCCATCTTGGCTGCAAAATAGGAAATCAAGAATCCAAAGACTCGTTGAAATAGGCCTGTTATTATTTCTGCCATCTTCGGGTTATAGACCAGCTCTGGCAGCACTACCCGCAGCAGTCGTACAAATGTTTCCTCTTCGACGATGCCCAGAACTTGCCGAATCATCAAGCGTAGAAACGTATCTGGAGGCATCGCCAATATATCTGGTGGAAGAGAGTTTAGCAGCCTTAAAGGCGAGCGACTCTCGATGATCGCTTTGAACAAAGCCTCCTTGTTCTCAAAGTAATGATAGATCAACCCAGGCGTGATGCCGGCTTCACGAGCAATATCTTTATTTGTCGCCCTGGTATACCCTTTTTGAGAGAAAGCTCGCATCGCTGCGTCGATTATTTGTTCGCGACGATCATCAACAACTTTCGGCGTTCGCGCCATACAATCTGTACCTTAACCTGTTTTCAATTAATTGACTGATTAATCAGAGTATAAACAAATTTGAGATAAAAGTCAAGACGAATGGGTTGGCGATAGTGAAGTCGGCACCAGCCCATTCAAAGCATTTGAGGTTGATCGAAGAAATGGTCTAGGAGACTAAATCAAACTGCGGTACATTCAAAACACGTGCTAAAAGACGGATGTGGTAGGGTTGTGGGTCCTCGCGTCCGTCTTCAAAATGAGCTATGGTGTCGCGTCGGAGGCCTGTCATATCTGCGAGTTGCCCCAGGCTCAAACCTTTACGTTGTCGAAGTAAGCGGAGATTAGGGAGTCCATGACGTTTCATGACTCTCTCTTTTGAGGTATGGTGCTTCATTTGATCTTTTTCCTCTCCTTTGAGGCGTGGCAAAACATATGTATTTCCAGCGGCGCTGCTGGAAATAGTCCCTGATACAAGAACAATCCTCGTACACTCTCCTGAACCCCTCCAGCTACCAAATAAAGCATATCAGATCGATTGACCAATTGTCCAGTGCAATTAGTACTTTTGCGAGGAGCGAAGCGAGAAGGATTCAGTAACATGTGCACATGGTGTTAGCTATTGTGAATGCATTGCACCAGCACGATTTGGCTGATATTGCTGAGAACCAAGCAGGCTCAAGTATGTACCTATGCCACTATCATCAGGTGTGATTGCCAACACATCGCCGATAAATGGTCCATTAACATCCCCTTGCAGCAGTGTTACTACATCGAACTCGTTCTTGATACCTGCGGGGACGAAATGTGTTAGATGTAACGGCTGCAGCGAGTTCGCAATATTGAGTAATGCATTCTGATTGAAACCATCCCGTTGATCACCTACAATCCAGAATACAATACCATCTTTCTGATAAATCAGTTCGCTGCGCTGGCCGTAGACCCAGACCGGAAACTTGTTGCGAAAGGTCCATTGACCATCTACATAGATAGCCTGAGCAAGACCATCCTGGTCAGTTTTTATTGCCGTTGTAGAGCCATCTTTCGCTACTTGTAGCACGCTCACATCGGGTTTGAGCTTAAATTCACGAATAGCCAGTTTGCCTGTGCCATGCGCTGTTGCACTGTTGCTCGTATAATCAAATTCCATAAAGGGACCATCAGCCCAGCTTTCTTGGGGCTCCTCGTAGAGGTAACTGTCGGTAAGCCGGTAGTTATTCGGCATCGCCTGGGGCCAATAAATGCTCCAGGAATGAAGGCGCTGCTGAGCATCTAGCATGGATATCGTTGGCTGCGTATCGTTATCACTTTGTACTGTCGCTGGAAAAGGAACATGAGAAAGCGTCGAGGGGTATTCATGTACCAGAAGGACACCAACCCTGGCGCCGTGCAACAAAATCGCCACTCCTGAAGCAAATGAAGCTCCAGTTAACATTACCGTTAAAAACACCACGAACATAAAAGCGGCGCCAGCGGAGAGCGTGCGACGTACAGGTATTTCGCTTGCTAGTGAACGAAGAGAAGGGCGGCCCTTTGGAAAGAGGCGGCGCTTCAGCTTAAGGCGACGAAAAACGCGAGCACGAGTTTTCATCTCAAAACCCGGTTCTACCGACTGAAAGCGGGGCTCTTCAGAATCCAATAGCGTCTGCACATAATATGGAGGTATATCCTCTTCATGTAGAACAAAGAGTTCATCCAATTCTTCCGCAAAGGCCATTTCCTCTTCACTAAAATCCGCAGGCAGATCGTGGCCCTGTGCTGAAAGGGTCGAGAAATCACTATCCCATGCGTTGAGTTGGTTCTCAAATTCGCTCATACTCATGTGCGTGCTCCTTGAGCGCCTTACCTAAGCTTTTCCGCGCTCGCCAGAGACGGGTATCGACAGCATGGCGGGTGAGTCCCGTCTTAGCTGCCAGCTCTTCTGTGCTGGCGAACTTAAAGTAACGTTGATAAATCAGGTAGCGATCAAGCTCAGGCAACGTCGCCAAGGCGAGGCGCAATTCTTCGCGCCTCTCACTTTGTTCTAAAAGATTTTCCATACTGGACTCTGGATGGGGGGGAAGAGTTGCCCTGTTATCATTGTCATAGCCTCCCCAGCCAAAGCCTCTGCGCCCCCCACCACTGTCCGATGAAATCCACTGCCGGGTTTCATCCGCCGATTGCAGATTGTAAGCCTGGCGGCGACACAATTGGCGACGCCTATCTAATGCAATATACTTCGCCCGCATTGTCAACCAGGTTCGCAGCGTTCCCCTTACGGGGTCAAACGAGTCAATCTCCTGCCAGACTGCCACGAAGAGGTCGTTGACACACTCTTCCGCATCCTGTGCAACACCTACACCATCTAGAACGACGCGAATAAAATAAAAAATTTCTCGAGAATACCGGGAGAT
>WNGI01013365.1_pt1 | contig 10223 bp, 10 predicted proteins | sample 5400621 | NCBI WGS metagenome assembly WNGI01 (sample SAMN13153374, study PRJNA577476) | soil metagenome | isolation source: 20 cm soil or saprolite under Garry oak tree replicate 1 | place: USA:California | collected 2016-06-15 | reverse complement strand
CCGGCTGCGGTGTGGCGCATTGCCCATGCTCGAATATGCGTCTTGCCTCCGGCATCGCGCCAATCAAGAAATACCTGACTGCCGGGGTGAAGGTCGGTCTCGGCGTGGACGGATCAGCCAGTAATGATGCCTCGAACATACTGCTAGACGCCCGCCAGGCGATGTTGTTGGCGCGTCTGCAAATGGGGTTGCTCCCGCCCGAAGGTCCGCGCAAACACTTCCTCCTTTCGCAATCGCATCCGATCCGCGCTAACGAATGGATGACGGCGCGCGAGGCGCTAGAGATCGCTACGCTAGGCGGCGCGCGCGTTCTTGGACGCTTCGACATCGGTTCGCTCGAGCCCGGCAAATGCGCCGACTTTTTCTCCCTTGATCTTCACACCATCGGCTACGCCGGCGCACTGCACGATCCCGTGGCTGCCACGCTCTTCTGCGCCCCGCAAAGCGCTAAATTCACCGTCATAAACGGCAAGGTCATCGTGAGAGACGGTGAAGTCGTCACGATGGATTTGAAACCAATTATCGAAACTCACAACCGCTGCGCCTTTGAGATGGCGAATGCCTAAGAAATTATAGGCGCCTTCATTTATGGACCTAAACACCGTCACCGAAGTCCTGCGGCCCGCCGATGCGGACGCCTTGAAAAAATGGGAAAGCGGCTACGCCTGGCTGGCGGGAGGGACCTGGTTATTCTCGGAACCGCAAGTTGCGACGCACACACTCATAGACCTGGAATCATTCAAATGGCCCTCGCTGTCCATCTCGCCGGAGGGATTGGAGATCGCCGCGACTTGCAAGATTGTAGAACTCGATCGCTTCACCGGGCCGCCCGAATGGAAAGCAGCGCCGCTATTCCCGGAATGCTGCCGGGCGTTTCTTGCTTCTTTCAAGATCTGGAACGAAGCGACCGTTGGCGGAAACATCGTTATGTCACTGCCGGCCGGACCCATGATTTCTCTTGCGGCAGCGCTGGAAGGCATCTGCACACTGTGGCCGCGCAACGGGGCGCCGCGCAAAGTGCCGGTGGTAGACTTTGTGACCGGGGATCACGCAAACGTCCTCGCTCCCGGCGAATTATTGCGTTCGATCTTTCTGCCCGCGTCAGCGCTGAAGAAAAGCTATGCATTCCGCCGCTTCACTCTTACCCATTTGGGACGCTCGGAGGTTTTGCTGATCGCCACCCTCTGCCCGGAACTTGGGGAATTTCTCCTGACCGTCACCGCCTCCACGCTGCGACCGGTACAGCTGCGCTTCAAGAACGTGCCCTCCGCGGAAACGCTCAATATTGCCTTGGACGCCGCCGCGCCTTTTGACCTCTACCTCGACGACGTCCATGGCTCGCCCCGTCATCGCCAGCATCTGACCTATTATTTTGCCGAGCAAATTCGCCAGGAACTTTCTAACTGAAGCGTTCTTATGAGATACAAGATCAACGGAAAACTCTTCGACGCCGAACCTCGGCCCGGCCAGTGTTTGAGAACTTTTGTGCGCGGCCTCGGCTGGTTCGGAGTTAAGAAAGGCTGCGATGCCGGCGATTGCGGCGCCTGCACTGTCTGGCTAGACGGGAAACCGGTGCATAGCTGCCTGGTTCCGGCTTTTCGCGCGGCGAATCGCGAGGTAACGACCATTGAGGGCCTCTCTAACAATGGTGATTTGCATCCCATGCAGCAGGCGTTTCTCGATGCGCAGGGGTTCCAGTGCGGTTTTTGCAGCGCGGGCATGATCATGACGTCCGCCAGCCTCTCCGAGGAGGAGAAGCGAGACCTTCCTTTTCACCTGAAGGGCAACCTTTGCCGCTGCACCGGTTACCGCAGCGTCGACGATGCTCTTCATGGTAGAAAGTCCACAGAAGAGGACAAAAGGCCCGTTACACGATGGATGTGGCGGTGGACAATCTGCTGCACCTCAAGGTGCTACGCTCGCCACACGCCCATGCGCGCATCCGCGGTATTGACACCAAGACGGCTCTGGCCATCCCGGGTGTTGTCCAGATTTTTACCTGGGAGGATGTTCCCCGCCGCCTTTTCAGCACTGCCCTACACGAGGATCACCTGGTCGACCCCGACGACACCTATGTTCTCGATAACGTCGTTCGCTTCATGGGCCAGCGGGTCGTTGCGGTCGTTGCCGAGAGCGAAGCCGCTGCAGAAGCCGCCTGTCGCGAAGTCCGGGTGGATTACGAAGTTCTGCCCGCGGTTTTCGATCCAGTGGTCGCGATGGAGCCGAATGCCCCGATCCTCCACCATAAAGAGGGCGAGGTGAAGGGTAATATCTATGCCGAAATCCATGGCGAGGTCGGCAGCGTCAAGGAAGGGTTCGCGGCAGCGGACGCGGTTCACGAGATGACCTACTCAACGTCGCGGGTCCAGCATGTCCATCTGGAAACGCACGGTTCGATCGCATGGAAGGGGGACGACGGCCGGATTCATGTCCGCACCAGCTCGCAGGGGCCGTTCATCGTGCACCAGAAGCTCTGCCATATCTTTGGACTCAACCCGGGCAAGCTCCACGTTTTCACCGAGCGGGTGGGCGGCGGCTTCGGCGGCAAGCAGGAGATGGTATCCGAGGATCTCCATCAGCGCAACCACGCGCCATCAGATGACGACTCACGTGAAGCTCGGCGCAAAAACCGACGGGACGTTTACGGCGATTCAGGTAAAGGTCGTCTCGAATACCGGTGGCTACGGCGGCCATGGAAGCGAGACGCTCGCGGCAGCTCTCGGGAGCCCTCTCTCTGTCTATCGCTGCGCGAATAAAAAGGCGGACGGCTTCGCTGTGTATACCAACATTGTTCCCGGGGGTGGCTTTCGTGGCTATGGCGCTTCGCAATCGACTTTCGCGATCGAATGCGCGATCGACGAACTGGGCGGGCTGCTCGGAATGGACCCGTTTGCGATTCGTCGCCAGAACATGATCCGGCCCGACGATTGGATCGAGTCGGTGTGGAAGGATCCGACCGACGTCAGTTTCGGCAGCTACGGCCTCGATCAATGTCTCGATCTGGTCGAAACGGCCTTGGCCTCAGGTCGTGGGGCGTCCAAACCCGAGGGAGACGAGTGGGCCGAGGGCACCGGCGTCGGGCTGGCAATGCTCGATTGCGGCCCGCCGACGGAGCATCGTTCCGGCGCCGTCATGATCCTTCTGCCCGATGGACGCTATCATCTCGCGGTGGGCTCGACCGAAATGGGCAATGGATCGGTGACCTCTCACCGTCAGATGGCTGCCTCCGTGCTCGGCTCGCGCGCCGATAGCATCGACATCATCAATGCGGATACCGATCTGACGCCGTATGACACTGGGACATTCGCCAGTACCGGAACTGTCGTCGCGGGCAAGGCAGTGGCGCTGACCGCCACCGCGCTCAGGGACAATATTCTCGAATATGCTGGGCGGCATACCGGGACCGACCCTTCTGTCTGGCGGATCGAGGATGGTTTCGTCGTATCTGGCGCCAATCGGATTTCCCTGGTTGATCTCCACGCCGCCGGTATCCGGGAGGGCCATCGCTTTGAAGCGAAGCGAAAGGCCTACCTGTCGCCGCGGACCACCGCATTCAACGTTCAAGGGATTCGCCTCGCCGTTCACCTGGTTACGGGCGAAACTCGTATCCTCCAAAGCGTCCACGCTGCCGATATCGGTAACCTGATCAACCCCGTGCAGTGCCGCGGCCAGCTCGACGGCGCGATCGCCATGGGGATCGGCTGGGCACTAACGGAAAACATGGTTCACAACGCAGAAGGTCGGGTCGTGAACCCGGCTCTGCGCAATTATCGCATACCTGCCTTCGCCGATATCCCGCGCAGCGAGTTGTTCTTTGCGGATACCTATGACAAGATCGGTCCACTGGGGGCGAAATCGCAGGGCGAGTGTGCGATCAATGCCGTGGCCCCGGCGATAGCAAACGCGATCAAGAACGCGACCGGCGTGCGCTTCACTAGTCTGCCTTTCACTGCGGCGCGCATCTTTTCACAGCTGGCCAACGCTGTGCCGCCGGTCAAAAGAATGCAGATAGCCGAGGAACCTGTGCCGGTGGCGTCCCAATGAGCGCGCCTGCTGTTCTCATTGCCAGCGCCAAACTTCGCCCCGGCGAAGACCAGGCCTTCTCCGCCTGGCAAGCGCGCCACAACATCGTCATCGGCAAATTTCCCGGTTTCATCAGCAGCGACGTCATTCCGCCCTCGCGGCCGGAAAGCAATGAATGGACGATCGTCCTAAATTTCCGTTCACAGGACGAACTCACCGCCTGGCAGCGGTCCAGCGAGCGGGCTCAAATTGTTGGCGAGGCCGTCCCATTGTTCGAAGGCGGCAGTCTCGGCGAGATGGCGCAATCAGACCGGCCCGGTGAGCCGCCCGGCTTGAACGTCACCGAAGTGATCCTCTCGAAGATCAAGCCCGGAATGGACGACACGTATCGCGAATGGGCGGTGAGAATTCAGGCCGCCCAAGCCAAATATCCCGGCTACCGCGGGATGTATCTCCAGCCGCCCACCGAAAAGGACGGCCTTTGGACGACCATCATGCGCTTCGACACCGCCGAGCACCTCGAAACCTGGATGGAGGCCCCGGAGCGTACGGAACTGCTCGCGGAATCCAAGGCCTTCATCGACCACGAGCAGTTGATGCGCCTGGCGACGTCGTTCCCCGGCTGGGTGCCGATCAATCCGATGACCGGCAAAGGTCCGCCAAACTGGAAGACCGCTCTGCTCGTTATTCTGGGACTGTTTCCGATCGTGATGCTTGAGATGCGTTTCCTCAGCCCGATCCTTACTTCGTTGGGTCTGCACGCCTCGCTGGCCACTTTTATCGGCAATACCATTAGCGTGTTCGGAACGACCTTTGTGACGATGCCGCTCTGCATCCGCTGGTTCGGCTGGTGGCTGTTCACGGAAAAAAAGACACCGGCCTGGATTACGCCAGTCGGACTTGGATCCCTGGCGGCCTTGTTTGCTATCGAGGTCGGCGTGCTCTGGTATCTGCTGCCCTGGTGAGGGTCAATGACCATTGGCCTTGCAGCGAAGCCCTTCCGATCTCTCGAGGATTGTTTTCGCGCGGGCTTTGTTCTGTGCTTTGCCGCCGTGCTCCTGTGCATGGCGTCCGTTCCGCCATCTGCTCGCTGCGCTGAACCGCCGGCGGAATCGGCGGTCTCGGTTTCCGATCGACTGGCAGCCAAGGCTCCCGATTCAATCACCGGTAACCCGGCCGCCGAAAATGAACTTCCCGGCACCGGTCTCGCGGGACGCTTGCTTCAATTGCCGCCTGACTCCGGGCTGCGGCTCGGCGGCCTCTGGTTGGTGGATACGAACGGACTCATCTCCGGTGGCGCCCAACCCGGTAAATGGAGCTGGAATAGTGCGCTGATCATTGGTGCGAATTTCGACGCCGAAAAGCTCCTGAATTGGCAAGGCGCATCCTTCGGCGTTCAGTTTCTTCAGTTCAACGGACAGAACACCAACGTTCAGGCAGGCAGCGTGCAAGGCTATAACAGCCTGCCAGTTGCCAAGCCGCTGGATCGCTCCGAGCTTTACCAGCTTTGGTACCGCCAGACTCTCTTCGACGATAAGATCATCTTCCGGATCGGGAAACTCGTTCCTACATACGAATTCAACAACGTGGCGCGTCCCGTTCCTACCCAGGATGAGGCATTGAGCATTCCTGCTGTGACCGGTCTGCTTTATACGCCCGTTTTCGTCAATCCGACGCTGCTCGGAGCCATCGGCGGCTATTATAACTCCGTCTACGGTGTCACCGTGACGTTAGCACCAACGAAAAACAGCTATCTTAACTATGGCTTCTACGATGGGAATGTCGCTCGTGGAGTGCAGACCGGCCTGACTGGTCCGCACTTCAATGGCTATTATTTCAATATCTTGGAAGCCGGGGTGGACTGGGTGGCTGCGGGAAAATACCCAGGGCAATTGGGCGCGGGTTTATGGTATCAGACTGGCCAGCTGCGGGGACCGCCAGGCATATCCCAAAATGGCACTGGCGGATTCTACCTGTTCGGCGGCCAACGCATATGGGGTCGCTTGTCAGAGAACACTGCATCGGATGGCAAGGACGAGATCGTCATTCCAGCGAGCGAGCGGGAGCAGAACGCTTCTATTTCGACCTTCATGCAATTCGGCGTCAACAATTCTGAAACACTACCCGTGAAGGAATACCTCGGCCTGGGCTTTACCGGCTTCGGCCTGGTGCCGCATCGGCCTGGCGATTCCATTGGCGTCGGCATGGCTTGGTCATGGCTAAACCCGAATCTGTTCGACCGTTCAAGCGAACTCATGTTCCAGGGTTACTATCAGGCCCGCTTGTTTGCCGGCACATTCTTTCAACCCGCCGTGAGCTATATTCCCACGCCGGGGGCAAATTCTAAGCTTGGCAGCGCCTGGGCGCTAACCTTTCGGTTTACCTTCCTCTTTTAAAGGTGAGAGGGATCCTAGCCGGGAAAGTAAATAAACGGCTTATCAACTACAGCAGCATTCTGCATTTTTTCACGCAACCCGGACAAAGCGCTGAACTCTTTCGCCGAGCCTTCAACAATACTTCAATATGGGACGGATCTTAAACCGTAGACATTGAGGTCTTCGTCCTAATGGCGGAGCAATGCCTAAAGTTAAGATATGTCCCTCATAATCTGCTTCACTTGGCGCTGCTATTTGTCCAAATACTAAACAGTCTTAATCGTGCCCATGATGCGTTTGAATTCTTATCAGGGAAAGCGACTGCTGGCCCTGGCACGTGGTGCTGATTATGCACATGCGGGCGAAACGGAGGCGATAGATATGGCCTGGAGCGGTTTGCCGAAGAGTCGCACCCAGAATGTACTCGATGCGGGATGTGGACGCGGCGGAACTGCGGCTTACATGTGCCGTGCGGGGTGGGGGCGAGTCACCGGAATTGACATCGAGGGGGAATCAATCGTCAGAGCCCGGGAGGCCTATCCCGAAATTTCCTTCGAAATTTGCCCGGCTGAACAATCCTACCGCGTAGGAAAGGAGACGTTTGATATTGTTTGTTGTTTCAACTCGTTCTACGCATTTCCTGATCAGGCGGCGGCGCTATTCGCTTTCGCCCGTGCGGCGAAATCCGGTGCGCGGCTAGCAATCTTCGACTATACGGATCCGGGTACCTTTGGCATTTCGCCGCTGGCAAAGCAGGTGGAATTGCAACGCTGGAATCCGCTCAAACTATCCGGCGTCGGTTCGCTTCTTGATAACGCCGGATGGTCACTAGAGGTCATCCGGGATGTGAGCACCGACTACGAGCGTTGGTACAGAAACTTCGCTGCCCGTATTCACGACCTGCAACCCATGCTTGTTCAGGAGTGTGGCATTGAAATCTGGGAATACGCCGCGAAGTTTTACGATACCATGTACGAAACGGTTCAGACTGGGGATATGGGCGGCGCAATTGTCTACGCGGTAAAGCGCGGCTAAAGGAGTTCTCACACTCCGATGAGGTGTACCTTTTATTCTGGACCTTTTTGCACCAACGGGTACACCACTCCACTTCAGCGGCGTTGAGATATCCTTCGCAGGTGTATTCAACCGGGATTGGCTACAGAGTTTTGTGCTCTGTGAACCCATCTCCAATTGATCGGCTCGGCGAATGACAAATCACAGATGACAAATGAGAGAATTTCGTTGTAAGTGAATGATATAGGAGCCTGCAAAATGGGACAAACCCTCTTTGAGAAAGTATGGGAGGCGCACGCAATTCGACAATTGCGGAATAGCCAAACCCAGTTGCTTATCGGTACTCACCTTATCCATGAGGTCACCAGTCCGCAGGCATTCTCTATGCTCCGGGAGATGAGGCTTCCGGTCGCCTTCCCCCACCGGACATTTGCGACGGTCGATCACATTATTCCGACTGATCAACGGACCGAGCCGTTTTCAGATCCGCTGGCCGATGCGATGATTAAGGAACTGCGCAAGAACTGCGTGGAATTTGGAATCACCTACTTTGACGTTTTCTCTGGCAAGCAAGGCATCGTTCATGTGGTGGGTCCGGAGCAGGGTATCACGCAACCAGGGACGACGATTGCTTGCGGGGATTCTCACACCTCGACCCACGGCGCTTTTGGCGCGATTGCTTTTGGGATTGGTACAAGCCAGGTGCGTGATGTGCTGGCAACGCAGACAATGGCAATCGGAAAATTGAAAGTCCGCCGGATCAATGTCGATGGGAAACTGTCAGCGGGAACCTACGCTAAGGATGTAATCCTTCATATCATACGTAAATTGGGCGTAAACGGAGGCAATGGATTCGCTTACGAATACGGCGGAGAAGTCTTCGACAAATTTACAATGGAGGAGCGGATGTCGGTCTGCAATATGTCGATCGAAGGCGGCGCCCGAGCCGGGTACGTCAACCCGGATGAGACAACGTACGCCTATCTTGAGGGTCGTCCTTATAGTCCAAAAGGCGACGAATGGAAGGAAGCAATCAAGCGATGGGAGTCGTACGTCTCGGATTCCGATTGTGTTTATGACGATGTTGTGGATTTCGATGCCGCAGAAATTCAGCCGACCGTAACGTGGGGCATCAATCCCGGCCAAGCGGTTTTCATTTCGGAGCGGTTACCTACAGCCGAAACGACACCTGAGGATGACCGCGGATCGCTCGCGGAGGCGCTGGACCATATGAAATTGCAACCAGGGCAACCGATTAAGGGAACTCCAATCCAAGTCGCATTTCTTGGCAGTTGTACCAACGGCCGGCTGTCGGACTTCAAAGAAGTCGCTAAATACATCGAAGGCCGGCATGTCGCACGAAACGTTAAAGCTATCGCGGTTCCTGGCTCGCAGGGCGTCGGAGCTGCCTGCAAGGAATTGGGGATTGATCAGGTCTTTACCGCGGCCGGCTTTGAATGGCGCGAGGCTGGATGCTCGATGTGTCTCGCGATGAATCCGGATAAGCTGATCGGCGATCAGCTTTGCGCCAGTTCCAGCAACCGGAACTTCAAGGGTCGGCAAGGGAGCCCCACCGGCCGGACCGTGTTAATGAGCCCGGTCATGGTCGCGGCGGCAGCAATTGCGGGTGAGATTACGGATGCCCGGGAATTGTTTAGCCGGTGATCCGAAATCCAAAATTACGACATGGCCTTAAGAAAGATTCTGGAAGTAAGCGGCACTTGCGTCTCTGTCCCCGGGGATGACGTGGATACGGACCGGATTATTCCAGCCCGATACTTGAAATGCGTCACCTTTGAAGGTTTGGGCGACTTCTTGTTTTACGATGTGCGGTTCGAACAGAATGGAGAACCTAAAAACTACTCCCTGAATGATCCCCGATTCAACGGAGCAACGATCTTAATCTGCGGCAGAAATTTCGGATGCGGTAGTTCCCGTGAGCACGCTCCCCAGGCAATCTACCGTTATGGTTTTCGCGCCGTCGTGGCGGAAAGTTTTGGCGAAATTTTCTTCGGAAATGCGACGACGTTAGGTCTTCCCTGTGTGAGCGCTTCACGGCACGACCTTGACCGAATTCGCCAAATGGTCGATTCCGAGCCGAAGTGCGAGATGACCATCGATTTGGTCGCCGAAGAGATTCGCTTTGGAGGTAACAACTTTTCGGCGTCGATTCGCCCGAGCGCGCGGGATGCACTGATTAACGGTCGTTGGGACCCAATCGGCGAACTCCTGGAGGCCAGCGCGCTGGTTACAGAACGGATAGCGCAATTGCCGTACGGATCGGACCTCATGCAAAGCGGACCTCGCCAAGGCTTCCGCCGTCGCTAAAGCTATGGCGGACACGTCGTCGGCTAAGGACGCCAAGAGGTATTAAACAGGATATCGCAAGGTCTAAGCACCACACAATCTTCAGGCCAGAAGGCAGCGAATGCCGGCGAAGGTCGATGAACGTCAACGAACGCCCATCGCCAGCTTGGGGAACCAACCTAAGTATCGTATCAAATATCTACGGCAGAAGCATCGGATGTAGAGGGCACCGCCGGTCGGGCTAGCTCAACAACTTCTGGCGACCGTCTCCGATTACCGGTCAAGAGGCGTAGCAGGATGGCGAAGACCGAAAAAAAGAAAAGCAACGCGCACCAGCTCAGTCCACCGATATCGCGCCACCACGCGAGGGCAGCCTGCCATCTGTTGATTCCACCGGGTGGCAGATACAACCCAGCTAATAGGAGAACGGTACCCGCTCCCAGCACGAAACGGTCAATTCGTCGTCGAGCGAGTAGGAACAGGAAAGAAGCAAGTACCGTGACT
>WNGI01011792.1_pt1 | contig 10225 bp, 12 predicted proteins | sample 5400621 | NCBI WGS metagenome assembly WNGI01 (sample SAMN13153374, study PRJNA577476) | soil metagenome | isolation source: 20 cm soil or saprolite under Garry oak tree replicate 1 | place: USA:California | collected 2016-06-15 | reverse complement strand
CTTCGTGTGCGTGAGGTCCGCGCACCACAACGGCAAAGCGCCGCCGGACCACCTCACGATCCACGACGGGCAGTGGGCCTACTGCCCGCAAGACTCGCGAGCGGACGAGCACGAGTGGCAGCCGACGGGCGGGGTGCGCCTGAGCGACATGCGGGCGGTCGTGCGGCGCCTGAAGGACCGCTCCCAGCCGCTTCTTTCTAGCGCGTCGCGCGCCGCTGGTGCGCGACGAACTCGAGGAGGTCGGCTTTCGTGATGATCGACACGGGACGGTCGTCTCGCGCCGCGAGAAGCGCCGGCGCGCCGCCCGACAGCTCCTGATAGAGGCGCTCGATGTCGTCGGTCGCCTGGACGACCGGGAAGGGCGCCTCCATGACCCGCTCGACGCGCTCGTCCACCAGCGCGGGCTCGCGGAAGACTCGGTCGAGCATGGTTTTTTCCTGAACGCTGCCCACGATGTCGGTCACCTTACCGGCCGCGCCGTCGGAGGTGACCGGGATCTGCGATATCCCGTATCGCTGCATGGTGTCGATCGCGCTTCGGACGGTCTCGGTCTTGGAGACGCAGATGAGCTCCGGGGTTCCCGAGCGATCCTTCACCACGTCGCCGACGGTCGACGGGACGACGAAACCGAGGAACCCGTTCTGGCGCATCCATTCGTCGTTGAAGATCTTCGAGAGATAGCTGCGACCAGAGTCGGCGAAGAGGACGACAACGAGCGCGCTCGCGTCGAGATCCTTGGCGATCTCGAGCGCCGCGAACATCGCCGTACCTGACGAGCCGCCGACGAGGATGCCCTCTTCGCGTGTCAGCCGGCGGGCGGTGAGGAAGGCGTCGCGGTCCGAGACCCGGATCCAGCGATCGACCATCGCGGGATCGAACGTCCCGGGGTAGAAGTCCTCGCCGATCCCCTCGGTCTTGTACGGGTGGATGTCCCCCGTGTAGATCGAGCCCTGAGGATCGGCGCCGACGATCACGACGCCGCCGTTCCGCTCCTTCAGGTACTTCCCCGCCCCGGTCACGGTGCCGCCGGTCCCGACGCCGGCGACGAGGTGGGTGACGCGTCCCTCGGTCTGTTCCCAGATCTCGGGGCCGGTCGTGCGGTAGTGCGCCTCGGGGTTCATCGCGTTGTAGTACTGGTTCGGCTGGAACGCGCCGGGGATGTCGCGCGTGAGCCGGTCGGCGACCTTGTAGTACGACTCGGGCGATTCCGGTGACACGGCGCTCGGACAGACCACCACTTCCGCCCCGTAAGCGCGCAGGAGATCACGCTTCTCCTGGCTCTGCTTGTCGGCCATCGTGCAGATCAGCCGGTACCCCTTGATCGCCGCGGCCATGGCGAGGCCGACGCCGGTGTTCCCGCTCGTGGGCTCCACGATCGTGCCGCCCTTGCGGAGAAGGCCGCGCCGCTCGGCGTCCTCGATCATGAGCGCCCCGATGCGATCCTTCACCGAGCCGCCCGGATTCAGGTGCTCGAGCTTCGCGACGATCGTCGGCCGTAGGCCGGCGGCGATCCGTCCCAGACGCACGAGCGGCGTGTGGCCGACGAGCGCGAGCACGTCCGGAGCGATCGTCACGCGGTCGAGTCTAGGCGCGGCTATCCGCTACGCCGCTCCGCGAGCAGGTACAGGCCAACCGCCATCAGCACGAGCGGGACAACGTACGGGACGAGACCCGCCCCGTTCGCGAGCGTGTCGGGCACGACGATGTCCACGAGCGCTACGAGCGCGAGCACGGCCGCGAGGACGAGGGGCACCCAGCGCTCGCGCGCGGCGGCGAAGACGACGAGGAGGCTGAGCGCGAGCGTCCCAAGAAAGATCGGGAAGCGCGTTTCGTCGGGGAGCGAGAGCCAGAACGGAATGAGCAGACCGGTCGCGAAGACGATGAGCACCGCCGCTGGCACGAGATACACGTATTGGCGCGCGCCGACCCACCCCCGAGAATGCCGCGTCGGGCCGGAACGACCGGACGCTTCAGAGCCGCGAGTCTAGCGGCCGCTCCTTCGCTCGCCGGGAAGCTCGCCCGCTGCGAGGCTGCGCGGCGCTTCGCCCTGCAGCGATTCTCCGTAGAGCAGGCCGGTGCCGGTGTTGAAGACGACGACCTCGTCGTCTGGCCCGATCCAGCCGTCCCCGCGGAGCTTCCCGGCGGCCGCGAGCGCGGCCGCACCCTCGGGACACACGAGCATCCCCTCGCGCTCTCCGGCGACGCGCATGGCGCGCGCGATGTCCGCGTCGGTGACCGCGACCGCGGTCCCGTTCGTCTCGCGAAGCGCGCGCAGCACGATGAAGTCACCGAGGGCCTTCGGGACGCGGATCCCGGCCGCGAAGGTCCGCGGGTCCGGCCACGGGTCCGACTCGTCGCGGCCCTCGGCGAACGCGCGCACGATGGGCGCGCAGCCCTCGGCCTGTGCCGCGACGAAGCGCGGCCGCTTGCCATCGAGCCAGCCGATCCCGCCCAGCTCGGAGAACGCCTTCCACATCCCGATGAGTCCGACGCCGCCCCCGGTCGGGTAGACGATCACGTCCGGGACACGCCAGCCGAGCTGCTCGGCGAGCTCGAAGCCCATCGTCTTCTTTCCTTCGATGCGGTACGGCTCCCGCAGGGTCGACGCGTCGTACCAGCCGGACCGCTCGCATGCCCGACGCACGACCGCGCCCGCGTCCGCGATCGAGCCGGGCACGAGGTAGACCTCCGCGCCGTACGCGGTGGTCTCTTGCACGATGACCCCAGGAGTGGTCTCGGGCATGACCACGATCACGCGGATCCCCGCGCGGGCGCCGTACGCCGCCCAGGCCGCGCCGGCGTTGCCGGCGGTCGGGAGGGCGAGCGTGCGGACGCCGAGCTCGACCGCGCGCGTGACCCCGACCGCCGCGCCGCGCGCCTTGAACGTCCCCGTCGGGAGCAGGCCCTCGTCCTTGACGCGCAGCTTCTCGATACCGAGCGCGTGCCCGAGGCGCGGAACGTCGTCGAGCGGAGTGATCGGCTCGCCGAGCGAGACGCGATCGTCGCCGCGCATCGGAAGGAGCTCCTGGTACCGCCACAACGTCCAGGGCCGAGCGGCAAGGGTTTCGCGGCGAAGCGCATCTCGAACGCGCACGAGGTCATAGCGGACAAGAAGCGGGCCGCCATCGTTCTTGCACACCTGCGCGAGCTGCTCGAGCGTGAAGTCCTCGCCACATCGGGAGCACTCCAGATGGGTCGCGAAGCCGCTCACGCGGCGCGTTCGATCTTCGCGCCCAGCGCCCGGAGGCGCGTGTCCAGCTCCTCGTAGCCGCGATCGATCTGCTCGATGTTGTTGATCACGCTCCTGCCTTTGGCGGAGAGCGCCGCGGCGAGCATGGCCATGCCGGCGCGGATGTCGGGGCTGCGCACCTCCGCGCCGCGCAGTTTCGATGCACCCATCACCACGGCGCGATAGGGATCCGCGAGCACGATGCGCGCTCCGAACTCGCGTGTCAGCGTGTCCACGAAGTAGAGACGTCCGTCGAACATCCACTCATGGATGATCACGACGCCCTCGGCCTGCGTGGCGTAGGCAACGGCCATGCTCGTGAGGTCGGTCGGGAATCCAGGCCAGATGTTCGGCTTCACCTCGAGGATCGCGTCGCCGATCTCGGTCTGGATCTGGTAGCGCTCGCGCGCGGGAACGAACAGGTCTTCACCGCGCACCTCGCTCGCGATGCCGAGGCGGCCGAAGACGAAGCGCGTCATGCGCAGGTGCTCGGGCACGGCCTTCTTGATGGTGACCTCGCCGTGCGTCATCGCCGCCGTGGCCATGAGCGAGCCGATCTCCATGTGATCGCTGAGCACGGTGTGATCGGTCCCGTGCAGTCGTTCCACACCGTCGATGACAAGCGTGTTCGTGCCGATCCCGGTGATCTTCGCGCCCATCGCGACGAGCGCCTTGCAGAGCTGCTGTACGTGCGGCTCGCTCGCGGCGTTCCGCAGCGTCGTGTGTCCCTTCGCGACGCTCGCGGCCAGCACCGCGTTCTCGGTCGCGGTGACCGACGCCTCGTCCAAGATGACGTCCGCGCCCTTCAGTCCGGTGGTGGTGACCGTGAGCCCTTGCGAAGGATCGAGCGCGACGCCGAGCTCGCCGAGCGCCAGGAAGTGGCTGTCGACACGGCGCCGACCGATCACGTCGCCGCCCGGCTGGCCGAGCACCGCGCGCCCGCGACGGGCGAGCAGCGGCGCGGCGAAGAGGAGCGACGGACGGATCTCGCGGGCGAGGCCCGCGGGCAGCTCGTCGGTCACGAGGTCCTTCGCGGTGATGCGCACGGTGTGACGGTCGACATCGACAACGCTCGCGCCCAGCGTGCTGGCGATCTCGAGCATGTTGCGCACGTCGCGGATGTGCGGGAGGTTGCGCAGCGTCACCGGTTCGTCGGTGAGGAGGCTGGCCGCGATCAGCGGAAGCGCTTCGTTCTTGTTGCCGGCCGGAGTGATCTCTCCGCGCAGCGGCGTCCCGCCCTCGACGACGAAGCGTGCCATCGCGCGAAAGGGTAGCGGCTCGCTACGGCTGGAGGCTGAAGTTGGCGGCGATCTGGTCGAACGTCGACCGGTAGGTCTCGGCGTCCTCGGTCCGTGTCGTGAAGGTGATGACGAACGCGTCCTTCCCCTTCAGGGCCACGTACTGGAAGAACGACGCGTTGAGCTGCCCGTTGGCCGTCTGGATCGGGAACTCGTAGCGGATGCGGCGGCCATCGAGATCACCGATCCGTGCGGACTCGACCTTGGGAGCGTTCGTCTTCAGCTGCACCTCGACCTGGGACGAGGCCAGCTGCGCGAATACGTCAGCGGTCATCTCCGATGGCAGCGCCTGATGGAGGACGTTCAGGTTCGTCAGCAGCCCGCGGCCGGGGGTACCAAAGTCGAAGGCGATGACCTTGATGCCTTGCTGGATCAGTGTCTGAAGCTGCTCGAGCGAGTACGCCTGACCGAACGTTGGATTCTGGTCGACCATCGTCTTGAAGGCCGCGTTCATCGTTTGCGGATCCATGTCGATCGCGCGCCACGTCGGCGGGATCCCCATGCTGAACCCATCCGCGGCGCGTGTGATCGTCGTCCAACCCGTCGGGAGTGGGCTCCTGGTCGGCGACGGCGACGGCGTCGGCGATGGGGTCGGGCTGGGTGTCGGCGTCGGGCTCGGTGATGCGGTCGCCGTCTGCGCGCCACACGCGGCGAACACGAGTGCCGCGACCACCAACAGACGTCTCCAACGCATGCGAAGGATGCTAGGGACTGCCACAAGCAGACAGCCGCGAAGTCATCGCATCTTCTCAGGTGGCGTTGAGGTCCCTCTCATGCGGCGGTGCGTCCACTCGCGCACGGTGGGAGACGAGCTCGCGGTATCGCGGGCATCACGAAACGAAGGAGACACGCGATGAACATCCGAAAGCACGTCCTCGCCGCGATCGTCGGAGGGTCGGTCCTCGCTGGCGCGGCGATCGGCGCGATCTCGTTCGGAGCCGGCTCGCTGAGCGCGTTCGCGGCGACGGGCTCCGCGACTGGTTCGGGGTTCCGCATGGACACCCCGGCCGCGTCACCCGGCGTCTTCAAGCCGAACGAGGATCCGGCCCACGAGGCGACCGAGAGCGCGCAACGCGAAGCGCAGGAGAACGCGGGCCAGGTCCCGACCGTCCCCTGAGCTCGATCGATCGGGATCGCGCGAGGTAGTGGCCGAGCGCGATCCCGACGTTCGTTCCTGGGCTACGGGATCACGAGGTGCACAGGGTTGCCGCGGATGTTGACCTCCCAGGTCGTCACATCCTGGCCGGAGGTCCCGACGTTGTACTGGATCTTCCACCAGCCGGGTTGCGTCTCGCCGGGCGGGATCGGCGCGTCGTAGCTCGTCGGAAGGGGCACGGTGATGGTGACCCACTGGTTGTTGTAGTAGGTCGTAAAAGCGTTGGACGTCGCGAGTGAGGTCTGTGGGCCACCGCTCGTTGGCGCGCCCCCGGAGCTGCCCGTAGCCGTGAATCGGAAGCTCGCGTCGACGTAACCGGTTGCCGTTGGTTGCTCGATGCGGAGCGTCGTGTTCGTGACGTCTCCCGGGTCGAAGAGCCTGATTTCGAGGGTCTTCCCCGCGTACACCGCGTCGACCTGTGCGAGATAGAAGAGCGCGGTCGTGTTCGCGATGTTCACATAGGCGCACATGCGACTTTGCCCGTAGACCCGCGCCGCGCTGCCCGACATGGTCGTCACCTGGATCCCGAAATTGTTGAGGCCGCTCTGGGCTGTGGCGCCCTGGCTCGTCGTGACCTGGAGCCGATAGCTTCCCTCGCCGAGTCCAGAGGCGAGCTGCCACCAGTGGTTGTGGTACGGGTTCGTCGCACAGTCCGGTGAGCTGAGTCCGGTGTAGAACGCGCCGTAGTTGTGGTCGCCGCCGTAGTCGACGCTCTTGTCCACGTAGTCCATGTTCGCGAACAGGCCGCCGTCCGTCGCCATGAGCACGTCGTCCGCCGTTGAGTAGGGGGTTCCCTCCATGTTCCAGAGCTTGAACTCGGTGGTGACCTGTCGCGTGCCGGCGATGCTGTACCAGGCTTCGCCCATGCCGAGGTGTTGGAACGGCGTCGAGGTCCGGCGGCCGGTCGGGCAGAAGATCGGATCGAAGATCCACACCGCGCCTCCGAGCGTGCCGGCTGGGAACTCGACGATGTACGAGTAGCCGTTCGCGTCGTATTGCGTGTTGAGGGTCGGTGCTGGGTTGTAATAGGTCGAGTACGCGTCTCCGTTGGAACGGTCTCCGCCCTTCGCGATCACCGCGCCCCAGAAGCCTTGCGAGGCGTCGGTGCCGATCCCGGTCGCCGACGGAACGGCCGGGCACGCGTTGTACGGGTCGGTGTTGCGACAAAGCGTCGCGACACCGTAGTAATCCTGCGGGCTGCCCATGGGCAGGGGAAGCACGAACTCGGCTCGCGAGTTCCGCTCTCCCGGGAACGTCGCGACGCCGACGATCTTCGCGAAGTAGCTCTGGACGGGTGCGCGGATCGTGACCGCGAGCGCGCGGTTGTTGAGCGAGTCCTGCACCGGAGTGACCGAGACACCGCCGACGCCGTTGGTGTAGCCATTCTTCGTCGCCTCGGCGAGCGCCGCGGTGTTGGCCCCCGTCGGGTCTCCGGGGAGGTAGACCACACCCGCGAGCGCGGCGGCGTCCGCGGCCCGTTGCATGCGGACGAGGTTGAAGGAGAACCAGCTGACGTCGACGCCGAGTCCGACGAGGGCGATGAGCAACGTGAGAAGCAAGGCCGCGACGACGATCGTTTGACCGTGCTCGTCTTTAACGAGTCGCATTGAGAGGCATGACCGCGGTGTCGCTCAGGTTTATGGTCGCGAGACCCGCGGCGACGAGGCGAAGCGGCGTGTACGCCCGGTACACGTAACGCACCGTGATGCCGACCGAGTCCGCCGGAGTGACGTTGTTCCGAGAGCACGCGGGCCAGCCGCTCGACTGCTGCGCGAAATCGAGAGGCTCTCCCGCGACGACCGGCCCTCCGGCGGCCGAGAAGATCCAGACGTTCACCGCGCCCGGTGTCTCTCCGCCCGTCGTCGTCGCTTTGTAGATGTGAATGTCGGTCACGTTCGCCGTCGAAACCCGAGTACCCGACGCGGTGAGAACGCGCTCGACCGCGGCGATCACGAGTGGATCGACGGTCGAGGCGTTCGGGGAGTTGCCCGCGGCGCATCCGAGCGCACCGCCGCCATTCACCAGGGCGCCCGCGACGCGCGCTCCCTCGCGCGTGGCCGCCGCGATGGTCATCGCCTGGTTGATCGCGTTGGCGAGCTCGATCACGCCGAAGACGAGGACGAGGAGCAGCGGAACGAGGAGCGCGAGCTCGGTGGTCGCCTGAGCGCTTTCGTCGCGCCTCACAGCGTCGGCTCCTCGCGGACCGCCGTGCTTCGTTGGAACGTGATCGAACCGGCGATGAACTTCCCGAACGTCGTCACCCACTGGGCGTCACACCGATCGCTTTCGGGGTAGTCGTCGGTCGTAAGGGTGTACGGGATCGTGACCGACGCGCCGCCTCCGTAGGAGCAGGTCAGCGAACCGGTGCGGTCGTAACTCTGCACGCTCGAGCCGATCTGGTTTCCGTTCGAGTCCGACCAGTAGATCTCGACGCGCGCCACCCGAGAGGGTGTCGTCGGGGGTGTCAGGTCGCGCTCGATCGCGCGGAGGACCTGGCAATCGGTCCCTTCGGTCTTCCCACCTTCGGCGGCGAGGAGAGCCGCCGCGCGGCTGACGAAGTTGACGGTGCTCGCCGCATTGAGAAGCACCCCGAACTCGACCAGGCCGAAGATCAGGAGGAGAAAGATCGGGAGGACGATGGCGAACTCAATGAGCGCCTGCCCACGATCCGTGCCCTCCCGCGCCATGGTGAAGCGAAGGATGGCCGACCACGAAGCCGAGGCTGCTGGTACTTCCGGCTAATCAATGGTGGCCCGGACTCTACGGTCGAGGATTGTTCTAGGACCCGACCAAGGACGGCCAAGCGAACGGACTCACGCCTCGTCTCGGGGCGGCCGGTCTGGTCGGCGGTCGATTTGGCGTCGCGCGAGTGGCACAGCGCCTGCAAGCCCACCCCTCACCGGCGCGGCTGCCTGCCTGGCGGGCGCGTCAATGATACGGAGGAGCCAAGATGAGACGTGCCACGATCGCGCTTGCCGTCGCCGCGGCGGTGATCCTCACCGGCCTGTTCCAGCGTCCGCCCGCGGCCGCACTCGGTATGACCCAGGTCACGCTCAACTGCACTGACGGGACGAGCTTCACGATCGTGGTCGACGCCGACACCCTGACGGGTCTCGTCGCTTCGGTCCAGGGGATGGTCGACTATCCGGCGGGTCTCAACTGCACGCTTATCCAGGTCCCGCTCCTAACGTTGTTCGGGCACGTTGCCCTCGCGGTCAACCCGAACACCATGGTCGTCGCCGGCGGCCGGTGGCTCGTCACCTGCACCGAGGTGGCCAAAGCCGGAGGGTTCGTAACCGCCTCACCCCCGGGAACCGTCGCCTCCGGGGCGAACCGGCCGACGTTCGCCAGACTTCTGCCCGCGCCCCTCGCATCGGGGTCGACGCCATGTACCGAGGATCCGGACTTTGGGTGCATCTGGGTGAACATCGGCGCGAACGTCCACCTCAACGGGCAGGGTGTCCTCGAGGGGTCGATCAACGAGACGATCCCCGAGAATCAGTCCTGCCCGAACATCGCCGACGTGAACGGGCCGATCCCGCTCGGCCCCAGCCATTTCGACTCGAAGCCAATGCCCGCGAGCTGCCTGTCCGTGACAGCGAAGACGGCCCTCACGACGACGTACGTCACGCATGTCTTCGGCTTCACCTTCACTGTCATCTCCGGCCTCTCGGAGAGTCCCCCATCTGCGGTTCACTCGCAGTTCGTGGACGTGGGTAATCCGTCGTCGTTCACGGACGCGGTCAGAGATCAATTGAACGCCCCACCGGCTCGTCCGAACAGCGACTGCGATGGTCACGCGAGCACAGACGTGGGGAACTTCCTGCTGCGGAACGGCAACATCAACGTGTACGCCGGAAGCTGAACCTGACGGTTCGCGTTCGCTAGGTTGCAAGACAGCGGGCCGTCGTCGGCCCGCTGTCGCTTTCTAGCGGGGGTCGATCTCCGCGCGACGAGCCGCGAGCGCGCGGCCGTAGGATCGGACCGTCACGGTCAGCAGGGCCAGGAGCGTCGCGGTGACCACGATCGCAAGATCGAGCATTTCCCTCTTACCTCCACGCGAGATCGTCTGCGTGAGGTCTAACTGCCGTGTGCCCGCTATCCCCTCGCCCGAACGGAGGAGGAAGGAGGTACGGGGGCTCCGTTGCGGAGGCGATCTACATCATTTGAAGGACCCGCCGGCTTGGCGACTTCAGTAACCGAGGGCGATCCCGATTTTCGTTCCCTCGACGCCGCCGCGTAACCCGTTCCCGTCGATCGAGATCGCGGACGGCCGCGCGAAGTTCGTGGCGAGCACGTCGTCCACCTTCACCTCGATCTCGTGTCCTTTCGCGGCGAGCGCGGCGCGGACGCTCTCGGGGATGCGCGAGTCGACCAGCAGCATCTCGCCCTCGTCGTGCACGCGGGGCCGACTCGTCGCCTCCTGCGGACCATCTCCGTAGTCGATCGCGTTGGCGAGCGTCTGCACGACCGCGCTCATGATCTTGCGGCCTCCCGGTGCCCCGCAGACCAGGACCGGCCGACGGTCTCGCAGCGCGATCG
>WNGI01007110.1_pt1 | contig 10225 bp, 11 predicted proteins | sample 5400621 | NCBI WGS metagenome assembly WNGI01 (sample SAMN13153374, study PRJNA577476) | soil metagenome | isolation source: 20 cm soil or saprolite under Garry oak tree replicate 1 | place: USA:California | collected 2016-06-15 | reverse complement strand
GTGTTCGTGCTCGTGGCGGGAACAGCGCCACTGATCTTCTTCAACCCGACGGTCAACGCCATGGTGATCGGCTATCGCGTCGCAATCGTGCCCGACCGCCTGCAGGGACGGGTGAACAGCGTCGCGAGGTCACTTGCCCTGCTCGCCTTCCCGCTCGGGCCGGTTGTCGCGGGGCTGCTACTTGCCTCCTACTCGGCCAGGACCACCGCCGCTTTCGTGCTTGCAGGCTTCGTCGTACTGGCGATCGTCACGACGGTGAACCGCTCCATCCGCGGAGCGCCGAGCTTCGACGAAGTCACGGCTGCCGCTAGTTGAACTGCGCCTGTGCGCGCTCGAGCCCCTCGGCATCGAGCTTCTCGACGGCGTCGGCTGCCCGTGCGACGAGCGTTTCCGCGTCTTCGTCCGCAGTGAAATTCGAGAGCACGTAGTCCGCTCCCTTGCGCGGATCGCCGCGGCCCGGACGGCCGACGCCAACGCGCAGGCGGAGGAAGTCCGGAGTCTTGAGGTGCGCGGCGATCGAGCGGAGCCCGTTGTGGCCGGCCAGGCCTCCACCGCGGCGCGCCTGCAGGCGTCCCGGCTCGAGATCCATCTCGTCGTGCACGACGAGGATGGCGTCGGGCTCGACCTTGAAGAAGCGCGCCGCCGCGCCGACGGACCGGCCCGACTCGTTCATGAACGTCTCGGGCTTCAGCAGCCCGACGCGGTGGCCGTCGAGGCGGAGCTCCGCGAGTTGGCCGGAAAACTTGCCCTTCCAGGACGCGCCGTGTCTGCGCGCAAGCTCTTCGACGACCATCCAGCCGACGTTGTGCCGGTTACCGGCGTACTCGCGGCCCGGATTGCCGAGGCCGACGACGAGCAACTCGAGCGACGAGGCCCTGTCGCCTCGACGCCACGGGAGACGCATCTAGTTCTCTGAGGAGGTGCCGGGCTCGCCCTGCTCGCCCGAGCCAGCGTCCCCACCGGCGGCGCCCTCGCCTTCGGCGGCGCCCTCGGGCGCTTCCTCGCCCTCTGCGAGCTCCTCGCCCTCTGCGGGCTCCTCGGGCTCCGGCTCGACTTCGCGCGCCGGGAGACCGACACTGGCCAGCACGGTCTCTTCGGGGTCGTCGAGGTAGGTGACGCCCTCGATCGGAGCGAGGTCGGCGAGGCGGAGCGTGTCGCCTATCGCCATGCCGCTGACGTCGAGGTCGATGTGCTCGGGAATCTCCATCGGCAGTGCCTCGACGTTGATCTCGCGCTGCACCTGCGAGAGCACGCCGCCTTCCTTCACCCCGGTTGGCTCGCCGATCAGTTGGACGTTGACGCTCGCCTGGATCGGCTGGTCGAGCCGCACCTCGTGCAGGTCGATGTGCGAGATGTGGCCCCTGATCGGATCCTGCTGGTAGTCCTTCAGGATCGAGGCATGCGCAGTGTCCTGGCCTTCGAGGACGACGTCGAGGATCGCGTGCAGGCCGCCGGCGCCGGTCAGCGCGCGACGGAGGTCGCGCTCGGGCACGAAGATCGCATAGGAGCTCTTGCCCTTCCCGTAGAGGACGCCCGGGATCAACCCCTGCTTGCGCAGGCGCCGCGCATCGGCGGAGCCGCGCGACTCGCGCTCCTTGACCGTCAGCTTGATTCGTTCGCCAGCCATTTTCGGCGGCGAATGGTAGCTACTTCTTTATGTGGAGGTTGATCCCGAGCAGGATCAGCGGCCAGAGGAAGATGGCGAAGATCGCTGAGAGCACGCCCCGCCAGCCGTTGATGTGCTGGAAATAGTGGTGCGACGCGGCGATCGCGACGCCGACCCCCACGTAGACGAGGCCGAAAATGCTGATTCCTGGACCACGGCGCATGGACGAGTCCTAACCGCTTTGGCGATTCGGAAACGCGTCTTAGAAGAGAGCGTTCATGTCCCCGAAAATGGCGGAGACTGAATCGTCCGAGAAGACGTTGTGGATCGTCTCGGCGAGGATGTCCGCGACGGTCAGCACTGTCACTCTCTCGGGCTTCGTGAGCGGGTCGATCGGGACGGTGTCGGTGACGATGACCTTGTCAAGGGCGCTTCCCTCGATCCGCTCGATCGCCGGCGGCGAGAAGATGCCGTGCGTAGCGCAGGCGAAGACTTTCTTCGCACCGCGCTCCTTCAGGAACTCGGCACCAGCCACGAGCGTGCCGGCGGTGTCCACCATGTCGTCGGTCATCACCGCGCACTTGCCGTCGATGTCGCCGATGACGTTCGTGACGCGCGCGACGTTGTGTGCCGGCCGATCCTTTTGCAGAACGGCCAGGTCACCGCCGATCATCTCCGCGAACTTGCTCGCCAAGCGCGTGCGGCCGGTGTCAGGCGCGACTGCGACGACGTCTTCCGGAAGACCGAGGTCGCGCACGTACTGCGCCAGCATCGGCAGGGCGGTCATGTGGTCGACCGGCACTTCGAAGAAGCCCTGAATCTGGCCTGCGTGGAGGTCCATCGTCAGGACGCGGTCGGCGCCGGCAGTCTGGATCATCTCCGCAACGAGTTTCGCCGTTATCCCTTCCCTTGGCCGCGACTTCTTGTCCTGGCGCGAGTAGGGATAGAGCGGCAGCACGGCGGTGATCCGCTTCGCGGAAGCCAGCTTGGCCGCGTCGATCATGATCAGCAACTCCATCAGGTGCTGGTCGACGGGTGGAGAGCTCGTCTGGACGATGAAGAGGTCGGCACCGCGGATCGACTCCTCGTAGCGGCAGTACGTGTTGCCGTCCGCGAACGTGCGCAGAGACACGTCGCCCACCTGGATGCCGAGCTTCTCCGCGATCCGCTGCGCCAGCGCGGGATGCGAGCGACCGGAGAAGAGCATGAGCCGCTTGGACGGCCCGCGCTCGATCCAGTGCTCAGGCTTCAACTCGGGCTTGGCCTCTGCAACCTCGAGCCCGGTCAGGCGCGGCTGCTCAGTCGTTGCGATTTCCACGGAGATAGCCCTCTTTCGTTATCTGCTTCGGCGGGAAGCCAGCGAGCGATTCGGGAGGGACATCTTCTGTTATGTACGAACCGCCTGCAATCCATGCATCGTCCCCGACCTCCACCGGCGCTTCGAACCCATTGTGAATGCCGGTGTGGACGTTCCGCCCGATCTTCGTCTTCCCCTTAGGCCGATCGGGCTGGTGGGGGAAATTGGCGGTGATATTCCCGGCGGCGATGTTCGTGTCCTCGCCGACCTCCGCATCGCCGATGTAGGAGAGGTGCGGCACCTTCGTCCGGGCGCCGATCTCGGAGTTCTTGATCTCGACGAACGTCCCGGCCTTCGCGCCGGGCCCCAGCCTCGTCCCGGGGCGGAGGTAACAGAAGGGGCCCACCTTGGCGCCTGGGCCGATCTCGGCATCGTCGGCGACCACGTGCGGGCCGACCTCGGCGCCGGCCGCCACTCGCGTGCGCCCGCGGAGCACGGTGAACGGATGGATCGTCGAGTCGGGCTCGAGCTCGACGTCGGGATCGATCCAGGTCGTCTGTGGGTCCACGATGGTGACGCCCGCCAGCATGTGTTCCCTGTTCACGCGCGCGCGTAGAAAAGCAGCTGCCTCGGCCAGCTCCACACGTGTGTTCACTCCTTCCACTTCATCGGCATCTGGAGCCTTGAACACGACAACCTCCTCTCCTCCTTCGACCAGCAGCCGCACCGCGTCCGTCAGGTAGAGCTCGCCCTGCGCGTTCGCCGGCTCGATGCGGTCGAGCACGGGCCAGAGCTTGTCGGCGGCGAAGACGTAAATCGACGAATTGACCTCTCCGATCGCACGCTCGGCGTCGTTCGCATCCGCATCCTCCACGATCGCCTTCAGGCGACCGTCGGCAGAGCGGACGATGCGGCCGTACGCGAGCGCATCGGGCGGCTCGAACGAGAGCACTGTCGCGCTCGCCTTGGCGGAGCGATGCTCGGCCACGAGCTTCTGGAGTAAGTCCGAGCTGATGCGCGGATGGTCGCCCGAGACGACGAGCACCGTCTCGGCGTCGCCGACGCTCTCGCGCGCGGCGCGCAGCGAGTCGCCGGTGCCGAGCGGCTGCTGCTGGACCGCGACGGTAACCCCGTCGAGCGCGCCCGCTGCTTCGGGCGAGAGGACGACGACGAGCGGATCCGCGCCGAGCGGCCGCACGGCTTCGACGACCCAGTCGACGAGCCGCCGCCCGAGCAGCGGGTGCAGGTGCTTCGGCGTCGCGGACTTCATCCGCGTGCCGAGCCCGGCCGCCATGACGACGGCTGCCAATTCGCCATGTGCCATCAGAGCTGGGGCGCCAGGATTCGAACCTGGGATCGCGGGACCAAAACCCGCTGCCTTACCACTTGGCTACGCCCCACTGCGGGAGGGAGCTTAGGTGCGCCGAGCTTAGGTACGCCGTGAGTCCGAAAAGAGGTACGCAAGGGCGACCAGCGCGAAGATTATGACCGCGACGATCGCCACGAGCTTGAGGACGAAGGCGAGGATGACCACGAGAATCGCGAGCGCCTGCGACGCCGCGGCGATCCACGAGAGCTGGCGCGCGACGTCCCACCGCATGCTACGACCCGCGACAATGTAGAAAGCAAGCAAGATGGCGCCGATGACGAGGACGGTCCACTTCGTCAGGTCGGGCGTGAGCGCAACGAGAAGCCCTTCGACCACGGCAACCCAAAGAGCGAGGCGCAGTCGCCGTTCGCGGAGCCACCGGCCGATGCGCGTGCTCCCGCCTTCGATCATCGGCTGGCTGTACGCCATGTGATCAACGGTACCACGCAGGTGTCGTAAGCCACGTGCGCCCTTTGGGGGAGATTTGCTTCTGCGCTGCTCGCGCCTGGTGGCCGTGCAAGAAGAGCCCGTAAACAGTCGGACCGGCACCGGTGACGTCTGATCGAAAAGCGCCCAGCCCAACGAGCTCGCGCGCCAGCGGAGACGATGCGAGGTCGTTCGAAGGCAGCGTTGCGAGGTCACGCGGACGCTTGACGCGCTCCAGCGCGCCGAGCAGCGTGGCGCGCCGTTCGCCGTAGCCGTGCTCGCCTCCGCGTGCATCGAAATCGGCGTACACGTGCTCGGTCGAGCTCTTCACCGCCTTGCGCGGCAGAACCAGCAGCACCCAGTAATCCTGGGGAAGCTCGAGTGCCTCGAGGTCGGTGCCGTCGCCCGTGCCGAGCTGCGGCCCGTCCTCCAGGAAGTACGGAACATCTGTCCCCAACGTGCGCGCGAAGATGCGTAGGCGTACCGCGGGATAGGGATCGGTTCGCAGACCGTTTGCCAAACGCAGTGCGGTCGCCGCGTCGGAGCTGCCGCCGCCCAGTCCCGCAGCCACAGGAATGCGTTTCTGGATCCGCGCAGTGAAGCTCGCGCTGTCGCCGTCGACCATGCATTCGAGCGCACGGCGGACGAGGGTGTCGCCCGCAAACCCGGCGACTCCCAGCTCGGGGGAACGCTCGACCGTGATTCGGTCGGAGAGCGCAACGCGCTGGTAGACCGTGACGACCTCGTGCTTCCCGTCGTCGCGCACCGGGCCGACGACGAGTGACAGGTTGATCTTGGCGGCCGCGGCTGCGCGCGTCACTTCAGGGCCTCGGTGAGCGCGAGGAACTCGTGAGGCGCGAGCTCTTCGGCGCGAACGTTCGGTTCTTTGCCGATCGTGGCGATCGCGGCCTCGGCGCGACCGCGTTCTGCGACTCCCGCGAGCTCCAGTGAGTTCGCGAGGCGTTTGCGCCTGTGCGCAAACGAGCCCTCGACCACTCGCTTGACGCGACGAAAGTCGTGAGGGAGCCCCGTGCGCCCGAAGGCGACGAGCGCAGAGTCGACGTTCGGCCGCGGCCGGAACACCGCCGGTGACACGGGATGGAAGCCCGTCCGCTCCGCCACGAGTTGCACGAGGACGGACACCGCGCCGTAAGCCTTGGTCGAGGGCGCAGCGAAGAAGCGGTCGGCGACCTCGCGCTGCACCATCACGGTCCAGAGCTCGATCCCCGGCAGGCGGTCGAGGCTCTCGGCGATCAACGGCGTCGCCACGTTGTACGGAAGGTTGGCGACGAGCTTCTTCGCCCCCGGCGCCACCTCGGCCAGGTCGAGCTTCACGGCATCGCCGAAACGCAACGCCACGTTCGGCCGGCCGGCCAGCCGCTCGAGGAGCTGGGGGCCCAGCGACGCATCCAACTCGACCGCGTAGACCTGGGAAACGCGATCCGCGAGATACGTCGTCAGGATGCCGAGGCCGGGTCCGATCTCCAGCACGACGTCGTCTTCGGCGAGCTGCGCCAGGCGACCGATCACGCCGAGGATGTTCTCGTCGACGAGGAAGTGTTGCCCGAGGCGCTTTTTGGGGTTGACGCTCATCGTCGTACCCGGTGGAACCTCCCGGTTCCCCCGAAACCCCCTCCCCTGGTCCGCTTCGCGGACAGGCGACTTCGTCGCCTCACGGCAGTCCGAAGGCAGCGGTCGCGTTCGCGTCGATCTGCGCGGCGAGCGCGTCCAACTCCTCGCCGCGAGCCTCGGCGAGCGCGGCGACTGTGTGGACCACGTATGCAGGCTCGTTCGTCTTGCCTCGAACCGGCTGCGGCGCCAGATACGGACAGTCCGTCTCGGCGAGAATCAACTCGGCGGGAACGGCACGCGCGGCTTCGCGCAGATCCTCCGCGTTCGCGTACGTGACGTTCCCTGCGAACGAGACGTACCAGCCCCGCTCGACCGCCTCGGGGAGCAGCGACGACGATGAGAAGCAGTGCAGCACGACCGTGCCGTCGAACCACTGCCGCAGGATGGAGACCGTGTCGTCCTCAGCGGCGCGGTTGTGGATCACGACCGGCAGCTGCGCACGCTTCGCAAGCCCGAGCTGGTAGATGAACACCTTGGTCTGAGCATCACGTGGCGCGTAGTCGCGGTAGTAGTCGAGCCCGATCTCCCCTACCGCAACGATCTTTGGATGGGCGAGCAGGCGCTCGAGCGCACCGAAGTCGAACTCCGACGCCGCCGCATGCGGATGGATGCCCGCGACGCCGTAGACGCCGTCGTGCTCGTCGACGATCGGGAGCATCTTGGCCCACGAGATCGGATCCGTTCCGATCGTGACGATCCTGGGCACGCCGGCATCGCGGGCGCGGGCAATCGCCGCTGCCGGGTCGTCGAGCGCGTCGAGATGCGCGTGCGTGTCGATCACGCAGCGGCGGTGGGAGCGTCCACGCGCGGGAAGAGCGGCGTCGCGGGCTCGACCCCAGCTGCGGTGACCGTGCGGCCCGGCTCGACGTTCTCCCAGGCGAGGTCATCGGGTTGGCCGAGCGCCTGCAAGATGCGTGGCGCGGTCTGCGGCAGATATGCGGAAAGCGCGATCGCGGCGACGCGCAGCCCGTCGGCCAGGTCGTACAGCACACGATCGAGCTCGCCCGAACGCACGTCGTCCTTCGCCAGCTCCCAGGGCTTCGTCTGCTCCACGTGCTTGTTGAGGGAGCGGACCAGATCCCAGATCACGTCGACTGCACCGGTGACGTCGAACAGGTCGAGCCGAGCCGGCACCTCGCGTTTCACCGCCTCGATCGCGTCGGACACCTTGCCCTCTCCGGTGGCAGCAGGGATCCGTCCCTCTCGGTAAAGGGCGATCATCGCCGTCGTGCGTGAGACGAGGTTGCCCAGATCGTTCGCGAGCTCGCTCTCGTATCGCTCATGAAGGCTTTCGAGCGTCACGTTTCCGTCCTGCCCGAACGAGACGGCGCGGACCGCCCAGAACCGGACCGCGTCGCTGCCGTACACCTCGACGAGATCGAGCGGGTCGATCACGTTCCCGACGGACTTCGAGATCTTCCTCTCGTCGACGAGCAGCCAGCCATGTACGAAGAGCTGCTTCGGAACCTCGTAGCCTGCTGCCAAGAGCAGAGCCGGCCAGAAGACACAATGGAAGCGCAGGATGTCCTTGGCCAGCAGGTGGCGCACCTCGGGCCAGAACTTCTCGCGGAGGTCCTCGCCCTCTCGTGCGTAGGTCAGTGCGCTCACATAATTGATGAGCGCATCGACCCACACGTAGACGACCTGGCTCTCGTCCCAGGGGACCGGGACGCCCCAGAGCTGGCCCGCGCGGCTGAGGCTGAAGTCCTGTAGCCCGCCCTCGATGAACGAACGCGCCTCGTTGTAGCGGAAGCGCGGCAGGACGAAGTCCGGCCGCGCGTCATACAGGTCGAGCAAAGGCTGTCGAAAGGCGGACAGCTTGAAGAAGTAGTTCGTCTCCTCGATTCGCTCCGGCACCGTGCCGTGAATCGGGCACTTGCCGTCGACCAGCTCGGCCTCCGCCTTGAACTCTTCACAGCCGACGCAGTAGAGACCGGAGTAGACGTCCTGGTAGATGTAGCCGTTGTCGTAGATCCGCTGGATGAACTCCTGGACGAATCGCTTGTGTCCTTCGTCGGTTGTGCGAATGAAGAAGTCGTAGTCGGCGTCGACCCGCCTAGGCAGCTCTTTCCAGGCTTCGGCGATCTGATCGACGTAGGTCTTCGGGTCGAGCCCCTGCTCCTCGGCCACCCGGTAGACCTTGGAGCCGTGCTCGTCCGTGCCCGTCAAGAAGAACGTCTCGTCGCCGCGCTGCTTGTGATGGCGCGCGATGATGTCGGCCACGATCGTCGTGTACGCGTGGCCGATATGAGGCGTCGAGTTGACGTAGTAGATCGGTGTCGTGATGTAGAAGCTGTTCACCTGAATCCATGATAGGGAGCGTGTCGAGCGGCTTCCGGCGCAGACGACGACGCAATGCGAGCAGAGCCGCGGTCGTAGCAAACGCGAGACCTGCCGAGAGTCGCCAGCTGCCGCCGGCCGATCCGGGCGACGTCCGAGGGATCCCCGCCCGTCGCGAGTCGACCGTCAGCCGCTCCGACCGTGGCGCCTGCACCGGGTGCCGGTCGAAGCCGTCGCGGCCCGAAGCCCGAGCGCGACGCAACTTCACGTTAGCCAGCGGCGTCGCGGCTGCGACGGTCGCAGCGCGCGAGCGGGCACGCACCTCTGCCGGCTTCGCCGGCGTCTCGGACTCGGGCGCAGCCACGTCGGGAGCAACTCGCGAGCGTTCGGGCCGAAGCGTCGTCGCCTGCCCGCTCGCGATCGTCGGCTCGATCGCCGCCTCCTCGGGTGGAGACACCGCCGGGCTCTCCGCGGTGCTTCGTTCCGAGTTGCCGCTCGGCTCGCTTGCCGGCGGCGGGCCGGCCGTCGCCGCGGGCGCCGCTGCTCGAGTTTCCAAAGGAACGGCGACGACCGCGGGCTCAGCTGCCGGCGAGGGCGCAGGCGCCACGCGCGAAGGCAGCATGGTCAGCGGATCGACGTATCCCTGCGGATCGCTCGTCAAGCGCGTGCCGAAGTAGACGTAGGGCTCCGGCAAGTCGACCACGCCGCTCGGCCCGACGGTCCCGACGATCGAGCCTTCGCCCACGAACGCCCCGCGCACCACGGCGATCGACCCGAGGTGGAGGAGCGTGGCGGTGTAGCCGAACGCCGTCTCGATCGACACCGTCTTGCCGCCGGTCGGCACCGTCCCTGCGAACGAGACGATTCCCTTCGCCGGGGCGAGCACAGGGCTGCCGCTCGGAGCGCCGAGATCGACGCCGCGATGCTGGCCGGCCGCGTAGGGGTGCGCGTGGTCGAACGCAAACGGCCGCAGCACCGGACCGTCGACGGGCCACGTCCAGGCGCGAGCGCCGGTGACAGGGAGCGCACACGCGCAAATGATCAGGACCGCAAGACGCCGCACAGTTCCTCCTGTTGCCAATTTTGAGAACGAAGCGACCGTAGCAAGGCCGGTCTTCGTTGTCAATACTGGCTACAAGGTACGGCGGTAGAGCTCGTTGCGGGACGCGCCGGTCAGCCGCGAAACGACATCGGCAGCCTGCCGGCGAGGGACTCCAGCTTCGACCAGCTCGGCGACCGCTTCGAGTGCGCCGGGCAGATCCCGTTCCTCCTCGCCCGGCCCGAGCACGAGCGTGATCTCGCCCTTCGGCGGCTCCACGAAGCGGGCGGACACTTCCGCGGCCGATCCGCGCACGACCTCCTCGAACTTCTTCGTCAGCTCGCGGCAGACGGCCACGTCCCGCCCGGGCTGCGCAGCCGCCAACGAACGAAGCGTCCGAGGCAGCCGCTGGGGCGACTCGAACGCGACGACGGGATGTGCCCAGCCTGCGAGCTCGCGCCAGAGAGCCGTCAACGCGCCGGCGCCCCGCGGCAGGAACCCGACGAACTGGTAGCGGTCGGCCGCGAACCCCCCGGCGACGAGCGCCGTGTCGACAGCGGACGGGCCGGGGAGCAC
>WNGI01026355.1_pt1 | contig 10226 bp, 8 predicted proteins | sample 5400621 | NCBI WGS metagenome assembly WNGI01 (sample SAMN13153374, study PRJNA577476) | soil metagenome | isolation source: 20 cm soil or saprolite under Garry oak tree replicate 1 | place: USA:California | collected 2016-06-15 | reverse complement strand
TATTCGACGGCGGGCACGAGATCGAGCCCGCGGCGCTGCGACAACTCGCTGAGCGTTAGCGGCGCGCGGCGCCGGCCCCCGGATCCAAAGCGTCACGCAGGGCATCGCCCAGCAGCGTGCACGCCACCACGACGAGCACCAGCGCGAGCCCGGGCGCCGTGGCGACCCACGGGGCGTTGACGAGCGTGTCGCGCCCGGAGGCGATCATGCTTCCCCACGAGGCTGTGGGAGGCTGCACGCCGACGCCCAGGTAGGACAGGCCCGCTTCCAGCAGAATCGCATTGCCGACTCCCAACGCCGCCGCCACGATCACCGGCGTCAGGGCGTTGGGGAGGATGTGACGCCACAGCAGTCGCGCGCGGCTCGCGCCGACGGCCCGCGCGCCCTCAACGAACGGCCGCACGGCGAGTCCGCGCACTTCGCCGTGCACCAGGCGCGCGATCGGCATCCACCCGGTCACCCCCAGCACGACGACGACCAGGGCCGCACTCGGCCGCCACAGCGCGGCGAGCAACAACAATAGCACGACCCGGGGCAGGGCGAGCGCGAAGTCCGTGAAGGCCAGCAGGGCGGTGGAGAGCCAACCGCGCAGGTACCCCGCCGCCGCGCCCACGGTGGTGCCGATGGCGACCGAGATCAGCACCGCCAGCAACCCGACGCCGAGGGAGATGCGCGCCCCGTACACGAGGCGGGTCCACACGTCGCGGCCGAAGCGGTCGGTGCCGAGCGCGTGAAATGCTCCGTGCACATCGGACGCGAGCGGCGGCAGAAACCGCGTCGCGACGATGTCGGCTTGCGTGTTGGGGTTTCCCGACGTGACGAGCGGCGCGGCGAGGGCGGCGAGGGCGACCGCCGCGATCACGGCGATGCCGCACAGGGCGCGACCATCGCGGAGCCGCATCATGCCTCGCGCGCCGCGCCGCGCACGCGCGGGTCCGCCCACGCGGCGAGCAGGTCGGCGAGGAGGTTCCCGGCTACGACGAGCACGGCGCTCACGGCGGTCGCCGCCATCACCACCGGATAGTCGCGGCTCTGTACCGCCTCGACCATGATGCGGCCGACGCCGGGCCACGCGAACACCGCTTCGACGAACACCGCTCCCGAGAAAAGCGCCGGCAGCGACAGGCCGAGTAGGGTCAGCATCGGGCTGAGGGCGTTCCGCAGCACGTGACGGGAGAGCACGCGCGTTTCGGAGACGCCTTTGGCGCGCGCCACCGCGACGAATGGCTGGGCCAGGACGTCGAGCATCGCGCCGCGCGCGAACCGCGCGGTGCCGCCCACACCGATCACCGTGAGCGTCAGCAGCGGCAGCGCGAGGTGGCGGAGCTGGTCGGCGACCCACGGCCAGCCGGTGAGGAAGTCGGCATCCATGCCGGCGGCGCCGAACGCCGGCAACAGGCGCAGCCAGTAGGTGAGCAGCATCATCAGCATCAGGCCGAGCCAATAACCGGGCAGGGCGAACAACGTGACGCTCGCGACGGACAGCGCCGTATCGAGGCGCGAGCGGCTGCGGGCGGCCTGGATCGTGCCCACGAGCAGTCCGAGCGCGTAGGACAGCAGCAGGGAGAGGGCGACGAGCCGCGCGGTCGCCGGCCACGCCGTCCGCAGCATCGTCCACACCGGCCGGCCGGTGGCGATGCTGGTGCCCCAATCGCCGCGGACGAACCGTCCCAGCCAATTCGCGTACTGCACCGGCAGCGGCCGGTCCAGTTCCAGCGCGTGACGGAGCGCCGCGACCTGCTCGGTGGTGGCGGTGGGTCCGAGCAGGCGCTCCGCGGGATCGCCGGGGGCGGCGTGCAGAAGAAGGAAGGTGAGCGTGACGACGCCGGCGACGACGGCGAGGCCGGCGAGCGCGCGTTGCTTCAGCGAGCGCAGCATCGGCCCGAATCTCGCGCCGGTCGCTCCGCGCCGCTAGAATCCACGCGTGCGACGACGGACGGCCGGGACGCTGCTGGCGCTCGCGGGGTTATGGGGGTGCGGGGCCGCCGGCGCCGCGCGGCGCGGCGCGACCGTGCTGTTCGCCTCCGGCGCCGATCTGCAGAGCATCAATCCGCTGCTCACCGACCACCCGCTGGCGCGTCAGGTGCAGAGGTTCGCGCTGCTCACCACGCTGGCCCGCTACGATTCCACGCTAAAGCCGCGCCCGTACCTCGCCCGCGAGTGGCGGTGGTCGCCGGATCGCAGACAGCTCACGATGCATCTGTTCAGCGGGCTGCGGTGGCATGACGGGGTGGCAACGACCGCGCGGGATGTTGTGTGGACGCTGGACGCGGCTCGCGATCTCGCGACCGGCTATCCGCGCCAGAACGACCTTGCGACGCTCAGCGACGTCCGCGCGGCGGACGACTCCACCGTGGTGCTGCGCTTCGCCGAGGCGCAAATGAGTTTCCCCGACGTGCTGACTGACCTGGCGATCTTGCCGGCGCACCTGCTCGATTCCGTCCCCCACGCCCGGCTGCGCGAGGCCGCGTGGAACGCGCACCGAGCCGACGGCAAAGCTGGCCGCCCTCGTTGGGGGCGAGCTGGACTTTGCCGGCATCACCGCTGCGCACACTGCGTATGTCCGTCGCGACCCGGACCTGGCGGTGCTCGATTATCCCCTGATCTTGCCATTCGGCTTGGTGTTCAACACGCGGAGGCCACCCTTCGACGATCCCAAGCTCCGCCTCGCCGCGGCGCTGGCGATCGACCGCCAGGAGATCGTGGACGGGTACGCGTTCGGCTTCGCCTCCGTCGCCGACGGTCCCGTGCCGCCGTTCATGCCGCAGTATTTGCCGGTCCGCCGATTGCCCACCGCGCCCGATTCAGCGCGCGCGCTGCTCGCGGGCCGGCGGCCACGGTTCGAGCTGCTCTCCGTCGGCAGCGGGGAGGGCGCGTTAGAGCAAATGCTCCAGGCTCGGCTTGCGGCGGTGGGGTTCGACGTTTCGATCCGCCTGATGGAGTTCTCGGCGTTCCAGGAACGCGTGAAGGGACCCCGGCACGATTTCCAGGCGGCTGTGACGGGCGTGAGCGGGGATCCCGGCCTGGGCTACCTGCAGTCGCTCGGCGAGCTGACGGGGATACCCGTGCCGCGGGATCCCGAGGCGGCGCAGCGACTCTTCGCCGAGCGTCTCCCTGTCGCATGGCTGTATCACCCACATGGCGTGAACGGCATGAACCGGCGCGTGCGGGGCGTGACGATGGACGTCCGGGGGGAGCTCGTGACCCTCACTCGGTGGTGGACGTCGCCGTGAAGCGCCGCGAGCTGCCGACGACGTATCGGGCCGCCGCGCCGGTGCGCCTCGATCTGGCCGGCGGTTGGACAGATGTGCCGCCGTTCTCGGCGCGCGAAGGCGGCGTGGTCGTCAACGCCGCCATCGGCCTCAAGGCGCATGCGGAACTGACCTTCGGCGGCGCTCTGATCCGCCTCGTCGCGGAGGATTTGGGACAACGGCTCGAGTGCGCCGACTCGGGCGGCCTGGTACTCGACGGCCGCCTGAACCTCCATAAGGCCGCGTTACGGATGTTTCCGGTGACCGGCCGGTTCACCCTCACGACGCGGGCGGACGCCCCACCCGGTTCTGGACTCGGCACCTCGGGAGCGCTCGACGTCGCCCTGATCGCCGTGTTGACGGCGGCGCGGCAGGAGCGACTCGAGGCACGGGAGACCGCCGAGCACGGCTGGCACCTGGAAACGCAGGAAGCCGGGATCCCTGGCGGCAAACAGGACCAGTTCGCCGCGGCATTGGGGGGCGTGCATCGGCTGACCTTCCGCGACCCCGACGTGGGAGTGGAGCCGGTCACGCTCGATGCGGCGTTCGCGGCGGATCTGGAGCGGCGCATCCTGCTGTGCTACACGGGGCAGTCACGGGTCTCGGGAGAGACGATCGCGCGAGTGATGGCGGCCTATGAGCGCGGCGACCGGGACGTCACCGGCGCCCTGCGCGCGATGAAGGATCTTGCCGAGCAGATGGCCGAAGCGTTGCGGGCGGCGGATGCCGCGCGCGTCGGCGCGCTGCTCAGCCAGAACTGGGAGCGGCAGCAGGCGCTCGATTCTGGGATGCGCACCGACGAGATGGCGCGACTCGAAACCGCGATGCGGGAGGCGGGCGCGCTGGGAGGGAAGGCGGCGGGTTCGGGCGCAGGGGGAACGATGTTCTTCCTGACGCGCGACGACCCGCGACCGGCGGTGGCGGCGGCGCGGGCGGCGGGCGTGATGGTGCTGCCGATGGCGTGGGCGCGGGAGGGAGTGCGCACGTGGTGACGGCCGAACGGCTCGCCGAGCGGCGCCGCGAGATCGCCGCCTCTCCTGACCTGCAGCGTCTGCTCGCGCATCTGACGGAACGGGCTGCCCCGCTGCTCGAGCGCCTGCCACCGGTGCCGGAGCACAAAGCGCTGCTGTCGGTGGACGGCGGAGTCTGCGCGCAGGATGGCACGACGCTCGTCTTCGATCCCTGGAGCCCGGACGCGCACCGCTGCCCGCGCTGCGGGGAAGTGTATCGCGGCATCCGGCACGACCGCGCGTGGGCGAAGTACCAGCACCTCTGGCTCGCGGAGCGGGCGGCGCACCTCGCAACGCTCGCCGCGCTGGGCGGACCGCCGGCGGCGGCAGTGCGCTCACGCGAGATCCTTGCCGCCTACGCGGGACGCTACTTCTCGTATCCCAACAGCGACAACGTCCTCGGCCCGAGCCGGCTGTTCTTTTCGACGTATCTCGAGTCGCTGTGGGTGCTGAACTACCTGAGCGCGGCGTGGCTGTCGCCGACGAAGCGGCGACGGTCATTGGCGATTTCGACGAAGGGTTCTCCAACCGCCAGACCTGGAACAACGCGGCGCTCACCGCGATCGCGGTGTGGTTCGAGGACGAGGGTCTGGCGAAACGGGCCATCGAAGACGGCACCGGACTCATCGAACACCTGCGCGGCTTTCGGCAGGACGGCATGTGGTATGAGGGAGAGAACTATCACCTGTTCGCGCTGCGGGGATTGCTGACCGGCGCGGGATGGGCGGCGCTCGCGGGCGCCGATTTCTTCGCCGACGAGCGGTTGCGGGAGCGCATTGTGCGCGCGCTGCTCGCTCCGGCGCGGAGCGCGCTTCCCGACTTCACCTTCCCCGCGCGCAAGGACTCGCGCTTCGGCATCTCGCTGGCGCAGCCGATGTACCTCGAAACGTGGGAAGCGGGACTGGGAAGACTGGGGAAGGGGGAAGGGGGAAGGGGGATGGCGGAAATCGCGAGCTGGCTCCGCTCGCTGTATCAAGCGCCGGCTCCGAGACTCGAACTGTTCGAGTCGTACCTCCATGAGGCGCCGATCGCCCCCATCCCCCATCCCCCATCCCGCTTCGCGCTGTCCTGGTGGGCCCTGCTTGAAATGGCCACCGATCTCCCCGACGCCGAGCCGTGGCGACCGGAGAGTGTGCTCTTCCAGAGCCAGGGACTGGCGATCCTGCGCTCGGACGCGCGCTACGCGAGTCTGGAGTGCGGGCCGTACGGCGGCGGGCACGGGCACCCGGACCGCCTGCACCTCACGCTTCACGCCGACGGCGTTCACTGGCTCCCCGATCCGGGTACGGGCACGTATGTCACGCGCGACCTCTTCTGGTACCGGTCGACGCTCGCCCACAACGCGCCGCGTCTCGACGGCGAGTCCCAGCCAGCGAGCGATGCCGCGTGCGAGGCGTTCGACGTGCAAGGGAATTGGGCGTGGGTGCGGGGACGGTGGGGACCGATCAACCGCGCCGTCGTGTCGGGGCCGCGCTACCTGGTGGACGTCGTCGAGCTGACGGGCGGGGAGGAGCGTCTGCTGGAGCTCCCCTATCACGTCGCGGAGCGCGGAGATCTGGCCGGTGCGGGGTCCTGGCAAGCCACCGAGCTCCACGATGAATTCGTCACGCGCGTCGAGCGCTTCGTGCCGCGAGACAAGACTCCGGTGGTGATCGAGCACGCGTCGGCCGGCGCGCGCCTGACGCTGCACCTCGGCGATACCGGAGAGCTGCTGCGCGCCGAGGGCCCCGGACTGCCCCGCACGGGCGAGCGGGCGACGTTTTATCTGCTGCGCGTCCGTGCGCGGAATGCGCGGTTGGTGGCCGTGCTCGAGCCGGCAGCCGGCGAGGCCAGCGTTCGCGGCGTTACCGTCTCGGGCGGCGTGGTGGAAATCACCACCGCTGGGGGTGTCGAGCGACATCACGACGACGGGGGCACGTGGCTGATCGAGATGGCAGGCGGAACAGTCAAGCTCGCCGGCCCAGTAGAAACCGAACCGGCGTTCAAACCGATTCTCGAAATCGATCCCCATCGGCCGCCCACCGGAGCGGCGTATCGCGTCGCCGGTGCGCCCGCGCTCGACGGGACGCCGGATGGTTTCGATCTCTCCGAGCCCCTGCGGCTCGACGCCGAGGATCAGTACCGGCGCGCCGAGGAGCCGTACGTCGGGCCCGCACAGCTTTCCGCGCTCGCCTGCGCCGCCTGGGACGAGGAGGCGTTGTACCTCGCGATCGAGGTGACCAAGCCGGATCTCTGCTTCCGTGCCGCCGGCGCGCCGCCGCTGCGGCTCGACAATGAGCCGGACGACATTCACGCCGACGGCGTGCAGGTGTACCTGCGCGACGTGGACAGTGCCACTACGTTCGGGTATCTGGTCGTGCCCGAGCCAGGGGATGCCCACCGCGTCCGCGCGCTTGGCGCCGGCGATACACCGGGCGACCCGCGCAGCGTGCGCGCGTCGTGGCGCGAGACGGAGACCGGCTACCGCATCACCGTCGGCATCAAATGGCCCAGCGCGTTCCGTCCTCATTTCGGGGGCCGGGTCGGGTTCGACCTCATTGTGAACGAGATGCTTCCCGGCCGGGAACGGCGCGCCGGGCAGTTGGTGTGGAGCGGAGGGGATGGGTGGGTGTGGCTGCAAGGAGATCGGCAGGCGCCGGATCGCTTCGGGATTCTGGAGCTCGTGGGATGATCATCGTCGTCCTTCACGAACCGCAGGACCTCGTCAACATCGCGCACGTGGTGCGCTCGATGAAGAATTTCGGATTCCGGGATCTGCGACTCGTGGCGCCGCGCGAATACGACGCGTACCGCGTGGAGGGGATCGCCCACCAGACGGGCGATGTGCTGTCGCGGGTGCGCGTGTTCGAGCGGCTCGAGGACGCGCTGGCGGACTGCGTTCACGTGGTGGGATTCACGGCGCGCGGACGCACCGTCAAGCGCAACGTGCAGCGTCCCCGCGCGGCGGCGGCCGAGTTGCTCGCCGCCGCGGAGAGCGGTCCGGTGGCGCTGGTGTTCGGGCGGGAGGACAAGGGGCTGTCGAACGAAGCCCTCGATCGCTGCCATCGCCTCGTCACCATTCCCACGACGCCCGAGTATGCGAGTCTCAACCTCGGGCACGCGGTGGCGCTCACGCTGTACGAGCTGGCGCTGGCCGGCGGCGCTGAAGAGCGCCCGTTCAAGACGCCGCGGCGGGAGGCTGCCCCGGCGACGGTGGAGGAGCTGGAGCGTCTCTTCGAGGATGTCGAACGAGCGCTCGCGGCGGTGGAGTTCTTCAAGACGCGCGACCGCGAGCAGATCATGCGCACCGTGCGCGAGATCGTGCACCGCGTGCCGCTGGACCAGCGGGAGGCGAAACTGCTGCGGGCGATGGCCATCGAGATCGGGAAATACGGTGAGCGACTCGCGGATTCCCGGGTTCACCTCGACCGGCAGTAAACGCCCCGACGCGCTGTTCGGCGCGGGTGAGGAGGCCGGCCTGCCGCGGCGCATGACGCGCGCGCTCGGCTGCCGCGTCTGGGATGCGGATGGTCGCGAATACGTGGACTATGTCATGGCGCTGGGCGCGGTGGCGCTCGGTTACGGGCATGCGGCCGTCAACCGCGCGGCGCAGCAGGCGCTCGACGCCGGCGTCGTGGGTCCGCTGCCGCCGGTGATCGAGGAAGAGCTGGCCGACGCGCTGGCCCGGCGCATCCCGTGGCTCGAGCGGGTGCGGTTTCTGAAGACCGGAGCAGAAGCGGTGGCGGCGGCGGTGCGGTTGGCGCGGGTCGCCACCGGTCGTGAGCTGGTGTTCGGCTGCGGCTATCACGGCTGGCTCGACTGGTCGCAGGGGCGAGTCGAGGGCGTCCCCGCCGGGACGAGCGCCGTGTTCGCGGAGCTGCCGTTCAACGATGCCGCGGGAGCGCGCGGCATGATCCGCGACGCCGGGAGCCGGCTCGCCGCCGTGGTCGTGGAGCCGCTCGTCGTGAGCGAGCCGAGTCGCGAATGGCTGGAGACGCTGCGCGCCGAAACTCACCGTGCCGGCGCGGTGCTGGTGTTCGACGAGATCAAGACCGCGTTCCGGATCGCGATCGGCGGCGCGGCCGAGCGCTGGGGCGTGCAGCCCGACCTCGCGGTGCTGGGCAAGGCGCTGGCGAATGGCTTCCCGCTCGCGGTCGTCGGCGGCCGCGCCGATCTCATGGAGCATGCCAGCCGCACGTGGATCTCCTCGACGCTGGCGACGGAAGCGGTCGCCCTCGCCGCGGCGCGCGCCACGCTCGAGGTGTTCGAGCGGGAAGCGGTGTGCGATCACCTGCAGCGCGTGGGCACGCGCCTGTTCCACGGGCTGCACCGGCTGCAGCGCGACCATGTCGAGCGCGTGGTAGGCGTGGGCGGCGTCGCCGCCATGAGCTTCCTGCAGTTCGCGAACGAGGATGTTTCCCGGGCCGTGGCGGTCGGGTGCGCGCGCCGCGGCCTGCTGTTCAAGCGGACGGCGTACAACTTTGTGTCGCTCGCCCATGATGAGGCCGTAATCGACCGGACGCTGGAAATCCTGGGCGAGGTGCTGCGCGAGGCGTAGATTCCTCCTCGATATGCTCATCGACGTTCACGCCCACTTCTTCCCCGAGCGCAGCGCGCGCGCCGACTGGCGGGAGTACAACGCCAGCCGCCTGCGCGCCGGCGAGCGCATCGGCATCACGCTGCACGTGAACTCGGTGCTGGGGACGTTCGGCCGCACCTCCCCCACGTACTTCCCCTCGCCGGCCGACGTCACCTACGGCAACGGCTGGGCGCTGGGGCTGCAGCGCGACGAGCCGGGTCGGGTGCGCACGTACGTGTGCGTGAACCCCAATTATCCCGAGCACGCCCTCGCCGAGATCGAACGGGGCAGGGCGGCGGGCGCGATCGGCATCAAGCTCGCCGCGAGCCGGCGGGCCACCGATCCGCTGCTCGACCCGGTGTGTGCCGCCGCCGCCCGGCATCGCCTTCCCATCCTGCACCACATCTGGCAGCACCGCCGCCGCGACTGGCCCGGGCAGGAAGCGTCGGACGCCGCCGAGCTGTGCCATCTCGCGGGGCGCCACCCCACCGTGCATTTCATCCTCGCGCACATCGCCGGCGGCGGGGACTGGCTGCACTCGCTCGCCGTCCTCCCGCGGCATCGCAACGTCCTCGTGGACCTGTCGGGGAGCGGCGTCGACGGCGGCATGCTCGAAGCGTGCGTCGAGGCGGTCGGGGTCGAGCGGCTGCTGTGGGGGACCGACATGACGATGGAGACGGGGTGGGCCAAGCTCCGCTATCTCGCGCGCCTGCTGCCGGCCGAGCAGCTGGAGCTGGTGCGCTGGAAGAACGCGGCGCGAATCTTCCCGCCCGGCAGCTTTCCCGCCGACTGATGCGCCTCGACGTCAACGCCTTCCTCGGCGCCTATCCGTGGCGCCGCGTTCCCGGGACCTCGCCCGACGCATTGCTCGCGGCGATGGACCGCGCCGGGATCGACCACGCGTGGGTCACGCACCTGCCGAGCCTGTTCTGGCGCGATCCCACGGAGGGCAACGCCTGGCTGTACGAGGCCGCCGACGGGCGGCCGCGCCTGCAGCCGGTGCCGTCCGTGCATCCGGCGCTGCCGCATTGGGAGGACGTGCTGAGCGAGGCGGCGACACGCGGCGTGCCGGCGGTGCGCTGCGATCCGCACCACTTCGGACTGGCGCCGGCGGGCGACGAGATGCGCGTGCTCGCCGCCGCGTGCGGGGCCGCGTCGCTGCCGCTGCTGTTGGCGGTGCGACTGGAGGACTCCCGCCAGCGGCACCCGCACGACGTCGTGCCCGAGCTCGCGGCCGCTTCGGTGCGGGCGTTGTTGCGCAGCGATCCCGACGTGCGGCTCGTCGTCACCCACGCGGACCGCGCGTTCATCGAGGAGGTGCACTGGGGGTCGACCGCGGCCGAGCAGACCCGCGTGTGGTGGGACATCGCGTGGATCTGGGGGCCGCCCGAAGACCACCTCGCCCAC
>WNGI01007104.1_pt1 | contig 10228 bp, 12 predicted proteins | sample 5400621 | NCBI WGS metagenome assembly WNGI01 (sample SAMN13153374, study PRJNA577476) | soil metagenome | isolation source: 20 cm soil or saprolite under Garry oak tree replicate 1 | place: USA:California | collected 2016-06-15 | reverse complement strand
CTTCTTCCAAGCTCAGTGGTCTCGGCGGTTCTTCTTGTGCCCGCATGATAGAGACGGGCAGCATCAGCACTAGAAAAACGGATACCATCCGATGAATATCACGAAGCCTCACGCGATGACCCCGCCCCCGTCGACTCGAGAATTCTCGCAAGACGCTCTTGAGTGGTGCGCTCATCGCTAGTCAATGGGCAAAGTGAACGAAAAAATGCTGCCGTGCCCTGGCTGGCTTGTAACGCCCAGTGACCCTCGGTGCGCCTTGATAATCGCGTTTGCAATGGGCAATCCCATGCCGGTTCCCTGGACCACGTGGCGGTGGCCTTTCCCGCGATAGGATTTCTCGAAAATCAAACGTTGTTCAGAATCGTCGATCCCGCTGCCCCGGTCGGCGACGCTCGTCATCACGAAATTCCCCCTCTGCTCGGCTGTGATTGTGATCGGCTCGCCGGCCGGCGAATACTTGGCCGCATTTTCCAGCAACTGCACCAGCGCTTTTTCTGCCCGGTTCAGATCCGCACGCACGGCCGGCAACCTCGGCTCTAACTGAACCGAAACCGGACGCTGTCCCAGCAATGTTCTGCAACTTTCCCTTGCCGCGTCTATGAGTTCCTCGATCGCATGCGGTTTCAGGTCGAGTTTCACGGAGCCGTCTAGTCGCGAAGCCTCCATCGCCTCGTCGACAAGCCGGTTCAGTCGATCCGCTTCCTCGTCGATTACGATGAGAAGCTCGTTACGCTGCGAGGGCTGCAGCTCTGAATTTGTGAGCAGCATCGTGACGGAGGCTTTAATCGAAGTCAGCGGTGTGCACAGTTCATGCCTCACGGAGTCCACTAACGCCATTCGCAACTGTCGGTTTTCTCGAGCTTCACTACTTCTCATCAAATGCCCTCGCGAATGGTTTGCGGACTGCCCAGTGCGAAGTGGGCAATCTCGTCTTTTCGCATGAAAACAACCCCTGAATGGTTCTGCGCATATACGATGAATTCTTCAAGAACCTTCGTGCGCGATGGTCGGCCGGCGATGCGATCGTGAGCACTCACGGACATCATGCGACGACGCTTTGATGCTTCGGCGTGGAGCATGTCGAATTCTGCCTTCAGGTCTCCGGCATATTCCTGCGTGCTGAAGTAGCGCGATTCATAATCGACGATGTCGTTCATGTGCAGGGTATACGGCACGACCGCGAAGGGATTCCCTTTCACGTTGATCAGAAACGGTTCATCCCGGCTCACGTCGTCAATGTGATAGATAAAGCCAAGCTCCTGCAGAATTTCCAACGTCTGTGGTGTGCCACGAAGCCAGAAGGAATTGAAACCCAAGGGCCTTGTGCCTGTAGCACGCTCAATGCTTGCGACGCTCTGCTTGTACGATTCGCGCTCCTGCTCTGGCGTCATGGAATATTGCGCAGCCCACGTTTGTCCATGACCAGAGGCTTCGTGCCCGCGCTGAACGATCTCTTTGGCCAGGGCCGGGTGAAGATCGACGGCTGCACCTACCATGTGGGAGGTAACTTTGACGTTTCGCCGGTCGAACATGTCCAACAGTCGCGGAAGCCCTTCTTTGAATCCGTATTCGTACCACTTAACCGCAGGCAGATCGGGATACATTGGATCAAGTTTCGGCATTGGGCTTTCCGCTCCGCTCAGCGGTTGAGCACCAGCTTCCATCTGCATCGATATGGAAACGACTAGGCGCGCTCCGTCCGGCCAGAAAGAGGCTTTAGATTCCGCCTGCGGGAGTGAGACCGGGGGTCTTTCGCTGCCGAAAGTCCCCGGTTCGAAAGTGTGAGATGCCGTACCAACCGCGAGTGCGGAAACGGCACTATCTTTGATGAAGTCACGACGTTTCATTGAGTCTCTTCCTAAATGGAAAATCCGCTTACCTTTGGCGGCGCCCCACGCTCAAGTTCGCGTTCGGCTTGCAGCCAATCATCAAACTCATTGCCTGGGCGGCCGCCACGCTCAAGATAGATTTCATAGGCGCGGAGCCTGATTTCTTGCGACTTGGCGTATGGTTTGCGGAAGTGTCTACTGCGTGAGACTGAATGGGGCCTGTGTGAAGCTCCAAAGTCTCATTTTTCTTGCCTTTACCCTGCAATGTCATACCAGAGGCCTTTCCTTTCGTAATTGTCTCCCTGTGTTCATGGGGCTCAGTCTTGCCAATTGTCCGCAGGTCGCGCGATGCCGAGGCGTTTCATCAAATCGCGTGTGACTCTCATCCCGGCGGCCTCCTTCTTGGGTTCATTCGGAGATTTTCACGAACCCTTCCTGAACGAGCTGCGTCAGCCTCGCCATGGCATCCGTGTTGATCTTGATTCCGGGAAGCACGTCTTCGTTTCCCCAGTTGTGAACCTTCGCCGTCGCGCCACACAACTCAAAGCGCACACCGCGTTTCATCAAGTCAGAGACGAGGTCTTTGTATGGATTACCAGTTGCCACATTCCGTTCGGTGTTGTACGCCTTGTCGTTCAACGTCACGTGGCCCGCATTCGTGTGAAAGACCGCAATCACCTGAGCCTTGGCGTTCCAGTCGGCGATGTCGTTCTCTATCAGCTGAAGGTGGAAGATAGAAGCCGGCAGATCCCCTTCGAACGCCAAGGCAGGGACACTGAAGGCAACCTTCACTTCCGCTAGCTTCACTGGAATATCGATGTGAAGTGGTTTCTCTAAAGTAGACATGTCAAAGTTCCATTCGTTAGTTGGTTTGACATCCGTTCTGCTCCTTTTGCATAAAGCTTTCGGAACTAGACTCCGGAATAAACGAGCCCGGTAAATATTGCTGGCGTCATTAGGAATTGACCCCACTTGGTGTCATAGGCAGCGGTAGGCTTGGCGGCTATCGTCTCTGCGAGAGACTTGCCTTGTTTCTTTAGCTCAGCCACGTTGTTCCGAATGGCGACCAGCATGTCGCGGTATTCGGTGAGTCCGGCCTTATTTCCTACAGGTCCGTGCCCTGGAATGATGATTGTCTTATTCGTGGCGATCGTCAGATTCGTCTCGGTTGCACGGATCATTCCGTCGATACTGCCACCGGTCGAGTAGTCGATGAACGGGTAAAAGCCGTTCCACCATGTGTCTCCGACGTGAATAATGTCAGCCTCTTCAAAGAGCACGGAGATATCGCCATCTGTGTGGGCCGGTCCGTAATACTTCAAAGCTATCCGGGTGTCGTTGTGATGCACATAGTGTTCGTCATCAAACGCGGTTGTAGGAATGGCGCCGGCTGGCGCAGGCGGAAAGGTATAACTCCAGCCTTCAACACGAGTTGAGGTCGAAAGACGCTTTCTCGTATTCTCGTGCGCTGTAATCGTTGCTCCTGCCGAATGCACCCACGCATTTCCATCTGTGTGATCGACATGCCAATGAGTATTTATCAGCTGCGTGAGGGGGTCAGAGCTCAAGCCGACGAGAGCTGCCGCAATTCGCGCTCTCGATACTGTGAATCCTGAATCGACCAGGAGCTTGCCGCCCTTACCCGGGAGAACTGCAATATTCCCGCCTGAGCCCTCGAGAACACTGATGTTGCGACGAAGCGGGTGAACTTCAATCTTGGCTCGTGCTGCCTCATTGATCATCGTCGGAACGATGCCGGTCTCCTGTGCAAAGAGGAGGCGCGGAGCAAATACCGCAGTGGCGGCGCCAAGACCGGCTGCGGCTATAAAGCGGCGGCGTGAGAGGTTGGACAGGTTGACGTTGTTCATGGATTCTCCTATCTGAAGTGTTTTGGCGCTCAAACAAATGCCTACTGTGCGCGACCAATCTCTGTCAGAAACTAACTGCGCCGTTCGGTCTCATCAATCCAGTTCTCGATAAGGCCCGCTGTAGCGACATCGTTTCCTTGCAATCGTAGTTGCTCTGAAAGCGGCCCGTACCCGAGTCCTTTTCTTTCGCCGCTAAATGCTCTCGATCTTAGTAGCGTGCCCCAGGAGCTTGTTACCACGAGTTCCGATGGGTTTGTGGGGACTCCCGAGTCTCCCTCGTCGCCGCACTAATCACCGAAACTGCAGACGAGTTGATGGCGCGAGAGGCCATTCGCCTTACGGCTCGCCTGCAAGATCTGCTTCCCGGACATCCACCCGGACTCGCGCTTCAATACCTGGTGCAATTTCTTCCGTCCATTGAACACTCGGCCTTTCACCGCTTCGACCGAGAGCCCCATGACCCGAGCGGCTTCTTTTGTGGATAACTCACCAAGTTCTCGCAGCTCGATTGCTGTTCGTAGTCCTGGCGTCAACTTATCCATAGCCGCGTATAGAATTCGGTTCCGCTCGTCCTGTAAAAAGGCGCTCTCGGGGCCTGCGCGTGAATCGGGCATCTGCAGCCCGAGTGGGGCTTCTTCATTCCCGCTTAAATCGTCGATCGACACCTCGCGCAGTCCGCGACCTCTGCGCAGCAACATTAGGGCTTCGTTGATGGCAATCCGCGTTAACCAGGTGGCGAAGGAAGATTTCCGTTCGAATTTGTGCAAGTGGACGAAAGCTTTTTGGAAGCTCTGCTGGACGACGTCCTCTGCGTCTTCCCGGACGCGAGTGAAGCGTCGCGCAACGGCTAGAATCCTTCGCTGGTAACGCCCGATGAGAATTTCAAATGCATGTCCATCTCCACTCTTGGCGGCAACGACGAGCGTCGCTTCTTCGTCCTGGCCTGCGATGTTCTGTTGTCGCGCATCCGCGAATTGGAGTGACGCGCGACTCTGCTTTTCCGTGTCCAATCCTTGTATTAGGGCAAATTGCCTTGCTGTCGCCATGACGTCTCCTTTCCTGTTGTTTCCAGCAATCACTTGGCACACGAAAGTGAATTTCAATTCCACGATACGTAACGACTGACTTGCTTCTCTTCTGTTAAGCAGATGAACTGCTAACTTTCGCCTCGCTCTCGCGTGATCCACTCGCGGATGTATGCTGAGCAATTCTTGAGTTGGATGTTGTCGGCTTCGCAGCGCATAAGAAAGCAGACAGCGTCTTCGTCCACCCGAGTCAACTCTTTTAAGTCCAAAGTAATGCGACGACCGCCAGGTTCTGAGCTGAACAGCGTTTTCAACTCAGCCAGGTTTTCGGCGTCCAGTCGACCGCTCACCGTAAAGACCATTTCTCCGTTCGCTGCCTTCGTGATCTTGAGCATCTGCCCTCTGTCAAAAGTTCCCACCAGTGCGGAAGCGCGAGGCAGTCATATGCTCCTGTGTGATGGCAATCACAGTTCCAATCGGAAGATGCTTAAAATGGACGAGTTAGCGCTTGCGGAATGTCCGAGACTTCAGCAATTGCCGAAAGTTCCTACAACACCTGCGACTGGATTTGGTCACGTTCATCTGAGTGTGCGGTTTCTTCTCGTAAAGAGCCAACGGCTAAGTTGTTCCTGAGTCAAGCAGAAACCGGAATTCCTGAATTCCAGTCACTTTGGAAGCACACCTGCGGTTAGGCGTGTGCGGTTAAATAGGGATAAAGCCAGCCATTCGCAACCGAATCCCAGGAGAACAATGCAGATGCCGAAGAACCGTAACGTGCCGCTGGTAACGGCGACATTGATCAGCACCCTTTTGTTCGTCGTGGCTCACAGCGCGCAAAGCCGCTTAGCAGCTGACACCGTACTGATTGAGCCGCGCAGCTTGATCATCGACCGCAGTATGCTGAGAGCGCAGGTCGACGTCCAAATCATCGCTGCGCGGCGCTACGATACCTTTTGGCATACCGGCGACGAAGCACTCGCACGCGCCGCGCTAGCGCCGAACTTCATCGACAATACGCTGCCGCCGGGACGCCCGCAGGGACTCGCCGGACCGCTGGCGGCCTCGAAAGTGATGCGCGCCGCGATCCCCGACCTGGGCTGCGACATTGAGCAGATGATCGTGGCCGGCGACCGTGTCGTCGCGCACCTGCGCTTCCGCGGTCACTTCACCGGACGCTTCAAACAGGTCCACGGGCAAGGGCAGACGATCAATTTCATCGCCACCGACATCTATCGCATCGCTGACGGACGCATCGTTGAGAATTGGCACATCGAGGACAACCTGGCTTTGCGGCAGCAGCTCGGATCCATCGTCGAATGAAGGAATAACAAAAAAAGTGGGCGCACGCCGGGACTACCGCGAAGAGGATCTCGACATCCTGATACTTCCCGAAAGCATCTTGAGGAGCATTTCCTTCGAGTCGGGATAGACGGGTTAGCCATTTTGCGAGGTGCTTGCAGTTCTAAAGCGATACTTATCGATCTTCAAGGAGGCAATCTTCGACTCTAAAGTGGATCGATGAATCCCCAGCTTTGCAGCCGCGCCGGACGGTCCGAACACTTGTCCTCCACTTTCGCTCAAGGCAGCCTCGATCATCTCTTTTTCCTGAATAGCAAGCTTTTGGGAGAGCCCCGACTGGCTTTTCGACTCGGCTGCAAGAGGCTGCCGAGAAAGCCAGGTGTCGTCCAGTGAGAAATTCTCTGTTTCGCACACGATGACAGATCGTTCGATGACGTTCTGGAGTTCGCGAATATTACCTGGCCAAGGATACGACTGAAGCACGTCCAGGGTCTTTTTGCTAAGCCCCTGTATGTTCTTTCCTACTTTCCTCGCAGAACGATCGATGAAGTACTCAACCAGCGCGGGAATATCTTCCCGCCGTTCGCGCAGAGGAGGCATCTCGATCGGGAATACGTTCAGCCTGTAGAAGAGATCGCTGCGAAATGTACCAGCAGCGATGGCAGTCTCCAGGTCGCGGTTGGTTGCGGCTATCACGCGGACATTCGTTTGGATGGCCCTAGTTCCGCCGACACGCTCAAATTCACGTTCCTGAAGGACACGCAAAAGAGCGATCTGGGTCTCGACGGGAAGCTCTCCAACTTCATCGAGAAAGATCGTGCCTCCTTCCGCCAATTCAAAGCGGCCCAGCCGCCGCTGAAACGCTCCAGTGAATGCGCCCTTCTCATGGCCAAACAACTCAGAGGCAATTAAGTCGCGCGGGATAGCAGCACAGTTTACGCTAATGAAAGCGCGTGAGGACCGCCGGCACCGCCGATGGATAGCGCGAGCTACAAGCTCCTTACCTGTACCGGTTTCGCCGGTGACCATAACGGTAGCGTCCGTCGGAGCAACCTTGGATACAAGCGAGAGTACCTTCTGCAGGGCGGAGGAAGTTCCGATGATCTCGTCGTCAATTGAAGCGACGTTCTCGTTCTTGAGTCTCTGTTCAGACTGCTTTGGATCCGCGATGAATACTGCGACGCTAGCCACGAGTGGTGCCCCCTAATCTAGGAACGTTGCACGGTTGTTAGGCCCCTTCATTCTTTTCACGGATTGTGAAACCAGCCCCGTCTGCGGACAACCCTAGATGGAGTCGCCGTGTACACCATTTCGGAACAGGAGGAACACCCTTCTAAAGTGTGTGAGGACTAACTCCAAAGAGGTATGGGACCTAATTCTTTCGATCGCGAAGGTCGATGCGCTTCCATCCAAAAAGGCGAGCATCGACCGACCATGCGCCAGGTCCGAGCAGCGCCAGGGCGGCACCGAGGGTTCCCAAGAGGATGTGAATCCACGGATCTCCAGCTTGCGAGAAGATGCTCCACAGCTCGATGAGCGTCACCAGTGTCCCCGCGATGGGCGTCCATAAACCTGCGAGCAGCAGTATTCCTGCCCCAGCCACAGGCACCTGAAGTATGGCCGCTCCGATCGCAGTTTGACCCCGGAGTGTCGTAATCCCATGAACAAGCAATGCAATACCCGCAACCACCCTCATCAACAGAAGGCCGGCGCCAGGCGAACCGTGGGCGAATGTCGAGAAAAGGCGTCTCAATTGATGTCAAGAAGCTGTCGCGCAACCCATTCCGGGCCAATGGAATCAATGACTTAGGCGGGTTATGCGATGCGCTCCAGATTACGAGATTCCCAACGCGACCTGCAAGCCTCAAAAGGGCCGCGCAAACCACTCTTTTGGGCAAATTAAAACTCGATGATTCCGCGCTTCAAACCGATCATCGCGGCGTGGGTTCGGTCGTTGGCGCCCAATTTGGAGAGGATGTTCCGGACTTGGCCCTTGACGGTTTCTTCGCTGACCGATAGCTGCGCGGCAATCTCTTTATTGGCATTCCCTTCGGCAATCAGGCGCAGGACGCGCACTTCTGCCGGGGTCAGCGCGTCATCCGTGGCATGCTCCGCAAGTTGAAAGGACACCTCTGGCGAAACCGTCTTTTTCCCGGCATGTACCGCCCGAATCGTTTCCAACAGTTCCTTGTGCAACAGGTTTTTTAGCAGATAAGCCCGCGCGCCAGCTTTGAGCGCCCGCAGGACCTGCACGTCCCCGGTGTATGTGGTCAGTACGATGATTCGCGCCTCGGGAAATTCCCCGCGAATCGCGATCATCGCATCAACACCATTCATTTCCGGCATCTGCAAGTCCATCAAAGTGATGTCCGGACGGTGCGTACGGAACTGGTGGATCGCCTCCCGCCCATTCGAGGCTTGCGCGACTAAACTCATGTCCGACTGACCCACCACAAGTCCCGCGATCCCCTCGCGGAGGAGAGCATGGTCGTCGACCGCCAGGATCCGAATCGAGCCGGGCTCCGCACTCATGACTTCATCTCCTTGTCTTTCCCAGGGAACTTCTCAGCCAACCACGAACGCCGTCCAGCGGAAGATATCTCGTAAGCACGGGAGGCAGGAATGCTCAGCTCAACCTCCGTGCCAGAATCGAGCTCACTCCAGACAGCCAGCTTACCTCCCATCAGCTCGGCGCGTTCACGCATGCCACGCAAACCGTAGTGCCCAGCGTAGCCGTCTCCATCAAGATGCTTCGCGTCAATGCCCTTTCCGTCATCTCGGACCCGCAACCGAAGCTGCCGTTCGTCATACCGGATTTCCACTTCGATCCGCTGCGCCTGTGCGTGCTTGAAGGCATTGCGCATTGCTTCTCCTGCGATCCGGTAGACTTCATCTCGGAGGATTGGATGGAGATTCTGCGGCGTTCCTTCAACCTCCACGCGAAACTCGGTTGCATTTGGGTTTGTTTCACCGGACGCGAGTTCTTGACCCAAAGTATTAATCGTCAACGCAAAATCGCTGGCCACGACCGTAGATGAGCGCAAGCCCTGTACGGCATCCCGGCCCTCAGTGATCGCTTGAGCGGCCTGATCGATAGCGCTCTCGAGTGTTTTCCTGGCTTCGGCCGGACGCTCCGGCAGCAAATTAGTCGCTGCCTGAAAGCGCAGCAACAGTCCATGAAAACTTTGCAGTAGAGTGTCGTGCAATTCTCGCGCGACACGCGTGCGCTCACCGACACGCTCTTCAAGGCGAATATTAAATTCCTTGGCGAGTTGGTGCAAGCGATAGAGGTACACGCACCACACCAAAAGAAGTATTAAGGCGGCGGAGCTAGTCCGAAACCACCACGTTTGCCAGACCGTCGGTTCAACCTCGAACCCGACCGCAGCCTCCGAGGCATCCCACAGACCGTCGCTGTTACATGCGATAACGCGAAATCTGTACGATGCTGCGCCCAGATTCGTGTACGTGGCTTCGCGGCTCGCAACAGAGTCACTCCAACCATGATCGAAACCATCGAGCCTGTAACGGTACCGGACGCGTTCGGAATTCGCCAAGCTCAGTGCCACGAATCGAAACGTCGTCTTCTGCTGTTTCGTAGAGATGCGGAATGGTTGTCGAAAATCAACTGGACTTCCGTCTGCGAAAACTGCCTCGATATGGGGCAGCGCCGGAGCTGAATTGTCAGTGATCTGGGATGGATTAACAACCGACAAGCCGCGGCTGAGTGAAAACCAGATCCTGCCCGCTGAATCCGAGACCACCGATCGGCTGCGCTTCACTCCTTCAGTGCTCTCTAGACCGTCGGTCTGGTCATACTCGCGAGCATCGACTGCCTTCACAACACCGCTTAGCAGTTTGTCGCGCGGAACGCGCAAAACATGATCTGAGGTCGCGATCCAAAACCTTCCGCTCTTATCCTCCGCCATTCCGACTATTTGTTTGCGCAAAACGTCGGGCGCCTCATGAGGAATTTGAAAACGGTTAGAGGCAAAAAAGGCAAGACCAGCAGACGTTCCACTCCAGAGAGTTCCGGACGAATCCTCGAACAGGCAGTTCACCTCTGGCGAAGGCAAACCCTCTACCGTCGTATAGGTTCTCCATTGGCCGTTTGAAAAAGAACTCAGCCCGCTAGGTGTGGCAAACCACATTGCACCATCACGGGTTTCAAGGATGGACGAGACGGTATTCGAAGCGAGGCCGTTGG
>WNGI01007099.1_pt1 | contig 10230 bp, 9 predicted proteins | sample 5400621 | NCBI WGS metagenome assembly WNGI01 (sample SAMN13153374, study PRJNA577476) | soil metagenome | isolation source: 20 cm soil or saprolite under Garry oak tree replicate 1 | place: USA:California | collected 2016-06-15 | reverse complement strand
CTGCGAAGTGCCTGATCGTGGACGACGCGTTCGAGCTGCGCGGCGACCGCCTCAGGCGTTTTCGTTTCGAGCAGGATGCCGCCGTCGCCGAGCGTTTCCGGAATGGCGGCGGCGGCGTTCGCGACCACCGGCAGGTCGCTCCGCATCGCCTCCAGGAGGGGGACGCAGAAGCCCTCGTGCTCGGACAGGGTGAGGAACGCGGTCGCGCCGCGGTAGTAGGCGACGAGCTGCTCGATCGTGACGCTGCCCGTCAGGGTGATCGCGTTCTCGAGACCGAGCCTCCGGATGTCACCGCGTACGCGATCGAGATAGCTCCCGGACATCGCGGTCGGACCCACGAGGTAGAGATGCGCCGTGCGATCGGACTCGCGGTACTTCGCGAACGCCGCGACGACGTCGTGGACTGCCTTGTGCGGCAGGATCTGCCCGACCGTGAGGATCGTGGTGCGCTCGTCGGCGAGCTCGCGCGCGACCTCGGGGTCAGGCGGCCGGTCGAAGTCCTCCCAGTCCACGAGCGCCGGGACGACCGCGGTGTTCGCGAGGCCGGCGGCCTCAAGCTCTTTGCGGTTGTACTCGCTGTCGGCGATACCGAACTCGGCCGCCTTCGCGAGCTCCTTCAACTGCTCGCGCCCGAGCTCCGCGAAGCTCTTCAGATAGTCGTTGAGTCCGGCGAAGTAGTGACCCGGGGTGATGTTGTGATAGACGATCGCCTTCCGTGCCGGCGACGCCAGCACCTTCGGCACGGTGTCCGTCCCGATCGAGTGGTGGACGAGAAGGAGTCCGTCGCGACGCTTGATGAGCTCGAGGTCGTCCCACGAGCGCGTGAGCGCGCGCATCTCAGGCTTCGCCTCGGCCGCGAAGAGATCGCTGCGCACGCCCGCGGACCAGAAGATCCGCTGCAGCTCGAGGCAATCGTTGCCGACCGCGTCGCCGTAGGCGATGACCGGATTGAACTGATGCGCGAACCGGAGTCGCTCGGTCACTTTGTGGTCGTGAAGCCAGCGGCGACGAAATCGTCGTCGAACCCAAAAGCGACGGAAATCCCCTGGTCACGCATGACTTCGAAACTAATGAAGTCCACGAGAGACACCTGCGTAGGTAAGGCGGCAAGCAATGCGGCGATACCTGCCTGATGAGTTGGCTCGTCGACCCAAACGGTCGTAACCACAGGCGCTAACTCCTGCAGGAACTCACGAACGGCCTCGGCGCCGAGGCGTCGCTGGGCGAGAGCGACGGTCTCAACGATCACATAGCTGTGAGTCACTAGGTCGTCCTCGCTGTCCGCGTACTTCGCTAGATTCCGTTTCGCCGTCTCATGAAACTGGTCTGTTCGGTCGAGGAGCGCAAAGAACGCGGATGTGTCGACGAAGGCAGTCAGCTGCGGAACGCCTCGGCCAGCTCGCGGTCGTGTTCCTTGCTGATGTCCGTCCGCCCGGACGCGAATTTGCCGACGACAGCTAGCGCTCGCTGCCAGCGTTCTTTGTCGGAGCCGCGCCCGCGCGACCGAAGCCAGAGGTCTACGGCCTCGCGAACGATCGCTGCGTCCGATGTCTTGCGGCGCGCGGCCTCCTTGCGGAGGGCGCTTGCCTGACGTGCTGTCAGCTGGACCTGTTTCCGCTCCATGCCATCATGATGGCACTCCGCCGGCTCGCGGTCAACCCGCTGGTCGGCCGGGCCTAGCTCGGGAGAGCGCGGATCGCGAACACGCGGTGCCCCTCGGGACCGGACTCGCTGTGGATCTGCACCTTCACACCGAACCGCTCCTCGAACGCCGAGCCGAAGAGGGTCTCGCTCCATTGCGTCGCGTTCCAGCCCGCTCCCTGCGCGCCCATGAACCGCATCACGAACTCACGGAGGCGCTCGGTGTCGACCTGGACACCCACGCCCACGATCTCAGTGCCGTCCGGCATACGCCAACTGACCATCCCAGCCACCCCCAAGGCAACTTACGCCGGAAGTACCGTCCCTGACCATTAGCCGACCGTACTAATCCAAACGGTGGAGAGGGAGCGGCGTCAGAGGCCCAACACCTTCCGGGTGCGCTCCGCGACCTGCTCAGGCTCGAAGTTCCGAACACGCCTCTCCCCTGCCGCGACCAGCGCTTCGCGAAGCTCGGTCTTCTCGCCGACCATCGCGGCGGCCTCGGCGGTCTCCGCCAGGTCGCGCTCCCGCAGCAGCACGCCGGCACCGCCGACGGTCTCGCCGATCGCCGCCGCGTCGTAGGCGACGACCGGCAGGCGAAAGCGCATCGCCTCGAGGAGCGGCACGCCGAATCCCTCGTGCTCGGAGAGCGAGACAAACGCCGTCGCGGCGCGGTAGTACGCGAGCAGCGAGGCGTCGTCGACGCTTCCGGCAAAGTGAACCGCGCCGCCGAGGCCCAGACGATCGATGAGCGCGACGACGCGTGCGTGGAACTGCGGCTGATCGCGATAGGCGCCGACCAGGATGAGATGCGCTTCGGGATCGATGCAGCGCCGGTAGTACGCGAGCATCCGCACGAGGTCGTCCTGTCGCTTGTTCGGCGAGATGCGGCCCACGAAGAGGAGCGCCGTCCGCATCCCCTTCCAGCGAGCGAGCACCGCGTCATTCGGCGGCACCGCGAAGTGCTCCCAATCGAGCAGGATCGGCACGCGTGCGGTCTCCTCATATCCAGCCTCTGCGAGGGCACGCCGGTTGAACTCGGATACCCCGATCCCGAGCTCGAACGCCGGTGCGATGCGCGAGAGCTGCCGCAATCCAAACCGCGCGAACGCCGCCGCGTGTGGGTTGATGCCGCTGAAGAACTCGGGCGGGGTGATGTTGTGATACACGAGGACGCGGCGCGCCGGGATCTTCACGAGCTGGTCGACGACCTCGCTGCCCATCGAGAAATGGACGATGAGGAGATCGTCCGGCTCGACCTCGCGGAAGAGCCGACGATACGAACGCACGTCCGCGACACCGGGCTTCGCTTCGACCGCGTACGCGAACGAGTCGTAGCCCCAGTGCCGGGCCATCTTGCGCAGCGCGAAGACGTGGTTGCTCATCGCGTCGCCAGGCGCGAGCGTCGGATGAAATTGGTGCACCCTCACGCCGGCGCGTGTCCGATCACCGCGTAATCGCGGTCGCCGAAGAGCGTCTCGTTCAGGAGCTTCACGTTCTCGCGGATCGCGCCCGCGGGCACGTCCTCGTTGAGGCGCCGCTCGCTCGGCTCGAACGTGCGCAGGTCGACGTCGGTGAACCCTTCGACTTCCAGATAGAACTTGAAGAGATCGGGCGGGATCGGCCGCAGGTGCTGCGGGTCCGTCCAGAACGTGTGCGCCCCGACCGTGAGCGTCCTCGGGTTCGGCGTGACGAACACCAGCGGCGCGCCCGGCGCGAGGGCGCGGCGACACGCGCGCAGGATCTCGACGAGCTCGCCGGGCAGGATGTGCTCGGCGAGATGCCGAGCGTAGAGGCCGTCGACGCTCCCGGCCTCGACCTGCTTGAGATGCGTCAGCGCGTCGACCTCGTGAGCCTCGAGACCCTTCTCGCGGCACTGAGCGACCATGCGCGGGTCGAGATCGACCCCGTACCCGCCGATGCCCTTGTCGCGCAGCAGCTGCAGGAAGATCCCGCGGCCGGAGCCAAGGTCGAGCACACGCTTTCGTCCCTTGTAGAGATCGACGAATGCCTCGGACTGCCGGCGAATGACCGGCTCGTCACCACCGAACCGTGCCTGGAAGTACACCGAGTGCAGGTTCGCGGCGACCTCGTGCTCGCGCCATTCTTTCCACTCGCGCTCGAGTCGCTCGAGTCGCGATCCGAAGCGCGGCGCCATCTGTCCCTCGTAGTCGTACGCGGCCGCGAGGAGCCGGTTGATGCGCTCCTGGCGTTCGAGGATCGCACCCATCCACCAGCGGACGAGCGAGATGACGACCTTCCGGGCATAGGTGATGAGGGGGCCGACGATCGGTTTGCGGCTGCGCGGGTCGTACTCGACCTCCTCGTCGAGCGCTTCGGCGAGCGATGCGAGGGGATCCTGGAGATCGTCGGAGAAAATGCGCCGTCCGCCGGGCAGCGGAACGCGCATGAGGGCATCGACGTCTGGCCCGTAGATGCCCTTCTCGCGTTTGATGCGGATGCGCTCGCGGACCTCCGCCATGAGCGCATCGAGATCGATCGGTTCTGGCTCCCCCATGTGGCCGAAGAGTAACGATGGGCCGGGTCGTGCGCGGGACCCTGGACCGGGGAAGACCTAGCGGAGCAGCTGGGCGATGAGCGCGATGACCGCGACGACGGCCGCGGCGATCCACAGAATGCGAAGACCCGTCACGAACGCCTAAACGGGCCCACCCGCGAGGCGTTAGGGACGTTCAATTACGTGCGGATCGTTGCGGTGGCGCTCGTCCCCGAGCGGCTCGCGCGAATCGTGTACTCGCCTTTCGCCGCCGTGCCGCCGAAGCTCCCCTGATGCATGCCGTTTTTATCCGTGCGGATCTCGTACTCGAGGTGGTAGCCGGCGCCGTCGATCGTGACGGTCACGACGCTGTCGGGCGTGAAGCCCGCGAGCGTCCATAGCACGCCGTCGGCACGCGCGGTGTAGACGATGCGAGCCTCCGACTCCGCCGCGAGTCGCGACGGGAACGCCTGCGTGAAGTCCGCGATCGTCTCGCCGGCCTCGGCGAGATAGGCGGCCGCGAACCTCGAACCGCCCGCGATCGCGTCGAGCATGCGGACGAGCCCATCGTGCGTCACGCGCAGCTCCAGATGACGCACCGCCTCGGCCGCGACCGAGTAGGCCCGCCCGTCGAGCGCCGCGTTGCGCTGTGCCCACTCCGTCTGCTGATCGAGGTCGCCGAGCGTCGTCTTACCCCCGGTCAGCACGCCGAGCGCAACGGCGGCGCTCCGAGCGCCCGCGGTCGCACCGCCGTCGCGCTCCATCAACGTCGCGAGCCCCTCGTCGAACCAGGCCGGAAGCGACGCGTTCAGTCCGACGATCTCGTGGACCAGCGCATGCGTGAGCTCGTGCCGGACGATCGCATAATCCTTGTCGTTCGGGACGTTCTGCAGGTTGATCACGATCGCGCCCTGGCGCGGAAGCGTGATCCCGCCGTTCGCCGAGGCGAGGAGCCCGGCATCCGGCCCGCGGACGCCGAAGACCTGTTGCAGCCCGAACGCGAAGCTGTTTCGCGTCGCGAACGCGTACACCGCGGGTCGGCTCGCGAACGTGTGACCCAGGTCGCGTTCGAGCTTGGCCATGTCGCGCTCGACCGCACTCGCGAGCGCGTCGCGGACCGCCGGAGCGACCGACTCCTCGACATACAGGTCGGCCCGATCTCCTCGCACGCACTCGAGGTCGATCCCCGTGCGCGCGGTCACATTCGGCAGGTCGACCGAGCACGCCGTCGCGAGAACGCCCTTGACCAGCGCGGGCGTTTGCTGATTGCCGTCGCTCGCGGCGGCCTTCCCGATCCCGGCGAAAGTCGTGATCGTGAGCGAACCGGTGAGTGCGACGCCCGCGGCCCAACGCCGCCACGGCCCGAGCCGGTCGGGGACCAGCGGACGGCTGACGAAATAGCCCTGCCCGAGCTCGCACCCGAGCGACAGCGCGAGCTCGCGCGTCGCGCGATCTTCGATGCCGACGGCGACGGATACAAGGCGGTAGTCGCGCGCGAGCTCGACCAACGCTCGCATGTCCGCGAGAGCGCGCGGGTCTTCGGTCGCCCGCCGCACCAGCGCGCGAGAGATCTTCAGCTCGTCGAGCTGTGCCGCGACCGTTCTGCCGGGCGCGTCCGCGACACCGACGCCGTCGAGCGCGATGCGAGCACCCGCGGCGGCCAGGCGCGTGATCGCCGGACGCGCGGCGACGGTCGCGAACGTCTCTGGGCTCAGCTCGAAGGTGACCGTCCCCGATCCGAACGGGGCGAGCGCCTCGAGGAACGCGTCGACACGTCGGAGCTCGGGCGCGGAGACGTTGATGCCGATGCCGAGGCCCGGGCCGAGCGCGCGCCATTCGGTCCACTGCGCGGCGGCGGCCCGAACGACCCACACGCCGATCTGCTCGATGAACGCCGACGCGAACGGGAGGAAGTCGCCGGGCTCGAGCAGCCCAAGTCGGGGATGGCGCCAGCGCAGGAGCGCCTCGACGCGGCGACATTCGCCGCTTCGCAGGTCGACGATCGGCTGGTAGTGAAGGACGAATTCACTACGCGAGAGCGCCGCCGCGAGCTCGACATCGCGGATCGCGACGCCGCTCGGCTTTCGCGGTCGCGGGCCGCCCCGCACGTCTTTACTCGCCAGTCGCTCGACAACGGCGCGCGAAGGCGACCGCTTCATGCGATCGCCGCGAGCTGCGATCGGGTCACGCGCTCGGTCAGCCCGGCGTCAACGAGCTCGAGGAACACCCGCACCAGCCCGGCGTCCCATTGCTTGCCGGCGCCACCGTGGAGCCTCGAGATCGCCTCGTCCGGGCCAAGTCCGGCGCGATACGGCCGGTCGCTCACCATGGCATCCCACGCGTCGGAGATCGCCGCGATACGCGCGCCAAGCGGAATGTCGTTTCCGTAGAGGTGGTCGGGGTATCCCGCGCCGTCGACTCGTTCGTGGTGATGCCGAATGATCGGGAGGTAGTGCGCGATGCTCCGCAGCGAGAGGCAGATCCGTTCGCCCTCGACCGAGTGCGTCCGCATCACCGCGAATTCCTCGGCGGTCAGAGGCCCCGGTTTCAGGAGGATCGCGTCGGGGATCGCGATCTTTCCGAGGTCGTGCAGGACCCCGCCCTGATAGAGGAGCTCGCATTCTTCCGGCGTGAGGCCATCCGCGCTGCCGATCGCTTCCGCATATCGCCCGACACGCTCGGCGTGATGGATGGTGTGCCGGTCGCGCGCCTCGACCGCGCGAGCCAGTGCGAAGAGCACGCCTTCCGTGGCGTCGAGCCGCTCGTTCAGGGCCCGCTGTCTCAGAAGGACTTTCGTGCGGATGAGGAGCTCCTTCGCGTCGAACGGCTTGGTGAGGTAGTCGTCGGCTCCGGCTTCGAGCCCGCGGAGCTTCGTGTCCCGATCGCTCGACGCCGTCAGGATGACGATCGGGATCATGCGGTGGATGGGATGCGCCTTGAGCCGCTCGCAGACCGCGATGCCATCGAGGCGCGGCATGTCGATGTCGAGGAGGATGAGGTCCGGTTCCTCGGCCGCGACCGCGTCGAGCGCCTCGACGCCGTCCTTGGCCTCGCGCACGTCGTACCCCAGGTCAGCGAGACGGCCCTCCAGGAGCTCCCGGTTCGACTGCTTGTCGTCTACGACGAGAATCCTCGGCCGGCGTGGCGGGAGGAGATTCTTGGTCATACCGCCGCCGGCGTCAGCGGCCGTTCGCCGAACGCGATGTCGCTCCAACGCGTCGCACTGCCTCGCGCAAGTCGCGCGGCGAGATCGGTTTTGAAAGGAAGAGGTCGAAGCCGGCGGACTTGGTGCGGGCGATCTCGTCCGGAAGCACAGATGCGCTGATCGCGACGATCGGGATGCGTAGCCCGCGTGCGCGCAGGCTTCGGCAGACCTCGAGCCCATTCTTCTTCGGCAGCTGTATGTCGACGAGGATCAGGTCGAACCGGTCAGAGGCGCGCTCCTCGCCCGCGGCGCCGTCTCTCTCGGTCACGACCTCGTGGCCATCGGTCTCGAGCGCCGTCGCGAAGAGCTCGACGTTCATCGGGTCGTCGTCAATGAGGAGAATGCGCAAGCTCTCTCCGCGCTTTCGACCGGGCTTGGTCCACCCGCCGCGTCGCGAGTCGCCGTAGCCAGGTCTCGAGACGGGCGCGCTCGATCGGCTTCGTGAGGTAGTCATCGGCGCCGAGCGCGATGGCCGTCGCAGGCTCGGCTTCGACCGTCACCACGATCACCGGCACATCGGCGAGCGCACGATCGTTCTTGAGGCGCGCGAGAAACTGCTCCCCGCGTCCATCCGGCAGTCGAAGGTCGAGGACCACGCCCAAGGGGCGTCCCCGTGCGAGCGCCTCCTCGGTACCGGCGAGGCCGCGCACGACTTCGGCCTGTAGGTCGATCGACGCGGCGACCGCGACGATGAGATCGGCGTCGTGGCGCTCGTCGTCGACCACAAGGATCCGCTCGCCTTGAACCTGCTCGGTGATGACATCCGGGAGCCGAACGAGGAACGTCGTGCCCTTGCCTTCTTCGCTCTCGAACGTGATCGATCCCTTCATCTGCTCGACGAGGCGCTTCGTCAGGGCAAGGCCGAGGCCCGTGCCCTCCACATCGGCGCGGCCTTCGTGGAAGCGTTCGAACACGCCGAACATCCGCTCCCGGCCCGCATCCGGAATGCCGACGCCTGTGTCGGCCACCTCAAAACGCAGCTCGCGTCCTTCGACGAGCGCGGACAAGGTGACACGACCGCCGTCCGGCGTGAACTTCACCGCATTCGACACGAGGTTGAAGAGGATCTGGCGGACGCGCGTCGGATCGAGGAAGAGCGGCGGGGCATCGGGCATCTCCATCGTGAACGACACACCCTTGGCCTGCGCCGCGGCACGGCCCGCAGCCGAGGCCGGCTCAAGGAGCACGTCGATCGTGACGATCTCGGGCCGGAGCTCGAGCTTGCCCGCTTCGACCTTGGACAGATCGAGGACGTCGTTGATGAGCTCGAGGAGGTGCTCGCCGGCTTCATGGATGTTTCGGACGAAGCGCGTCTGCTTCTCGTTCAAAGGGCCTGCGAGCCGCTCCGACAGCAAGCCTGAGAAACCGAGGATCGCGTTCAGCGGCGTACGGAGCTCGTGGCTCATGTTCGCTAGGAATTCGGACTTCACGCGGGTGGCCTGACTCAGGTCGCGGTTCGCCGAGGCGAGGTCGTCGTACAGACGCGCGCCGTCGAGAACGATTGCTGCTTGCTCGGCGAGAAGCTGCACCAGGTCCAGGTCGTCGGTCGCAAAGAGCGGGGCACGCCTGCCGAAGACCACGAGCACGCCGATGCGTCGCCCTCGACCCGTGATCGGCGCCGCGAGCGTCGCACCGGCCGCAGTGCGGATGAACCGCGGCGTCTGACTCTCGTAAACGGCCGCCATCACCTCAGCCGACGCGAGAAGCTGGTCGTCGTTACCGATCGCGAACGATTCCGTCGTCCCATCGACGAGGCCGATCCGGGCGGACTGCCCAGGTGCGGCTCTCGCGATCGCGACCTCGAGTCCGTGGAGGATCTTCTCTGGAGCGTCATGCGGGGAGATCGCTGCGGCACGCGTGAGGAACGTCCGGAGCGCGGGCTCGCGCCACGCGCGCTTCAGGAGGACCGGTGGTGCGAACGCGATCACGTACCCCAGAGCCGAGCAGAGGCTGAGGACCATGGACGCGACGCTGCTCGCCGTGGGGCCAACGATCGTTCCGGTTACAGCGGCGATCAGCGTCAGGCTGAGCGCGATCGCGCCAGCCGCCGCGGCGACCATCCGATTCCGGGCGACACCCTTCGCAAGGCGCGCCCCGCGTATGAGAACGAATCCCGCGTATGCGCAGAACCCGACGAAGTAGAGGAGCGCCAGGGCGACGATGACCGGGACAGCCGCGGGTAACACGACGAGTTTCAGAAGCCCGATCACGACGGCGGCCGTGCCCGCGAGGAAACCACCCAGACAAATGCGGAGCAGGAGCGGACGGACGCCCGCGAAGTCGTCGACGAGGCGAAGCTGCAGGTACGGAAGCGCTAAGAGAAGAAGTGCCGAGACGATCCCGAGAGCGGCGGGAAGCTGCGTCCCGAGCAAGGTCGCGATCTGGCTCTGAGCGATGACGAAGGCCAGAGCGCCGAAGAGGATGGACGCGTCGATGCTCGTTCGCGAACGCTCGCGGAGTGCTGTCCGCAGAGCGCCCACGAAGACGACAAGGAAGAGCGCGTTCGTAACCAGCCGTACCAGCTCCGCCCCGTTCATCCGACCCTCCGGGTATCGCTAGGCACAAATCTTCTCGGGTGACGAGGAGGCATCGGAGACAGGGCTGTATCAGTTAACTGAATGTCGTGCTCCGGTAAAGCCGGCTACCGCCTACGTGTTCGCAGAGCACGCACGGGTGTCCGGAGTGCGCCCTACTGGGCTCCGATCTGCTTAACGAGATCCAGGGCGGCGGCGTTCGTCGGCTCCTTGGCGAGCGCGTCGCGAAGCACCTGCCGCGCTTCGGGCAGGCGGGTCGCCTCGATCAGACGGCGGGCGAGCGTGATGCGAAGGTCGTTTGAGTCCGTCGCGACGATGCCCCTGCGAAGAAAGTCGATGGCCGAGTCGGTGTC
>WNGI01008788.1_pt3 | contig 10231 bp, 7 predicted proteins | sample 5400621 | NCBI WGS metagenome assembly WNGI01 (sample SAMN13153374, study PRJNA577476) | soil metagenome | isolation source: 20 cm soil or saprolite under Garry oak tree replicate 1 | place: USA:California | collected 2016-06-15 | reverse complement strand
GCACATTTGGCAGCCGATGCACTTATCGTTGTCGACGAATACTCGATACGGCTTGAGCCCGCCCTGAGGCAGCTCTTCATAAAGCAAGTTGATGCAACCCTCCACCGGACAGTGGACTTCACAGATCGGTGAACCCGCGCAGCTCGAGCAATTCTCATTCATCACCGCCAAAAGAGCCGTTCCCTTGCGTTTTTTCGCTTCAGCCATTGGGTTCCAACCTCGCTTTCTTAAACCGCCCTCGAAGGGCAAGCACTATCGCCGCCGATAGCAGCGCCCACCAGTAACGGATCAATCCTATTCTGCCCCATTCCAGCCAGTAAACAAAATTGGGCGAGCGTGAAATGAGCTGGCTTAGTGCGCTTTGCGCCCCCGCGTAGTCCCGCGACTCGCGCCGCGCCTGCGCCAGCCCGTAAAGCGCGCCGTCATCGCGCGGGTCCAGCTTCAGCGCCGCTTCGAAGTCGCGGCGCGCTTCAGCCCACTTGTCTTGTTCCGCCAAAATGCCGCCGCGGGTCGTTAGCGCCGAAGCGAAATTGGGTTTTCGTTCCAACGCGCGGTTCAAGTTAGCGACCGCGCGGTCGAGCTCGCCTTTCCGTTTTTGCGCCACCGCCAGATTGCTGTAAGCATCCGGTAATTCGGGGTGCAACTCGATAATCTTTTGATATTCGCTAATCGCGGCGTCGACATCGCCGCGCACTTCCAACTCGATCCACGCCAGGAAAGTTCGGGCGTCGACATGTTGCGGATTTAATGCGATTGCCTTTCTGACCGCCGCTTCCGCTGCGCGCGGATCGCGCAAGCGGAGCAGCGCCATGCCAAGAAACAATTGCAGGTCAGCCTCATTTGGATAACGATTGAGTAAAGACTCAAATTCCGCTTTCGCTTCGGCGGCTTTGCCCTGCGCTAAATCTTTGCGCGCCTGTTCCCACCGTTGATCGCTAAGTAGAACAGTGTCGCTAGCGGCAGCGCTAGAAAAACCAATCCCCGCGAGGACGGCTAAAATAGCCAGCCATGCCCTCACACCCACTATTTCCACATTTCGTTGGGGATCTCGTCTTCTCTGTCTTCTTCGATCAGCTTGTCGTTTTTGAACGCTTCACGTAGCCCCAGCCAAGTGAAGAAGATGACGAGAATCAACATTCCGACAATTGGGATATTGTCGGGTTTGGTCACGATTTCGAGAAAATTTTGCAGTCCGCTGGGCTCTTCCATAAAAGGTAAGCACCTGTAAATTCAGATTCTTATGTCATTAACATACCGGAATAAATTATTTGAAACAACCCGCTAAACTACTGCGAGCCGAGCGCCGAAGAAGAGGTTTCGACTCAAATCTCGGTACTCATTACGCCCCACTATCAGTGCGACTGATGATGCCCGCGGCCATGTTCGGTGTGCCGGAAAATCAATGATTTGATCACGACTGGCACAGCCTTGGCGTCGGGCAGTTCCTGACCGATATCGATAAAATCGAAATCCTTAAGGTCGATGCCATCGATGGAAATAATGCCGGCGCCGGGAACCAACTCGCGCTCGATGATATTGCCCATCAGTTTGGCGATATCCGCGTCGAAGACCAGCACCAAAGGCTGCCCATGGTCGATATGGCCCTTCATTGCGCCAACCAAACCCTCCGCGAGAGTTCGAATCAACGGATACGCTGGGCCGAGCTCCCAGCGTATCGCCAGCGCCACTGTCCGTTCGGTATCCTGGGCATCGAAACGTTGCAACGCTCGGGTTACGGAATCCCGAATTTCTGCTGCGCTGATTGCTTCGGTTTGTTCGAACTGCGGTGTCACAACCTGCAAATTGCGCAGCGGCAGCAAGTCCGGATGAGAAAGATAAATCGTATTGCCGCTGACCTGAACCGTGTACTGGGAAGCGCCGATCACCGTCGCGCGAATCCGCACATCCGCCGGTCGGAGCGGAATATTGCCGCCGCCCAACTGATTCGCCCGCGCCCGGACCTTTTTGCCAAGCTGCACGCCGAGGTCGCCGAGATTGCGCTTCTCATAGCCGTAAACGAATTCGGAAACGCCGCCCGAGAACATCACCGCGTGAATCGGGTCCTTATAGTCGAGGTTCGGCGTCAGCAAGAGATCTTGCACCGGCGGCGAAAGCGGGCCGCGCTCCATCACCTCGAAAAGCGAATCGCAGAGTGCTTGCGAGAACTTGTCTTTTTCGGCGTCAGTCATCGTGCCACCCAATTTAAGCCCATCGATGCCGGACATCTTGGCAAACTTGAGCGCCGTATCTTCCAGGCGGTTGATCACACCTTTTTCATCCATCGCCACCAACCGAGCACCGACCTCAACGGCGCAGGAGTCGATCACCTTACCGCCCTGAACAATAGCGATCTTGCTGGTACCGCCGCCGATGTCGACGTTCATAACCGTGAAATCGCCGCCCTCGTGATAGGTCATATGCACGGCGCCGGAGCCGTAGGCGGCCAAGATCGCTTCTAAATTATGCCCCGCCGTGGCGCAGACGAATTTCCCGGCTTCCGCGGAAAACAACGCGACGATCGCTTCGGCGTTTTTTTTCTTCGTCGCCTCGCCCGTGACGATGATCGCGCCGGTGTCGATATCCTCCGGCGTCAGATTCGCCTTCCGGTAAGCCTCATGAATGAAGTCACCGAGACTGTTAGTATCAATCGTGGTCTTGTCGATGTAAGGGGTCAACAGGATCGGCGACTCATGAATAATTTCCCGGTTGATCACGACAAATCGGCTCGATAGTGCCACACCCTGGCGACGCAGCGTCAGGCGGGAAAAAATTAAGTGCGACGTGGACGAACCGATGTCGATGCCGACGGAATTGAGCGTGATCCGCTCGGACCGCCACATCGGATGGTTTTCATCCATCACCTCTTCGCCGTCTTCATCGAAATCATCTTCATGTCCCTCATGTAGTTCAAGCTTCTCGGTCTGCAAATTATCCATGCTCGCGATCGAATCCTTTCTCTGATTGACTTCTGTGTATCGAAATTGCATAGCACAGCGCGTTCCGTCTTGCTACCGTTCGAAAGCGTGCTTGGCGGGATAGACAAGCGCCCCTAATCGGGGCTAATATGAAACTTGCTTGCCGGGTCATGGGACAAGAAGAATATCAAGAACTGTCATCGTTTTTACGGCGCTTTATCCGCCGCCTGAAACTTCTCCAAGGGGCGGAAGGACTGTGTTTGACGGCGATCTGCACGCTCCTGCTCTTCGCGCTCGGTCCAGGCGTTGTCCAGCTCACGAATTTTTTCCCTTACGCGCCGCTGGTCTATAGCCTCCTCACGGCACTGGTGTTATTGGCAGCGGTCGGCTGGTCGCTGTTTCGTTTCCTACGCCGGCTCTCTCAAGAAAGAGCGGCCCTCTACATCGAGCAGAAACAACCCAAGCTGCGCAATAATTTAATCAATTCGCTGCAACTCTATCCGCAGGTCGTTCGCGCCGAAAACAGCCAAGGCTTTTCTGCCGGAATGGTTCTGGCGCTTTTGCGCGCGACCCGAAAACAGATCGCCAGTTTGCAAGTCGATGAGCTGCTCGACAAGCGGCGCCTAATCACCAGTCTGCGCTTGCTCGGCTTTCTTGTCGTGCCGGTGTCGGCGATGGTGTTGCTTGATCCCGCATGGGTGGGCGGCACGATCAGCATGTTGACCCGCCCGCTCGATCACTTGCCGCCGACGAAGACGACGGTGGAAATCGAGCCCAAGGGGATCCGCGTCGTGCGCGGCGCTCCGGTGGCGATCCAAGCGGCCACTGGGGGCGCGATCCCGGCATCGCTGGATTTGATCACATGGACCGGAACCAATGAACGCGGCGAACCGATCGGCATCGAAAAAATCCCGATGGAAAAGCTCGGCGCGGGAAAATTCTCCGCCAGGGTGACGCATCTGGCAAATACCCTGCGCTATCGCGTTGCGACCGGTCCCTTCTCGTCGCCGACGTACACCGCCGAAGCCGTCGATCCGCCGGAAATCGCCAACGTTCAGTTGATCCTTTATCCGCCGGCCTACAGCGGTCTTGGCTCCGTTGCCGTCCCCGAGGGCAGCATCGAAGGGCTCAAAGGATCGACTCTCCGTCTCGATGCCGTGACCACCAAAGATGTCGTCAAAGCTGAGATCGTCATGGACGACGGTAAAAAGATTCCGCTCAAAATCGACGGACGCAAGCTGCAGGCGAACCTAGTGCTGTTTCAAGCGCAATCCTATCGCATCTTAGTCGAAGACACGCACGGTTTTCGCAACACGCCGATCAGCTACGAGCTGCGCGTCAAACCGGACGGCTTCCCCACCGTTGACCTACTCCGTCCGACGGAGGACTTGGAAATCAACGGCGACGAGACGTTGTCGCTGGAATACAGCGCGCGCGATGATTTTGGCATCAGCGAAATCGCGTTGATCACGAAAATCGGCGATCGCGAGGAAAAAATTTCGCTCCAGAAAGAGGAAGCAAAGCGTCTCATCGTGCGCGATCAGTACACTTGGGATCTCGGCAAACTCGGCTTGCGCGATGGTGAGGAAGCGGTCTTTTTCCTGCAGGTTTTTGACAACGACACGATCTCGGGTCCGAAAATCGGCACTTCCCGCTCGATTCGATTGAAGCTAAAGAATTTGAAAGGCGAGCACCAACAAGTCGCCGACATGATCCGCGATTTGAATCAGCGCATGGTTGATCTATTGGCCGACCATCTCGAAACGCCACCTCCGGGTGAAAAGCCTGCTGCACCGACGCAAGAGTCAGACAAGAAGTTCGAGCAGAATCTCGCCGACGCGCTGAAGCGCACCGAAGAAGTGATGCGCCAGACGGAGAAAGATCGTATGTCCGATTTCGCCACCTGGACCGATCTCGAGGCGCTGAAACGCAATCTTGAATTCACCAAAAACGAGCTTCTGCAAAAACAACAGCAGGCGTCCGGCGCGGACGAAAAAAACAAGGCGCGCGACGATATCTCCTCGGAGCTCGAACGCATGTCGCTTCTATCCGAAGATATCGGCAAACGTTTGAAAGCCCAGGAGTTGGCGTCGACCGCACAAGACTTGGCGCGCAACCAGGAACGGCTGATGGATTCCTTGGAGAAGCTCCAGAGCGGCGACAAAAATCTCGATGCCATCATGAAACAGATTTCCGACCTGGCGAAAACTTTGGCGAGCCTCCAGCAAGCCGTCTCGCAGCTCGCGCAGCAGATGCCGGACGACTTCATGAATGCCGAAACCATGCAGGGTCTGGGCTTTAACGACATGTTCCGCGCCCTGGAAGAGATTCGCAAAAAGCTAATGGAGGGCGATGTCGAAGGCGCGCGCCAGCTGGCGCGGGAGTTGTTTAACCAGATGGCACAGATGGTTGCCGCCATGCAAAACGCCCAACGCTCCGCGATGGCTTCGGGTATGGGACGCATGCAAGGAGAGATGCAGCGCCAGAGTAACGAGCTTCAGGAAATCGCCCGCGAGCAACAAGAGATCCTCGGCAAAACCGAAGGGATCAACAACTCGGCGCTCACCCAACGCGATGCGGCGCTCAAGAGCAAACTCGATCGTTTCCTCGAAAAGGCGGTCGCCGAGCTGGGCCAATTGACCGAGATCTTCCCCGACCGTGAAGGCCCCGACGATCCGAACCTACTGACCAATATGGACGACGCGACGATGAACTCGTTGCTCAAAAACCTCATCGCCAAGCTCAGCAATAAGGATTTTCCCGGCTACGGCGAAGGGGACGGTTGGACGCGAAAAGAACTGGCAAAAAAACGCACACCCGCGCAGGAACGCCGTGCGCAGCGCGCCGAGAAAAGTCTCGATGACATAAAATCGGATCTCGAAGCCCTGCTCAACGAGCCGGCGCGCGCTCTCTCCGATTCTGACAAGCGCGAATTGCGCGACCTCGCGCACCGGCAAGACGTCCTGAAAGAGCGCACGGGTGAGCTGCACGAGAAGTTGGAATCGCTATTTCAGCTCTTTCCGCAGCTGGACCCCAAAATCGTGCAAAATATCGGTGAAGCCGGGAAGTCCATGGGCAGCGCGCAAAATCGTTTGGGCCAGCTCGATTCCCGCGGCGCCGTGCCGCCGGAGCAAGCGGCGCTCGATCGTCTGTCGCAGTCGCAGCAACAGATGCAATCTTCGATGCAACAGATGGCTCAGCGCGGCCAGCTTGGCAATATGCCGGTGACCCGCTTGTTCCGCCAGGGCCGTTTTCTCCCCTATGGCCAAATGACGCCGCTGCCGGGTATGCCCCAGTTTCCCCAGTTCGATATCGAAAACGGCTTCACCGGTCTGGACACCGAGAAATTCCACCTCCCCGGTAAAGACGAGTATAAGGCGCCGCGAAATTTCCGCGAAGAAATTCTCGAGTCGCTCAAGCAAGGCGTGCCGCCGCAGATGAAAGACCAGATCGAGCGCTATTTCAAAAATCTCTCCGAGTGATTCCGATTTGAAGTACCGAGTTTCTCTGTTTTCCGTTTTGGTGTTTTTTTTCCTGCTGGCAAGGCAAACGCCCGCCGCCGAGGCCGATCCGAAATTCAAGGCCGGCGAAGAGCTGTTGGACGCAGGGCGTTTGACCCAAGCGGAAGAGTTCGCCGCGAAGGCACTCAAAGAAGAGCCCAAATCAGCCGCCGCGCTTGAATTCGATGCCCGGGTAAAATTCTACCAGGGTCGTTATGCCGACGCGTTGACCGTTTTTGACCGTGCCCTGGCCATCGATTCGTCGAACCAAAGACGACAAGCGCTAAAGCTGCTGACCCAGCTCACCGTCGACGTTCACAAGTCGCTCAAGCGCCACGAAAGCGCTCATTTCGTCTTGTTCGCCGACGATAAGCGCGACGGCATTCTGGTGCCTCTCGCGCTCGAAACTTTGGAAAAAAGCTATGAAACGACCGGCTCCGCGCTCGGCTTCTATCCCAAAGAAAAAGTACGCATCGAGATCGCTCCGGACGCGACGAGCTTTAATGCGATCTCGACTCTGTCGCTGCGCGACATCGAGGAAACCGGCGCCGTTGGCATCTGCAAGTTCAACAAACTGATGATCATTTCACCGCGGGCGCTGAGCTTCGGCTATCGTTGGCTCGATTCCCTCAGCCACGAGTATCAGCACTATGCCATTGTCAGTCTAAGCAACAATCAGGCTCCCATTTGGCTGCACGAAGGCATGGCGCGCTTTTATGAAACCCGCTGGCGCAAGCCGGCACCGTCCAAAGACGCCGCCGAGGATTATCTGACGCCGGCCAATCAGACGCTCCTGGTACAAGCCCTGGAAAAGAATCAATTCGTCGGTTTCAAGAAAATGGAGCCCTCTTTAATCTATTTGGAGACTCCCGAGCAAGTCCAGCTGGCCTATGCCGAGGCCGCGTCGGCGATCGACTTCATCAACCAGAGCAAGGGCTCGGCCGGCGTGCGCGAACTCCTGGCAACCTTAAATGACAAGCCCACTCCCGAAGCCATTGAGAAAGTCTACGGCATGTCTTTCGACGCGTTTGAAGCGAAATGGAAAACGTTTCTCAAAGCCAAGGGGCTCAAGGAAATCGAAGGCAGTCGCGTGCGCAAATTGAAGGTCAAGAAAGACCAGCGCGAAGATGAGGAAGTGGTGGAATTGCGCGAAATCCAGTCGGCGGTGGCGCGCAACCGCACCCATCTCGCCGATCAATTGCTCGGCAAAGGCCGCACCGCCGCGGCGGCCAGTGAATATCAGCGCGCCTTGCAGGCAAGCCCGCACTCGCCGATCATCTTGAACAAACTCGGCCGCGTCATGATCGAAACAAATCGCCCCGATGCGGCGCTCCCGCTATTCCAGCAAGCTCTCGACGTCGATCCGGACAACGTCAACACCTACGTCCAATTGGGCCGAGCCCGGCTTGCGACCAAGAACTTTAAGGAAGCGCGCAGCGCGCTTGAGGAAGCCATTCAGATCAACCCGTTCAATCCCCTCATCTACCGTTTGCTCGGCGATGCCTACACCGCTCTCGGGGAGCAGGAGAAAGCCCGGTTCGCCAAAGCGACGCTCGATAAGCTCATGACCGGCAATAACTAATCGATTGAGAAGGAAGCCCATGGAAGCAACGGAGATGGAGCAACACGAGATCGCGGAGATCGAAGATTTCGCCGTCAAGCGCGACAGCATGTTAGGCGAGATCCGCAAGGTCATCGTCGGCCAGGACCAGGTCATCGAAGAAGTTCTGATTGCCCTGTTCGCGAGAGGACACTGTCTGCTCGTCGGCGTGCCGGGATTGGCGAAGACTTTGTTGATCAGCACGCTCGCCGAGATTTTGGATCTCGACTTCAATCGCGTCCAGTTCACGCCCGACCTGATGCCCTCCGACATCACCGGGACCGATATTTTACAGGAAGACGCCGCCACCGGCCGACGCGCCTTTCAGTTTCTCAAAGGGCCGATTTTCACGAACATCTTGCTCGCGGACGAAATCAATCGGACGCCGCCCAAGACGCAAGCTGCGCTTTTACAATCGATGCAGGAGTACAAGGTCACGGCCGGCGGCACCACGTTTCCACTCGACCTGCCGTTTTTCGTTCTGGCGACGCAGAATCCCATCGAGCAGGAAGGCACCTACCCGCTTCCCGAAGCGCAGCTGGATCGGTTCATGGTGAATGTGGAGATTCGTTATCCAAACTTTGAAGACGAAGTGCAGATCGTCATGCAGACGACCTCGACCGGCAAGCCGGCGCCGCGGAAAATAATGGATGGCCCGGCAATCCTGCATTACCAAGAGCTCGTGCGTAAGGTGCCGGTGTCACCATTTGTCGTTTCCTATGCCGTCGCGCTGGCGCAACGTTCGCGCCCGCAGAACCCCGATGCTTTGCAGTACGTTAAAGACTACGTCGAATGGGGCGCCGGTCCGCGCGCCTCGCAATATTTGATCCTCGGCGCCAAGGCGCGCACGATCTTGCAGGGCCGCTACGCCGTATCGATCGAAGATATTCAGGCGCTGGCTCCTTCCGTGCTGCGCCATCGCATTGTGCCCAACTTCAAGGCTCAAGGCGAAGGGCTCGCCTCCGTCGATATTATCAATCGCCTCTTGAGCGACGTAAAACCCTCCGCGGACGGTAGAGCGGGTCGGTAAAGCCGCCATTTTCACATTGCAAATTCCAGATTCCAAATTCCATATGAGATCTGGAATCTGTAAGCTTGCGATGCATTTTAGCTCGGACTTCGTCTACGGGATTGAAGTGCGCGGCAACGCTGAGTTCCGCCTTCGAACCCAGCAAGCCCTCGCCTGGGCGGCGAAACCCACTTTTCTCGTCGGCAAACCGACATGGAGCCATTCCCCGGCGTGGTATGCCGGCGCCATCGCCCACGACGCCTATCACGCCGAGCTCTATTCGAGCGCCAAGCAGCGCGGCGCGGACAAGGAGCCGCAAGCCGACTGTTGGACGGGCACCGAGGCGGAAAAAAAATGTCTGGCCTTTCAACACCAGGTGCTTTTGGCGCTCAGCGCCGATGCGACGATCGTCAACTACGTCGATCGCTGCGCGCGAAATCCAACTTATCAAGGGCACAACAAGGGGTGGCGCAGTTGGCTAGATTATCTGAAACGCCGGTGGTAGAAATTTGGCAGACTGGTGACTAAGAAACACTTGAAGGATGAGCATAGAGGATCGCAATTGTCGATTTCCGATTCGCGGTCCTCGACGATAGAATAAAGCCATGCCCAACGGCGACAAAAACTATTTCGATCCCAAAGTTCTTGCCGGGATCTCGAATCTCGCTCTGCGCGCCCGCTGGGTCGTCGAAGGTCTGATGTCCGGCATCCACCGCAGCCGCGCTAAAGGCTTCAGCGTCGAGTTCGAAGAGCACCGCGAATACTCGCCCGGCGATGAAATTCGCCGCATCGATTGGAAGGCTCTCGGCAAATTCGACCGCTATTTCATCAAAGAATACGAAGACGAAACCAACTTGCGCGCTTACCTGCTCATGGACGCCAGCGCGTCGATGAATTATGCCTCGGATGGCATTACGAAGTTCGATTACGGCTGTACGCTCACGGCGTCGCTGGCCTATCTTATCCTTAAACAGCAAGATGCCGCGGGTCTTGTCACCTTCTCTGACCACATAGAGTCCTTCATTCCGCCGCGCGCCAAGCGCGACTATCTGACGCAAATTCTCGGCGCTCTGGAAAAGCGCGGAGCCGCCGGCGAAACCAACGTTGGAAAGATCCTCGAAGATATCGCCGGCCAGGTGAAGCGGCGCGGCCTGATCGTTTTGGTTTCCGATTTGCTCGATGAGCCCGAGTCGATCCTCAATGGCTT
>WNGI01007097.1_pt1 | contig 10232 bp, 7 predicted proteins | sample 5400621 | NCBI WGS metagenome assembly WNGI01 (sample SAMN13153374, study PRJNA577476) | soil metagenome | isolation source: 20 cm soil or saprolite under Garry oak tree replicate 1 | place: USA:California | collected 2016-06-15 | reverse complement strand
CGAGCCGTCTACCCGACTTTCAAGATTGATAGGATTGTTATGCCAGGCCCTGCGTCTCCCTCTACGGGCTGTTGAGTTGAGCATAGCGAGCTTAGGCAACACCGAGTTAAAGTTACTTCCGCGTGTTTACTGCTTTCCGGCCGCTCTCCGCCGTCTCCCCGCCATTAGATAGATATTCGCCCGAGGCTCAAACAATGGATCCGCCGAGGCTTCGATTCCATCCACTCGTGGAATCGGATCGAAGATAATGTGCTGCTGCTTGGTGGCGTTATCCGGAGCAATCTCCGTCAAACTGATTTCGCCGAACGTGAACTGCGGACGAGCCTCAGGCCAACGGACGGTGGCATCATCAACGGTGTCGCCGTCCTGAGCCAATTGAACATCGATGCGAAACTTAACCGGCTCCTTCGCGACCCGCTCCTTGATCTCGTCGAAGAGAAAATTTGGAATCTGCATGCTCGCTTCCGCCTTACTTAGATACTCGTTACCTGCTACCGGCAGCAGCCGGTAGCGCCCGTAGCGGCTCACGTCATGCGCGTTGGTAAACCTGAATGCCGATACCGCGAAAAACGACTCCTTCCCAAAGCTCGTCGGGATCGGCTTGGGAGCTTGCACAAACGCCAATGCAGCGGGATGCGCGCCAAGGAACTGCTCAATGGCGTTAGGGTGCGGCCCCGCCGGATCGGTGGCAATCAGCGCATTGATGAAGTTCAAAAATTCCTCTGCAGTACGAGTGGGGAAGCTGTCGACCGAATGAGCGACGATGTCCGTATGAACATGCTCGTCTAGGTGGAAGCGGATAGCGCAACCGCGAGGGCTCGCACCCTGATCGTTATCGGGAACGGTTGGAATTCCCGCGAAGTCCGAGAAGCGCACCGTCACCGGAGTGGAATCCCGCTGGATATGCGGTGCGCGCGTATGTGAGACGGCCTCGGGCAAAGGCCGAAACACGCCTGTCAGCAGGATGCCTTTCGCGTGGGCCGTTCTGAAACCTGGATGAATACCACCATCAACTTTGTCGAATCCTTCAATGATGTCACGGCTAAGCGTCAACAGTTTTTCGTCCGTAGTCAGGGGCATGGCCGGGTCTCTCCTTCAATGAATGTCGCGCTACTATCAAGCGGCGGCTAGATGTCATCGACCTCTTCGACGGCAACTGACATAGGATACGCGCTACGCTCATGGACGTGCGCAGTCGGTGTGCGATCGATCAACAGGCTGAGCAGTTCCGGGCGGCTATAGAGGCCGCGTGAATCTCGGGCACCACCTGCAGACGTGGCGCGGCTCTATGTCGACCTCCAACAAAAACATTGCTTTTGTCTCGGTCATAGCGCTCCTAGTGGTACTTCAAAAGAGTAAACTGAAAGGTTGCGCCGGGACCGTCATTCGGTACGGCCCACAGGCGCCCACCGTGATTCTCAACAATCGAGTGGCTGATCGCCAGTCCCATCCCCATTCCCTGCGGCTTAGTCGTATAGAAAGTATCGAAGATCTTTTCGAGATGCTGTGCATCGATCCCAACACCAGAATCTTGCACGGCAACCAGCACTTTGTCTGATTCGTGCTCGGAGGATCGAAGAAGCATCTCTCGCGGCCGGTCCTTGACAGGATTCATAGCTTCGATACCGTTCATAACCAGGTTGAGAATGACCTGTTGCAACTGCACCCGATCGCCTAGCACGAATGGAAGCTCGCTGGCCAATTCCGTCCGTAGCGCTACTCCTTTTCCCACTGCTTCGCTCTGCGTGAGATTAATAACCTCTCGAACGGCCTGGTTAATATCCAGCGGCGTTTTCTCCGGATCCGTCTTCCGCACAAGCCCGCGAATCCGGCTAATGACGTCACTCGCCCGTTTCCCATCGCGGATGATGCGCTGCGCAGATTCACGAGCCTCTCCGAGGTCGGGCGAATCACCCATCAGCCAGCGCAGACAAGCGCTGCCGTTGGCGACGATAGCCGCGAGCGGCTGGTTGACTTCGTGAGCAATCGAGGCCGCCAATTCTCCCATGGTCATGACCCGTGTGACGTGCGCGAGTTCTGACTGCGCTTTGTGTAGCTCTTCTTCGGCCCGCTTGCGCTCAATGCCCTGAGCGATGGAGTCGGCGACCGATGCGAGTGTGTCGAGTGTGGCCGCTGAAAGCCGCTGGCGAGCGAACATCGCCATCACTCCGACCACGCGATCCTGGACAACTAGCGGATAGCCTGCGAAGGACACCATCCCCTCATTTTGTGCCCAGGCCTTGTCAGTCACTCGTGGATCGTTCATGACGTCATTGGTCAAATATGGTTTCTTCTCTTGAGCAATCAGGCCAATCTTCAGTTTCCCGATCGGGGTGCGGCTGTGTGGACCATCGAGATGCGTGTACCTGCCGGCACTGGCCTGCAGTTCTAACATGCTTTTCTCTTTGTTCAGCGTCCAGATTCGAGCGAAGGCCGCGTCGAGGTGCCGCACAATCGCCTCTGCGGATCCGCGCAAAAACTCTCCCGAGTGGGCTGGCTTGGAAAGAGCCGCGCTCACATCAGCGCGAACACCCGCTTGACGAGCCTGCGCGGTTCGAATTTCCTCCGCCTGCTTCCGATCTTCGATATCGGTATTCGTTCCATACCATTGAATAATATTTCCCAGTTCGTCTCGCAGAGGCACGGCGCGGAACAGGAACCAGCGATATTCCCCGTCAGCCCGGCGAAGGCGCGCTTCAGCCTCGAACGGTTCCCCAGTCGCCACAGCCGCGCGCCACGTCTCCACTAACTCCGTAGAGTCTTCGTCATGAATTGCGACCCTCCAGCCCCAATCCCTTGCCTTCTCCGCTGAGAGACCCATATAGTCAAGCCAGCGTTGATTAATAAATTCGGCGGAGCCGTCCGGTAGAGTACACCACGCCAGAATGGGAATCGTATCGATGATAATTCGAAGTTGATCTTCTGATTTTTTGATTTCAGTGAATGCCTTCTCCAACGCGGCTCTTGCCTGGTGCTGCTCGGTAATATCAATCGCCGCGCCAACATACTCAAGGTTGCCCTTTGCATCTCTTAGCGCATGCGCCACAAGGTGGACATGCTTGACAGATCCATCAGGTATGAGGAAGCGATGTTCAAAATCCAGGTCAGCGCCATCGCGGACGGCGCTATCGAGCGTCTCTTGTACGAAGCGGATGTCTTCCGGATGAATCCGTTGGAATACAAGGTCGATCGGTGGCTTAATCCCTGGGTCGTATCCCGCAATTCGATACGTTTCCTCTGACCAGATGATTTCTCCGGTAGCAGGACGCCAGCCGAAGCTGCCGGTGTGGCTGAGTCTCTGCGCTTCAGCCAAATAAGTTTCGCTGCGCTCAAGGTACAGCTTCTCTTCGGCCAACCGGGCTCTGGCCTCCGCTAATTGCTTGTTCCGCTGCTCCAGCTCTTCAGTCCTAACTCGAACTTGCGTCTCCAGCCCATCGGTTAGTTCACGCAATGCTGTTTCCGCCTTTTCACGCTCGGTGATTTGGAATTTGAGGTCGTCGATTGACGCCACCGCTTGATACGCCGCCGATGCGAACCGCCCCAGGCTTTCAAGCAGCCGCAGGTCCTCGGTGTCGAATTTGCGGCGATCATTGTGGGCGATCGCCCAGATCGTGCCGACCGCTTTGCCGTTGACGCAAAAAGGGACGAGCAGTCCCTCTTCGGCAAGCGGTGTCGCCAGGCGCAAATATGGATAACGCCGCTCCCAGTGAGTGAACAGCATCGGAATGCAGCGGTCGAGTACATGGCCGCACGGGCCGAAATCGCGCGGGGTGCCGCCGCCGATGTGTGGCTGCCACGCGCCGGCAATGGCTGCCCAGTAGAACCTTTTTTCGTCTTTCGTCAGCAGACTCAGGCCGGCGGAATCGGCCTGCAGGACCTCCACGACTTTCTCGGCCAGCGTTTGCAGAATGGTGCGCGGCGAGTCGGCCAGCGCGCTGACCAGCGCCACCAGCGCGCGATTCTCCTTCCCGTGATCAGGCGGACGCAGTGGGCGACGATACAACTCTTCCGTGCAAAGGATCGATTCTAGAGGAACAGCGCCATCTGGAACTGAAGCCTCGAAAGGAACGGCATTTTTCGACTCGGTCACGGTTTCACCTCCATCCAGAACGTTTACACCGAACGGAGTGTTAATCTGACCCTGTCCCTGCCACCCGGGTTGGTTCTCAAAGGCAAGTCAACGAGTTCGTCGATTTGCCGCGTTCCCACCAAGGAACCAGATTCGAGGCCTCCTGCTGATTCGCATCATTCGCCGTAACTAGACAACCAAGCTGTCAACAACTCATAGTTAAGACCAGCGTCGTTCGCGTGACTGTAAAAACTATTCTTCCTTGCCGCAAGCTTGTAGCGTACGTTGAAACGTCGTGCCCGGACTTTCGTTCGGCACCGCCCATATCCGTCCGCCGTGCGCCTCGATAATCGACCGGCTGATCGCCTGCCCCATGCCCATTTCCTGAGACTTGGTGGTGTAGAGAGTCTCGAAAATCTTTCTGAGATTCTGGCGGTCGATTCCGATACCGGAGTGGTGCACCGCGACAAGTACTTGACCTGATCCATGTTGACGCGAATAGACCATTAGCTCTCGCGGTCGATTGGCCACCGATGACATCGCTTTCTTTAACTCCCCCAAGGTCTTCCCCGTGTAATCCAAAATACCTTTGTTAACAAACTCAACTTCACCGGACGGAGTGCCGCACCAACCATAGCCTGGAATCGTTTCAACGATCAACTGGAGATTGCGCTCGCTGGCCCGGAGTGCTTCTTTGACGGTCGTCGAGGAACAGGGCGAGAGGATGCTGATAGAAGAGAAGTCCAGTGGCAACGTCGAGCCTTCATTACGCCTTCACACGCAACGATCATCGACCTCCTCGACAGCGACCGGTGGAGGGCGCGCGCTACGCTCATGTGGCATGGGCAACAGGCGTTCGATCGATCACCAGGCTGAGCAGTTCCGGGAAACTATAGAGGCCGCGCGAATCCATCTTCCGCTGACGCGCGTCGATCAAGGAGAAACCAAGATCGGCTGTCGCCATGGGCTTCACCGGAGCCCAGAGGATCATTCATTAATTCGCCCCGCAATACAGGGCGGTCCGGATGGCGTTCACTTCGCCGCATTGATCAGAACGTCGTAGATCTGTTGATCGAGCTCTTCCGCCACGGCGGTCACTCTTTGTGGCCATACAGAGCGTGGACGGCCGATCGTATTCGAAAGTCGCGGTGCAAGTCTTGTTTTCTTAGAGCATGGTCCTGACTGGTGCAAAGTCCTGCCGCCAGCTCTTCAAAGCGGCGCCTAACGGCCTCCGAGGCGTGCCGCGACACTTAGTGGTGGTCGGCGAGTACCCAGTCGCGCTGCAACCGGTCGGGGCGCAGTCGGTCGCGGGGTTCGTCCTCGACCGCGGGGACGAAGGTCTCGCTGCTGACATCGCCGAGCGCCGGGAGAAGCAGGTAGCCGGCGGATTCGCGCCATGCTTCGATGGCAGACGCCGACGACCAATGCGTGATCAGCGCGTACATCGTGCCTTCGACCACGGGCGTGATTTGCGCTGGCGCGACGAACTGGTAGGGCTGCGGCTCGTACTCGCCGGTCAAGGTCTCGAAGCGCAGCGCGCCGGCGTCCCCGATCCCGTCGAGCATCGGCTTCAGCGAGGCGAGCTGCTCGGGCGTCAAAGGCGATTTCGTGACCAGGCGCGTCTCGCACATCAGGCGCTCGCCAAGCGCCTCGCTCGGCAGCGCGACACGCCACTTACGTAGGTACAGGGCGGTCCAGTACTTCGCGTAACCCATCTTCTGTATCACCTGGTGACGCGGGTGACGATGCCATGCGTCCATCTGGTTTTTGCTCTCGAAGCGCACGCCGAAATAGAGCCAGCTCGAGTTGACGATGGAGCCGACCTCGACCGAAATGAAGCCCGGCTGACTGGTGGCGACCGGCCAGAACTGTCTCTGGAGCTCGAGTAACGCGGCCTCCATGCCGGGGGCAATCTTGAAACAGGATTCAAGCACGGTGAGCACATTCTTCTCAGCGGGCGTGGGTGTCATTGGAGTGTCCTTTCTGGCGAGTGGAGCGGACAATGTTTGCGGGTGAAAACGTTAAGTCCTGACATTTTCGTTTGTCGCCATTCTGTAGCGATTGATGGTTCTGCTCTGAAGTGCGTTCCTAAATATGTGGATGAGCAACCTATGTGCCGGAGCAAGTTCTAACTGAGAATCGGAGACGAATCCGCAAGGGTTCGGATTGAACTGGTGGAGAGTTCTCTGCAAATCGTTTTGCCCGGTTGCAGGGAATCAAAGCTAACACAGCAATGGCCAAATACACGACTGCTCGCGGCGGAAGGCGCCATCTCACGCCAACAAATCCTCGATCTTCACTGGCAGTTCCCGCACTCGAACACCGGTCGCGTGGTGCACCGCGGACGTGATCGCGGCGGCGATACCGGCCAGGCCGATCTCGCCGATGCCGCGTGCGCCGACTTCGTTAATCTCTTTGTCGGGGAAGTCGAGGAAATGCACCTCGATTGGCGGCGCGTCGGCGTTGACCGTCATGACATAGTCGGCCAGATTACTGTTAATCGGCGCGCCATTCTGTGGATCGTAAGAGGTGTGTTCGAACAGCGCCATGCCGATTCCCATCACAACCGCGCCCTCGATCTGGTTCCGGCCGGCCAGCGGATTCAAGATCCGACCCGCATCGATGACGGTTACCACTCGGCTGACGCGCAGCCGAGCGATCTCCGGCTGCCATGTAACTTCGACGAAATGACAACCAAACGAATGCGTCGAAAACTCCGGCTTCGGATTACCGAACGTCCCCTCGGATCTGCCGCTGCCTGTGACTAAACCCATGTTCGCGCGCTTCAGCAAATCTGCAAACGGCACGCCGCCCGAACGGCCGTCAGCCTTTACAAAGATCCGGCCTCCTTCGAATGCCAGGTCCGCGGAGTTACGGCTCTGGAATGGTGACTCGGGGGTTGTCGTTGCGATGGTCAGCAGCGATGCGATCGCGTTATCGGCCGCGGAAAAGACAGCCGGAACTACCGATGCGGTCGCCAAGGAGCCGCCCGAGAGCGGACCCTCCGGAAGCGACGTATCGCCGAGTGCGACTTCGATCTTTTCGAGCGGGACGCCGGTCTTGTACGACGCAAGCTGCGCGAGATTCGTGTACGTGCCGGTGCCAATGTCCTGCGTGGCGCAGGCGACCCGGGCCGTGCCATCGTCGCGGAGCTGGACGCTCGCCTCGGCGGGGAATCGTGCGGCGATCCACGTGCATCCGGCCATTCCCCAGCCGAGGATCAAGCCGTCGCGCTTCATTGAGCCGATATCGGGAGTGCGTTTGGACCAGCCGAACTTCTCCCCGCCGAGTTCAAAGCATTGGAGCAAATGGCGCGACGAGAACGGAAGCCCCAGCCCCTCGTCGATCTTCGGCTCGTTCATGATGCGGAGTTTGACCGGATCGATCTTGACTTCGTCAGCCAGTTCGTTCATCGCCGACTCGATTGCATAGACGCCGGGAACGGCGCCGGGGCCGCGCATGTCGCAGCCTGCGCCGATGTTCCGCTTGGCGCGTCCGAACGTGACGCGAAGGTTGGGCACGCTGTATTGGAAGGGTGTTGCCTCGCCGCAGTCTTCGTGATGTGCATCGAGCATTGAGCGGTCGTACACATAGTCGTGCTGAAGCGAGACGAGCTTGCCGTCGGGTGTGGCGCCCAGGCGCACGCGCTGCTGGGTGCGCGGGCGGTGGCCGACCGACTGGAACATCATTTTGCGGCTGAGCACGAGTTTCACCGGCTTACCCAGCTGCCGCGCCGCGGCGGCGGCGAGCGGACATTGCGTCCATGGCCATAGCTTGCTGCCGAAACCCGAGCCGATGAACTTGCTGATGACGCGGACGTTCTCCTTCGGCAAGCCGAACATCTGCGCGAGCACGCTCCGGCAGTTGACGACCCCCTGCGACGACTCATACAGCGTCAACGTCGAGCCTTCCCAGATCGCGGTGGTGGCGTGCAACTCGAGAGGGTTGTTCGTCTCCGTCGGCGTGACATAGGTTTCGTCAAGCTTGACCGGCGCGGTTGCAAAAGCGGCATCCGGATCGCCGCGCTGGCTGTCCAAGCGGTGGCGCATGCCGAACGTGGTGAGAACCTGGTCGGGCTCGTCGTCCGCCTCTAGATGAGTCTCGACGTTCGGCTTCTCCTTGTCGTACGTCACGCGAACCGCATCGGCAGCGGCTTTGGCGGTCTCGAACGTGTCCGCCACAGCGAGCGCGATATACTGGCCGTAGTAGCGAACGACATCATCCTCGAAGGGCGGGCGCCGCTCATCGCAGATGCCTTCGATCCCCTGTCCCGGGACTGAGCGAAAGATCTTGCCGATGTTCTCGCGATGAAAAATCGCACGCACGCCGGGCATTTTCGCCGCCGCGGCCGTGTCGAGTTTGATTACTCTTCCGTTGGCGATCGTCGCCTCGACCGGCACGGCATAGAGCAGCCCAGGAAAGTGGAAGTCGGAAGTGTACTGCGCCTTTCCGCTCACCTTCAACGGGCCGTCCACGCGCGGCGTGCTATGGCCGATCGGTGACGTCGCCGGAATTTCTTGTGTCGTTGACATGTTCGCTCCCTTCAATAAATCACGCTATCGCCATCTGCAGCGCGTGCGTGAGGCAGCGCTTGGCCAGCTCGATTTTGAATCCGTTCTCGCTCTGCGGCTTGGCATCGCGCATTGCGGCTTCGGCTGCTTTACGAAAGTTCGCCTGGTTTACAGACTGACCGACAAGCGCGGCTTCGGCCTCGGGGGATCGCCATGGCTTGGTCCCCACGCCGCCCAGAGCGACGCGCACCCGAGTCACTTTCCCATCCGCGATCGTGATCACGACGGCCGCCGACGCCAGAGCGAACTCGTAGGACGCCCGGTCACGCAGCTTCAGATAGAACTGTTTGCTCCTTGCGACGGGCGGGGGCAGTGTGACGTGCGTGACGAGGTCGCCGGGTTCGAGCACTGTTTCGCGGTTCGGTGTGGTGCCGGGCAGAAGATGAAAGTCACCGATGGGGATCGCGCGTGTATCTCTGATTCCCTGCACGTGGATCGTCGCTTCCAGCGCGGCCATCGCCACGCACATGTCTGAGGGGTTGGTTGCGATGCAATGTTCGCTGGTGCCAAGGACGGCAAGCGTGCGGTTGGCGCCGGTGATCGCCGGGCAACCCGTTCCGGGCTCGCGCTTGTTGCAGGGCATGGCGGTGTCGCGGAAGTACACGCACCGCGTGCGCTGCAGAAGATTGCCGGCCGTCGTCGCCATGTTGCGGAGTTGTGCCGATGCACCGGCGAGAAGCGCCTGGGACAGCACGGCATAATCGCGTTGCACCGTCGGATGGTGCGCGAGATCTGAATTTCTAACGGTGGCGCCAATCTTCAGCCCGCCGTCCGGCGTTGCTTCGATCTTGTCCAGCGGCAAACGGTTGATGTCGATGACCCGTGCGGGCGTTTCGACGTTGAGCTTCATCAAATCGAGCAGCGTCGTCCCGCCGGCGACGAACCGCACGTCGGCGCCCTGCTGCGCGGTTTGCGCCTGCGCGGCGGTCGCAACCGCCGTCGCGGAATCTGCCGGGCGAACGAATTCAAAGTTATGCATGGGATCGCTCCTACTTGCGATTAAGTGTTTTTGCGGACTTGTTGGATCGCGGACACGATATTGGCGTAGGCTCCGCAGCGGCAGATGTTGCCGCTCATCAATTCCTTCACCGCTGCGTCGTCAGGACCGCAGGGTTCTTTGAGCAATGCCACCGCCGACATGATCTGGCCCGACGTGCAATAGCCGCATTGGTATCCATCGCGGGCGACGAATGCTGCTTGCATGGGATGCAATTGGTCGGGGGTGCCCAGGCCCTCAATGGTCGTGATCTCTTCTTCGTCGTGCATCACGGCCAGGCTAAGACAGGAGTTCACGCGCCTGCCATTCACATGCACCGTGCAGGCGCCGCACTGCCCGTGATCGCAGCCCTTCTTGGTTCCGGTGAGAGCCACGGTCTCACGGATGCAATCGAGGAGCGTCGTCCGCGGGTCAACGCGAAGTCGGTGGTCCTTGCCATTGATGCGCAGCGTGATGTCCAGCTCTGTTGCACCGTCGGTTGCGCGCATTAGCGGTTCTCCTGCTTCTGACCTTTGACCGCTGACGCCGGAAGCGGCGATGCCATGCGCGTCACCGCTCCTGAGCGATTTCTTCGAAGACTTACGTTTCATGTTGT
>WNGI01010532.1_pt1 | contig 10233 bp, 5 predicted proteins | sample 5400621 | NCBI WGS metagenome assembly WNGI01 (sample SAMN13153374, study PRJNA577476) | soil metagenome | isolation source: 20 cm soil or saprolite under Garry oak tree replicate 1 | place: USA:California | collected 2016-06-15 | reverse complement strand
GGCAGACTCGTCGGGCTGGATGCCGCGATTGCAAAGGCCAAGGTTTCCGGCTCGTTCGACTATGACGCGGAGATTGCGGGGTTGCGCGCGATCGACCGCCATACACTCCAAATTCAGCTCATCGAACCCGATTTCACGTTCCTGATGTCCCTCAACAATGCGGCGCTGCGTGCCGTCGCGCGTGAGGCGATCGAGAAATACGCCGACGCCGGTGGCCGGGTGATGGACCACCCCGTCGGCACCGGGCCCTACCGTCTGAAGGAATGGCAGCGGGGTCGGCGGATATTGCTCGAAGCGAATCCGGGATTTCGCGATGAGCGCTTCCCGCCGCCGCCGGCCACCGCAGATGCGGCGACCAAATCCATGGCAGCGGCGATGAAGGGCAAGCGCGTTCCGCAGATCGGCATGATCGACATCGCGGTGGTCGAGGAAACGAATCCGCGCCTCTTGATGTTCAATGCGGGGGCACTGGATCTCATCGACATACCCGGCGATCTCGCGCCCAAAATGATCGACGGCGCCGGCCGGCTTTTGCCGCAATACGCGAGTCGTGGTATCGAACTGCAGCGAGCGACGGAACTCACCGTCACGTTCGCCTATTTCAACATGGAAGATCCGGTGATCGGCGGTTACACCCCGGATCGCATCGCGCTACGCCGCGCCGTCTGCAGCGCGTATAACATCGGCGATGAAATTCGGGTGCTTCGCAACGGTCAGGGAATCGAAGCGACCCAGCCGATCCCTCCCGATGTCGCCGGGCACGTTCGCGGATTCAAGGGATCCGCCACGCACGACCCCGCGTTGGCCGTTGCGCTGCTCGACAAGTTTGGCTACCGCGACCGCGATGGCGATGGCTATCGCGAATTGCCCGATGGCTCGCCGCTCGTCCTGCACATGGCAACGGAGACGAGTCCGGTCGATCGCACTTATGATGAATTGTGGCAACGTAGCATGAAGGCGGTCGGGATCAAGACCGATTTCCAAGCGCAGCATTTTTCGGAGCTACTCAAGGCCGCGCACGCGGGGAAACTCCAATTTTGGACCCTTGCCTGGTCCGGTGACACGGCCGATGATTTCATGCGTCTCCTTTATGCTGCCAACGCAGGCTCGGCTAACCTGGCCCGCTTCCGGAATTCGCAGTTTGACGCGCTTTACCTTCAGAGCCGCCGGGTTCCCGAAGGTGCTGCGCGTGACAAGCTATACGAAAAGATGACCGGGATAATGGCTTCCTATTCGCCATGGTGCACCAACGTTTTCCGCATCAGCAATACGGCGGTCGCGCCCCGGATACGTGGATACAAGAAAAACGTCCACTACCTGGTCCCGCCTTGGCAATACCTCGATATCGAACTTGGGACGCCGGCGCCCGTGCGGCCGTAATTGTCGGTGCGTGCCCCGAGCGAATCATCGCGCGTCCGCGGGCTTGCTGGCTTTGGGCCAATCCTTCGAAGTCCCGGCGAACGCTGGCCGCGGCTACGCGGTGAAGTAGGCGGCGATGTCGTAGGTATCCTGTCGGTGCGAGCCCGCGTTGCCGAGCGGCACCTTCGGCTGGACGAACGGCACTGGAGCCCATCGTGTGCTTGATCTGCTCAGGGGCAAAAGCTGTCCGATACGCTCGGTCGGACAGATCGCTGCCGCGACGGCGAGAGAATGGCAAAGTTTCTTGCAACGGTGCCACGCACTCCCTTTTGGCGATTAGCCGGGCGGCGAAGTATCGGGCCGCGGCGCGCTAGATTGCGTGTTGGCCGCGTTCTGTAAACGATTGCGCTAAACCGTACTGCGAATCACTCGCCCGCGCGATCATTGACGCGACTGCCTCTGTCGGAAACAATTTCTCTGGCGGCGAGGCGCTTGCTAGCCGCCCACTTCGAGGACAACCCCGATGTCCCTTAACACCCCCGCCGCGCACCGCGACCAGTCATTCCACCTTCACCCGGCGACCAACCTGCGGGCATTGCAGAAGGAAGGGCCGCTCGTCATCACGCGCGGCGAAGGCGTCTATGTCTACGATGATGAGGGCCGGCGCTATCTCGAGGGCATGGCCGGATTGTGGTGCGCGTCGCTCGGGTTCTCCGAGCGGCGACTCGCCGACGCTGCGTATCGGCAGATGTGCGAGCTGCCGTTCTACCACAGCTTTGCAGGAAAGGTCCCCGCGATCAGTACCGAGCTCGCCGAGCGGCTGATCCGAATTGCACCCGCAGGGATGGGCAAGGTGATGTTCGCGAACTCGGGGTCCGAAGCGAACGACGCTGCGATCAAGCTGGCTTGGTACGTCAACAACGCGGTCGGCCGCCCACAAAAGAAGAAGATCATTTCGCGGAAGCGCGCGTACCACGGCGTGACGGTCGCCGCTGCTAGCCTGACGGGGCTCGCCTTCGCGCAGGACGACTTCGACCTGCCAATCGCGCGCATCTTGCACGCCGATTGCCCCCACTATTACCGGAGTGCGCAGCCGCGAGAGAGCGAGGAAGCGTTCGCGGTGCGGCTCGCCGGAAATCTGGAGGACATGATTCTGCGCGAAGGGCCCGACACGGTCGCCGCGTTCTTCGCGGAGCCCGTGATGGGCGCGGGCGGTGTCATCGTGCCGCCGGCGACCTATTTCGATCGGATTCAGCCGATTCTGAAGAAATACGAAATCCTCTTCGTCGTCGACGAAGTGATCTGCGGCTTCGCGCGCACCGGCAACATGTTCGGCGCGCAAACCTTCAATTTGCAACCCGACATCATGATCCTGGCGAAGGCGTTGTCCGCGGGATACCAACCGATCTCGGCCACTCTCGTGACGAACAAGCTGTATGAGGTTCTGGTCGCGCAAAGCGACAAGCTCGGCATCTTCGGCCACGGCTACACGTATTCGGCGCATCCGGTGCCGGCCGCCGTCGCGCTCGAGACGCTGAAGATCTACGAAGAACGCGACATCGTCGCGCAAGTACGGCGCGTCGGCCCGCGGATGTTGGCAGGCATTCGCAGCTTCGCCGACCATCCGCTGATCGGCGAGGCTCGTGGCATCGGGCTAATCGGCGCCGTGGAGCTCGTCCGCGACAAGGCGACCAAAGAGAGTTTCGACCCGAAGGCCGGTGTTGCCGCGTATCTCGTACGCCGCGCGCAACACCATGGAGCGATATTGCGCAACATGCCCGGCGACAACGTCGCCTTCTGCCCGCCGTTGATCATCACCGAGACAGAAGTCGACGAGATGATCAACTGTTTCAGCAGAGCGCTCGACGATACATGGGCGATGGTGAGAGAAAAGGGTCTCGCGTGAACATCGTTGGTGCCGACGCGCGACAAACGGCACGCACGCGTGACCTCGAGCCTATCGTTCGCTTCGCTGGAATAGGCAAGACCTACGATGGCGTCACCCGCGTTGTCGACGACCTTCATCTCGATGTCGAACACGGCGAGTTCCTGACATTGCTCGGGCCCTCCGGATCGGGCAAGACGACGACGCTGATGCTCCTCGCCGGCTTCGAGACGCCGACCGCCGGAGAGATCCTGCTCGAGGGGAAGCCCCTATCGCGCGTTCCACCGTATCAACGCCACATCGGCATGGTGTTCCAGAACTACGCGCTGTTCCCGCACATGAGCGTCGACGAGAACATCGGCTTCCCGTTATCGGTACGCGGCGTACCCGCGGCCGACATCGCCAAGCGTGTCGAGCGCGCGCTGGACATGGTGCAACTGGGCGGCTTCGGCAGGCGGCGGCCGGCGCAACTCTCTGGGGGTCAGCAGCAGCGCGTCGCGGTGGCGCGTGCGCTGGTGTTCGAGCCGAAGCTCATCCTGATGGACGAGCCGCTGGGAGCGCTGGACAAGCAGCTCCGCGAGCAGATGCAGCTCGAGATCCGGCGCCTGCATCAACGACTTGGCATCACCATGGTCTACGTCACCCACGACCAGGCCGAGGCGCTCACGATGTCGGATCGCATCGCGGTGTTTCACCGCGGCAAGATCCAGCAACTCGACACCCCGGAACAGATGTATGAATATCCGAAGAACGCCTTCGTCGCCCGGTTCATCGGGGAGAACAATCGTCTCGAAGGCAGCCTGGAGACGAATGCCGACGGCCGCTGCACCATTCGCATGACTGCGAGCGATACTCGGATCGACGGTACGCTGGTCGAGCCGGTCAAAAACGGCGACGCGGTCACCGTATCGCTGCGGCCGGAACGGGTGCAAATCCGCGCGGCCGGGCATACACTCGACGGCCATCCCGGATGCCGTCTGGCCGGGTCGCTGCAGGAGATCATATATCTGGGCGACCACGTCCGGGCGCGCGTTGCACTGACCGGAAACGCAGAGTTCATGGTGAAGCGCCCGATTTCCGAGGCGCACACCTTGCCGCGCATCGGCGCGGCCGTAGATGTCTTTTGGGCGCCCGAACATTGCCGCGCGTTTGCGCAGGAAAGCTAGCGGCACAGCCACAGTTTTGTCAAAGGAGAACGACATGCAAAGCAGGAAAATCTGGACCGTGGCCGCGACCGCGGCGGCGTTGGTGCTGTCCGCGGCAGCGCTGGCGCGCGACTTGTCGGTCGTATCCTGGGGCGGCGCGTATCAGGACGCGCAGCGCGAAGTCTATTTCAAGCCGTTCATGGAGAAGACCAAGACGACGATGACCGAAGAGAACTGGGATGGCGGCGTCGGTACGCTGCGCGCCAAGGTCCAGGGCGGCAACAACAACTGGGACGTCGTCCAGGTGGAGTCGGAAGAGCTGCTGCTCGGCTGCGAAGAAGGCCTCTACGAAAAGCTCGACTGGGCCAAGCTCGGCGGGAAGGACAAGTACCTGCCCGACGCGGTCAACGACTGCGGCGTGGGCGCCATCGTCTACAGTTTCATCCTTGCCTACGACGGCGACAAGATCAAGGCCGACGCGCCGAAGTCCTGGGCGGATTTCTGGAACGCGCAGAAGTGGCCGGGCAAGCGTGCGCTACGCAAAGGGCCGAAGACGACGCTGGAAATTGCGCTGCTGGCCGACGGCGTCGCGCCCAAAGACGTCTACAAGACCCTCGGCACCAACGAAGGCGTCGAGCGCGCGTTCAAGAAGCTCGATCAGTTGAAATCGAACCTGGTGTGGTGGGAAAAAGGTTCGCAACCGCCGCAACTGCTGGCCTCGGGCGAGGTCGCGATGACCGATGCCTACAACGGTCGCATTGCCGCCGCGAACGACAAGGACAAGAAGAACTTCAAGATCGTGTGGACCAACAACCTCTATACGGTCGATTCGTGGGTGATCATGAAAGGCTCGCCGAACAAGGCGCAGGCCGAGACTTTTCTCGTGTTCGTCAACGATCCGCAAAACCAGAAGAACCTGCCACCGAAGATCCCTTATGGCCCGACGGCCAAGGCCTCGACGGCGTTGATCGACAAGAGCGTGCTGCCGAACCTCGCCACCGCGCCGCAGAACATGGCTTCGGCGCTCCCGATCAACGACAAGTTCTGGCTGGAGAATCTGGACAAGCTGTCGCAGCGCTTCAACGCCTGGGTCGCCAAGTAGCGGCCAGATAGCAAACTGAGTAGCGAACTGAGGGCAACGCGAGGGCGCGATGCTACGCGGCGCTGCGGCCGCACTTCATGCGTCCTTCGCCGGCGTCGATGACGACGCTGGCAGGCTGCGTCGTGCGCTCCGCCGCAGCCGCCGCCGCGAGCAACTGCGTGCGGCGGCACTGGTCCTTCCTCTTTTCGTCTTTCTCGCCGCGTGCTTCATCGTGCCGATCGGCGCGATGCTGTCGCGCGGAGTGATCGACATCGATATCGCGCGCATCCTGCCTGCGGTCACTGCCGCACTGAAGAACTGGGACGCTCGCGATCTGCCGCCGGAGTCCGCCTACGCTGCGCTGATCGCCGACATTCGCGCAGCGCGCGAAGCAGGCACGTTGGCCAGCGCGGCGACACGGCTCAACTACGACGTTCCCGGTTTTCGCACGCTCCTTTTCAGCACGGGCCGGCAAGTACCCGCGGAGTTGAGCGGGTCCGCGCGCGATACGCTGATCGGCATCGATCCCAAGTGGGGCGAGCTCGAGACTTGGTCCGTGCTGCGCCGTGCCGGCGGTCCCGCAACGGACTTCTATTTGCTGGGCGCGCTCGACCTGCGGCGCGATGCCGACGGTTCCATCGTCGGCGCCCCGGCCGAGCAACGCGTGTTCCGCGATGTGCTGGGTCGCACGCTGTGGATTTCGGCGATCGTCACGTTGATCTGCCTGGTCCTCGGTTATCCCGTCGCGTATGTGATTGCTGCGCAACCGTCTGGCCGCGCCGGCGCATTGCTATTTCTCGTGCTGCTGCCGTTTTGGACATCGTTACTCGTGCGCACACTCGCCTGGGTCGTGCTCCTGCAAAAGGAAGGCGTGCTGAACAGCCTGTTCCTGTCGCTCGGCATCGTGCACGAGCCGCTGAATATGATCTTCAATCGCTTCGCGGTCTACGTGGCGATGGTGCACGTGCTGTTGCCATTCATGGTGCTGCCGTTGTACAGCGTGATGCGGAGCATTCCGTCGTCGTATGTGCGGGCCGCGTCATCGCTGGGTGCACGTCCGTTCACGGCATTCCGGCGCGTCTACATGCCGGCGACCGTGCCTGGGATCGCGGCCGGCTGCTTGATGGTGTTCATCCAGGCGCTTGGCTACTACATCACTCCGGCGCTGGTGGGCGGTGGCGACGACCAGATGATCAGCTACTTCATCGCCTTCTATGCGAGCAGGACAGTGAACTGGGGAATGGCCGCTGCTTTATCCATCTTGCTGCTGACCGCCACACTGGCGCTCTACGCCGTATATAATCGCCTGATCGGCGTCGAGCGGATGCGCTTGGGCTGATACGATGAAAACGTTAAGTGAACGCATCACGCGCATCGGTCTCGCGTTCTTGACAGGGGCTGTTCTTGTATTCCTGGTGGCGCCGATCCTCACCATCGTGCCACTGTCGTTTTCGTCGGGCTCGTTTTTCTACTATCCCCTGCCAGGCTTGAGCCTGCGTTGGTACGAGGACTTTTTTTCGTCGTCGTTCTGGCTTCCTTCGCTGAAGAACAGCGTGATCGTCGGCGTTTCTGCAACGGTCCTCGCGACGGTGCTGGGCACGCTTGCAGCGCTCGGCATCTGGCGCGCGCGCTTTCCGGCGCAAGCGCTCGTGCTGGCGCTGCTCATCTCGCCGATGGTCGTGCCGGTGATCATCGTGGCGGTCGGCGTGTACTTCGCCTTTGCACCCTTGGGGCTTACGGACGGGTATCTCGGCCTGATCCTGGCGCACACAACGCTAGGCGTGCCGTTTGTCGTCATCACAGTTCTCGCTACACTGTCGAGCTTCGATCGAACGCTGATCCGCGCGGCCGAGAGTCTCGGCGCTTCGCAGATAAAGACGTTTCGCCGCGTCACGCTGCCGCTGATCCTGCCCGGCGTTGCGTCCGGCGCCGTATTCGCATTTGCAGCGTCGTTCGACGAAGTCGTTGTCGCGCTATTGATGGCGGGGCCTGGTCAGCGCACGCTTCCGCGGCAGATGTTCGCCGGAATCAACGACAACATCAGCCTGACTATCGCTGCTGCTGCAACGATGCTAATCGCGATCTCGCTGATCCTGATGGTGGTGGTCGGCGGGCTTCAGCGGCGAAGCGCGCGGATGCGAGAGAGCGCCTGAGACGAATCGTTGTTGTGCGGACTCGGCGCCTCAAGATTTGAACAAGAGAGAATGAAGGTGCCGCGATTCCCACCACAATGTTCACCGGCTTAGGCGCGACGCACGAACGACTGCATCGATTTCGTGGCGCGTCTTCAAGCCGGCAGCATAAAAACATTAGCTTCAACCTCAGCAAGGGCAACTAGGCGCCGGATTGTACCCTGCAGCTCCACGCGTCCATTGATCAGATTCTCCGCTTGGGACGCTTGAATACCACGGTCGCTCATCGAATTATTCCAGCCTTTCCCAATAAGAGTTCTTCTTGGAAAGTTCGCACGCGCGGCGTCTGGCCTTGCACGACGGTGTCCGCTTTCGACCTATTCTGTTGAAAACTCCAAAATGTACTCGCCCTGAATTCTTGGCAAGCTGCGTCGGAGTCGACAATTCGCTCGGAGAGTCGTCGATGTAATTGCTAGAAGGCTCCGCGTCGCGCGCAACGCGAGATCGCGTGGTCCCCCACGTGTGAAAATGAGTGACACCTCTATGGCCCTGCAATTCTTCGACTAGCCCGCGAAAACGTTTTTCAACAGAATAGGCGGAGGAGCCTGTTGGACTTGGCAGTAACGGACGTTCATCGATTCGCCGTGCGGCCAGAACGGCCACTGGCTTAACCCTGCAACAGCAGCCCTAGGTTCTTCAATCGCCCGATGCCACGCGTGGAATCTTGCGTCGAAACACGGTGAGTTCTGTGTAAAACCTACTTTTCCGGGAAACCGGCTTTGCGCAGTCCTCCATACAGATTACTTTCTGCCAACTTCACGTATTCTGGATTATTCGAAAATTGTTTAGCCAACGCGATCGTGAGGTTGGGCACTGTTCGCAGCACTTCAGCCTTGGCCGCAGCAGCCTTCGCCATGTCGCCTTGATTGGCATAGGCGGCGGCCAATATCATGGGGATAGTGAAGGCGCTCGTTAGCGCTGAGGCTTTCTCGCAGGTTGCAATTGCTCGCTCCCCTTGGCCAATCAACATGTACGCCTCGCACGCAGTACCCATCAAAGACCCAACATTGGGTGGATCCAGGGCAAGCGTTTGGTCAATCACCGTCAGTGCTTCGGCCGGGTGTGCGGCTTGGACCATGATACTCGCGCGGAACATTCGCCACCGCGACTCGTGCGGGTCAAGCTTGATCGCGAGAGCATTCGCGTCGAGCGCAGCGTCCCATCGTCCGAGATCCTCAAGCGCTATGCCACGCCAGTTCCATGCTGCCGGGTCGGTGTCGTCGAGTCTCACGGCGCGCGTCGTTAGCTGATCCTGTTCGCGAACAACACGGTCGCGATCCAAGTCGGGATCGATGCCACTCTGATTGTTGAGAATTGCCGCTCGGAGAACCAGCGCGGGCACGAGATCAGGCTCGCGCAGGAGCGCCTCGTCAACCAATTTGCCTGCTGCCGCCAGTCCTGTACGCGATCCATCCTTGCCACCCAATTCAAAGGCGCGCAATACCAGCTCCCGCCCACTCAAACTCGACAGCGGCAAAGCCGTGACACGCCGGCCTTCGGCCCCAGCAACCACGCTCCGCAACCGTGCGTTCAAGTTGCGAAGACTGGCGGACGATTCGGCAGCGACATCGGCGTCATGCAAAGTATCGCGCTCGGACCATACCTGTCCGCCGGTCGCCGCGTCGACTAGACGCAGGTTGACCACGTATTCCGCGGAGGCGTGCAGCACGTCCCCCTCGAGCACGTAGCGAACATTGAAGCGTCGTCCCACGTCGCGCGGCTCGGCTGCGCTATTTCCCCCTGCTGCCAGACCACTACCACCGAAGACAACATAGACGCTCCCATATTCACGCTTGCGAGGAACGCCGGTCGTCAAACTTCGCGTAAGCGTCTCAGCAAACCGCGCTGCCTCAACATCACCCTGCGCTGCAGTCAATGGAAGAATGGCGACGGATAAGACCGGCGGGGAAGGCACTGGCGTTGATGTCCGAAAGTATGTCAGCGTCCACGCTGCAGTGCCTACAACTGCGATGGTGGCAAATCCGGCGGCCAGCCACAGCCCCGGTGCGGATTGTTTAAACCGCCGCCAAGTCCAACGACTTCGATTGCGGATGCGACCCGCGTCGCTTCCAAGATCCACCCGGTATACCTCGACCGGCCGGGCGATGTTCTTGACTTCCTGCGCCCCAAGGTCCTCGAAGGCAAAACTTAACTTGTCGAGCACCTGGTCGCGCACGACGCGGCTGACGCAGATCCCTCCGGGCTCAGCTAATGTTTGCAGTCGCGCCGCGACGTTGACGCCATCGCCGAAGATGTCCTCTCCGTCGATGATGATGTCGCCGACGTTGATGCCGATGCGAAGCTCGATCCGCCGCTCGGACGGCACGCCGGCATTGCGCTCGGCCATGCCACGTTGCACATCGACCGCACAGCGCACCGCATCGACGACGCTGGCAAACTCTAACAACAATCCGTCGCCGGTGGTCTTTACAATTCGGCCGCTGTACTCGGCGATCTTCGGGTCAATGAGTTCGCGGCGGTGGGCCTTCAATCCCGCCAAGGTGGCGCTGTCGTCGCGGCCCATGAGCAGGGAATAGCCCACCACATCGGCCGAGACAATTGCTGCCAGTC
>WNGI01007095.1_pt1 | contig 10233 bp, 8 predicted proteins | sample 5400621 | NCBI WGS metagenome assembly WNGI01 (sample SAMN13153374, study PRJNA577476) | soil metagenome | isolation source: 20 cm soil or saprolite under Garry oak tree replicate 1 | place: USA:California | collected 2016-06-15 | reverse complement strand
TGCCTAACATCGCGTTGCGCTTCGCGATCGCCTGCAGCGCTTCCGCGGATCGGCCGGTCACAATCAGAAGACCGATCGGCGCCCTGAAACTCGACGGATCGAGGGCAGCCGCCCGGTCGCTCGCCTCGAAAGCCGCTTGCCATTGCCATTGAACGAAAAGCGCGTTCTTGCGCGCATTCCACGCATTGGCGTCGCGGTCGTCGAGTGCCATCGCGCGCCGCGAATCGCGATCGATCTCGGCGAGCAATGCCTCGTTGCGTCCCGCGGCAAAGTCGGAAAAGTGCTCCGACCAGAGCGTATACATGTGCCCGATCCACGCCGCGACCAGCGTCGGATCGCGTTCGCGCGCCTGCTCGTAGAGCTTGCGCGCGGCCCGCGTCGTAGCGAGGTCCTCTTCGGTGAAAATCGTGTCAGCGCGCGCGATAAGACTCTGCGCATCGTTCGTGTCGAGGGGAAGCGCCGCGATACGCCGTCCTTCGGCGTTCTGGAACATCACGCGCGTTGCAGCCGTTACGCGTGCGACGAGAAGCTCGTGATCCTCGACGGCGCGGGCGCGCGCGATCGTCCGCCTCTCGCTGCCGAGCTCCTTTCCCGTCGTCGTGTCCGTCAGACGTGCATTGACTACGATGTCGTCGCCACTGCCGCGTACGTCTCCGGCGACAAGATAACGGACGTTCGCGTCTCGCGCTAACGCGCGCTCGTCAATCGGCTTGCCCTTCTCCGCGGCCGCACCGCTCGCAGCCGCGATCCGAGCGTCGCGCACGCTATTGGCAAGCGCGCGCGTTACGTCCCCGGTCAGCGAATCGGCGAGCGTGCCTAGCGCCGCGTCGCCAGTTGTGGCGCTGAATGGCAACACCATCAGCGATCGTGGTGGCGGCCCTGCGACTGCGGGAGATCCGCCGATGCCCGCTCTTTGCTGCCACAGCAGAATTCCGACTCCGATCATCGCCACAACGGCGATTGCGCCGCCGATCATTGCGATGCGGCGACCGGTGAATCGCTTTGTCGGTGAAGATTGCAGACCCTCGGGCGACACTTTCGCCGATCCCTTGCCCAGCGCAACGCGGAACACGCGAATCGGTTTCGAGATGTTCTTGACGTGCTGCTCGCCGGAATCGACGAACTCGACACCCAGATCCTCGTGCACCTGTTCCCATATCGCCGACGCCACACAGATGCCGCCCGGTTGCGCCAGCGCCTCTAGCCGCGCCGCCACGTTGACGCCATCGCCGATGATGTCGTCCCCCTCGATAATGATGTCACCGAGGTTGATCCCGATCCTGAACTCGATGCGCTCGTCCGGTGCGACGTAGAGATTGCGCACGCCCATTTCGCGCTGGATCTCGACGGCGCAGCGCAGCGCGGAGGTCGCGCTCGCGAATTCGAGCAGCATGCCGTCCCCGGACGTCTTCACGGTCCGGCCGCCGTGTTCGGCAATCTTTGGAGCGATCAACTCTGAATGAAGCGCACGCAACCGCTCATGCGTGCCACCCTCGTCGCGCTCCATGAGACGCGAGTAGCCGGCAACGTCGGCGACGACCACTGCGACGAGCCTCCGGCTGACCGTCATCAGCACGCTCCGATCAATCGATCGCCTTGCCGATGTCCTCGACGACCTTCTTCGCGTCGCCGAAAACCATCATCGTCTTGTCCATATAGAACAGCGGATTGTCGAGACCGGCGTACCCCGCTGCCATCGACCGCTTGTTGACGATGACGTTGCGCGCCTTGAACGCTTCGAGGATCGGCATGCCGTAGATCGGGCTGCCCTTCTCTTCGGCCAGCGGATTGACGACGTCGTTGGCGCCGAGAATCAATGCGACATCGGTCGTGCCGAACTCGCCGTTGATGTCCTCCATCTCGAATACCTGATCGTACGGCACTTCCGCTTCCGCAAGCAGCACGTTCATGTGGCCCGGCATCCGGCCCGCGACGGGATGAATCGCGTAGCGGACGTTGACGCCCTGGGACCGAAGCTTGTCCACCATTTCCTTCACTGCATGCTGCGCGCGAGCGACGGCGAGGCCATAGCCCGGCACGATGATCACGCTCTCCGCATTGCTCATGAGGAACGCCGCGTCGTCGGCCGATCCGGTCTTGACGGTTTTCTGCTCGGCACCCTCGGCGACGGAGCCTGCAACGGCACCGAATCCGCCGAGAATCACGTTGAAGAACGAGCGGTTCATCGCCCTGCACATGATGTACGACAGGATCGCACCGGACGAGCCGACCAATGAGCCGGCGATGATAAGCATCGGATTGTTGAGCGAGAACCCGATGCCTGCCGCGGCCCAGCCCGAATAGCTGTTCAGCATCGAGATAACCACCGGCATGTCGGCGCCGCCGATCGGAATGATGATCAGTACCCCGAGGAGGAACGCGATCGCCGCCATGACGATGTAGGGCAGCCACTTGTGCTCGTCGGGCGAAAGGAAAAACCAGATGCCGAAGCCGATCATCGCGATGGCGAGTGCGAGATTCAGCCAATGCTGGCCGCGGAAGACGACAGATGCGCTACTGATTTTTCCGGACAACTTGCCGAACGCAATGACCGAGCCGGAAAACGTAATCGCGCCGATAAATGTGCCAATGAACAGCTCGAGCTTGTTGCCGGTCGGAATGGGCACCGGCAGACTGAACGCGGCCGGGTCGTGAATCGCCGCAATCGCGATCAGCACGGCGGCCATCCCCACCAGCGAATGAAATGCCGCGACCAGCTCGGGCATCTGCGTCATCTGGACGCGCTTCGCGATCACTGCGCCGATGATGCCGCCGATCGCGATGCCGCCCAGGATGTAGCCGACGTTCTTGGTATGCGAAAAGACCAGCGCCAGCGTCACCAGGACCGCGATGGCCATGCCGATGATGCCGAGCACGTTGCCGCGCCGCGCCGTCGTCGGATGCGACAAGCCCTTCAACGCAAGGATGAAGCAGATCGACGCGATCAGATACCAGAGTGCGACCTGATCGGCGCTCATTTCTTGTCCTGCGCCTTTGCCTTAGGTTCTTTCTTCTTGAACATCTCGAGCATTCGCTGCGTCACCAGAAATCCGCCGAATGCATTGATCGATGCCATCACCACCGCCGCAACGCCCACCCAGCCGCCCCAGTCGAATGCTGCGGGTCCCGCGGCGAGCATCGCGCCGACGAGGATGATCGCGGAGATGGCGTTCGTCACCGACATCAGCGGCGTATGCAGCGCAGGCGTGACGCTCCACACGACGTGATAGCCGACGAAAATCGCCAGCACGAAGATGATCAAATAAAAAACGATGGGGTCGACGGCGGCTGCCATTGCGAGCTCCTCGAAATTCTGCCGAGCATTTGCGTCACGTTCTTGGTACGACCTGCCCGTTGTCGCACACGAGCGTCGCCTTGACGATCTCGTCGTCGCGAGCAAGCGCGAACTCACCGGTTTTCAAGTTGAGCGAGAGCGCAAGAAAGTTGAGCACGTTGCGCGCATAGAGTGCCGACGCATCGGCGGCGACCAACGCCGGAAGATTCGTCGTGCCGATGATCTTGACGCCGTTCGCATCCACGACCTCGCCGGCCCGCGAGCCTTCGACATTGCCGCCCTGCTCGACGGCAAGATCGACGATCACCGAGCCGGGCTTCATTGTCGCAACCGTGTCAGCCTTGATGAGCTTCGGCGCGGGACGGCCGGGAATCAGCGCCGTCGTGATCAGGACGTCGACCAATTTGCAGCGCTCCGCGATGATGGATGCCTGGCGCGCCATCCACGCGGGCGGCATCGGCCGCGCATAGCCGCCCACACCTTCAGCGATTTGGCGCTCTTCGTCGGTCTCATACGGCACGTCGACCCACTTCGCGCCCAGCGATTCGACCTGGTCCTTGACCGATGGCCGGACGTCTGACGCTTCGATCACCGCACCCAATCGCTTCGCGGTGGCGATTGCCTGCAATCCCGCGACGCCGACACCGAGAATCAATGCCCGCGCCGCTTTGACCGTACCGGCCGCCGTCATCAGCATCGGCATGAATTTCCGGTATTCGTTCGCGGCCATGATGACCGCCTTGTAGCCGGCAATGTTCGCCTGCGACGAAAGCACGTCCATCGACTGTGCGCGTGTGATTCGCGGCAGCCATTCGAGCGCGAACCCGGTGATGCCCGCGTCGGCCAACGCCTGCACGCCGGCAGCATCGAACGGGTCGAGCAATCCGACGACCGACGCGCCGCGTTTCAGATGCGTGAGCTCGTCGCCGCGCGGCGCCCGAACCTTGAGCACGAGATCGCTGCCAAGCGCATCGGATGCCGTTCCAATCGTTGCGCCGGCATCGACATATGCGCCGTCCGCCACGCTGCTGGCCATCCCCGCGCTCGTCTCGACGACGACGGCGTGCTGGCCGCTCGCCATCATCTTCTTGACGGTCTCCGGAGTGGCGGCGACACGCGTTTCACCTGCACGCGTCTCGCGCGGAATGCCGATTTGCATGGTGCGTATCCCCTACCGGTCGCCGCCGACAGTCACGGCGCTCCAGCGGCTTTTCTTTCGTATCTTTGTTCTATCCTGCCACAAATATTACAGCGCGGCCGCGATGGCACGGCCGAGCTCGGTCGTGGTCGCGCGACCGCCGAGATCGGGTGTGCGCGGCGCGGCGGGATCGGCGAGCACGTTCTCGATCGCCGCAACGATCGCTCGAGCAGCATCGCGATGTCCGAGAAATTCCAGCAATAATGCGCCGGACCAGATTTGTCCGATCGGATTCGCGATACCTTTTCCCGCAATATCGGGCGCCGATCCGTGAACAGGCTCGAACAGCGACGGAAACGTGCGCTCGGGGTTGATGTTGGCCGACGGCGCAATGCCGATCGTCCCGCACACTGCCGGTCCCAGGTCTGACAGGATGTCGCCGAACAGGTTCGATGCGACGACGACGTCGAAAACCTGCGGCCGCAGGACGAAATGCGCGCACAGGATGTCGATGTGGAACTGATCGGTGCGAACGTCCGGATGGTTCGCCGCCATTGCGCAAAAGCGCTCGTCCCAATACGGCATTGTGATCGAGATGCCGTTCGACTTCGTCGCCGACGTCAGGTGCTTTGCGGGACGCGTGCGCGCGAGATCGAACGCAAACTGCATGATTCGATCGACGCCCTTGCGCGAAAATATTGTTTCCTGAAACACGATCTCGCGCTCGGTGCCCTCGAACATCCGCCCGCCGACCGACGAATACTCGCCTTCGGTGTTCTCGCGGACGACGACGAAGTCGATGTCGCCCGGTTTGCGATTCGCAAGCGGTGTCGCAATGCCCGGCATCAATCGGCACGGCCGCAGGTTCACGTATTGATCGAAGCGCCGGCGAAATTGGATCAGCGAGCCCCACAGCGAGACATGGTCCGGAACGGTTGCCGGCCATCCGACGGCACCGTAATAGATCGCCTCGAAGTCCTTCAGCTGTTCGAACCAGTCCTCGGGCATCATCCGGCCGTGGCGCGCGTAATAGTCAGAGCTCCAGTCGTAGTGAGTGAACGCAAAGTCGATGCCGAATTTTTTCGCCGCGGCTTCGAGGGCGCGCTGACCTTCCGGCATGACTTCCTTGCCGATTCCGTCGCCGGCCATCACGGCGATCCGATGCACTGCCATCTGTTTTCCCCTTTGCGGTCGGCCATTGTAACGGTTGAGGTGTCATCCGTTTGGCCGATGGCGACGCTCGCGAGCGGAGGCGTAACGTTGCATGCGATTCGTTCGATTTTCGACAAGGAGGGAAGTTATGGAGCAAGCCCTGCGCGCGCGCAACTACTGGATCGGCGTTGTATCCAAGTCGCATGTCGACAAGGCCGTCGCCGGCGGGTTCACGCAGCTCAATCACGGAAAAGCCGGTCCGCTCGAGCGCATGCGGGAGGGCGATGGCTTCGCGTTCTACTCGCCCCGCATCGAGCATCCTTATGGAGCGCCGCTGCGGGCGTTCACGGCCATCGGTCGCGTGGGCCGCGGCGCGATCTTTCAAGCCGACGAAGGTCACGGCTTTGTTCCCTTCCGCCGCGCAGTCGACTATCTGTCCGCAAACGAAGCGCCGATCAAACCGCTGCTCGAAGGCCTCTCGTTCATCCGCAATAAAGCGTATTGGGGCGCCGCGTTCCGATTCGGCTTCGTCAAGGTGCCCGAAGCAGATTTCGCGCTGATCGCAGCCGCAATGGGAAGGGAGTTCGCGCGCGATTTTCCGGCAAGCGAAGGGGCCATCACGGCATCGTTCGGTCAGCGGTTTATTGCCTCGGATGGGGCGCGAGCGGGCCGCTGAAGTTCCGCAGTGGAGGAGCCTCTGTTGCCAGCACCCTTGGCCACCGACCTTGGCCACTACGGATGGTAACGGTCGTTTACGCTATGATGGCAAGCATCGAGTACGCCGTACGCCCCTATGAAACAGACCTTTCTCGACTTCGAGCAACCGATCGCCGAGCTGCAGCAAAAGATCGACGAGCTTCGCTACGTGCACGAGGACTCGGCCGTCGATATTTCGGACGAGATCACGCGCCTCACGAAGAAGAGCCAGCAGCTCACGAAGGAAATCTACGCCAAGCTCACATCGTGGCAGATCGCGCAAGTCGCGCGCCATCCGCAACGACCGTATACGCTCGACTATGTGAGCGCATTATTCACCGATTTTCGCGAGCTGCACGGCGATCGCACGTACGCCGACGATCCCGCGATTGTCGGCGGACTCGCGCGGTTCAACGGCAAACCGTGCATGCTCATCGGCCACCAGAAGGGCCGCGACACCAAGGAAAAGATTCACCGCAATTTCGGCATGCCAAGGCCAGAGGGCTATCGCAAGGCGCTGCGACTCATGCGGCTCGCCGAAAAGTTCGCGTTGCCGCTGTTGACGTTTGTCGACACGCCCGGCGCCTATCCGGGCATCGGCGCCGAAGAGCGCGGGCAGTCGGAAGCCATCGGCCGCAACTTGTATGAAATGGCCGGGCTCCGCATTCCGATCATCGCAACGGTCATCGGCGAGGGCGGCTCCGGCGGCGCGTTGGCCATCGCCATCGGCGACATCACGTTGATGTTGCAATATGCGACTTACTCGGTGATCTCGCCCGAAGGCTGCGCGTCGATACTATGGAAATCTGCCGAGCACGCGCCCGAAGCCGCCGAAACGCTCGGCATCACCGCCGCCCGGTTGAAGCAACTAGGGCTTATCGACAAGGTCGTCAATGAGCCGCTCGGCGGCGCGCATCGCGATCATGCCGCGATGACGGTGACACTCAAGAAGGCCCTCGTCGAAGCGCTCCGCCACCTGCAGGAGCAGCCGCTCGATGCGATGATCGAAGCGCGCGAGGACAAGATCCTCGGTTATGGCAAGTTCAAGGAGATGGTTCCTAGCTGACGCGAAGGGGCGTCGCGACGAACCATCGGTCGCGCCCGCGCAAGCCTCTTCGCGCGTCACGGTCGCGCTTGGCCGGTCGTTCGCGTCGCATCTGCCGCGCGGGTCCAAGGTGGTCGTCGCGCTTTCGGGCGGCCGCGATTCCGTAGCACTCTTTGACGCGACGCTCGCTCACGCATCGGCGCCGGCGCTCGCGGTCGTCGCGGTTCACGTCCATCATGGTTTGTCGGTGCACGCCGACGCATGGGTCCGCTTTTGCACCGACTTGTGCCGCGAGCGCGGCGTCCCGCTGATCGAGCGCCGTGTCGACGTTGACCGCGGGCCGCGGAAAAGCGTCGAGGCCGAAGCTCGCCACGCACGCTATCGAGCGCTTGCGAACGCCGCGGCATCGGCAGGCGCTGACGCCGTTCTTCTCGCGCATCATCAGGATGACCAGGCCGAGACGGTGCTGTTGCAGCTGCTCCGCGGCGCGGGTCCACAGGGCTTGGCTGCCATGCCCGAAGCGCGTACCGACGCGGTGGGACTGAAGTGGCTGCGTCCGCTCCTCGACGTGCCGCGCGCCGCGATCGACGCCTACATTCGCGAGCGGCATCTTGCCTGGATCGACGATGACAGCAACGTTGACATCCGCTATTTACGCAACGCGCTGCGCGAGCGCGTCGTGCCGTCGCTTGCGTCGATGGCGGCGGGTTATCCGGCGACGGTTGCACGAGCCGCCGCGCATCAGGCAGAAGCTGCACGCCTTGCGGACGACTTGGCGTTGCTCGATGCAGCGGATTCCTTCGATGGCAGCACGCTATCGCGCACGGCGCTGGCCGAATTGCCCGCATATCGTGCGCGAAACGTGCTTCGCTGGTTTCTGCGCGTGCACGAGCTTCCAGCGCCGTCGTCTGCGCGGCTGGCGGCGATGTGCGACCAGTTGCGCAATGCGCGCGTCGATGCGCGCATCCGCCTGTCGCATGCGGGCGCCGAAATCGGTGTCCATCGCAACCGCGTCATAGTGCACGCGCCGGCGCCTGCCACCTTCGAATACGACTGGAGCGGCGAACCCGTCGTCACGTTGCCGCACGGCGTCCTTCAGTTCGACCGCTCCTTCGGCAGCGGCGTCAGCGCTGCGCTTTTGCAGGGTGGCCGCGTCGTGGTCCGTTCGCGCCGCGGCGGCGAACGGATGCAACTGGCGGCAAATCGGCCGCGACAAGCGCTCAAGTCGCTGCTGCAGCAGGCCCACATCCCGGCGTGGGCGCGAATGGGATGGCCGCTGGTATTTTGTGATGACGTGCTGGCCGGCGTGCCGCAAATCGGCGTCGATATGAATTTCGCGGCCTCCGCGGGCGAAGACGGTTTCGAGCTCCTGTGGAGTGAGGGCCCGTGATCGAGAACCGCCCATTGGCGCGCCGGTCCAACGTCCGTGTTGTACGGCGAGCCGAGGTAACATAGGATTGCCACATAGCGCCCGTCCGAGCGCTAAAAGATTCCTGACAGCGGCAAGCGTTTAGCGCACGATTTTCAACAACACGGCGCCCCTGAAAACGGTAACGCGCCATCGCTATTCTTTTGGAGGGAACATGAAGCTCCGTGCATTGCTCGCAGTCGTATGCGCGCTCGGGCTCGCCGCGATGCCAGCGGCTGCCCAACAGCCGATCGTCATCAAGTTCAGCCACGTCGTTGCCGTCAACACGCCGAAGGGAAAAGGCGCGGAATATTTCAAAAAGCTCGCGGAGGAGCGCTCCGGCGGCAAGGTAAAGGTCGAGGTTTACCCGAACAGCTCGCTTTTCAAGGACGGCGAGGAAATGGAGGCGCTACAGCTCGGCTCAGTGCAGATGCTTGCGCCGTCAGTCTCGAAGTTCGGCCCGCTCGGCGTGCGCGAATTCGAGGTGTTTGATCTTCCCTATATCTTCGATAGCTACGACGAACTTCACAAAGTCGGCGACGGCGCTGTCGGCAAGCAGCTCTTCAAGAAGCTCGAGTCGAAGGGCATCGTCGGGCTTGCCTTTTGGGACAACGGCTTCAAGGACATGAGCGCCAACAAGCCCCTGCGCAAGCCCGAAGACATGAAGGGCCTCAAGATGCGGATCCAGTCGTCCAAGGTGCTGGACGGCGAAATGCGCGCGTTCGGTGCGCTGCCGCAGGTTATGGCGTTTTCGGAGGTCTACCAGGCGATGCAGACAGGCGTGGTCGACGGATCGGAAAATCCGCCATCGAACTTCTACACGCAAAAGATGCACGAGGTGCAGAAATACTTGACGCTGACCGATCACGGCGTCATCGAGTACGCGGTCATCGTCAACAAGAAATTCTGGGACGGCCTGCCCGCCGATATCCGCACGACGCTCGAAGGCGCGATGAAGGACGCGACGAAGTACGCGAACGATATTGCGAAGAAGGAAAATGACGACGCGTTGGCGGCCGTGAAGGCATCGGGCAAGACGGAGATCATCGCGCTAACGCCGTCGGAGAAAGCAGCGTGGAGGAAGGCGGCCCTTGCCGTTCACAAGGAAAACGAATCGCGAATCGGCAAGGACATCATCGAATCGGTCTACAAGGAGACGGGGTTCAAGCCATAAGCGCAAAGTCCACGGTGCCCGGTGGTCGGAGAGGGACCACCGGCAGCTCGAGTTCAAAGCAAAAAAGGAGGAAGTTCATCATGAATCAATCACGTCGGCTACGGAGCCGTGGTCGCATTCTTGCGCTCGCGTCGGCGCTTTTGTTGCTCTCACCATTGACGGCAAACGTGGCGAAGGGGTTCTCCTATTGCACTCCGGGACCCGGCGATCGACCGGAGCTCGGCCTGCAGGGTAGCGTGCTCATCGAGGAGAGAACCGCACCGGGCGGATTCCAAGGCCACTGGTGCGGCGCGCGCCTCGTTGGCGCGCATAACTTGTTCGACCG
>WNGI01007093.1_pt1 | contig 10233 bp, 10 predicted proteins | sample 5400621 | NCBI WGS metagenome assembly WNGI01 (sample SAMN13153374, study PRJNA577476) | soil metagenome | isolation source: 20 cm soil or saprolite under Garry oak tree replicate 1 | place: USA:California | collected 2016-06-15 | reverse complement strand
GATCATGAATGTAAGCGAAACAACCCCGAAAACGGTGATGGCCAGACTGCTCACTGCTTCCTCCCGATAAGAAGCGACCTACGGCACAAATCCGCATGAACTCTGAACGTTAGGCCTGACTCCATTCGTTACGAATGGCGCGGCATGTCAAACATCTCCCCACAGGTCACTCCGTGTCGGGGCGAAGCTGTCAAACGCCGCAAATATGACGCAGCGCGCCAGGTTGCCCACGACATGTCGCTCGCGGGGCGGCGCAGGCACAACACATCGGTGCTCGCGCAGGGAATCGAGCCCTGAACACAGTGTCAGGGGATGTCAGCGAGTGTCAGGGAGTGCCAAACGCCCTCGGGTTTATGACGCAGCAGTGTCAGGGAGTGTCACAGAGTGTCTGCATGAAGGTGCCAATCAAGGTGTCATCGCGTCGGGTCAACGTGATCGGCGCTGGTGAGACTGCTCCGGATGGACTTTCTAATTGACATCGCCACCCGAGCATGATGAAGCTGGGCTATAGCTCCGCTGGCGAGTTCGGGCTCGATCTCATCCTCAACCACCTCCATTAGGATTCCGAGCATGTCAACTCGTCCATGACGTCGCGGGAGACGTCTAGCCTTCCGCCCCCCGGCTACTGCTGGACCTCCCGATTCCATTGATTTGCCGTGCATTTTTCCGGCGGTAGGTCCCGGTTGTCCATTCGCTCCAAAGACCCGACGTTCGTCTATCTCGTCCTGCGTGCCGGCGGGGCCCTGTTCTTTGCCACCCTTGCCGCAACAAACCTCGTCTACCAGGTCGAGGTGGCCCACCTCGACCCGCTCAGACCGCTCCTGATCGGCACAGTTCTGGAGATCACATGCTTTGTGTTCCAGGTTTCCAGTGGACTGCTGGCGGACGCCTTCAGCCGCCGCTGGGCGGTCGCAGTCGGGCTTCGGGCTCGTGGGGGCGGGCTTCATCCTCGAGGGGTTGGTCCCACAGTTCGCCGCGATCGCCATCGCCCAGGTCATACGGGGCATCGGCGCCACGCTCTCCGATGGTGCCGATGACGCGTGGATCACCCATCACAGTCGTGTTGGGCCTGTCGAGTGAGGGGCATCGACCGGCTGTTTCAGCTCCACTTTCTCAAGGACCTTGGGCTGCCGGGCTATCGCCAGTTCTGTGATTTGGACTCATTGGCGGCGGCTCAGCGCTGATCGGCATTGCCACAACCCAAATCGTCAGGAGCAGGCTCGACCTGGCGGACCATGCCCTCGTGACGCGGTCGCTGTTCGCTTTCACGGCAGTTCGGGCGGTGATGTTGGTCGGGTTCGCCCTCTCTACCAATCTGGCCGTCGCCATCGGATTGCCGGGGTTGCATCGGCCATGCGCCAGGCTTTCGGGCCGGTGCAGCGGGCTTGGCTCAACCAGTCACCTGACCCTGTCAACCGCGCCACTCTCTTCTCGGTCGACGGACAGGCCGATGCACTCGGACAAATCGTCGGCGGTCCGATTATCGGCATCGTTGCGTCGGGGGTCTCGATCCGCGCGGCTCTGGTGAGCAGCGCTGCACTCCTGGACCTTGCGGTTCCGCTGTTTGCGCGGGCTCGCGGCCAGGGCTCCCGCGTGGGGCAATTGGTCGGAACCTCCTTATGATCAAGCCGATCAGTCGAGTGCGCGAAGTCAGTCCGAAGCAGCGCCTCAGCAAGCGGGAGCTCGAAGTCGCCCGCTTGGTGACTCAGGGGCTCACCAACAAGGAGATCGCGAGCACCCTGTTCATCTCTCAGCGCACCGCTGAAGGACATGTCGCCCAGATCTGCAACAAGCTTGGATTCTCGACCCGGGCACAGATCGCCGCTTGGGCAGCAACCTTCGATGCAACCGCCGCTGTGCCCGTCATCGCACCGAAGGCGGACCAAGCCGTGGTGGCCGAGCCAGCCCGGCGTCGCGGCGCCCTTCGCCTCGGCGGCGCAGCCGCGCGTTGGATTGGGGTCGTGATCATCGTCGTCGGCCTGCTGGGCGGCGGGCTTGTTGCGCTAAAGCTTGTGCCCCAGACTGCGCCGCCTGCCGGGGTCACGATGGCGGATGGGCTCAGCCGGCCCAACGGCCTCGCAATCGACTCGACTGGAGCGATCGTGGTCATGGACGGCGACAGGGTCCACAGGATCATCAATGGGAGAGCCACCCTGGTTGCTGGCACTGGTACAAACGGCTTTTCCGGTGACGGCGAATCCGCCACCAGCGCCATGCTGAGCCTCTTCGTCTTTCCGGGGATGTCGGCTCAAGGTCTGGCCGTCGACAGGGCTGGAAACGTCTACATCGCGGACTACGGCAACCACCGCATTCGTAAGGTCACCACGGACGGAAAGATCGCAACGATTGCGGGCACCGGTATCGCCGGTGGGTCAGGCGACGGGGGGCCGGCCGCCGACGCCCAGCTCATGGACCCGCGCGGGCTGGCGATCGATCAGCAGGGAAATCTCTACGTCGCCGACAGCGGCACCAACCGGGTGCGAATGATCGACCGACAAGGCAACATTCTCGCTTTCGCAGGCACCGGCGAGAGTGGAGACACCGGCGACGGTGACTCTGCGTTGATGGCGCAGCTTAGTGGCCCTACCGGACTGGCGATCGACCAAGGAACGGGCACGCTTTATATCGCTGACACCGGGAACCATTTGATACGGAAGGTGGGCGCGGATGGAAAAATCGGCACCGTTGCCGGCGCCGGCGGAACCCTCAGCCTGCCTGTAGCCATCGCCACCGACGATCGCGGTGATGTCTTCGTTGCCGATAGGGGAACAAGTCGAGTGCTGCGGATCGACGCAGGTGGGACGATCACCTCCCTCGCCGCTACCGGGTTTGAATTCAACTCGCCGCTTGGCGTTGCTGTCGACTCGAACGGGTACGTGTATGTCGCCGACACGTACAACGATCGCATCGTGAGATTGCGCCAATGATCTGGCGCGGGCTTGGACTGCTCGCCGGGCTGAGCCTCCTGTCTAGCGGCTGCCAACCCTCGGGCCCTGCGGTGCAGCTTGACCCGAACCAGGTTCTGCATCTGGTGGCCCCAAACGATGTTTTCACCCTCGACCCTGCAAGGATTCACCAGCCGAGCGTGGAGCTAAGCCTCGCGCGCAACGTCTTCGGCGGTCTGTATCGGTTCAGCGACCATCTCGTCGAGGAACCCGACCTCACAAAGGGCATGCCGGACATCTCCCCGGACGGGCTCACCTGGACGTTCCACCTCCGCAGCGACGTACGTTTTTCGAACGGCGACACAGTCAAGGCCGCGGACGTTCTCTACAGCTGGAACCGGGTGGCGAGCCTGAATGAGGCTGAGTACCCCAGCGCGTCCATTTTTGAACGAGTTCAGGGATACGCGGAGGTGCAATCAGGGCAGGCCCGAATGTTATCGGGGCTGCGGAAAGCCGACGATTACACGATCGTCACGACACTCACCGCGCCTGCGGGCTACTGGCTGGTGGAGCTTGGCCTGTGGTCCACTGCGGTGATCGACCAGAAGGTGGTCGCCGCCAAGGGCGAGGATGCCTGGTGGACGACGCCAGAGGGCCTCGTCGGGACCGGGCCGTTTCGAATGTCCGGCCGCGATAAGGGTCGATCACTCGACTTTGAGCCGGTGGCGAACTGGTGGGGCGGATCCACCGGGCGCCTGAAACAGATCCACGTCGATGTGATCTCGGATCAGGCGATCGCGGAGAGCCGCTATCGAGCCGGCGAGTTCGACGTCGTGGGGTACACCCCCACCGACGACTTTCGTCAGGTCAGCGACGAGACGATAAAGAGGTATCGCACCGATAGCCAGCGCGGCGGCGAGCTGCATGTCCGGCCCTGGCTCGGGACCGGTCACCTCCGATTCCGAGCCGAGGGGCGGCTCGATACGCCGGCGGACGTGCCAGTCCGGCGTGCGCTCAGCCTGGCCTTGGATCGCACCCGGCTGGCAAGCTTGTGCTTTGGCGGGGCCCAATGTGAGCCTGCCACGGGGGGCCTGATCACCAAGGGTCTGGCAGGCTACCTCGGCGATCGCGCCGATGTCAACGCCAAGCAGGATGTCAGAGCCGCCCAGGCCCTCTTGCGTGCATGGGATCAAAGCGGCACTAGGCGAACCGTTCGGATAGGTACCTTCCCAGATTTCATTGCGCTTGCGACGGAGATCAAGGCCGAGTGGCAATCAGTCCTTGGCTTTACGGTGCAGCTTGACTTCGGCGAAGCCCCCACCATCCGACGCAAGTCGTTGGCTGGCCTGTATGACGTCACAGTCGGTGAGTTCGCTGCTGACTACGACAGCCCACACAATTGGTTCTCCAACATCGACAACCAGTGCCACGCGGCGGTCGTCGACGCGGAGTTTCAAAGCCTCGTGGCCGCTGCGGACAGGAAGCGACCCGTGGACGCTCTCAGCGATTACAAGAAGGCCGGGCAATTGCTGGCCGACGACGCCGCCTGCCCGGCGCTCGTCTATCAAGAGGCGGTGCAGCTGATCAAGCCCTGGGTCCGGGGGGCGGGCGGTAACACCCTCTACGAGAACTACTGGACCGGTATCAGCATCCTCAAGCACTGAGCCGCCCTCAATCAGGGGGGCGGCCTCAGTGGCTCGAGGTGGCTTTCCACAAGCGCCGCGTTTAGTGCCCGACACCAAACGGTGACGTCAGGGTCGGAGAGACCTGCGCACGGTCGTGGGCACGCTCCATCTGGTTGTCGGTCATCTGCTGCAAATGCACGGTCGTAGGCACGGCGCCGGTCGACGTCGACGAAATGCTTCCACCTCTGATGGTGTAACCCAACGCGCTCGCTAGCAGCAGCGCGGCCAGAAGCGCGAACGCCAGCACGATGATCCGACCTGCGACGAACTGGACGGGTCTTTGAGCCTGCACGGCTTGGTTCCTCCTGACGGCTGGTGTCTGACCAGCTCGTGCCACTGACGCTATGGGGAGGGATGGATCCGCACACCGTGGAAAACCCGCGCGTACATACCTGTTTATTCGGAATCGAGGTGCGACAACTCAAATTAGATTGCCGCCGAGGGCCAGTTCGGGGCTTCGAGCCCTCGACGAGTCGGCTTCACAGACTGCCCCGGGTAAGCTGTCAAATAGGCTGTCAAATGCTTCGAAACACGAAGCGCAGTCCTCGGGCGCCGACCGTGAGGCATCCGTTTTGACGATCGCCACTTCGATTCGGTTTTCGAGCGCACCCAGGTGCTGACTGTCGACCGATTCATTCAATTGACTCTTGGTGCCGGGCCTTGCCCCGCTCACCTCGTCACCGCCTCCCCGCCTTCCTTGATCCAAATACGGAGACGTCCGATGGACGTGAAGCCGTTTTCGTGCGCAGCAACCAGGGCATCACCAGATTCGTACCCGACGATGGGCAGCCTTGGGAAAGCTGTGGCGACTGCTGCGAGGCATCCGGGCCACGCATCACCAAGATCGCCGAGCGTCGTGAACAGATTCGAGACACCCACCGCCGCGCCGCTCCGGTTGAGGATGGCTCCGGCCACGAGGCGGTCCCGTACATAGCCGGCGAGGACTACTACCGCGGCGTGATCGAGCAGCGCCGGCCGGAAGAGTTCAGTGACCACCTCGCCGCCGCTCCACGCGGCCTCCCAGGCCGTTAGCGCGCCGGCATCGCGTACGCGGCGCCAGCGGATGTCGCTTTCGCTCGCGCGGACCGGCTGCTCTGGGCCCCGGAGGATCCAGTCGCCCTCGAAGAGGATTCGGAATCCCGCAGGCAACAGGTTCAACCGCGCGAAGCTGTCCTTTATCGAGCAGCCAGGCGTTGCGCTGTCGACGCTTTGGAGAATATGTTCGCCCGTCGCGTCAGCATCTAGTGTCACAGCGTCGGGGTAGTAGGGTGGAGTCCGCCGCCGGCTCGCCCAGAGATGCGGATGGAAGGCGCCGATTATCCCGTGCGTGCGGCAGACGATGTCGCACCATTCGGCGTTGTTGTGCGCGGCGGTGATGGCGTCTGTGTTCATGCCGATCGCCAGGATCGTGTCACCAAACCATGCGGTGGAGTCCACGCGTTCCGACTAAGCCGACCACCCAACGTGTCAATAAGGACCGTTCGGTGCACATCCCAGTCTCCATCCACACGATTGGAGCATGGGATTGCTAGTTCATTTTCAAGAGGGTTCGACCGCTAAAGAAGCCTCCCACCTGAGTTCAAGTCAGGACCCGTCGCCAACTGTTCGCGGGATTCCGTCCGGATCGGTTAGCTGTCAAATAAGCTGTCAACACGCGAGCGGCTCGATCATGCCCACCACGGGTTGACAAGTCAGGTACACCAGAGGCACATCCTGCGCTACGGGACACACATGATGGTGCTCGCGCAGGGAGTCGAACCCTGAACCTTGGGATTAAGAGACTTCAGACATAGAGTCTCCGAGCGTCTCAGGGAGTCTCAGAGCGGCTCAGTCGAACTCGAATTCATGACGCCACCGTCTCAGGGAGTCTCAGCGAGGATCAGAGAGTCTCCCCGTCAAGGTGTCAAATAAGGTGTCAAAACACGCGGGCTAGCCACGATCGATGACCATCGACGCGAGGATGGCCTCGAGCTCTGCCAGGTCTGCATCATTGGTTGCGGGCATGTGCGAGGCGTCGATCACTAGCGGCCGGCGATCGACATCGACCATGTACACGGTGTCGAGCTGCCCGGGGGCATAGTGGGAGTTCGCACCACTGGCAACATGCCACTCGGTCCAGCTCCGGAACTGCCCTTTGTCGCAGGTGGAAATATTCAGCCCAGCCGGTACTGAGAGATCGATCCGCATGGCAATCACGCCTCCCAGCGTCACTTGGGTCAAGGCACGCGGGAGGGGACCCCGGAGAGCCTGGTTGGCCAGCCCACCAGCCTCCGGCGCCAGAACGATCGCACCGGTCGCATCATGGGAATGGTTGACGAGGTCGAGCGGGCTCAGCGCGCTCCCCTGCCAATGGCAAGGATCTGCGTAGACCTGATCCACCGTCCAGACGCTGAACGCCACTTCGCCGGGCTGATTCAGGTGCTTGTACACGAGCCCATTGCTGGTGGCCCATCCAGCTGGCAGCGCGAAGTAGATCCCCGCGTAAGCGGCACATCCTCCTGCGCAGCTAGGATCGGGATTGGCCAGGAAATAGGTTCCGGGAACGAGGGCGCCCGCCTTCGGCAGAGGAACCGGAACGCCCGGAACGACCGGATTCGCCGGAACTACTTGCCTCATGTGGAGTGACCGCGCGGTGAGTACAAGCGTGGCCACAATCGCTATTGCCAGGAGGGCTGCCACCACGGCGAGCATCCTTGGATGGCGCAGCCGTTCATTGGAATTGCGGCTAGATACGGCGCCGCGCACAGCCTGGGCTCGCAGCTCCGGTGGTAGGGGCGACCGCGCCAGCTCACGATCGAACGCCGCCGCGATGCGATCCCGCTGCGAGTTCCTCACTGGGGCACCTCCACCATGCTCATCCGAAGCTTGACCACCGCCCGGTGCACGCGAGACTTCGCGGCGTGCGGTGAAACCTTCAGGACACGGGCGACCTCGACTAGGGGAAGGTCCATATGAAAGAAGAGGAGGAGGGCAGCTCGTTCAGTTGCTGAGAGCCTGCGGAGCTGTCGATCCAGGTCGAGATCCGAATCGAGATCACGGTGTGTCATGGCTGGCTCTACTCGAATCGAAGGCAGCGTCATCACTGACCACCAGCGTGTCCGGCGGCGGGTGCGGCACTGGTTTGCAACAATGGCGAGGAACCAGGGCCGCAAGCCGCGTTCTGTACGAAGTTGTGCGAGCTTCTTCCAAGCGATGAGGCAAGCCTCCTGCACGGCGTCCCGTGCCTCCTCGGCATCTCGGAGCATTACCACGGCCAATTTGTAACCAGGCTCGATCAAGGGCCCAACCAGAGCGTCGAAAGCACCTTCATCTCCACCGGTCGCGGCCGAGATCAAATTCGGTTCAGGACTACGTACGACGGTGCTCACCAGCTCTTGGTAAGACGCGTCCACAGCGTTTCCTGGTTTGGATTGCTCTTCACCGTCGGAGCGATGATGCAAGCTTTATGGCGACAGGGAACACCAAGGCCTTGGGATCGCCCGCCGTGTTGGTCATGACGGAGATGACGATCCCCTCGCTCGGTAGGACAGCCAGAACCGACGAGTAACCGCCGTCATCCCATCCTCCGTTGCCGATCGCTTGGCCCGCCCCCTGCCATGCGCCGTCCTTGGTCTGGTTGAACACGCCGAGCCCGTAAGAACCGCTCCCGAAGTCGGTCATGGCCAACAGGGACGGCTCCGAGAGGAGCTTCCCGCCGAAAAGCAGATATCCCCACAGGGCAAGTGCGGCTGAATCGCTTGCCATGCACCCGGACCCATTCGCGTAACTGGCCTCCGCTTTGGTAGGCAGATAGCCCCCGCCGGCTTTGACGATGTTCGGCCGAACCTGCCCGTTGAGGAACGGAAGAGCGAGCGGACCCTTTGGTTGCTCGGCGGGCTGATACACCATCGAGGTGAGACGTGGGTCGTCGAGGACGGTGGAGCGCAGTGCAGCGGCCACGCTCGTTCCGGTCGCTTGCTGGACGACCAAACCCAGCAGCATGTAGTTGGCGTCCTCGTAGACAAAGTGGTCGCCAGGTTTCGAACGAGCTGGAGGAACGGTGGCCAGGACCTCCTCGGGTGTCCAGCCACGCAGCGGATTTGCCTCTGCATCGGTGGGACCAAAGAATGTCGGATCGGGGATGCCGCTTTCCATATGGAGCAGGTTTTTGATAGTGGCCCCATTGGTATCGAAGTGGAAGCCCGACGGGAGATGTTGCGAAACCGGATCGCTCAAACGCAGCAAGCCTTCTTCTGCCAGCCTCATGACATCGGCTGCGATCACCGTCTTCGTGTTGCTGGCGATACCGAACTGTGAATGAGCCTCGACTGGATGCGCTCCGTCGGCGGTACCCGCAGTCCCGGTCCATAAATGGCCGTCCGCAGTCATCACAGTCGCAGAGATACCCGGCAGTCCCCCAGTGTCGATTGCAACGTCAAGAACGGCTTGCAGGGCGCTTGCAGTGGAGTGGGAAAAGGAACCCGTTGGCACGGCCGGAAAGTGCCCAAGCGTGTACGTCGCGGCGACCGGCGACGACGAAGAGGAGCATGCACTCGACAACAGTCCAACGACAACAGCCAGGCATACGGCGGTAGGTCGTGCGGTGGTTTCCATCTCTTAGTAAGGCGCGCCCACAAGCCCTCCTGGTTCCGATCGCTCTCGCTGTCACCACGCGAAACTCACTTCGTAGCCTCGCAAGCCGAGTCTTGCCCCTTGGAAAGTCAGTCCCCTGCTATGGAGTTCTCGGCCGTCAGGGCGGCCCATGCCAGTTCAAATCGGACCTGGTTGGGCGCCATCCGCGGGCGCGTTCCCAACCCCCAAGGTGTCAAACAAGGTGTCAAACACTGCGTGGGTCAAGGCCGCCGGCCAGCACTTGAGACTCCCTGCACCACAGAGATACTCTCTGAGACGCTGTGACACTGCACGTTGGTGCTCGCGCAGGGAGTCGAACCCTGAACCTTGGGATTAAGAGGCTGCGGGCACGCTGTGTCAGGGAGTGTCAGGGAGTGCCACAGAGTGCCAAACGCGCTCCGATTCATGACGCAGCAGTGTCACTGAGTGTCAGGGCGTGTCAGAGAGTGTCTCCGTGAAGGTGTCAATGGAGGTGTCAGGCGTATTACAACCGGTGGTTTGATTGCGAGCCCAACCCAGAACCATTGACCAGTCGAAGAACCTCAGGCCGGTCTAGCCTCAGCTGTCCGCCGAACCATTTGACCGCCGAGCAGCAGCGGCTCGGCCAACTGGAAAACGGTTCCGTCCGGCCTTAGGATCGGTTCGGGCGAGTACTGGACGACATAGCTGCGCCGCGGGCGCGAAGTGCGGTTGGGGCCGCTCCGGTGCAGCAGTGCCGACGAAAACACCGCAATACTGCCCGCGGGCACGATCACCAGATCGCCGGGGTCGTCGCCGAAATATCCCACGAGATCGTTGAGCTTGGGATCCTTGACGTGATCGATCACCTCACGCGTGCCTGCGCGGGAGAAAGGTAGCACCGAGATGGTTCCGTTCTCCTCCGACATGTCGTCTAACGCGCACCAAAGAGTTACGTAGGTCCGCGTGTAACTGGGCATGTTGTATTTGACATAGCCCGAGTCCTGATGCCAGGCGAATTTCAGTCCGACCTCGGCCATCTTCACAACAAACTGCTCTACAAAGAGGTAAGCGTCGTCGCCAATCGTGGCCCT
>WNGI01007092.1_pt1 | contig 10233 bp, 9 predicted proteins | sample 5400621 | NCBI WGS metagenome assembly WNGI01 (sample SAMN13153374, study PRJNA577476) | soil metagenome | isolation source: 20 cm soil or saprolite under Garry oak tree replicate 1 | place: USA:California | collected 2016-06-15 | reverse complement strand
GCCCGCGCTGCGGGGCGCGACTATCGCGAGTTCCGCGCGGCCATCGCCGCGGGGCTGCCGGTCGCGCCCGCGTACTACCCGCACGTCCGCGTGATGAACGCGCGCGGCGCGGCGCTCGCGGATCGCCGGCCGCTGCCGTTCCTGCGCGACCCGCGCCAGCCCGGGGCGGTGATGGTGGATCCACGGCCGCCGCATCTCTTCGGCGCCGGCCACCGGCGGGGCGCGCTCAACGTCGTGGCCAACGACTCGTTCGCCGTCCGGGTTGGCGCCACCGTGGCGTTCGCGACGCCCCTCGTGATCCTCACCGTCGACGCCGAGCAGGCCGAGCGCCTGCGCGCCCAGCTCGCGCTTATCGGCTACGACGATGTACGCGGCTACGCCTCGCCCGATTCTGAAGACGGAGTCGCGCTTCGCATCGAGCAGCTCGATCCACGGACGGCGGCCGCGCGCGCGAGCGGCGGTGCGCTCCTCGTCGACGTGCGCGAAGCCTCGGAGTGGCGAGCGGGGCACGCGCCTGGAGCGATCCACATCCCGTACGAGCTCGTGCGCGACCGCGTCAGCGAGCTGGCTCCTGGGCGACCGATCGTGACCTACTGCGCCGGGGGGATCCGTTCGAGCCTCGCCGCGAGCATCCTCGAAGCGAGCGGGCGGGAGGTCGCGAACCTGCGTGGCGGCTTCGCTGCCTGGCGTAGCGCGGGCCTCCCGATGGCGCAGGATGGTTAGGGGCATACATCCTGCTGCGCCGAAAGCGTGGCGTCCCAGCTCGGGTTACTGTTCCCCGGTACCGCACGCCCGACCAAACAAGCGCTCTCAGAGCAAGATGGTCTAATGCGTATTGCTTTTGTCGCCTCCGCGGTGCCACGCCGCTGCGGGATCGCGACCTTCACCGCCGACTTGGTCGCGGCCGTAAAGGCCGCCGATCCCGACGTCCGCGTGGTGCAGGCGGCCATCGACGAGCCCAACGCCGCCCGCGCCTACGGGCCCGAGGTGAAGTGGCGGATCCGCCAAGGGGACCTGGCGAGCTACCGAGCGGTCGGACGGGCGATCCAGGCTTCCTCCGCCGACGTGGTGAACGTCCAGCACGAGTTCGGGCTCTATGGCGTCCATCGCGACGGGACCTATGAGGACCACGCGGTTCCGCTCCTCGCCGAGATCTCCAAGCCGGTCATGACGACCCTCCACACGGTGCTGCCGCGGCCGGAGCCGTGGATGCGCGAGACGATGCGTCAGGTCGCCGCGCACAGCACGGTCGTCGTGGTCATGGCCGAGACGGCCGCGCGCCTCCTTCGCGAGGTCTATGGCATCGAGAGGCCACCAGTCGTGATCCCGCACGGGATGCCGGCGATCGTCCCCCACGGCCGGCATCGGCTCAAGCGGCAGCTCGGCGTTGAGAAGCGGACGATCGTCTCGACATTCGGGCTCGTCGATCCGCGCAAGGGTCTCGAATACATGATCCACGCCATGCCGAGCATCGTCGCGCGCGATCCGAACGTGCTGTACCTCATCGTCGGGCAGACCCATCCCGAGCTCCAGAAGAAGGAGGGCGAGCGATACCGCAACGAGCTCGTCGCCGAGATCGATCGCCTCAACCTGCGCGACCACGTTCGTTTCGTGAACCAGTACCTCACGCAGCGCGAGATCGTCGACTACCTGCTCGCGACCGACGTCTACGTGACGCCGTACCTCGACCTGAACCAGATCACCAGCGGCACCCTCGCGTACGCCCTCGGCGCCGGAAAAGCCATCGTCTCGACCGGCTACCTCCACGCGGCGGAAGCGCTCGCCGACGGCCGCGGGCTCCTCGTCGAGCCGCGCGATCCCGTGGGTCTCGCCCGCGCCGTGCTCGCCATCCTCGACGATCCGCAGTTCAAGCGGGAGCTCGAGAGCCGGGCCTACGAGTACGGAAAAGAGATGGCCTGGCCGAACGTCGGCCGCCGCGTGCTCGAGCTCACGCGCGAGCTTCTCGCGGTGCCCGAGGTCGCCAGGCTCGAGCCCGAAGAGGCCGAATCCACCGAGGTTCCACTCGCGCACGCATGACCGTCCGCATTGATCGCACGGCGGGAATCGGCCGCCGACTCGAACAGAATCCGCTCATCACCGCCCGCGACGTGAAGCCGTCGATGCCGGGGCTCGAGGTCGTCTCGGCCTTCAACGCGGCCACCGCGCAGCTCGACGGCGAGACGATCCTCCTTCTCCGCGTCGCCGAGCGCCCCCGGAGCGACATCGATCCGCCACCTGGCGCGATGACGCTCGACCTCGACGGGCCGCATCCGGTCCTGCGGCCGCTGCCCACGGGGTACACGAAGCACGACGTGATCGGGATGTGCTTCCTCGACACGAGTGCCACCAAGCCACGGGTGGTCGTCGCCTACATCCCGAAGGATCTGCCGGGACTCGACCTCCGCGACCCACGCTCGATCCGCTACCGCAACGGGACGGGCGTCCTCGGGGTGATCAACGAGGGCTACACCGACTACCTCGCGCAGATGAGCCACCTGCGCGTGGCGCGGAGCAGCGACGGCGTGAAGTTCACCGTGGACGAGACGCCCGCCGTCGCGCCGAACGTCGACGTCGAGGAGTACGGCGTGGAGGACCCGCGGTGCACCTTTCTGAACGGGGTCTTCCAGATCACCTACGTGTCGGTCTCCCGGTGGGGGATAACCACGAGTCTCGCGACCACCGAGGACTTCCGCACGTTCGAGCGGCGCGGCGTCATCTTCCTTCCCGACCACAAGGACGTGGCCATCTTCCCCGAACGGATCGGGGGGAAGTACGTCGCGCTCACCCGGCCGATGCCGCAGTCGTTCAGCCGGATCTTCGGGATCTGGATCGCGTTCTCCGACGACCTCTTCCAGTGGGGCGGCCACGAGACCGTTTGCCTGCCGCGCTGGGACCACTGGGACGAGCTACGGACCGGCGCATCCGCGGTGCCGTTCCGCACGAAGGACGGCTGGCTCGAGCTCTACCACGGGGTCAACCGGACCCACCGCTACGCGATGGGCGCGGTCCTTCTCGACGGGGACGACCCGCGAAAGGTCCTCGCCCGCTCGCCCGCGCCGATCCTGGCGCCGGGGACCGCGTACGAGCGGCTCGGGCTCTTCAACGACACGGTCTTCTCGTGCGGTGTCGTGCACCTCGACGACGAGCGGATCCGCATGTACTACGGCGCGGCAGACTCGTGCGTCGCGGCCGCGGACTTCACGGTGAACGAGATCCTCGCGAGCCTTCAGGAGTGGCACAATCCTTAGACAGCTCGCGCGTTTGACGCGCCGGGTCCCCGCGGTGGGACCGCACGCGCTCGCGCTCTCGGTCTACGCGAACGGCGTCGACCGCGCGCTCGTCGCGGCGGATTTCGGGTTCGAGGGTGTCGCCTGCGTGGACGACGCCTCGCGAGCGGTGATCCTGTTCCTCGATCTCGCGCACGAGACCGGCGATTCGCGGCTACGCGCGTGGGGGAGCGGACTTCTCGACTTCGTCCTGTACATGCAGCGGGACGACGGGCGGTTCCACAACTTCCTGCGCGACTGGGATGGCGCGATCAACGACGAGGGCCCGACCTCCTTTGCCGGCGGCGGCTTCTGGCAGGCGCGCGCCGTCCGCGCTCTCGCGAAGGCGCACCTGGCGCTCCGCGACGATCGGGTCGCGGTCCCGCTCGCTCGTGGCTTCGCCTGGGCGACGGAGCACGAGGCTCCGGCGGATGTCCGCGCGATCCATGTCCTCGCGGCGCTGGACCTCATGCACGCCGGGCTGACCCCGGTGTTGCGCGAGACGCTCGAACGCTGGTGCGAGGAGATCGCCGAGTGCCGCCGCGGCGACGTGCTGCTGAACTCACCCGCTGAGGTGCGTCCGCACCTTTGGGGGCACGTGCAGGAGGGGGTCCTCGCGGAGGCCGCGGTCGTGCTCGATCGTCCGGATCTCCTCGAGATCGCGCGGCGCAGCGCGCGCAGCGTGATTACGCCGGACATCGAGCAGGCCTTCCCCGAGCGCAGGGTGCTGCCGTACGACGTGGCGTCCGCGGTCTACGTGATGGACCGCCTGCACATCGCCACGGGCGAGGCGGCGTACGCCCGATGGCGCGATCACGCGCGCGCGTGGTTCGATGGCCGCAATCCCGCCGGGCAGCCGGTCTACGACCGCGTGGCCGGACGCGTGGCCGACGGCGTCGACGACGGTGTGGTGAACCCGCACTCGGGCGCCGAGTCGAACATCGTGGGAGCGCAGGCGCTCTTCCCCGAGGTCGCCCGCCGCGCCGGCGTGATGTTGGACGAGGTCGGCCGGATCTTTGCGCCCGATCGCGAGGGAGTCGCTTAACGCGGGGAGACGCGGACCCGCACGGGCCGGACCGCGTTGTTCCCGTAGCCGAGCGCGTTCCAAACCGGGACCTCCGGCTGAACGTTCCCCGCCGCGTCGGTCGCCCGCGCGCTCACCACCAGGTCTGATCGCTCCGCGGAGGCGAGGGCGACTTTCCTGGTGAAGGGACGCCAGGCATATGCCGAAGGGGCCTCGCCGAGGTCCGCGTCGGCTCGATCGGCTCCCACGCCGACCGTCACGCGCTCGATGCGCGCCGCCCCGGACCACGCGTACCCCTTGATCTCGAGTGTCGACCCGTCGAGCAGTGCGCCGTCGCCGGGAAAGGTAATGACCGCGCGAGGCGCGATCTCGCGGAGCGGTCGACCGTCGATGACGTACCGATCACGCTGATAGAAGCCGTCGAAGGATCGATCGAGCACGGCGATCGTGGCGAGCCACTTCACCGACGCCATGCCATACCAGCCGGGAACGACGAGCCGAAGCGGACCGCCGTGCTCGCGCGGGATCGGATGCCCGTTCATCGCCCAGGCGACGATCACGTCTTCGCGGCGCGCGTCGGCGATCGGAAGCGACCGCTCGTACGCGATGCGCGCGCCGACGTCCGCCACGACGCCTTTGTCCGCTCCCCGGAAGAGCACCTCCCTGGCGCCGGAACCGACTCCCGCCCGCTCGAGCAGCAGGCGGAGCGGCGCGCCGGTCCATTCGGCCGTGCCGACGGCGCCGAGGCCCCACTGCTCGCCCGGCGTCGCAGGCTCGATGAAACGCCGGCCGTTGCCCGCGCATTCGAGCGTGACGGCCAGCGTCGTGCCCCCAAGGGCGCGGACTTGTTCCGCCGCGAGGGTGATCCGGCGATCGCCTTCGATGACCAGCTCCGCGCTCGGGTCGGGCATCGCGAAATGGGTTCGCACGTAATGCCGACCGGCCGGGGTGATGGCGCCGTCCTGCCGGTCGAGCCTCGTCTCCGCGTTGAGCGGCTCGTCGGTCAGGATCTCGAGATCTCGCACGGGCGAAGTCTGCCAGTGACGGCCGGTCGTTCGGCCGGATGGAAGTCGGACGGCCGATCTTCGCCCCGGGCGAACCCATTTCATTGGAGCCTGGGTATCCGTTGCGTCTCGTGGATGTCGGATCCCGTCGGGACCGGGTCGTGCAGGTGCTCTTCGAGATGATCGCGTGTTCGAGAATGCGAGCCTGAGGATGGCATCGTGATCCGACTTCTCGCCGGCGTCGCGTCGCTTGCCGCGGTCGTCGTGGCGGTCGTTCTCGTCGCGAACGCCGCGGTGAGCGGCGCGGTCGTGACGAGGGCGATAACCGCCGCCGTCGATCCCGGATTCGTCCCAGCGGGCGCGCCGCTCGGGCAGATCGGCACCGACCCGGGTGACCCGGACGACCCGTGGTCGGCCGCGGCTCCGCCCGGCGGCGTGATCCTGCAAACGCCGGGACCGAGCGCGAGCCCGGGCGCCCTCGGCACGCTTCGCGTCCCCCTGCCGAAGAACATTCCGATCGGCCCGCGACGCGTCGGGATCCAGGTCGGTCACTGGAAGACCGATGAGGCTCCCCCGGAGCTCACCAAGCTCGTCGTGCAGACGGGCGCCTCCTGGGAGGGGGTGAATGAGGTCGACCTGAACCTCGACATCGCGCAGCGCGTCGCGGTTCTGCTGAACTCGAGCGGCATCGCCGTCGACATCCTGCCGACGACCATTCCGCCGGGGTATCTCGCGGACGCGGTCGTCGCGCTGCACGCCGACAGCGACGGCGTGGGCGAGCTCAGCGGGTTCAAGATGGCCCACAGCGCGCGACGCGGCCCTTACGAAGACGCCCTGCTGAACGACGTCAAGACCGCGTACGCGAAGGCGACGGGTCTCGACTACGACGGCACGCACATCTCGAACGCGATGCGGGGCTACTACGTTTTCAGCTGGACCCGATTTCAGCATGCGGTCTCGCCGTTCACCCCCGGGGTGATCCTGGAGATGGGTTACCTCTCCAACGACGACGACCGGGCGCTCATGATCGACAAAGCGGATGTCGTCGCCGCCGCGATCAGCACCGGCATCATGAGATTCCTGAGCGATACGCCGCGCGCCAAGATCTTCGAGAAGGAGCTCGTGGTCCCGGCGTTCCCTTCGCGCGGTCCGCTGCCGACCTCGACCCCCTAGACCGCGGCTGCTACGCTTCGCGCGCGACCGCGAGGTCGACATCGACGACAGGAGGCCGGATTTGAGCGAACGTACCGCACGCGACGCCGCCGGCCTTCCTACCCCAAGGCCGCCCACCTTCTAGCGCCGCGCGTGCCGCTCGCTCTTGGCCGCCTCCGACCTGGAGGACGCATGCCCGAGGCGCGACCGCCACTCTTCGCGAACGACTGGCTCGTGGGAGCGCCGTACGACGACGTCCCCATGGGCGTGCTCAAGACCGGCAAGGAAAGCGAAGTGCATCTCCTCGCGCGGATCGGCCCGGAGCGCACGTCGCTCATCGCCGAGAAGCGGTTCAAGGAGCGGCGGAGCCGTGGGTTCCGCAACGACTATCGCTATGCCGGCGTCTGGGGCGCAGGAGGCCGGCGCGAGGCGCGTGCGATCCGGAACCGTACGCGCTTCGGCCAGCAGGCGATCCAGGCGCGGTGGATCGACCACGAGTGGACGACGCTCACGAGGCTGTACGAGGCCGGCGTCACCGTGCCACCGCCGGTCGAGCAGGTCGCCGACGGATACCGGATGGCGTTCGTCGGGGACGGCGACCGCGCCGCGCCGCGGCTCACCGAGATCGATCTCGACCGAGAGACCGCCCGGCGGGTCTGGCGCGAGGTCCAGCTCGAGATCCGCCGCATGCTCGAGGCCGACGTCGTGCACGGGGACCTCTCGGCGTTCAACGTCCTCTGGTGGCGCGAGCGGGCCGTTCTCATCGATTTCTCGCAGGCGGTCGACGCGGTCACCCATCCCGCGGCGCGAGAGCTGCTCGTCCGAGACGTCGAGCGCGCGGCCTCGTATTTCGTCCGGATGGGCGTCGCGATCGACGTCCGCGCGGCTCTCGCCGTGGTCGGGGATTCGCCCGCGCGCTTCGCCCGCCAGCTTTTGTCATCCTGAGCCCGTGTTCGGCCTCACGACGCCCTGGTGGGAGATCATCCTGCGCACCGCGGTCGTCTACATCGTCGTGCTCGTGCTCCTCCGGGTGGCCGGGAAGCGCGAGCTCGGGCAGATGAGCGCCGTCGACCTCGTCGTCATCCTGGTCATCTCGAACGCGGTGCAGAACGCGATGACCGGTGGCGACAACTCCCTGCTCGGTGGCATCCTCGCGGCCTGCACGCTCGTCGCGATGAACCTCGCGTTCGGGCGCGTCGCGAACCGCGTGCCGCTGCTCCAGCATCTGTTCACCAGCGAGCCCACGCTCCTGGTGGACGAGGGCAAGTTCATCGAGAAGCACCTCGAGCGCGAGAACGTGACGCACGAGGACATCGAGATGTCCGCCCGCGAGCACGGCATCGACGATCTGAAGGACGTCCGCGCCGCGATCCTCGAGCGGGACGGATCGATCAGCATCATCCCGACGCGAGCCGGCGAGTCCATCCGGACCCAGCGCCGGATCCGACAGCTCCGCAACCGGCCCTAGTGCCGCGCCTCCTCCCAGGGCTGGCACCGCTCGCTCATCGCAACTACGCGCTCTACTGGTCGGGGCAGCTCGTCTCGATGTCCGGCACCTGGATCGAGCTGACCGCGACGAGCTGGCTGCTCTATCAGCTCACCGACTCGCCACTGCTGCTCGGCCTCGGCGGAGTCTTCCGGGCGCTACCGATCTTCGCGTTCGCGCTCCTCGGCGGGACCGTGGCCGATCGGGTCGAACGTCGCCGCTTGCTCCTGATCACGCAGAGCTCCTCGGTCGTGACGTCACTCGTCCTCGGTGCGCTCGTCCTCAGCGGGCATGTGGTGTTCTGGCACATCTACGTCATCAGCTTCCTGAACGCCACGATCGCGGCATTCGATGCTCCCGCGCGGCAGTCGCTTTTCCCCACGCTCCTCCCGCGCGGCCAGCTCCAGAACGCGATCACGCTCAACTCGATGCTCTTCCAGACCTCGAACCTCGTCGGCCCCGCGATCGCCGGAATGCTCATCGCGCGCGCGGGCGTCGCGTGGCCGTTCTTCGTGAACGCCGCGAGCTACTTCGCGATCATCGGTGGACTCATGGCGATGCGCGTCCCCGCGCTGACGGCGCGCGCCCGGGGATCGCTCCGCGGCGAGCTCGTCGGCGGGCTGCGCTACGTTCAGGCGAGCAGGATCCTCCCGCTGGTACTCGCGATCGAGGCGACGCTCTCCGTCTTCGGGCACAACCAGGCGCTCATGACGATCTTCGCCCGCGACGTGCTGAGCGCGGGCGCCGAAGGCCTCGGCCTCCTGCTCTCGAGCATCGCGTTCGGAGCGATCGTGGGCATGGCGCTGCTCGTCGTCATCGGAGACGTGCGGCGCAAGGGCGTGTTCATGCTCGGGTCCGGGGCGCTCTACGCCCTCGCGCTCCTGGGCTTCGCGTGGTCGCGCTCCTTCCCGCTCTCGATGGCGATCCTCGCGGTCGTCGGCTTCGCCGACGCGACCTGGGGGACCATGCGCAGCGCGATCGCGCAGCTCGCCGCGGAAGACGCGTATCGCGGGCGGGTGATGTCGTTCATCCTCATCGTCGCGCGCGGGCTGACGAACGCTTCGCAGCTCGAGACCGGCGTCGCCACCGCCCTCGTTGGCGCACCGGGGGCGGCGACCGTCGGGGCGCTCGTGATCGGTGGCGTGATCGCGGGCGTCGCCGCCCGCGGGCGGCGTCTGCGAGACTTCGCCGCCGTGGCGCCGCGACGCGCGATCACCCAGGCGGCGGACGCAGGAGGGGATTCATGAGCCCGGCCAAGAGCGCGGCAACCGCGAAGAAGGGCGCTCCGAAGAAGACCGCGCGGCGCCGGCGCGGGCCGGCCGAGGCGCGGGGTCCGGAGGCCGGGGCATCGGCGCTCACGCTCGACGACCCCGCCGTTCGGGACCTCGGCGCGAAGATCGCGAAGGCGAACGGGGCGGTCCTCGCCGCGTATCGCGACCCGTACGCGGGCGCGCCGCTCATCCTCGCGTCGCTGCCGCTCGGCGCCGTCGAGGCGACGCCGTTCCAGCGCGATCTCTCGCGGACCCACGCGGACCGCCTCGCGACAGCGATCGGCGCCGCGGGCCTCTTCCTCGACCCGGTCATCGCCATCCCCGGGAAGGATGTCTTCTGGTCACCGAACGGCCGGCACCGCATCGCCGCGGCGAAGCAGCTCGGCCAACGGGCCATCACCGCGCTGCTCACCGACGACGTCGCGCTCGCGTACCGCATCCTCGCCCTCAACACCGAGAAGGCGCACAACCTGCGCGATCGCTCGCTCGAGGTGATCCGCATGGCGCGATCGCTCGCCAAGGAGCAGCCGCGCTCGAAGGAATCGGAGCACGCGACGAGCTTTGAGTCTCCGGCGTTCCTCACGCTCGGGTGCGCGTACGAGAAGCGCGATCGCTTCGCGGGATCGGCCTACAACTCCATGCTCCGTCGCGTCGACCGGTTCCTCGAGACGGCTCTCCCCGCCGCGCTCCGCCAGCGCGAGCAGTGGGCCGTGCGGCTCATGGACATCGACGATCGCGTCGCGGCGCACGTGAAGACGCTCCAGGAACGCGGGATGAAGAGCCCATACCTTCGCCAGGTGGTGGTCGCTCGGTGCAACCCCGTCCGCTGGATCCCCGCGAAAAAGGGCGAGAAGCCCCCGATGACCATGGCCGAGCTGCTCACGAGGATGACCGCGAACCTGCGCAAGTTCGATCCCGCGAAGGTTCGCGCGCAGGACCTCGCGATCGTCGCCGCGATCGCGCCGGAGGAGTAGGGCCGGCTATCTCCCGAGGAGGATCCCCGCGGCGGCGCCGCCCACGATGACGAACG
>WNGI01026058.1_pt1 | contig 10236 bp, 14 predicted proteins | sample 5400621 | NCBI WGS metagenome assembly WNGI01 (sample SAMN13153374, study PRJNA577476) | soil metagenome | isolation source: 20 cm soil or saprolite under Garry oak tree replicate 1 | place: USA:California | collected 2016-06-15 | reverse complement strand
CAAAAGTGTGCGTCCCGTTTGACCATTCTGGATTTGAGGGTGACATCGCGCCCGTTCCTGATTAGGATAGGCCCGACCCGACCCATAACCTGAGGGAGGCAGCAATGAAAACCATCCGTTTCGTGGCCGTTCTGTTTGCGCTCTTTGGGCTTGCTTTGTCCGCGAGCGCGGCGACACTCGTCGTTCTGAACAAATCGGAGCACACCGCTTCGCTCATAGATCCCGAAAGCGGCAAGACGTTGGCGAAGCTTCCCGTTGGCCGCGGACCGCACGAGGTGATCGTGAGTATCGACGGGCGCACTGCTTATGTCTCGAACTTCGGCCCCTACGGCATCTGTCCAGCCGGAGACACGATGTGCAAGACGCCCGGCAACACGATCACTGTGCTCGATCTTGCGGAGCGCAAAGTCAAAGCGACATACAACTACGGCTCCAACACCGGGCAGCACGGCTCCGTGATCAGCCGCGACAGCAAGTACGTGTGGGTCACGTCGGAGACGCCACAGTCGCTGCTCGAGATCGACGCCGCGACCGGCAAGATCGTCAATCAGTGGATGACGAAGCAGGAGCGGAGCCATCTCGTCGTCGTTACGCCGGATGAAAAGAAGTTCTACGTCTCGAACACGGTCTCGGGTAGCGTGAGCGTAATCGAGCGCGCGACCGGCGCAGTGAACGTGATTTCGATCGGGAAGGGTGCGGAAGCGATCACCATCTCACCGGATGGCCGCGAAGTCTGGGTCGGGATGCCCTCCGACAACAAGATCGCGGTGATTTCGACAGCGAAGGACGAGCTCGCGGAGACGCTCGAGTCCGGCGGCAAGCAGCCTCAGCGCATCCGCTTCACGCCCGACGGAAAAGAAGTGTGGGTCTCGCACGTCGCAGGCGACACGCTCACCGTGATCGACGCGAAGAGCCGAAAAGTCGTCGCGAACGTTAGCGTCGGCAAACGACCGCAGGGCATCGTGTTCTCGCCCGACGGGCGCCGCGGGTATTTCGCGCTTTCGGGCTCGAATCAGGTTGCCGTCATCGATGTGCCGGATCGCAAGCTCGTTCAGAACTTCGACACGGGCCTCGACCCGGACGGAATAGGATTGGGACGTTGATTGGGAGCGAGACGAGATATTCCGTGAGCGGCCGCTGTGAAGCGCCTTTTGGGTGAGGCTTAAACGGCGCCCTGGCCCGATTGCGGCCCATTGTCTTTAACATCCATCATCCCGTATAACCCGGCGCTTCGAGCCGACCAGCTCCGGCGGGCTTTGCCTGCCTCCGCTGGCGGCTCAAGCGCAGGGTTACCCGAGCAGCTTTGCACGATTGCTGAAACCTTTGGCAGATAAAAAAGAAGGTGCGCTTATGATTCGATTCGAGATGACTAGCTTGCTCGCTCTTCTCTTTGTCCCTTCTAGCGCGTTGGCTCAAAGCTGCGCCGCGACTCCGGTAGCAATCCAGATCCTGGGTTCTGGTGGACCTGTGATCAATCGCGATCGCGCGTCAACCAGTTATCTCCGCTACCCAAGCAAAACTTAGCGACCTGTCGTTGGTCGCCATAAGCCATTTTCATCCGGACCACGTTTCTGACTTGCCCGCCCTCCTATGGTTGAGCAATCAGACCCGTAAGGAAGCGTTACCGATTGTCGGTCCTTCCGGTAACGACCTGGTGCCAGGCTTTCCGACGTTTCTCAGTCGTCTCTTCGATGCAAAGAATGGAGCATTTCAAGTGCTTGGTACCACGCTGGGCGGTTCGCCAGCGGCCGGCGTGGGTGGAGGCGTTCGTCTTGATGTCGGTGTCGTTGATGTGACGAAAACAGAACCGTCGACGGTGTTCGACCGGCAGGGAGTGACCATGACAGCCTTGGGAATACCCCACGGCAATATTCCGACTCTGGCATATCGCGTAAAAACACGCGATGTGTCGATCGTATTCAGCTCCGATCAGAACGGAACCAACCCAAGGTTCGTCGAGTTTGCACGGGGCGCAAATGTCCTGATCATGCATCTCGCCATTGCCGCAGGCGCAACTAATCCGCTTCACGCTTCACCTGCGGTTGTCGGTCGCCTCGCCCAAGACGCAGGCGTGGGGCGACTGATTGTCAGTCACATCGGTCAGTTCGATCTCGATGCTGCCATCGCTGAACTGAAGAAATACTACACGGGCTCCTTGACCGTTGGCGCTGATCTGCAATGCACGGCGATACCGTGAATGAGCGGCTCTGCCGGCAGGCCGAGCGGCTGACGTATGACTGACAGCAGGAGAAGGACGATCGCAGTGCCTCTCAGCCGAACGTTATGCCACCTATTAGGAAAATCCGTAACTTTCTATTCGTTTGGCTTGTGTTAGGAAGGGAAAACTTAGGAGTGAAGGGGGGACAGTGAACATGCGCGTTCTCGGCATCATAGTCATTCTTTTTTTCTCCGCATTTTCCACGGCTATTTATTCAGAGTCTACGCCATCCACCGTACAACAATTTCAAAGAAGAGCTTTATTTCAGTTAGATGTCCAGAAGTCGACGGTACTGAAACTCGGTAAAAGTAGCTTGCAGACCAAGAGCGCATTTGTCACTTACACCAACGAATTCTTTGCTGGCAAGATAAACGCATTGAAGGTTCAGTTTTTCACTCAGCCGATCGGTGAGGAATCTCGGGCAAAGCTTCTGCAGAACGATAACCGGGAAATAAGCAGAGGCGGCTATGCCGCTCTCGTCTTGTTCGTGGATGAGCGAAACCAGATCTGGCAAGCAAACTTAACTTATGTGATTCCGGGTACAACGGTGGTAAGGACGGTCGCATCGAATCGTGAGGAGCTGACGAAATATTTTCCTGACTACCACTTCGATCAAAATCGTCTGCGACTGAAGAGCAAGGGAAGTTACAACACCGCACCAGATTCAAAAGAAGAAATATTGACTCTTTCGTGGGATACGGATTTGGATATTCCGGTATACGACCAAACTAGGAAATGAGTCTGGATATTCTGCAATTCCGGGGACACAGTATAATTTTTCTTGACTGACGGCATACAGCTCGTCTAGGTTTCACCCGATGAAAAGGAAGTGACATCAAATGATTGCGATGAATATTGTGGGAAAGGGAATAGTCGGGCTCGGCATGGCAGGGATGATGACGCTCGCAATCATCGGCATGGCGAGGGCGCAAGGCGGCGACATATACCAGGCAACGCTGGCCGAGCCTAACCAGAAAACCTGGGAAGTCAGCACGGAGCAAGTTCGGCGCATTTTGGCCGACGGCAGCGCCATCGTTCTCGATGCCCGGAAACGCTCGGAATACGTGGCGGGCCACATTCCCGGCGCGCGGAACCTTGACGCGCCGCCGGCCGCGTCTGCCGCCGCAGTCGAGCGTTTGGTGAGCGGGGACAAGAGCAAGGCGCTGGTGCTTTACTGCAATGGTCCGTTCTGCCAGGCGAGCAAACGGGTCAGTGAGCAGTTGGTCGCCGGCGGGTTCACCAATGTGCGGCGATACCAGCTCGGTATCCCGATTTGGCGTGCACTCGGCGGGCCCACCGAGATCGAGTTGGAAGGGATACTCCGGATCTACAAGGTCGACCAGACGGCCGTGTTCTTCGATGCCCGGTCCGCCGAGGAATTTGCGAAGGGGAGTCTCCCGGGCGCGCATAACGTTCCGGCCGATACACTCGCGTCAGACGGACTGCAAAAAGCCCCGCTACCGGAGGACGATTTTAACACGCGCATCGTGCTGTTCGGGCGCGATTCGGCTCAAGCGCGCACACTCGCCGACGCACTTGCCAAGCGCCCTTGGCACAATGTCACTTACTTCACCGGCACCTACGAGGCGCTGAGGGCGGCGATCAAGTAAAGAAATTCGTAACCTGCGTTGACCAAAATATCTGTGGCAGGACGTTATCACGCCTAACTCCAGCTGCTGCAGATGGGCCAGAAAGTCGTACGATTTTTAATCACTGTGCAGCCTCGCAGCACAGCATTACGCTAAGCTGCGAAGCCTGATGAGCGATGCTCAATCAAGGAGATGCACATGACTACGAGCAGCAATAGATCGACAGATGAAGCTGAGATCCGCGACCTAGTCGAGAGTTGGACAAAGGCGGTCCGCGCCAAGGATCTCGCTGGAATTATGGCCAACCACTCTCCGGACATATTGATGTTCGACGTCCCGCCTCCGGCTCAATCGAAGGGAATTGACGCTTACAAAAAGACGTGGGATGTATTCTTTGCTTGGTTTCAGGACTCGGGGGTCTTTGACATCAAGGAGCTAAACATTACTGCGGGTGATGATGTGGCGTTTGCCACTGCCCTTATGCGCTGTGCTGGAACGGAAGCGAACGGGGATAAAGTTGAGCTCGATTTTCGCTTGACCATTGGCTTTCGAAAAATCGACGGGCGCTGGACGGTCATGCATGAGCATCACTCGGTCCCGGCGAGTTGAGCCTAGCGCTTCCATTCAGAATCTAGCCTAACTATTCGTTGCAGCCAGCCGCCTAGGGGCGGCGGCCGAACTCGAGCGTTAGTTTAGGGGAGTATGTATAAGACAATAGCCTTAGCCTTGATCTTAATTTTTCTCTCCCGGTTTGATCTCGCGCTGGCGACGTCGAACGATATATACGACATTAAGGTATTGAAGCAGACGGAAGAATCTGTGCTGTTTGAAATCTCATATTATTACTCGGGAGATCATGGCGATAACGCCAAACTTACTGCATGGCCTAAGCCTGCTGGCGTTTGGGGTTCGGAGATCATACATCACAGTTGAATGTTAAGTTAATGCCTAAGGCGCCGAAAGATGTTCTCTCCGATTCCGTAGAGTTTTTTTACTATTCCGACAGTGGCCCACCGTTTTACACAAAGAACTTTACCTTTAAGAAAAAATGGATAAATTCAACTGGAAAGCCTGTCACGTCGCCCTGAGCAGGTTAAGAGAAAATAGCCTAACCATGCGCTGCAGCGTACGGAACCGCCGCGCGGTTTTGCGGCTAAGCTTAAAGCGTTAAGCGTCATGCGTTGCCCTGCCGATTGCACGCGAAACCGGAGACCTTTATGAGCGTTCAACTGGACCACGCGATAGTTCCCGCTCGAAACAGAAGGGCCGCAGCAGAATTGCTGGCGACGATACTTGGCGTTCCCTGGGCAGAGTCCGGTGTAGGCCCGTTCTGCCCGGTGTATATGAACGATGGATTGACGCTCGACTTCGACCAAGCCGAAGGTCCGTTTCCTGTTCAACACTATTGCTTCCGTGTGAGCGAGGCTGAGCTTGAAGGCATCGTTGCAAGACTTCTCGCCTGTGGCATCGAGTACAGAAGTACTCCGCACGGTCCGGTGGACATGCAGGTCAACACTCAGCACGGCGGCCGGATCGTATACTGGAGCAAACCCGATGGGCACGTTTGGGAGGGGGTTGACCGTAAGCTACGCTCGGCAGCCGAGGTCGGGGAAGCAAGGTGACGCCTAACCCTTCCATCGAGCGGGCCCCGGCAAGCCGGGTCATGCCGCTCATTTCAAACGTTTAGAGCGCAAAGGAATCGAAGTACAAACAAAACCCTATGAGCAGTCGCGATAGCGACAAAGTCTTCGCCGGTTCAATCCCGGAGCTTTACGATACACATCTGGTTCCATTGATATTCGAGCCATACGCGGCGGATCTAGTGGGCCGGCTGGCGTCGCGTCTTCCCGCCCGCGTACTCGAACTCGCAGCGGGCACGGGTGTCGTCACTCGTGCCATGGCATCGGTGCTGCCCGAGAGCGTGTCCATTGTCGCCACTGATCTGAATCAGCCCATGATCGACCATGCTTCCTCGCGTGGAACGCAGCGCGCGGTCGAATGGCGTCAGGCAGATGCCATGCAACTGCCTTTTCCAGACGAAACGTTTGACGCGGTTGTATGCCAGTTCGGTGTCATGTTTTTCCCCGAGAAATCGAGGGCATATTCGGAAGCTCGTCGAGTGCTCCGTTCGGGAGGCGTTTTCATTTTCAACGTGTGGGATCGGCTCGAGGAGAACGAATTTGCCGACACTGTGACAACGGCGCTCGAAGCCGTTTTTGCCGAAGACCCACCGCGTTTTCTTGCTCGTATACCCCACGGATATTGCGACCAGGAAATCATCAAGCGAGATCTAGCGAATGGCGGATTCACTGCGTCACCCGAGATCATCACGCTGGCGGCTCGCAGTCGGGCAGAATCTTTCCGGATTCCAGCGATCGCGTATTGCCAGGGAACACCCCTGCGGAACGAGATCGAGGCGCGGGATGCCTCGCGGCTTGGCGAAGCAACCGACATCGCTGCTGAAGCGATTGCCCAACGGTTCGGCCGCGGGGCTGTAGACGGCAAAATCCAGGCACACATAATCAGTATCGAGACCTGACAGCCACGAATTGACGCAAGCGAGGAGGCGAAACATGCTGCGCTCTAACAAGCCCGATCCAGTGCCAGTGTTCTTGGGCATGGCAGGGCACACGTGCTACGCTCGCTGCAGTTAAGAGATTTTCGCGCGTAGAAAAAATGGCACAAGATAGTCATTTGGCTATTCCTGTTATCAACATACATGCGCTGGTATCAGGGGCAGAAAATCGTCATGAAGTCGCAGCTAGAATAGGAGAAGCATGCCGCGACTGGGGGTTCTTTTACATTGTCGGTCATGGAGTGGACGAAGATCTGCAACGGCGGCTGGAGGAAGTCAGTCAGCAGTTTTTCGCACAAGACCTTGAGACAAAGCTTCAAATCAGCATGTCGCGTGGAGGTAGGGCTTGGCGCGGCTATTTCCCCGTCGGCGTCGAGCTCACGTCCGGCAAGCCTGATCTAAAGGAAGGGATCTATTTTGGCGCCGAGCTTAAAGAGGATCACCCGCTGGTGAAGGCGGGAACCCCGCTGCATGGTTCAAATCTTTTTCCGTCCAATCTGCCGCAATTCCAACAGATAATTCTGGATTACATGGACGCAATGACCCAGCTCGGACACGCGCTGATGGCCGGCATTTCTCTTAGCCTCGGTTTGCAAGAATCCTACTTTGCCGACCATTATACAGCGGATCCTTTGATACTGTTCCGCATCTTCAACTATCCGGCGCCTCCAGCGGACTCCGAGATGGAATCCAGCTTGGGAGTCGGAGAGCACACCGATTATGGATTGCTAACGATTCTGCGGCAAGATATCTCCGGAGGCTTGCAAGTAAAAACAAACGCTCGATGGGTCGCCGCCCCGCCGGTGCCCAACTCATTTGTATGCAACATCGGCGATATGCTGGACCGCATGACGGGAGGGCGCTATTTATCCACGCCTCATCGCGTGCGAAATCTGGCTGGCCATAATCGTTTATCATTTGCTTTCTTCTTCGATCCGAATTTCAATGCGGAAGTGAGGCCGATAAAGATCGACGCGGAAGTGAATGACAATAAGGAAGAACGTTGGGATCGTGCCAGCGTTCACGAGTTTAGTGGCACCTACGGTGATTATCTGCTGAGTAAGGTTTCCAAGGTGTTTCCGGAGTTACGTCGTAAGGTGCTTTAGGGACTCGCGCGTTTGCCAATCGAGCCAACGCCTAATCGGTCGTTGGACCGGACGCGCAAAGCATTGTCCCGTGGCTTCGTTCAGTTTTCCACACGCGCCCGGTCAATTTCGTTGTTAAGTCGCATGACATACACATGACACTCCACTTCTGGTTCGATTTCGCGAGCACGTATTCGTATCCGGCGGCGATGCGTATCGAGCAACGCGCGCAAGAACGGGGCGTGGCGCTGTCATGGAACGCTTTTTTACTCGGTCGAATTTTCCACGCTCACGGTTGGAATGATTCGCCGTTCAATTTGTATCCGGCGAAGGGGCGCTACATGTGGCGTGATTTAGAACGCGTGTGCGAAGATGAAAGCCTGCCGTTTCGCCGTCCGTCACAGTTTCCGCGCAACGGGTTGCTCGCCGCGCGCATCGCGTGTCGATTCGCGAATGAAAGTTGGACTCCGATTTTCGTTCGCGCCGTATATCATGCCAACTTTGCCGAAGATCAAGACATCGCTGACTCACGAGTGATCACTGGATGTTTGAGATCGCTGGATCAGGACGCAGAGACAATTCTTGAGGCCGTAGCCTCGGGTGAGGCGAAGACGCTGCTGCGCGCTCAGACGGAACGAGCGATGAATCTGGGCATCTTTGGGGCGCCGAGCTTCGTTGCGAACCAGGAGCTATTCTGGGGAAACGATCGGTTGGAACAGGCTCTGAAGTGGTGTCAAAGCCGCAGTTCCACGGCTTAACACGGCGACGGAGTCCGACGCGTAATGGCGGCGCACTTTATCGCCACGGCGTTACGCGGCATCGTAACAATAGGAGAGTTTCGTGGAATACAAACTATTTGCCGTGAGAGTCTTCGTGACCGACTGGGATCGTGCGATCCGTTTCTACAGCGAAACTCTTGGGATGCCCGTAGCCTTCCGAAGCGATGAGATAGGCTGGGCTCAGATGGCAACGGGGGAAGGCCAGCTTGCCCTCGAGCGCGTCGACCCCTCGGATCAAGAGGGCCAAGCGTTGATTGGCCGCTTCGTGGGAGTCTCGCTGCAAGTTTCCGATATTTTGATGACATACCAGACCCTGGCGGAGCGTGGAGTGGAGTTCCTGGCTCCACCCGAAAAGCAACCTTGGGGCGGGATGCTTGCGCATCTGCGCGACCCTGACGGAAACATCTTGACTCTTCTTGGTGGAGGTAACTGAGGACCAAACCTGGAAGACGGTGTGGAACAACGCGCTCGCGCGCATCGGCGTGCCGGTGCTAATCTGTGATCTTGCCGCCTGATCCGGTGCATCTAGAGGCTCAGCCGTCGCGTCCGAGCGTAGCGTCAATGTTAGAAAACGATCGGAGGAAAGATGCAGATATCGAGCGCAATCGCACAGCTGCGGACTACGAACCTGGCTGAGTCGATACGATTTTACACGACCAAAATCGGACTCACGCTTGAGTTCCGGTACCAGGACTTTTACGCTGGTATTCGCGCGGGTCATCAGCTTTTTCATCTAAAACTCGTAGACGAAAAAGACCCGTCGATCGAATTTGTTGATAGCGGCGAGCACTTCCATCTCTATCTTGAAACAGACGATGCCGAGGCCGCCGCAGACGCGTTGAAGAGAAATGGGATTCGTCTTGTGAAGGACGTGCATGAAACTGCCTGGGGCACAAAAGAGTTCGTGATCAAAGATGACCAAGGGCATACGTTGTACTTCGGCGAACGGCGCTAGATTGCGATTCATCGATTCAGCTGAGCGATTCTCGTGACCGCTCAACGCCAACTTCTTTTAAACACGGTTAAAGAACGATCCTGATGCCTGTTATGGCGAACCCGTCGGATACGGCTATTCGCGATCACGCAAACGTTCGAATTCCCCCGCCGCTGATATACGTGGCAGGCTTTGTCATTGGTCTGCTGATCGAAATAGAGTTTCCCATTTCGCTGCTGCCGCTAACAGCCCGGCGCGTAGCAGCGATTCTATGTATCGCTGTATCGGCAATTCTGATCGTGTGGAGCATTAGATTATTCCGCCGCGCCGGGACCTCTTTTATTCCGATCAAGCCGACGACGGCTCTGGTGTGGTCGGGGCCGTATCAATTTACCCGCAACCCGATGTACTTGGCGATGGCTTGCTTGTACCTCGGGTTGGCGCTCTGGTTCGACTTGTTCTGGCCGTTGATTCTGTTGCCTGGAGTGTTGGCGGGGGTTCAATATGGCGTGATCGCGCGCGAGGAGCAATATTTGGAGCGAAAGTTTGGCGATGACTATCGCCGGTACAAAGCGCGCGTGCGCCGTTGGCTTTGACAGAACAGGCGCTATGGGCGCGAACGAACGCGGGACGTCACGGCGCAGCAGGCAATAAAATTTGTCCTTTCGCCGTGATCTGAAGTTCGATATTAAGCGTCTAGCAGATTGCTGAAAAAAGATTCGGAATGGTTCGAGAGCCTCACCATGAACGGAAAATCCTCAACGATATCAAAATCCCTCCATTCGTCCTGAGCGCGGTCGAAGGACTCCGAGAGGCTTTTTCAGCAGCTGCTAGAGATTTTTATTGGCAAGAACTCCAGCGCAGTATAAGGAGCAAAGCTATGTCAACGCAAGAAACTCAACCTACTCTCTATGAGCGCCTCGGCGGCGTCTACAGTATCGCGACTGTCGTCGATGACTTTGTCGACCGCGTGATGGCGGACGCGCGTCTGAACGCCAACCCGGCGGTCGATGAAGCGCACCACAAGGTACCGCCGGCGGGCTTTAAGTATCTCGT
>WNGI01018757.1_pt1 | contig 10237 bp, 13 predicted proteins | sample 5400621 | NCBI WGS metagenome assembly WNGI01 (sample SAMN13153374, study PRJNA577476) | soil metagenome | isolation source: 20 cm soil or saprolite under Garry oak tree replicate 1 | place: USA:California | collected 2016-06-15 | reverse complement strand
AGCGCAAGATGATTCTGGACCGAAACACTTTGCCGTCCCCGGGAACCCGGCCAAACACATCCCCTTCGACCGGACTAGGTGTTTAGTCCCGGCATTTGCTGGATCGGGTCGAGGACGAAGCGACCTGGCTCTTTTGTCCAGGCATTGCAGATGTACTCATAGGGCGAGAGCCCTTTCAGGATCTTGAGACGGCGAGCGAAGTTGTAGGCCGTGACGAAGTCGGCCAAGTGCGCTCGGAGCTGCTCGTGACCGTCGTAGTGATAGCGATTGACCGTCGCTTCCTTGAGGGTACGGTTCATGCGCTCGACCTGACCATTCGTCCAAGGGTGGTTGGGTTTGGTCAGGCGGTGTTCGATACCGTTGGCTCGGCAGATCTGGTCGAAGCGGTGGACCCGGTAACGAGCCGTCCACCCATCGCGATTTTTTGGCAAGTCGGCAAACTGGATACCGTTATCGGTCAGCACCGTATGCAGTCGGTACGGTACGGCCGCGATTAGTGCTTCGAGGAAGCGCACGGCGGTCGGACGATCGGCCTTCTCATGCAAGGCGACGAAGGCGAATTTCGAGGTTCGGTCAATCGCGACGAACAGGTAGAGCTTGCCCTCTGCTGTTCGAACCTCAGCGATATCGATATGGAAATAGCCGATCGGGTAGGCTTTGAATTTTCGTTTTTCGGCGCTCTCGTTCTCAACATGCGGCAGGCGCGAGATGCCGTGCCGCTTCAGACAGCGATGCAACGATGATCGGGTCAGATGCGGGATCGTCGCTTGCAGCGCATACAGGCAGTCGTCGAGCGGCAGTAAGGTGTGCCGACGGAACGCGACGACAATCGCCTCCTCCTCGATCGACAGCACGGTTGAGCTCGGCTGTTTCGGACCGGTCGGCAGATCGGCGACGAAGCTGCGCTTGCGCCATTTGGCTACGGTCTTTGGATTGATGCCGTGGCGCTTGGCCACGGTCCTCAGGCTCTCTTGACTACGCTGTATCGCTCGACGGATTGCCTCTGTCGTAGTGGCGCTGCCATGAAGAACTTGGCCCAAAGTGCATCCCTCCATGCCGGAGAAAATAATGCACCATCAAAGCCCGGGACCAAACAGTTAGGGTACTCATAAATCCGGTTCTGCAAACTGCTTGGTGATGTCCGCTCCGCTCCGAAAGCGACCGAATTGCTGCGTCGCCGCGATTGTCCGCTAAGTGCCAGGAGGCACCATACATATGCAGTGCAGCAAATTGCTGCCTACTCAATCACCTCATCAGCCAGCGCGCGGAGCCTTTCCGGAATGGTCAGGCCGAGCGCCCTAGCGCTCTTGGCGTTAAGCACGAGTTGGAACCGGGTCGGCTGCTCGACCGGAATGTCGGCCGGGCTAGCGCCGCGGAGAATCTTGTCCACATAGGCCGCCGAGCGCCGGGTAATCTCATCGAGGTCGGGACCGTAGCTCAAGAGCGCGCCCTCGCGCGCCCAGGGCCCCCAGCCCGATGCGAGCATCAGCCGGTGGCGGTCGGCAAAGGCGATGATGCTGGCGCGCTCCAAGGTTGTCAGGCGGGACGAGACCGGTATCAGCGCCTCTGCGCCAACACTCAGCGCGGTTTGGTACGCACTCTCAAGGTCGGCCCGCGACCTCGCCTCCAATGAGTGCACCTGGATGCCCAAGGTCTTGCCGGCGGCCTGCGTCTCCCGATATTCCGGATCGACGTGGTCGGGATTCCACAGCACCGCGATGCGGGTCAGTTGCGGCGCCAACTCGTGCAGGAACTGCAGACGCTTGGCCGCGAGATCAGACGACACGAAGGTGACGCCGGTGATGTTGCCGCCCGGACGTGCGAGGCTTGCTACCAGGTTGGACAGTACGGGATCATTGCTCACCGCCATGACGATGGGAATTGTGCTGGTCGCCGCTCGCACGGACGGCGCCACGTCGCCACCGAGCACATATATTAGATCGGGCTTGGCCGCGACCAGCTCGCGCGCGAGCAGAGGCAAGCGTTCCGACTTGCCTTCGGCGGAGCGCGGCTCGAGTACGATGTTCTGGTTCTCGACATACCCAAGTTCGCGCAGGCCGCGGAGGAACGAACCGTAGTTCGGGTCTGTCTCAGGTGTCCCGTAAAGCAGCACGCCAACCCGTGGGGCCAGCTTGACGGCGCGTTGCGCGTGCGCCGCGAGCGGCGATGCCGCCGCGCCGGCAAGCAGCGTTATGACCTCGCGCCGTTTCACTGCCAGTGCTTCCCGTCCGACGAAAAGAATAGCATAGAGCTGCTGCGCCGCGCGGGATTTAACTTTGGCCATGTCGGCTGCGGGTCATTCACGTCATTGCCGTCGCAGGATTTTAATCCGCGATGTCCGCTGTTGCTCCAAAAGCGGAAGTGAAATCAGGCAATTGGCATCTGCCGCGATGGGCCTTTGTGGGTTGATGTCGTCGCCCGGCGCGTGATTCAAGCTCCCGAAGCGGAGCCTCGAATCATGCGCTACGAACTCACCGACCACGAATGGACTGCCATCAAGCCGTTCCTGCCGAACAAGCCGCGCGGCGTTCCGCGTGTAAACGACCGCCGCGTGCTCAATGGCATCTTCTGGGTCCTGCGTTCGGGTGCGCCATGGCGCGATCTGCCGGACAACTTCGGCCCATACACCACCTGCTACAATCGCTTTGTTCGCTGGCGCAGGGCTGGCGTGTGGGACCAACTCATGAATGCGTTGGCCGCAGGCCATGATGCAGCCGTGCAGATGATTGATACGTCCATCGTCCGCGTGCATCAGCATGGAGCTTGCATCGCTGGCAATAGTAAACAACTGATGGGCCGGTCGCGTGGCGGACTGACGACCAAGATACACGCAGTCGTCGATACCAGCGGGTTGCCTGTCCGACTTGCACTGACTACCGGCGAGGCGCACGACAACCGCCTTGTCCTCACCCTGCTGTCTGCACTGAAATCGGGAGCAATGCTGCTCGCTGATCGTGGGTTCGACGCTGATTGGATCAGAGCATTTGTGAGCGAGCACGGCGCATGGGCGAACATTCCGCCGAGACGAAACCGGACGGAGCCGATCTGCTTCAGCCGCCACCTCTATCGTGCGCGCAATTTGGTCGAGCGGTTCTTCAACAAGATCAAGCAGTGTCGCAGGGTCGCAACGCGCTACGACAAGCTCGCGGCGAACTACCTCGCCTTCATCCAGCTCGCGTCAATTAGGCTATGGCTGCGAGTTAATGAGTCCACGCCCTAGAACTCTGAGCATCCGCCACGCACTCAAACAATTCACGCAATGGCATTACTCGGCCGCACGATTAAACAGTCGGTTAAAGCTGTACCGCAGCCCAAAATTGTCACGGTGGTCCGGGGTAGGTACCCGCCGAGTCAGATCATATGCGTCAGTTGCATCACGGTGAGAGCACCGACTAAGAGCAGAGCGGCAGCCAAGCCAAGCTCGATCCCCGTCATGCGCATCAGACTTCCTCCTCGGCCTTAGTTTGGTGAATCCGCCTTAACCAAAGCCCAATTCAGGTTAATCATCGGTTAAATCGCCCGGTGGCCGAGCCGCGGCTTAGCAACCGCCGTATCCGTTGCCCCGTGTGCTGCAAGCGGAGCGACCGGGCGGACACCCGGGAGGTTCCGCCCGGAACGACCAGCGGTGAGTGAAGCGCCGCTGGTCATGCTGCGGGACACGGGTGCTTGCGGCAAGTTCTCATGCCAACAAAAAGCCCCGCCTCGCAGCGGGGCCTAGTTGACTCTGATGCAACTAGCCGAAGCTAGTCACGCCCGACGCCCGCGCCGGATGTCGATCGGAGCTTCGTCGGCGCGCGCGTTGGAGCAGAAATCGCGAGCCCTACCGGATCGGTTTGGGGTTCAGCCATAATTCGCTGGACCAGGCGATAAATTTGATCGTCAGAGTATGTCGAGTCAGCGCCTGAATCAGTCATACGATGGGCTCCCGCGAGGTGGCAGCTCCACCATGCCCGTGATCTGTTAAATATTTGCTCGATTATTCCTAAAAGCTGTCAACTCCCGAAAGGTGCGCTAGCAGTTAGCTGCCGGCCTCCTTTGGTCGTAGCGCGCTGAAACTTCTGAAGTTCTCACCAAATGAGACCTCCGACGTCCGCGGCTACACCGCCCGAGAGCCTTAGCCGAATAGTGCGCCCCAGCGCTGGTGTAGCAGGGTGACTCTATGCACCCGGAAAGAAGCTCCCTGGGAGGCCGCGAAAGATGAGCTGAATAACCTTGCCGCCGGATCGATAAATATATGCGAGAGCTGAAGACCGATCCCGAGGAATTTGGCCGCGTTACTCGTGAGCTGGAGCAAGGCATCTCTGAGTATTTAGCTAAGCGCGAGCGGCAAAACTAAGCTACCGCCTCGCCCCGCTCACCACGTCGGCATCCCGCTCCCCGCATTCGGTACAGCGCAACAGCCGCGCCCAATCCGGTATCCCGCTCATTGCGCAAGATGACGCACTCGGGCCACCGTTGATTAACCTTTCTTCCCCTTAATGCGCCGGCACCAGCGTCGCGATCATTGCATCACGTTTTTCAGTGCGCGTATCCGATTCCGATCATACCTGGCTTCAGGAGCCGCGAGCAGAAGTTCTGCGCCGCCGAGCCATCCTCTACCGGGTCTGCCTCCGCGATCGTATCGGCGGCGCGATGGCGCGTGATTACTTCCGCGAGGTTGTCGCGGCTGAAGCCGAGCTGTCGCATCTTGTCCGGTCGAGCCGATACGAAACGGCCGAGCACCGGACGCAGCCGTCCGGTAATCGCGAATTAACTCTAAGTTGAAACAAATTCTCAAGCATCGTTACTGGTATTTCGCTCGGGTTCTCTGGCTGCATGCGCGTTCTCATCGTCGCAGGGAAATGGCGGCGGCAATCACAACAACAAGAAACGCAATCGCTAAAAGCAGCGCGATCTCATCTGGCGTCAGGCCGGGCATCGAGCGACGATAGCCGGCCAATCGCTGCTTTCGACCTAAATAACCCACAGCCACCCAGCAATAAACCGGGACGCGCCTGCGGCTACTCCAGCATGCCCGAGCCGCGCTGCGCGACGTGGTTGGAACGACGCTGCAGGAGAGGCAATCTGCGAACGTTTATCGTTAATGAGCGTTCAATGGGTGCCGTCGCATATGAGCACCCCGCCATAGGCGAGGGCAGGATGTTCCCTCTGAGGATGCCAGCCGGGGCGAATGCAACCGTCCGTTCGCCCCGGCCATCTGCGTCGCAGACAGCGGGCGATATTCGGTTTAACTGTTTCATAAAGCTCGTCCCTCAATGTGGCTCGCTTGGGCGAGCAACGCGACAGCCATTGGTATTTGAGAGAAGCTCGGCTCGCTCGCTACAAAGCGGATGCGACGAGCGATCCGGTGCTCCGCGACGGCTACCTGCAAGTAGCTGAGGCATACGAGAAGCTGGCCGAAACGATAGAACGGCCGCGGACGCCTACCCGCTGATCCCCATTCACCGAGGCGGCTATCCGAGAGATCGCAGAAGCCGCCGAGGTATTGTCACGACAGCTTCGGGTGCGGTGAAGAAAGAAGCCCCGCCGTCGCCAGCGGGGCTCTTCCTTTAAGCGGTCTGTTGCGGCGGCAGTCCGGCAAGCCTGCGGCTTCCGGAGGTTTCGTCGCGCTTGATGTTGAACCACTCGCCGTTGAACTGGTGCTGCTCGTGCTTGGGCCGCTGCTCGTGCTCGGCGTCTCGTTGCGCACCTGTTTGGTCACGCTATTCCAGCACTTCATAGCTCCTGGAGAAGCCAGTTGATACGTGATAGCCGGAGCTGTGCTGACCGGACGGGGTGTTTAGATGAGGGCCCGCACTGCCATCGCGATGGCGATGACGACACCCCAGGAGAGCAGGGATAAGCCGCCGATAACGGCAGCCGCTTGCCGCAGGGACAGGCGCTCGCCAGTGTGGCTCGGCGCCCCTACTTTGCCCCGCTTTTCCTCGACATGATGAAAAGTGCCCATCCTTGCCTCGGCGCGAACTCATGTCGCAAATTGATCGCCAGTATACCGTAAACTGAAAAGGGTTAACTGAAAGTAAAATTTTTCACGCACAACCAACGCGTTAGTCACATAGGTCTCAACATACTCACTGACTTGTTAGTTCCCGACTTATCCACGGCGTCTTGTGGATCGGCTATAGTATGTCGCCGTCAGATGTAGTGCCCCCGATTCGCTTCGCAAGGCCGAATCCGAGTTGGCATTAACCTTGAATGTCGTAGACGGCGCCGAGCCGGTCACGTAGCATTTGATGCAAAGCCGCTTGAAAACTTAACCATGGTCGATGCTCCCGGTACTCGGCGGCGCTATGCTTCCGTCATGCGCGCTCTTCGAGAACAGCAACTCTTCCGACGCGCTAATCATCATCAGATGAGGCGACTCATGGATTTCGTGATGGCCGCGACCTTGCTGGCGATGACCGCGCCGCTGATGCTGCTCATCGCGCTCACGATACGGGCCGAAAGCGCAGGCCCCATTTTCGTCAGGCGGACTTGTATTGGAGTCGGAGGCCGTCGGTTCGAGATGCTGAAATTCCGGACCCTAGTCCATGATCCGGAACACACGATGCCAGCCTGGGCTCGTAAACCGACCCAGGTCGGGCAAGTGCTCCGGTATACTCGTTTGGACGCCCTGCCCCAGGTCATCAATGTAATGCGCGGCGAGATGAGCATCATCGATCCCGACGGACGATCGCCGTCCCTTCTCGACTAGTCGCTTTAAGGCTTGTCGAACCCCGCTGGAGGCGCCGGCTTCAGCGGCAACCCTCTGTTGCGAGGCAAAGGAGAGGCTGAGATGACCGACCCGACCGATCCGATCCGGTTGCTCGATAACGCCCCCGCACGGCGCCTGTGGCTGCTGGCCGAGGCGGTGCGCTCGGTGCCATTTGATCGAGCCCTCGACCTTGCGCGATCCGCCGAGGCGTTTCTCGTTGGCTGCGAGGGCATCACCAAGCTCACAAGCGCTACCGAACCAGGACCGCAGGACGAGCAATTCATCGCGCCGCTCGTGGCAAGCCATCAACCGAAGCGCAGCGGGATTGCCCTCGCGGAGAATCAACGCGACCGTCTCTTGGACCGGCTCGCCGAGGGAGCGCGCAACGCGGAGCTTGCTGCCGAATTTGGTCTATCGGCGAAGCAAGTTCAGGGCGTGCGGATGGGCTGCGCCCGGGAGATTGCAGAACGCGCAAGGCGGACCCAGGGGTCGCCCGCGGCGGCGGACAGGGATCAAGTGACAACTCCCACCTCTTCTATCGATGAGATTGTCCGATACCTGCGGCAACAGGACGATGTTGTCGTCCCGCAGGAAGATGACGGTTATTTGGTCAATGGACGCTTTAGAATGTCCGCAGCCGAGCTAACCCTGCGAGCGAACCGCATGCGGTACAGACAAGGCAGGCCGGCGTTCGATACGGGCAACGACGCGTTCCCGGATCACGCAAATGCCGCGCCCAAAGGCCATCCCCTGTTCTGGGAACAGGCCGCAGCGACTGATCCTGCTCCTAACGGGTTCCATCGCCCGGCCGACATCGACACCGAAGGCGCGTAGCTCACCGGTAGAGCACTGCCAGTACATGGCAGAGGTAGGAGGTTCGATTCCTTCCCGCGCCTACCAATTTCGCGGTAATCGGCTGAAATGGTTGACGGGACGCGCAGCACGCGGACTCGGCGCCGCATGGCGATGTGTTCGGTCCAGCACAAGATTCCGCGGACCAGCGGTATATTGAGGAGCGCGCTTATCCTGCTCTCTCAATTTGGCCGAGCCCAACCATGCTTCGCCCTGCTTCTCGGTGTGGGGCTCTGACATGGGATCGGATCCGCCGCGGACAGCGCGTGATGATTTTGCCTGTTCGTTAGCTTCAAGGCACTCGGTTATCCACTGTCCTGGCAAACTGTCGCCGCTTATCGGTCTCCTCACTTATTGCGGTCCTTGCCTGCTGACGGCGCAGGTTCATGCTCAGCAAACAGATCAGTTCATAACAACTATCGAGAAGATGAAGACCGGTATAGCTCCTGTTGCCTGCGCTCGGGCCGCCGCACCTACCAATTTCGATGTCAGGGTCCACGGAACGGCATTTTTCATCGATACTCACGGCGCATTTCTAACGGCCGCTCACGTCATTAAGGGCGTCGTTGAAAATAAGAAGAAGTGCGAAATACCGGCCGTGCTTGTCCGGGTAGACGGACCGTCTTTTGAAAACTTGAACCTGTACGGCCTGAAGTTTGTCGCCTCGGATTGTCGGACCGACGACACCGCTGATATCGCCCGATGCAAAACGATCGAAGATCCGAGCAAAGCCGGAAAGATCGCCACGAAGCCAACTGCTTTGGAGATTGGGAGCGATGTTCGGCCAGACGGGACAGCAGTTGCGTTCAGCGGATTTCCAGTCAACGGCCTGATCCCGTACACGGCAAGAGCGAACATCGCTGGCTATCAGGCCGCTGAGATGAGCCCGAACCAGGGTTTGCAACTCCGAATGCTTGTCCTCGATAAACCGGCTTGGCCGGGATCTAGCGGCGGTCCCGTCTATGGCGTGGATGGGCGCGTCATGGGAATGCTGCTGCAAACAGGAAGCGGCTTGGCTTTCGCTCGGCACGGTGCCCGTCTAAACGAATTCGTGAGCAGCCCGTAGAGCGTGGTCGGTGTCTCGCTCTCTAATGGCATCGCTCAACCCAATCAGGAGATGCATGTCCGGGCTCGCGATTTTCGGTTCGGCATTAGTGGGGCTCGGGCTTGTTTATCGGCGTCGTCGCGAACACGCCGCGTAGAAGAAGAACCGAAAGCCTGTACACACATCCCAAGCGGCGCCCTGAGGGGCGCCGCTCTTTTCCTGCCCCAAAGACATGCGCTTATGCTGCCCTTCTGGCGCCGCGCTAGACCAGCCGCAATTCACTGCTCCGCTTCGAAGGCGGCGATTACCTCATCGCTGTCGCATGACCATACTGCTTGATGGCGCTGTCGTTGCGCAGACCGCCGCGCCGGCGCCTCGCTCTGCAATGACAAGATCACGCCATCTCGAATAGCGCCGTGCTTATACCGGCCAAAGAATTTGACCCGAGCCCGCAATGTCCGGGTGACCGGGATGATCCCCTTGTGTGCTGGGCCGGAGCGCAGCGCGTCGAGCTCGCCCCATAGACCCTTACCGGCGACGCCAAACCGGATCTGACCAGCGAGCTTCAGCGCACCCGCGATCTCTTCGGCCACATAGACCGCCTCAAGCCGTCCCTCGCCGAGCTCCTCAAATCCGGTGATCACGAACTCGCCGAACTCATGGCATTTGGTTTTGAGCCAGTCACGCGACTCTCGACCGCGGTACAGGCTCCCGAGCCGTTTCGAAACGATCCCTTCGGCGCCGATTTCCCGGACACGTTCAAACAGCTCCGCACCGCGACCGATGATGTGGTCGACGAAGACCAACCGTTCATCGCCGGCTTCGTCGACGAGTCGCCGGAGCAGCGCCTTTCGCGCTTCAATTGGGCAGCGTCGCAGGTCGTGCCCGTCGAGGTGTAGGAGGTCGAAGGCGAAGTAGGTAAGACGATCGGCCCCGTACCTACCGGAGGCGGCCTGCAGCAGGTCGATATGCGTTACACCGCGCTCGTCGGGGACGGCGATCTCACCGTCAAGGACGAGGGGCCGGCCGCTCAAGGCGAGCTTGCGGAACGGGACGCGGAACAAGGGCGTGCGATCGTGGCCGTTCCGACTGAGCAACTTAAGCTGGCCGCGGCTCGGAACGATTGCGACCAACCGATGGCCGTCATGCTTGATCTCATGCAGCCAGCCCTCGCCATCCGGCGGCCGTATGCAGGGCGATACGATTTGAAGGCGGATATCGGCCGGCACACTGGCTTGGACCGCCCCCCGGAGGCAAACTAATCGGCATTCGAAATAAATGCCCAGATCCCGTCCGAAAAGCGAGTCCGGACGACCGAGGCCGTTTGGTCCCGTCGCACTGGATCATCGTTAACGCTGGCGCTAACGTTGCCCTTACGATGGAGGGAGGCAAAGAAGCGCTAGAGAAACTCGCCCGGGAGGTTGTAGCGCTCTATGGCCGGGACGCCCCGAAGATGTTGCTGGACCGCGCCGCGGTCGCCGATGAATACGGCGACAATGTCCAGGCCAAGGCATGGCGGGAGATCGCGGCCATCGCAGCGCGGCTCTGCCGAAGCCTGTAATGCCCCTAACTCTCGGCCAGGCGCTCGCCGCGGGCGTACGTCTCATCGTGTAGTCTTAAGAGCTGCGGTCATCGGAGCGAGCCCG
>WNGI01007084.1_pt1 | contig 10237 bp, 9 predicted proteins | sample 5400621 | NCBI WGS metagenome assembly WNGI01 (sample SAMN13153374, study PRJNA577476) | soil metagenome | isolation source: 20 cm soil or saprolite under Garry oak tree replicate 1 | place: USA:California | collected 2016-06-15 | reverse complement strand
CGCGCCCTGGGCGCCTATTACAGGCTGGTTTTGGGGGACAATGTCATGGCGCTCGAGCAGTACGCTCGAGGCCACCGTCTTGCCCCCGGCCGCGCCGACCTCCTCATGCCCCTTGCTCTCGCCGAATGGGGTCTCGGTCGGTGGGAAACCGCGCTGGATCATTTCCGCCAAGCTGAGCGGCTCGATCCGCGATCGGTCTCGACGCTGGCGGCGCTGGGACAGCATCTGACTTCGCTGCGGCGCTACACCGAGGCCATCCAGTCCTTCGACGTTGGACTTACCTTCGCGCCCGCGAACCTCGCGCTCCGCGAGGGAAAAGCGAGGGCGCTGCTCGGCCGCGGGGACCTTGCCGCGGCGCGAGCCGTGCTCCAATCCGCCCCGAAGGACATTGACCCCTCCGCGCTCGTGGCTTATGTGGCGACTTACGACGATCTCATGTGGGTGCTCGACGACGCGCAGCAAGACCTGCTGCTGCGGCTCACGCCCAGCGCATTCGGCGGGGACCGAGGCATTTGGGGAATGGTGCTCGCTCAGACATACGCCTTGCGCGGAGACACGGCCCGGATGCGAGCCTTGGCCGATACGGCGCGGATCACCTTCGCGCAACACGTCCAAGCATCGCCCAACGAACCCAACCAGCGTGTCCTCCTCGGCTTGGCCCTCGCGTATCTTGGCCGCTCCGCCGAGGCCAAACGAGAAGGTGAGCGCGCCGTCGCGCTCCGGCCGGTCGCGCAGGATGGGGAAGTCGGACCTTACATCCAGCACCAGCTCGTGCGCATCTACATCCTCGCGAATGAGCCGGAGAAGGCGCTCGATCGGCTCGAGCCGTTGCTGGCGATGCCGTACTTACTATCTCCCGGGTGGCTGAAGATCGACCCCAACTTCGACCCGCTGCGACGCAATCCGCGGTTCCAAAGGCTCGTTGCCCGGGCGAACTAAGAAAGCGGATTGGCCGTGTCCACACTCTGAAGAGTGGGCCCGGTGAATCGCTGCGCTTGAAGCGCAGTGCCTCGTTGGGCCCACCCTTCAGGGTGTGGACAACAAGAAAGCCGGCGAGCTCTCGCTCTCCGGCTCTCTCACGTAGCGAAACTGGCTACGCAGAGATCTCACACGTATGCAAACATCAGCGAGGAGCATCGCCGAGTCAATGGGTGAGCGAGGGTGCTGGTGGCGGGACTCGAACCCGCAAGGACTCTCGTCCAGAGATGTGTGAGATCTCAGCGTTTACCAGTTTCGCCACACCAGCACCTCATTGGCTGCGAACCCCGGTAATCCCGAAGGCCAAGACGCGAGACCCCGCACGCGCTGCCGCTCGCGGCAGCACGATGTGAGTTTAGTGTGAGTTGGAGCGTATCAAACGAACGCGGGAAGAATCACTTGGACGCAAGATTTATCCGTCGGCTGAAAGCCTGCCCTGAGGGCAGCGAAGGGCCGCGGCTCGGTCACTACGCCAGCCCTTAAGGGCTGAAGCCTTCGCCGAGCCGGCCCTTCAGGGCACGGAGACACCTAATGGAGGAGTTTCAATACTCCAAAAAGAAAGGCAAGATTTGTCGCGGTCTGAGCAACCCAGAATCCGAACATGCGCTTGGTGAGATGCGTCTCCAGTTCGGCGATGCGAGTCTTGAATTCCGCCTTTAACTCGGCAGTCCGCTGCTCGAGTTTTGAGTCAAAACGGGCATAATTGAACTCGTTCAGCTCCCGCAGCTCTGATCGGTACGTCGCATCCACCATGTTGAACCAATCCACGAGCTCGTTGGCAACGTCGTCCCCAAATCGTTCGTAAAACTTGCGGGACAGTTTGGCGGTAACCGGCATACGAGCTCCTCGGGTAGATGCCGGTAGATCATACGATACGCTCGGCGGCCGTCCGTATCAATAAACTGCATAGTGGATCCTAAGTCTTAGCGTCTTCTTCCCAACGTGGTAGCGAAGGGCCGCGGCTCGGCCACTACGCGAGCGGCAGGACCTGCTGAACTACTGCGAGCGGGATACGTGGGCGATGGTGAAGGTGCTGGAGAAGCTGCGTGAACTGGCCGCCTAGGGTGAGGCTGCTCGGTCGCGGCTGTGGCTCGGCGGCAACAGGGTTAACACCCTGGGTGTGTGAACCAAAGTTCTGGTCACGCGGAACTCTCGTCGTGTCAAGCGGTAGGCAAAGAATGCCGCGCAGCGCGCGTGGCCCCGAACATGCCGTGTGTGACCCAGGAATAACTCGGGTGGTGATCCGTGCTATACGACTTGAACCGCCACTGGCGCCAGGGCTGGGACCGGCGCCTCGGACAGGGCCGGCGCATCATGCGCACGCGCCGGCGGTTGAGCACATCCGTCTCGGTCGAGCGCCGTGCGTGCCTTGAGCGGCGCCGCAGCGTGCCACGGCGTTCCGGCATCGACCGGCGCAAATCACCGCCACCTGGGTTGCCTTCGCGCTCTCTTAGCAGTTAACCCGCTCTAAAAGGGCGTCCCAAACCAGCCCCCCCACCGCCACCGCGATGCCCGCCGAGAATAGCTCCCACCGAAACCGCGGTGGTTCCGCGCTCACGAGCGCATAATGGAAGTCGATCGTGAAAGACAGGAGCACGAGCAGACAGCCAACACTCGCGAGCACCCACGCTCGAGCGGACAAGCGGAGGTCGGAGCGGTTGAGCAGCCACAGCGCGCCGCCCACCAAACACAGGCTCACGACCACGGGCGCGAGTACCGGTCCGACCCAAGGAACCGGGATGAGAAAGAGGATGTCCCAGGTGACCAGCGACGGGGGCCAACCGATGAAAACCCACAGCCAGACGTAATAGAAGATGTCCCACACACCAAACGCGAGCGCGAAGTAGAGCAACCCCTCCCACGCGTTGCGGCCTGCAAGCACGGCCACGGTGATCAGCATGACGAGCGTCGCCGCTTCACGGCCGGCCTCGATCGATAGCAACCGCATCGGAAGCTGGTACTGCAACACGCTCGCCGGCGCAGCCCCCTCGTGCAGCGCGCGCAGGTACACCACCACCGCCGACTCGACGGCGGCCATGGCTATGGCGTAGACCCCGACCCAGAGCGCGCGTTTCATGGATGGGAATGTGTTAGCCGTGAGCTAAAACACCACCCTTCGGGCCGGTACACACGTGTCAAGGGAATTCCCGGGTAGTGTTCCCGTAACGCTCTCGATACCATGGTGCCACCAATCGCAGGGGGTGGACCATGTCCAAGCCTTCGTGGTTCACGTGCTGCGCCCTCACGTCAATCGCAATTCTGTGGCTCACGGGCTGTGAAATGCCATGGAACGATGTCACTAGTCCCGCGCCTACGGACTCGACGGTCGACGGCTACTTCGAGGCATTCGCCGCGTCGAGCCTGGGTGAGCCGTTCGCGCGGCTCGCGCCCGACGAGCTGGCGCGGTTCGACGCCGGTGCAGATGAGTTCGCAGAGGTCGATACGATTGCCGAGGGGCTCGGCCCCGTGTTCAACGAGGCGTCGTGCGGCACCTGCCACACCGGCCCGGTGGGCGGCACGAACAATAGGCTGGAGACGCGCTTCGGGAGGATTGTCGCCGGAGCGTTCGATCCGATGGTCACCGCTGGAGGCTCGCTGATCCAGGACCATGCCATCGGTAAGGTGGGCGATCCGCCGACCTACGAGTTCGTCGCCGAGGCCGTACCGGGCGACGCGACGATCCGCGCGAGCCGCATCACGACTCCGCTCTTTGGCCTCGGTCTCGTCGACGCGGTGCCGGACGAGGAGCTGCTCCGGCTCGCGAACCTTCAGGCCACCAGGACGCCGGCCACGGCCGGGTCACCGAGCCTCGTGCTCGAAATCAGCTCGGGCCATATGCGCGTCGGCCGGTTCGGCTGGAAGGCGCAGGTACCGACGCTGCACCAGTTCTCGGGTGACGCGTACCTGAACGAGATGGGCATCACCAACCCCGAGTTCCCGGACGAGAACTGTCCTCAAGGCGACTGCGCCGCGCTGGCGCACAATCCCGTTCCGGGCTTGAACAACGACGGCGCGGCTGTTGCGGCGTTCACCGATTTCATGACCTTGCTCGCGCCCCCGGCCCGAAGCCGGACATCCAGCCTGGTAGTCGAGGGGTCCGGGATGTTCGTCAGGGTTGGCTGTGCCGACTGTCACACGCCCGTGCTCGTCACCGGGCCCAGCCCGGTCGACGCGCTGTCGCACCGGGTGTTCAGGCCGTTCTCGGACTTCCTGCTGCACGACATGGGAAGCCTGGGCGACAGCATCGTCCAGGGTTCGGCAACGGGCAGCCAAATGCGCACGGCGCCGCTCTGGGGTGTCCGGACGCGCACGGCGCTGTTACACGACGGGCGGGCGGCGACGATCGACGCCGCAATCCGCGCGCATGACGGGCAAGGCCGGCTGGCGCGAGATCTGTTCCTTGGGCTCGGGTCTAGGGCCCGCGTGGCACTGCTCGCGTTTGTGAACTCGTTGTAGCCGCAAAAAACCGGGGGCGGCGTGCTGCCGCCCCCGGATGCTGCGTCCTGCTGCGCGTACTACTGCTTCACTCGACTAGCTCGTCGATGCGATCTTGTGGAACGTCGAGTTCTTCACTTCGTACGTCTCGACACGAGGCGTTCCGTCGATAACCTTCGACAGGCTCGCCAGCACGCCAGGATACGCATCGCGAGCAAACGCGTCAGCATTTTCGCGCTTCTCCCACAGGCTTATCGCAAGCGCATCCGTGCCGTTCGGAGCCACGAATGTGATCTCGTCCTTGAAGCCGTTCTGCTTGCGCAGCACGGGGAGGACGTCCGTCTCCAGCATCCGAACAAACTCGGACTGGGAATTGGCCTTCAGGTTCAGCGCTACATTACGAGCATACATTTGACAATCCTCCTCTGCAGACAACTGCTCTGCACCCGCAACAGCACTTTTCACTGCGAACACTACTCGACGGGCCCAACGTACCCGCATGTACTAGAGTTGTCAAGGTGCTATACTACAGATGAGTCATGTTTCACTTGAATAGTTAACTCGCGCGTGCGCATGCGGTAAACACGACTATTATCCATCATATGACCGCACACGAGTACCTCGCCCGGCGCCTGGATGGAGCGCGCGACCTCTACCTCCTGGCCCTGGCCGTCGGCGAACGCGGCAGCGGCCCCGGTCCCCTGGGCCCCATGATCCAGGAAGCCCGAATCCACTTCGAGAACGTCCTTGCGGAAGCGCGCATGGCGAGTCTCGACACAACCGACATCAGCGGCATGCTGGCGAAACAGAGCAGAGAGCTCGCCGAGAACATCCGGCCGGAAATATGGGATCGCCTTGGGGAGCTGGTTGCAGAGCGCGGGCGCACGAAGCGCCGCGCGTGACCCTAGCGTCTTCCGAATTCGGGGAGCTCGCTACAACGTCAGATAGACGATTTTTACGAAGTCGTCCCCCTTGTATCTCCCCCCGCCCCAGTCGCCGTCGAGATCGGTGAACGGCTTGGCGGCGATCGATTCCTCGAGCGACTTCCCGGACGCCTTGAGCTTCCGTACCCGGTCCGCTGCCGTGGAAAGCATGTCGCGATACTTCACGAGGTCGGCCCTGGTGGCGAGCCGGCCGTGGCCCGGCACGATCTTGGTGTCCGCGTCCGCTAGACGCAGCAGCCGGTCCGACGCCGCGATCATGCCGTCCACCTTGCCGCCGGTCGAGCCGTCGATCAAGGGATACCGGCCGTTGAAAAACACGTCGCCCGCGTGCAGCAGGTTGGCGTGCTCGAACCGCAGGATCACGTCGGTGTCGGTGTGCGCCGGCGGCACGTGCGAGACCTCGAGCCGCTCGCCGTTCGCCTCCAGGTTGTACCCATCCTTGAACACGTGCTGAGGCAAGGCCGCGGCGGGTGAGGCCGGGAAGTCGAGATCGAGCATCGCGATGCGCTGCGGCTGGCTCATCCGCCGCTTGGTGTTCTCGTGCGCCACCACCGTCGCACCGGCGGCGTGCAGGGGTTCATTGTTATCGGTGTGATCGAAATGCCAGTGCGTATTGATGACTGTCTTAACGGGGCCGCCGAGGGCTTTGAGCGACTCCTCGAGCTTGGGCCAGGCCGGCGAGACGAACGTGTCCACCACGATCAGCCCATCGGAGCCGTGCAGCACGACGACGTTGCCGCCCGGCCCTGAGAGCAGTGTGAGATTCTCGCCGAGCTGCTGCGTTTGGATTGGGGTGGCGCCGATCTGAGCGCGAAACGCCGCCAGGCGATCCGGTTGCTGGGACAGCACCCGGCCCGGGATCAGGGCGTCGGCCACGGCACCAGCGCTCAGTGCGGCCATCGTCTGCAACCACTCGCGTCGCGTCTTCATCATCGCTCTCACCTTTCTTTGGTTCTTTTGTTCGAAAGTGAAGCGCGGCATGTCATCCCGAGCGGCGCGCGCGGCACGCGCGCGGAGCGAGGGACCTGCTTGTGAGTCCTAGTGGCTTAGGCAAAGCTAGAGCACTCGCTAGTCAACCGACAGCTGGTTTCTTCGATCCACAAGCAGGTCCTTCGCTCGCGCTGTGCGCTCGCTCAGGATGACATGCGTGCTCGCTTTCGACAAAAAGAGGGAGGAGATTTGTGGCATGAAAGGATCTCTGATTCTTCTGCTCACCCTTCCCACGCTGCTCGCCGCCCAACGCCCCGACACGCTCCTCTCGGCGCTGCGACTTCCGGCCCAGGCGGGATTCGCGCCGCTCGTGCCGCCCCCGCCGGTTCACGCAGTGCTGCTTCGGCCCGACCGCGTATTCGACGCGAGCGGCGAAGCGACGCACGCGGGCTGGGTCGTGCTCGTGCAGGGCGACAGCATCGCCGCCGTCGGACCCGCAGGCTCGGTGCGCGCACCCAGCGACGCCGAAACCATCAGCCTCCCCGGCCTCACGCTGCTGCCGGGACTGATCGACGCGCATTCGCACCTCTTCCTGCACCCCTACAACGAGACGTTTTGGAACGACCAGGTCTTGAAGGAGCCGCTGGGCTATCGCGTGGTGGAAGCGGTGCTTCACGCGCGGAACACGCTCATGCAGGGCTTCACGACGTTGCGCGACCTCGGCACCGAGGGCGCGGGGTTCGAGGACGTCTCGCTCAAGCGATCAATCGATGAGGGATTGATTCCGGGACCGCGGCTCCAGGTCTCGACCCGCGCGATCGTGGCGACGTCGTCCTACGGTCCCGGCCCGCGTGGCTTCCGACCCGATCTCGATCTCCCGCAGGGCGCTCAACCCGTGAGTGGCGTGCCAGCGGTGCTCGCGGCAGTGCGCGAGCAGGCAGGCCGCGGCGCCGATTGGATCAAAGTCTACGCCGACTACGGCCGCGGCCCGCGCGGTGAGGCCGAGCCGACGTTCAGTCAGGAAGAGCTGAACGCGCTGGTGGCCGAGGCGCACTCGTCGGGCCGGCCGGTCGCCGCGCACGCGACGACGCCCGAAGGGATGCGGCGCGCGATACTCGCGGGCGTGAATACGATCGAGCACGGCTTTGGCGGCACCGACTCGGTGTTCCGCCTGATGGCCGAGCGCAAAGTCGCGTATCTGCCGACGCTCACGGCCGAGGAAGCGTACGCTGAGTACTTCGATCATTACACGCGCGGCGGCGCGCCCACTCCCGGCATGCAACAGGCCGGGCGCGCGTTCCAGCTCGCGCTGAAGAACGGCGTGACGATCGGTTGCGGCTCGGACGTCGGCGTGTTCACGCACGGCACGAGCGCGCGCGAGCTCGAGTGGCTGGTGAAGGGCGGCATGCGGCCGGCGCAGGCGCTGCTCGCCGCGACGGCGGTGGACGCCAAGATCCTCGGCATGGACGCTCAGATCGGGCGGATCGTTCCCGGACTCAAAGCGGACCTCGTTGCCGTGACTGGCGACCCGACGCAGGACATCTCTGCAGTCGAGCGCGTGCGGTTCGTAATGAAAAACGGAGTTATTTACCGGACGCCCCCGGCGGCGTGCTCATCGATCTGCCGCACAAGGCGGTCGCCGAGCGCGTCGCGCTCACCCGCAAACTGATCGACGACGGCGCCCCGGCGATCTTCGAAGCCAGCTTCCTCGCCGACAACACATTCGTCGCGGTCGATGTTGCAGGAAGCGGTGCCGGAATTGCGCGCTGAACTGGAGGCGCTCGAGGGGAAGTTGGTGGATCTATTGCCGGTGGTTCGGGAGAAATGTGTACCACCGCGACTTCCTCGGCAGCCGAGTCAATGGAGCAGCTTCACCACCCCGAACACGAGGCCGACCGTCGTCGCCGCCTGGCCAATCCAGAAGACAAACATCCGCTTGGTGAGCGTGACCTCGAACTGCGCGAACTGCCGGTCCATACGCGCAAAGCCGACCTGCATCTCCGCCCGCAACTCGGCGGCGAGCTGATTGATCTTTGCTTCGAGCTCGACAACACGCTGCTCGAGTTTGGCGTCGAACCGCGTGTAGTTCATCTCGTTCAGCTCGCGCAGCTCCGACCGGTACGTCGCATCAACCATGTTGAACCAATCCACGAGCTCGTTGGCGATGTCGTCACCAAACTTCTCGTAAAACCTGCGCGACAACTTCGCTGTAACCGGCACACGAGCTCCACGGGTAGATGCCGGTATACCATACGATACCCTCGGCGGATTCCCTTATCAATAAACTGCGGACTGGGTCCTAAGAACCACTGCTGCGTCTGTTGCGTCTGCGGCGTCTTCTGAATTCGGGGTGCTGATCGCCTACGAAGTCGCCGGGGGCTGGCGGCCGCAGCCGCACGCGCCCTGATGCTGAGCGCACGCCGTCTTGCCGCACACGGGACAGGCGCTCACCTCGTCCGACGCGAACACGGCCTCCGGCTCGGCCACGCACGCCGCGCGATGTTGTTCGCACACGAGCCGGCCTGAACCGTCGGCCCGGCGCAGATGCCTGGAACACTGAATCTGTTCGTCCACGGCACACACGGCCTGGTGCGTGGTGCAGACTGACCGGCCGCAGCTCGCGCACTGCGCCACCTCGTCCACGCCCACGGGCTCGTTGGTGCCGCCCTCGCAATAGCGCAGACACGCCGAGCACAATCGCCTACTCCCCTTGGGCGCGTCCGCCCGACTCTGCTCCGCGTGGGCGTTACAAACGATCCGGCCGCAACTCCCGCAGGCCTCGAGACACGCGGAACACGCTGGATGCTCGCCCTCCCCGTCCGCGCAGACGCCTTCATGCGCCGTGCAGTGCACCATGCGGCACGACGGGCACATGCGCGCGTGCTGTTCGCAGGCGGGCTGCTCGTCCACGCGGCAGTGCGCGATGCCGTGCTCGGCGCAGAAGTCCGCCGCGCAGACGGAACAGCGCGTGGCGCAAGTCTCACAGGCGCAGTGGCCGTCCTGGTCCTCTCCCTCCGCGTGCACGCAGACCACTAGCTCCGCCGGCGGACGGCCGCACTGCGGGCAGGCGAGAATCCAGGTCGCGGATCCGGCGATCGGCCGCTGCGCCGCGAACCGGGCGCGAACGCCCCGCTTGGACCGGATCTGCCACTCGACGCGCTGCATCAGGACCTGCGCGTCGCTGAGCTGGAGCGGATGCACGATCGCCATCACCTGATGGCGGCGCATCTCCTCCGCCCGCCGCCGCTCGCGCAACGCGGTGATGGTGCGCACGTCGTCAGGATCGGTCTTGTCCGCGAGCACCGAGGCGAAGTAGCGATCGAGCCGCTCCAGCTCCACGGCGACTCCCTGCTCAGCGCCCGCCTGCCGCGCGGCCACACGCACGGCGCTCTGTTCCCGCAGATCGCCCAGCAAGAGCTGGAGCATTTCCGCGGGTGGGCGCGCGGGGACCGGAACGGCATCGGGAACGTCGCCAGGATCGGCCGCCGTGATGCGTTGCGCCTCCAGCGCCGCGAACTGCGCGGTCACCTGCTCGTCCGCGCGGGCGCCGGTGGCGAGATCGATGACGGCGCTCTCGATCACGCTTTCCTCGACCACCGCGCCGGCACGCAGCACAATTCGCGCGAGCAGCCGCCCGATCGTGTGCGTCGCCAGGGCGGATTTACGGCGTCGGGCAGTACCGTTGCGGACGGGGACAGTCAGGTCGGTGCCGGGCGACACACGAGCTGTCGTTCCCCCTCTCCGCACGTGCGGAGAGGGGGACAGGGGGTGAGGAAGCGGAAGCGGGATCATGCCGAGTGACAGCCGGCCCGCCCGGGTACGGATGGCCTCGAGGAGATGCGCAAGGAACGGGCTGCCGAGCACCGCCATTTCGGCGTCGGGGTCGCGCTCCAGGGCCTCGAGCGACAGGGCGACGCGTACGCTCGCGCGCTCACCGAAGTGCGCGCGCT
>WNGI01007873.1_pt1 | contig 10238 bp, 8 predicted proteins | sample 5400621 | NCBI WGS metagenome assembly WNGI01 (sample SAMN13153374, study PRJNA577476) | soil metagenome | isolation source: 20 cm soil or saprolite under Garry oak tree replicate 1 | place: USA:California | collected 2016-06-15 | reverse complement strand
CGTCCCCGCCGCCGCGCAGCACTTCGCCCAGCAGCTCGTATGGCAGCGTGTCGCGGGGCCAGCCCACGAGGTTGAGAGCGAGCAGCGGCGTGCCGCCCATGGCGTAGACGTCGGAGAAGGCGTTCGCGGCGGCGATGCGCCCGAAGTCGTACGGATCGTCCACGATGGGCGTGAAGAAGTCCACCGTCGCCACGATCGCGCGGTCGGCCGTGAGGCGAAACACGGCGGCGTCGTCGCGGGTAGCGGCGTCGACGAGGATCCGGGGATCCGTCGCGACCGGCACGTGGCGCAAGACCTGCGCCAACTCGGCGGGGCCGAGCTTGCAGGCTCAGCCCGCGCCGTGCGAGTAGCGCGTCAGCCGGATGGCGGTCATGAGTTCGGCAGACATGGAGCTACCGAAGATACTCTATCCGAGTCTCCAGGCGAGAATGCCACCCGCGGCTACGTACCGGGCCACGTCGAGCGACGCGTGGGCCAGCAGCGCGCGCCGGCGCTGGGGCTCCACGTACTGCCACATCACGAGACGCCGCGGGAAGCCGACGAGCAGGCCAACCAGGAAGAACAGCAGCCACCAGCCCCCCGCACCCAGGGAGTCGAACCACAGCGCGGCGAACAGCGTGACCACTGCGGCCTCGGCGACGCGCCACCCGATCTCCCAGCGGTTGAACGACCAGACGACGGAGTGCCGGTCGATCGCCTGATCCCAGCGGTATCCGATCGGGGGCGCGACGGCGAACAGGATGGCCAGCGGCAGCCAGGCACCGACGAGTCGGCCGAGGGTCACCGCCCGCGGCGCTCGGGCGGTACGTAGCCGGGGCCCCGCAACCCGCGCCCGGGCCGGGCCGCGGTGAGCGCGCCGTGGTCCAGCACCTTCTGCCCGTTCACGAACACATAGGCAAACCCCACGGACGGCTGATGCGGCCGCTCGAAGGTGGCGCGGTCGGCCACGGTGTTGGGGTCGAAGATCGTGAGGTCGGCGGCCATGCCGGGCGCGACCAGGCCGCGGTCCTTGAGCCCGACCCGCTGCGCGGCGAGCGAAGTCATCTTCCGTACGGCGAACTCGAGCGGGAACAGCTTGAGCTCGCGCACGTAGTGGCCGAGGATGCGCGCGAACGTGCCGTAGGCGCGGGGGTGAGCGGACTGGGTGCCGAGCGGCCCGTCGGGCGCGACGCCGCCGAAGTCCGTGTTCACGGCCACCCACCACGTTTGCAGCGCGGCTTGCACATCGGGCTCGCTCATCACGAAATAGACGGCGTCGGTGCGGTGGCCGCCCTCAGCGAGCACGATGTCGAACACCGTTTCCACCGGATCCCGGTGCCGCGCCGCGGCGATCTCGCTGATCCGCTTGCCCTGGAGATAGCGCAGCGAGTCCTGAAACGTCCCGGTGATCAACACCCCCGCGCCGCCCCCCGCCTCGTAGAAGAAGCTCTCGGCCCCTCCTGTAGGGTGCGCCATCTCGTCGTGCAGGCGCGCCCGCGTCTTGGCGTCGCGCAGCCGCACCAGCAGCGAGTCCCAACCGCCGCTCTCCGCCCACGTAGGAATCGAGGCGTCGAGCGCCGTTGCCGCCGCAACGTAGGGATACTGGTCCGCCGTGACATCGAGCCCGCTGGCACGCGCCGAGTCGATGCGGGCGAGCACCCGGCGCATCCGCCCCCAGCTGTTGCGTCCCGAGACCTTGAGGTGCGACACCTCGGCCGGGATCTCCGCCTCCCGTGCGATGCGGAACAGCTCGTTCAGCGCCTGGTCGATCTGGATCCCCTCGTTCCGCATGTGCGAGGCATAGATGCCGCCGTGGCGCCGCGCCGCCCGCGCGAGCGCGATGATCTCGTTGGTCGTCGAATAGCTCGCCGGCGCGTATTCGAGCGCGGTCCACACGCCCAGCGCGCCTTGCTCCATCAGGGTGTCCACCAACGCCGCCATGTGGGCGAGCTCGGGCGCCGTCGGCTGCCGGTTCGCATTGCCGATCACGGCGAGGCGCACCTGGGTCGCGCCCACGAACGTCGCGATGTTCACGGTGGAGCCGTGCCGCTCGAGCTGGGCGATGTAGCCGTCCAGATCGCGCCAGTCCTCGCGGTAGTGCCACTTCTTCATGGCATCGGAGTCGTCGCGTACCAGCTGGTCGGTGAGCGGCGCGACGGAGCCGCCTTCGCCCGTGATCTCCGTCGTGACACCCTGCGTGACCTTCGACAGCACGCGGTTGTCGATTAGCACGTTGATCTCCGACTGCCCCATCATGTCGATGAATCCCGGCGCCACGACGAGACCGGCGACGTCGAGCGTCTCGCGGGCCTCGGCGCCCGGCAGGAAGCCGAGCCGCGCGATCCGGTCGCCGGCGATCGCCACGTCGCCCCGGTGGCGCGGATTGCCGCTGCCGTCCACGATCCAGCCGCCCCGCAGCAGCAGGTCGTAAGAGCGTTTCCCGTTTCCCGTTTCTCCTTTCCCGCACGCCAGGAGGCAGGACAGGAAGACCAACGCCCGCGTCACTTTCCCCATGTCTTCCTCAAGGAATCAGGTTGGATGATCCGTCCCCGGATGATGACCCACGCGATGCGCCGCGTGGCCGCGATGGTCTTCACGGGATCGCCGTCCAACACGACCAGATCCGCGACCTTGCCCGCCCCCACGAGGCCGAGCGAATCAGCGCGCAGCAGCTGAGCGCCCTTGCGGGTGGCGGCGGTGATCGCCTCGACCGGGCTGAGCCCAGCGGTCACCAGCAAGGCGACCTCTTCGTGGAGTGACAGCCCGGGCACGAGGAGCTGGTTCGCCGCATCCGAACCGGCGGCGATCAAGCCGCCGGCGCGCTTGAACTCCCGCACGAATTGATCCTGGCGCGCCCGTCCGCGACGGAACGCCTGAAGGTCGGCGGCGCGCCAGCCGGTGCGCTTGAGCAGCCCGGGAACGTCGCGCACGCTGGCGGCACCGGCCGGTACGTCGTCCATCCCCGGGCGCAGCAGCAGCGTGGGGTTGTCGAGCCGCGCCAGCATCTCGTGCAGCACCAGGGTGGGCACCACGGCCGTGCGGGTCGCTGCGACCGCTCGGGCGACGCGCTGGACGGAGCCCGAATCGAGCGACGCCCAGCCGGCTTCTTCCAGCGTCCATCCGGCGAGGAACCGGTCGTGCGCCTGGATGTACGGCGCGGGGTCGTGCACCGCGGCCTGGACCACGCCCGCCATGTGCTCGAGCGATGCGACCCCGGCCCGCGCCGCCGTGATCGCATCGGTCTTGCCGAGGTGGGCCGCGACGGGGAGCCGGAGCGTGGACGCCTCGTCCAGCAGGGGCTTGAGCAGCGACGGCGTGATCTTCGTGTAGATCTTGAGCAGATCGGTGCCCACGACGGCGCGCTGATCCACCGCCCTGCGGGCGGCACCGGCCTCGGCGACCCCCGTCGCCGTGGGATAGGTCGGAGGCACGCCGTCGATCATCGCCCCGGACGTGAACAGCCGCGGCCCGACCACCGAACCGAGATTGCAGTCGTTCTTGAGCGCGATCGCCGAATCGGTGGTCATCGCTCCCAGGTCCCGCACCGTGGTCACGCCCCATGCCACGTAACGCTCCAGCGCCCAGCGCTCCACGTGCGCGTGCGCGTCGATCAGTCCCGGGATTACGGTCTTGCCGATGAGGTTGATCTCGCGCGCTCCGCGCGGCACGGCGACCTCGTTGACCCGCGCGACTGCCTCGATGTGGCCGTCCTTGATCAGGATCAGCGCGTCCTTCACCGGCTCGCTCCCCGAGCCGTCGATCAGCGTGGCGCCTTCGAGCGCGATGACACCTTTTCCCGCCGGCGTGCAGGCGGCCGACATCAGGACCACCGCGGCGGTCAAGAGAATCGGCGGTCGGGCGGTCGGCATCCGTCCCCTGACGTGCTTCACTTCGGGTCGCTCGACGTGTGGTCGTGGAGGATCTGCCAGCGGTCGCCCCGCTTCTGGAGGATCAAGGTGAATGGCCCGCTCGCGACGACCGCGCCGCCCGAGTGCAGCGCGAACCGCGCCGTGCACAAGGCGAGGTCGAGCGTCAGCGGTCGGACACGCACTTCCTCGAAGGTCAGGGAGTCACGCGTCTTCCCCGGAGCGAAATACGTGGCCTGGTAGTGATCGTACAGCGGCTGCCACCCGTACTGCACGTGGCCGCCCGTGACGTAGCTCGTCAGCGAGTCGCGCGCGTAGTCGCTCATGAACCCGCCCAGATCGCCCGCGTTCCAGTCCGCGGCGCTGCGCGCCAGCATCGCCGCAACCTCCGCCTGCGGGTCGCCCAGCCGGACCTGCGGTGCCGCACAGCCGATGAGGATGAACAGGCCGGTCCCCCCCACGCCGTAGGCCCAACGCCCCACGTTCATGGCCGTCTCGCTCCGTTTCGGGGTGACTCGAAAACGTACCGCGGGAGCGCCTCGAGAGGATGGCTCGAGCCATCCAACAGGCGCTCCCGCGGTGGTGATGCGGTGGGCTTAGCGGCGACGCCGCTTCGCCGATTTCTTCCGCTTCGCGCCCCGCTTGGCCTTACCCTTCGGGCGCTTCTTCGCGGCCTTCTTTGCCTTGGGGCGCTTCGCCGCCTTCTTCTTCTTGCGTGCGGGAGCCTTCCGCCGCGGTGCTTCCTCCGGCTCGTCCATCATCGGGGCCGGGCTCGGCATCGGTGGAGACGACGGCGGGTACATCGGCTCCATCATGCCGGAACCAGTCCAGCTGCTCTCCGAGAAGTCGTTTGCCTCGAGCATCGGATCTCCTCTGCTGGTTGTCCGTGGGCGTGGCTTATAGCTTACCCTGGGAATGCTGTCACGCAAGTGAGCGCGCGCAACCGACGTGCGTGGTTCGCCCGGCCCGCTCGTGTCATGCGTGGCGAGCGCAAAAGCGCACCTGTCAGCGTACTGACGCATTCCCGTCCGCGGCGGCGCCGCCCCGGTGAGGGCTCCCAGCGCCCGCGCGCTCGTGCTAGCGGCGGGCCGTAGGACGGACTGGCGCCGCCGCCGCCGGTGGCCGGGCGGGAATCCTTCGCGGCAAAGCGGTTAAGCCGTGGTGGGGCTGGGGCACGGGGCGATACCGGGTGGCCGGCGACAAGTTAGCTTGACAACAACACTTACGTGCGCTTACGTTGGCGCCGCTATGACCCCTCGCTCGGTTGTGATCTGGATCACGTTCGCTCTCCCCGGGCGTGGCTTCGCGCAAAACGTATCCGAAGTTCAGGTCGCCCCGCCCACCGTGACGGTCAAAGTGGGCGAGCGCAGCGGCCTGCTGGCCACCGCGTTCGATCGCGCGGGCAACGTGATTCCGACCGTGCGCTTCATCTGGTCCTCGAACAATGTGTCCGTGGCCAAGGTGGACAACGACGGCACGGTGACCGGTGTGGCAGGGGGCGTGGCGGTCGTCGAGGCGCGGGTGGGAGCGCGCAAGGGTTCGGCGGCCGTGCAGGTGATCGGTGCGCCGCCGGCGGGCACGCAGACGAGCGCGCCACCGCAGACCACGGCCCGACCGGCCGAGGCTGTCGATCCGTTCGCCGGCCAGCCCCCGGGCACGGGTCCGGCCTCCGTGATGCGAATCGAGCCGCCGACCGTGTACCTGCTGCCGTCCGAGAACACGCGGGTCGTGCCGCGCGCGCTCAAGGACGACGGCTCGCCCGCCACGCCGGTCGCCGTGACGTGGAAGTCGCTCCGACCCGACATCGCGAGCGTGGACCAGAACGGCGTGATCGTCGCGCTCTCCGCGGGCCAGGGGACGGTGCAGGTGACGAGCTCGACCGGGCTCACGGCGACGGCACCGGTCGTCGTCCAACCGAGCGACTTCGCGATCCAGGAGCCGAGTCCGGTCACGCTCGGGCCCAACGACGTCGATACGCTGCATGTGATCGTGCCCGGACAGGGTGGGCGAGTCGTGAGCCCGCTGACGATGCAGTGGGCGTCGGCGGACCCGAACGTCGCGCGCGTGTCCCTCACGGGCGTCGTGACCGCGGTGGCGCCGGGGAAGACCACGCTCTCCGTGTCCGGCCTGCTGCAGACTAAGAGCGTCGACATCGTGGTGCACCGCACGGTGCAGGGACTGCAGGTACGACCGAAGGTTCAGGGCGAGATTCCCGTCCCGATGCAGGGAACGGCGCGGTTCGAGGCACACGCGCTCGGTGCGGACGACCAGCCCGTGCCCGAGGCGCCGCTGCGCTGGAGCGTCGGGGACACCACGCTCGCGAGCTTCGACCCCGCGACGGGCGTGTTGACGGGAAGGAAGGCAGGCAAGACACAGCTCGTGGTCAAGGGTCCCGGGCTGGGGCTCGCCTACACGTGGGCGATTCGCGTCATCGCGGCCGGCCTCAAGCTGTCCGCCACGCGACTCGGTCTGCCGCTCAACCGGCGCTCTGGCCTGCGCGCCAACTTCGCCGACGAGACGGGAGCGGTGATCGGCCCGGCGACCGCCGTCACCTTCGCCTCCGACAACCCGCCGGCCGTCGCCGTGGCGGAGGACGGGACGATTACGGCGGCCGGGTACGGGCACGCCCGCGTCACCGCGTCCGCCCCGGGGGGCAAGCACGCCGCCGTCGATGTCTTCGTGCAGGGTGAGATCGTGGTCGCGAGCTCGCGGTCCGGGCGCCTGCAGCTGTACGCCGCCGAGCGCGCGAACCTGGCACAGCTGCGCAAAGTGCTGGATGACAGCGCCACGGCCGCCGAGCCCGCCTACTCACCGGACGGCTCGCGCCTGGCGTTCGTATCGACTCGCGACGGCCAGCCCGAGATCTACGTGATGGACGCCGACGGCACGAATCCGTCGCGCCTCACCAACGCGCCGGGCGCCGACGGCGACCCGTCGTTCACCGCCGATGGGCGCGCGGTGGTGTTCCATTCCCCCCGCACGGGGCACCGCCAGATCTTCATGCAACCGATCACGAGCTCGGACGCGATCCAGCTGACGCAGGAGCCGTCGGACAATTCGCAGCCGTCCGCTTCGCCGGACGGCGAGACCATCGCGTTCGTCTCGAACCGGGACGGCAGCGACGACATCTGGCTGATGTCGCGCGACGGCTCGAACCAGCGCAACTTCACGAAATCCCCGCAGGTCAAGGAAAAGAGTCCCCACTTTATGCGCGACGGCGCGCTCGCGTTCCTGCTCGAGGGGAAGGACGGCGGCCGCACGGTCACGCAGGTCGTGAAGGCGGATCTGGCGAGCGGCCGCGTGGCCCAGCTCACCGGGACCGACCTCGTCATCACCGACTTCGCGGTATCGCCCGGGGGCGACCTGCTCGCCCTCGTGGTCAACGTGCAGAAGAACCTGCAGAAGGTCTTCATCCAGCCCATCGGGATTGGCGGGGCAGGCGCGGGGGGTGGGGGTGGGGGTGCTCCGGTCGCGATCCCCACGACCGGCGCCGAGCAGATGGTGTCCGCGACGTTCATGCCGTAGCCGGGCGATGCGCGCTTGCGTCATCCGCGCGACCGGCAGTCTCGATCACCTCCAGCTGGCCGATGTCCCCGACCCCGCGGCCGTGCTGGGGCCGCGCGACGTGCGTGTCGCGATCCGCGCCGCCGCGCTCAACCACCTCGACCTGTTTGTGATGCGCGGCCTCCCGCACGCCTACACTTTCCCCCACATCCTCGGGGCCGACGGGGCGGGCGTGGTGGACGCCGTCGGCGCGGAGGTCCGCTCCGTGCGGCCGGGCGACCGCGTGATGCTGAATCCCGGCATCTCCGATTACACCTGTGACTACTGCCGTGCGGGGGAGCAGTCCCTGTGCGTGAACTACCGGATGCTGGGCGAGCACCTCCCGGGCACGTTGTGCGAGCTCGTCGTGGTCCCGGAGCAGAATGTCGCCATCATCCCGACAGTGACGCCGCCCCTCAGCTGGGCCGAGGCGGCGGCGTTCTCGCTCGTCACCCTCACCGCCTGGCGGATGGTCGTGACGCGCGCGCAGCTCCGGCGGGGGGAGACGGCTTTGATCTGGGGCATCGGGGGCGGCGTGTCTCTCACGGCGCTGCGGATTGCGAAGCTGCGCGGCGCGCGCGCCATCGTCACCAGCTCGAGTGACGCGAAGCTCGAGGCGGCGCGACGTCTGGGCGCGGACGTGACCCTCAATCACCGCACCCAACAGGTGTCGCAGGAAGTCCGGACGCTGACCAACAAACGGGGTGCGGACGTCGTAGTCGAGAACGTCGGTGCCGCGACGTGGGAGCAGTCACTGCGCTCGCTCGGACGGGGCGGCCGGCTGGTGACGTGCGGTGCCACGACCGGCCCCGAAGTCGCGATCGACCTGCGCCGGCTGTTCTGGTATGGCTGGAGCATCCTGGGTTCGACGATGGGGAACGACGCCGAGTACCGGGAGATCGTACGGCTGCTGGGCTCGGGCGAGCTGCGGCCAATTGTGGATCAGGTATTTCCGCTCAAGGAGGCACGAGCGGCATTCGAGCGTCTGGACCAGGGGGAGCAGCTGGGGAAGATCGTGGTGGAGGTGAGCGAGTGAGGATCGCGTCTCCTCGTCGTGTTCCCATCCTGAAGCATGGGCTCGGCCCTGCACTGCCCTGAAGGGCACCCGCTCGTCGCAAGCCGCTTCGCTCATTGTGCTTCAGCACAGTGCCGGCCGAGCCCAGGCTAACACGATGCGCGGCACGCCTCAACCGGGCGTCAACAGCGTTGCCTTTCCAGGTCTAAGTGTTTAATTTTCGGCAACTTAGCGTGCTTGTCGGCACTCCCGATCCCTGACCTCTGACGACCGGCCCCAGCCGCTCATGACCGCACCCAACGCCCGCGAACGCATCCTCCCCCGCCTCATCGAAGACGAGATGAAGGAGTCGTTCCTCGACTACTCGATGAGCGTGATCGTGCAGCGCGCGCTCCCCGACGTGCGCGACGGGTTGAAGCCCGTGCACCGCCGCATCCTCTACGCCATGCACGAGCTGGGCCTGGTGCCGGGCCGCCCCTACAAGAAGAGCGCCACGGTCGTCGGTGACGTGCTGGGGAAGTATCACCCGCACGGTGACATCGCCGTGTACGACGCGCTGGTGCGCATGGTGCAGGACTTCTCGCTGCGCTACCCGCTGGTCGACGGCCAGGGAAACTTCGGCTCGGTGGACGGGGACCCGGCGGCGGCATATCGCTACACCGAAGCGCGCCTCACCCGCGTGGCGATGACGATGCTGGAGGACATCGACAAGAACACCGTCGATTTCATCCCCAACTTCGACGACCGGTTGCAGGAGCCGACGGTACTGCCGGCGAAGCTGCCCAACCTGATCGTGAACGGGGCGGCCGGCATCGCGGTCGGGATGGCGACGAACATCCCGCCGCACAACCTCGCCGAGACCGTCGAAGCGCTCGCCCACCTGGTGGACCACCCCAGCGCGACGGTCAAGGACCTGCGGAAGTTCATCAAGGGCCCCGACTTCCCCACGGGGGCGATCATCTACGGACGCGACGGGATCAAGGAGTGCTACGAAAAGGGCCGCGGCCGGCTCACGATCCGCGCCCGCGCCGTGATCGAGGAGCGGGAGTCGACCGGGAAACACCAGATCGTCGTCGCCGAGATCCCGTATCAGGTCAACAAGAGCAATCTGATCACCCAAATCGCCGAGCTCGTCAACGCCAAGAAGCTCGACGGGATCTCGGACCTGCGGGACGAATCGGACCGCGAAGGGATGCGGATCGTCATCGAGCTGAAGCGCGACGCGGTCCCGGCGGTGGTGCTGAACCAGCTCTACAAGCACACCCAGATGCAGACCACCTTCGGCGCGCCCTGGTGGACGGCGCGCCGAAGGAGATGAACCTGAAGGAGCTGCTCGAGCACTTCATCGAGCACCGCCACACGGTCATCGTCCGCCGCACCGAGTTCGAGCTGAAGCGCGCGCAGGACCGCGAGCACATCCTCGAAGGCCTGAAGATCGCCGTCGACAACATCGACGAAGTGATCCGCATCATCAAGAAGTCCAAGGACACGCCCACGGCGGACGCCAGCCTGCGCAAGCGCTTCAAGCTGTCCGAGAAGCAGTCGGCCGAGATCCTCAACATGCGGCTCGCCCGGCTCACCGCCCTCGAGATCACCAAGCTCGAAGACGAGCTGAAGGAGGTCCGCAAGTTCATCAAGGAGTGCAAGGAGATCCTCGCCTCCAAGCCGCGCCGCATGAAGATCCTGAAGGAGGAGCTGACGGAGGTGGCCGCGGGCTTCGGCGACCAGCGTCGCACCGAGATCGTCGCCGACCAGGGCGAGTTCTCGATCGAGGACCTGATCGCCGAAGAGGACATGGTGATCACGGTGTCCCACGCCGGCTACATCAAGCGCCT
>WNGI01007083.1_pt1 | contig 10238 bp, 13 predicted proteins | sample 5400621 | NCBI WGS metagenome assembly WNGI01 (sample SAMN13153374, study PRJNA577476) | soil metagenome | isolation source: 20 cm soil or saprolite under Garry oak tree replicate 1 | place: USA:California | collected 2016-06-15 | reverse complement strand
TGAGGCCGTTCGTGGCCGATGGTGGTGGCCTTGCCGTGGCCCGGGAGCACCTGGGTCTCGTCAGGGAGCGTAAACAGCTTGCCGCGGATGCTCTCGATGATGGTGGGGAAGCTGGCATAGGGATTGGCCGTGTTCCCGGGGCCGCCCGGAAAGAGCGTGTCGCCCGAAAAGAGATGCTCACCGCTGAGCAAGCAAATGCTGCCCGGCGTATGCCCGGGTGTGTGCAGGGCGACGACCTCGTACTCACCGAAGCGAAAGCGCTCCCCGTCGTGGACGCGCTGATCGGCCTTGATCGGCATCATCGATTCATCGGCCTCGTGACAGGTGAAGCGTGCGTGGGTCTGGTCGCGCACCGGCTTCAGCGCCTGGACGTGATCGGCGTGCCCGTGGGTGGTGAGGATATGGCTGACGCGGAGGCCCTCGAGCTCCTTGATGATGCGCGGAGCATCGTTCGCCGCGTCGATCAAGAGAGCCTCTTTGCTCTTCGGATCGCTGAGCAGATAGACGTTGTTGTCGTAGGGGCCCACCGCGAAGCTCGTGAGCTTGTACACGGAGTCAGTCTACGCAGCGGCGCTACTTAAAATTGACTGTAATGGCCAAGCAGCGACGGATCGGCATGCACATGCGCACCGGACGCGGTCTCGACAAAGCCGTCGAGACCATCCGGGCGCTGCAACTCGGGACCGTGCAGATTTTCACCGGCAACCCGAGCGCCTGGCGGTCGGCACCGGTCGATGCCCAGGCGACCGCGGCCTTCAAGCGATCGCTCCAAGAACTCGACGTTCAGCCCGCGATGTCGCACGCGATGTACCTGATCAATCTGGCCAGCCCAAACCCCAACTTCCAGAAGAAATCACGGGAAGCCCTCCGTGCGGAACTCGAGCGCGCTGAAGCATACGGCTGCCAGTACGTGGTCACCCACGTGGGAAGCCATATGGGCGACGGCGCCCAGGCCGGGATCGATCGCGTGGTGGCTTCTCTCGACGAGGTTCTCAGTAAGGCCGGCGGCTCGGCCATGGTTCTGCTGGAAACGTCGGCGGGCGGTGGCGCCTACGTCGGCGCCAAGTTCGACGACCTGGCCCAGATCCTGGGCCGGTTACCGCAGCATGCGGAGCGGCTGGGTGTCACCCTCGATACCGCCCACGTCTATGCCTCTGGCTACGACGACGCCGGCACGGATGGGATGCGCACGACGTTGGATCAGCTCACCAGCATCATCCCGGCCCAACGCATCCGCGCCTGCCACTGCAATGACACAACCGTCACCCTGGGCGGCAAGGCCGACCGGCACGTCAACATCGGCAAGGGCAACGTCGGGCTCGACGGCTTCCGGGCGTTACTCAACTACGAGCCGCTGGCCCACTGCGCCTTCGTTCTCGAGACCCCAGGCGAGGAGATGCTCGAGGGTCGGGAAAATCTCGACGCTCTCCGCTCCCTGCTGTGAGCGCCCCTCTCGAGGCGGTCCTCTTCGACTATGGGCACACGCTCATCTATTTCGATGAACGGCCCCACGCCACGCTGGTCGACGCCTACGAGAAGGTGAACCGGCTGCTGGGCGACACACTGAAGCGGCAGGTTCCCGCCGCCCAGGTGTTGATCGAGAAGGTCTCCCGCGCGGTCGACGACGAGATCCAGCGCGACTATGCCGCCGGCCGGCCTGAGGAGGTCGAGATCGCGACGATCTACGACACCGCACTGCGCGGACTCGGTCTGGAGCTAGATCCGGGCGTGATCGAGCAAGTCATGGAACTCGAACAGGAGGGCTGGCTGAACAGCGTCCACGTGGGGCCCGACGTCATCGGGACCCTGAAAGCCTTGCGCGGCCATGGGTTGCGCCTCGGGGTCGTCTCCAACGCCGCCTACCGGCCGCGCCTGATGAAGCAACAACTGGCGGCGCTTGGCCTGGCCGAATTTTTCGACGCGGTAACCTTCTCCTCCGAGGTCGGCGTCCGTAAACCGCACCCTGCCATCTACGCCGACGCCCTCCGCAAGCTGGGGGCCGATCCATCCCGGACGCTCTTTGTTGGCGACCGCGTGCGAGAGGACGTGCAGGGGCCGCAAGCGCAGGGGATGCGCGCGGTGCTGACCCGGGAGTGGCGCCAGGAGGAAGACCCGGGCGTGGCGGATTTCGTCATCCAGCGGCTCGGTGAGCTTCCCGCAATCGTTAACCGTCTCGGCCCTGGGGCGCGCGGGGCCGATACCTATAATGAGGTGACGTCGCGCGAGTAATTCTTCGCGGATGGGGTTTCTGGAGGTAGGTGGGGCGGTGGACTTCCGCGATTATCTGAGGCGCAAGTGTCGGGAGCAGAACATTTCGCTGCACCGCCTCGCCGTCCGCTGTGACCTGAACCAGATCTACTTCTACCAGGCGGTTAACAAGAACAAGGAGAACCCGCCACCGTGGGTGCTCCGGCGGGCGGCGCCGCATCTCGGCGTCACCTATGTCGAGCTGCTGATCGCCGCGGGACACCTGACCGAGGACGACCTGCGCGAATATGGCACGCATCCGCCGAAGCCGCCCGAGAAAGAGCGGGAGAGGGAGCGCGAGAAGGTCGGGGTCTAAGCCGGGCGGTCTCTAGGTCGAGCTGGAGCCGCCACCGGTCACGAAGTTCGAGAAGTGATAGGTGAGGGTCCAGGTGAACTGCGTCGTGCTCATATCGATCTTCATCTGGTGCATCAGGGAGTCACTGGACGCGATCCAGACCTCGACCTGGATGCCGGCATTGGTCAGGACGGCCTCGTCTTGCGGCGTCACGCCGCTCTGGGCGTCGGCCTTGAGCTGACCGACGTACTTGCCCGGGTCGACGGTGAGGGAGAAATGATGCACGGCGATCTGGTCCATCGTGATGTCGCCGAGGTCGTCCGAGGCGCGGAAGGCATGCGCGAACTCGAGGTTTGCGATCGGATCCATCCCCGGCGCGACCTGGCCCTTTGAATTGCCGGTGACGTCCTTCCAGGCGGGGCCCTGAGCAGGGTACTGCACATAGTCGTGGCCGCCCTCGATGCGCTCATTCATGGCAAGGATCGCGGTCTGCCCGTTGGCGGCCGGGATTTCGAGCTGCAAGCTGAGGTTCTCTTTGTGGGGGTAGATGAGGTCGCCCGAGCCGGTCACTTTGACGCCGGCCACGTTGTTGAGGACGAGGATGCCGTTCAAGGAGAGGTGGACGCTCTTGAGGGCCTGCATCGCGTCACCGCTCTTGCTGATGACCGGTCCCGGATCCAGTGGCGGCGGGCCCTGTTGAGGCAGAACCCCATTGAGAACGCCACCCTTCCAGATGAGGAGGATGGACGCGACCGCGACCCCCAGGCTGATGAGTCGACCCATCGACGAGGCAACGACATGCGGCGCGCTTCCTTGCTAAGAGAAGCGCGGCCCGCCGGAAGGAGGGGTTGTCGTTGGAACCGAAGAGGGGGACGGAATCAGGGACGCCGGCGGGCCTAGCCAGCCCCGGGATCATAGCAACGCAATTCCGCCGCGACACGCCATATACGCGCTTGTCACGCGCTTGTTACAGCGCACCTAAGATAGGCCCGTGCAACGGGTCGTGATGCATGTCGATCTCGATGCGTTTTACGCTTCTGTCGAGCAGCTGCGCCGCCCTGAACTGCGGGGCAGGCCGGTGATCGTGGGTGGGGCCGGCGTGGACGGCGAGCGGGGGGTCGTGGCCGCCGCCTCATACGAGGCCCGGCCCTTCGGCGTCCGCTCGGCCATGCCGCTCAGCCGGGCGCGACGCCTCTGTCCAACCGCGGTCTTTATCCCCTGCGACTTCCCCGCCTACCGCGAGGCGTCGAAGTCGGTCTTCGCCATCCTCGATCGCTACTCGCCGGTTATCGAGCCGATCGCGCTTGATGAGGCCTACCTGGACCTCACCGGGGAGGACGCGCTGATGGGCCCCGCGGACACCGTGGCGGTCCGCCTCCGAGACGAGGTCAAGTCGCGCTGCGGTCTCGATCTCAGCATCGGAGTCGCCAGCTGCAAGCTTGTCGCCAAGGTCGCCTCCGAGCTACGCAAGCCGCGGGGCCTCGTAGTGGTCCCGCCCGGGACGGAGGCGTCTTTCCTCGCCCCACTGCCACTCGGGAGGCTTCCCGGCTGCGGGCCCGCCACGGCGCTCCGGCTGGAACGCGTCGGGGTTCGCACCATCGGTGACCTGGCCGCTCTTCCAGACTCGCTGCTGGGTGAGCTCTTCGGCCAGTACGGGCGCCTCCTCGGGGCCCATGCGCGGGGCGTCGATCCCAGCCCCGTCCTGCCGCCGGGTGATCCAAAAAGCATCTCTCGGGAGGTCACCTTTGACCGGGATGTGCGCGAGGCGGGCAAAGTTCGAGCAACGGCGCTCGGCTTGTTGCAGGATGTCGCCCACAGCCTTCGCGCACACGGCCTATCGGCGCGCACGGTGGTCCTGAAGATCCGCTACCAGCCCTTCGACACGCTTTCGCGCCAGGCGACGCTTCCCTACCCAACCGATCGCGACGACCAGCTGGGGTCGGCCCTGCGCCACTTACTGGAGACGCAACTCGACCCGTCCCGGGCCGTGCGATTGATCGGCGCGGGCGTCAGCAATCTCGAGCCTTGTGCGACGCAGCTCAGCTTGCTGGAGACGCGGTCATCACGCCTGGCGATGCTCGATGAGCAGCTCGACGAACTGCGCGGCCGCTATGGCGATCACGTCATCGCCCGCGGCACCGCGCCGCCCCACCAGCAGAAGGACGTCCGGCGCGATGACCTGGATGCGCTCCGATGAAATCCAAAAAGCTTACCCACCTCGGAGCGGGCGGCGAGGCGAGGATGGTGGACGTTTCCGACAAGGCGGTCAGCCGTCGCGAAGCGCGTGCCCGCGGAGCCGTGCGGATGAGCGCGGCGGCCTTCGAAGCGGTCCTGCTCGGCAACCTACCGAAGGGCGAGGTGGTGGCCACGGCGAGGATCGCCGGCATCCAGGCCGCCAAGCGCACCAGCGAACTGATCCCGATGTGTCATCCGCTGATCCTGACGCTGGTCGACGTGGACTGCGTCCCCGATCGACGCCTGCCGGGCATCCGGATCGAGGCGCGCGTGCGCTGCGATGGCAAAACCGGCGCCGAGATGGAGGCGCTGACGGCGGTCGCCGTGGCAGCCTTGACGGTGGTCGATATGGCCAAGAGCGTCGACCGCTGGATGACGATCGAAGGGGTCGAGCTTGCCGAGAAGCGCGGGGGGAAAAGCGGGGACCTGCGTCGCCCGGCTAGCGGCCGCTCTTGATCGCCTTCATCGCCGCGTCGTAGGCCTTCTGCAGCGGACCGAAGGTCTTGGACTCGTAGTCGGCCGGAACGGTCTCCGCCGGAGTTGCCATCGCCGTCAACGCCGCGTTCCTCGCATCGGTGTATTGCTTGATCCCCGCGGCATCCTTGGCCTGGATGGCCTGGACGAGGCTCTCGGTGTTCGTCATGACCTCGCTAAAGCTGCTGACCTGCTTGGCGATTTGGGGTGGCAAGCCGGCCGCGTGGGAGTAAGAGAGGGCCAGCTCGATTTTCTGCTGCGCGTCGGGATATGGGGCGCCGGCCGCCACGAGGTCGTGCTTGGCGAGCGCGACACCAATCTTGGTGTAGTCGGCGAGCGCATCGTTGTACGGCTGGATGACTTTGATCTCATTGGCGGCCGCCGTCAGCGCCTGGTCCGCCTGCTTGAGACCGTTGAGCGCGGCAGCGACCCGGTGCCGCGTATCAGCGATGCTCGCACTCTTTGAGGGTGTTACCCACTGGAGGACGGTCAGCCGCTGGTCGATGGACGTCAGGGCGGCTTCGTCGGATTGGACCAGGGTGAGCCCATCGTTGAACGACTTGGCCAGCTTGTCGAAGTGTGCCCTGGCGGCGATCGGATCGGTCGGGCTGGCCCGCAGCGTCAAGGCCTGCGTGAAGGCGGCATCGACCCTGTCCTGGTGGGAGGCGGCCGACTTCAGGGTCTGAGTGGCGCTGGAGGTCTGGCCGGACGCTACCGCCGGGATGACTCCAATGAACAGGACCAGCAGCACCAGCAGAGCCACGATCACGAAGCCCACACGGGCCGCCCCCCGCGCGATCCGCTCCGGATATTGAAGGAGGGCGGGTGGCAATGTCACCGGCAGGGTGAGGGTCCGGCCAAACAGCTGGAGCGTCGTCCCGGCAGCCGCAGTCGGTTGTCCCTGCGCCGGGTAGGGCGCATAACCAGGATCCGGGCCATAGGCACCAGCTTGCTGCGGATATCCCGGTGGGCCGTATGCCGGGTAGCCGGGCTGGCCGGGATATCCCGGCGGAGCGCCGGGGTATTGGGGCTGTTGGGGATAGGCCTGAGGAGGATAGCCTGGCGCACCGTAGCCCTGGGGCGGGCCCGGCGGTTGTCCCTGCGGATAGCCGGGCGGCGCATAGGTCGGCTGCGGCGGCGGCAATGGGTTGCGGCAATTCGCGCAGGCCTGGGCGCCCGGCTGGTTCCAGGTGGCGCCGCAATAAGGGCACGGAGGCGATTGGTAGGCCTGCATAGCTGCGCCGCGGCGCTACCCATGCAACTCGGCGCGGACCGGGAACCTTTCGCCCGGTCAACTCAGCAGCTGGGCCAGATCCTCCGCGTTGCGGACGGCGTAATCCGAGTAGCAGTTGTTGAAAATGGCATGCACCTCGCCGGCACGCTTTGCCATGTCGCGCAGGTTGGGAACCCACGGCTGCAGCTCGCTCGGCTGGTAGAGGTAACGGAACTTTTCCGCCGTGCTGATCCCTTTCTTCTCCCAGGTCTCGCGGTTGCGCCCGTGAAAGCGGACCATCCCCAGTGGCGCCGTCACAGCGACCACCGGCGGCACGCTCGAGGAAAAGCCCTGCGGCTCGTCGACCACGACATAGGTGAAGCCGTGCTGCTCGAGGAATTCGAGGACGCGCGCGCGCCGCTCCTCCGTCATCCACAATTTCTGGCGAAACTCGATCGCGATCCCGAAGGCGGGGAGCCACTCCCGCAGGTCTTCCATGAAGCGATACGAAGCCGGCGATGGCAGAAACCACTTGGGGAACTGAAACACGACTGCCCCCAGCTTGCCGGCATCCTGTAATGGCTGGAGCCCCTCTCGAAAACGATCCCAGACGCTCTCCTTGTCTTTCGGGGCAAGGTCTTTGAAATAGAGATTGCCCTTGGAATCGCCAACCTTCTCGCGCAGGTCTTTGGGCAGTCTCGAAGGCGGCGTCGGGTGCTGCGTGAGCAGCGCGTGCGCTTTGGTGTTGAAGGTAAAGTCCTTCGGCGTCCGTTCGACCCAGAGCTGCGCGGTCTTCTCATTGGGGATCGCATAAAAGGTGCTATCGACCTCGACGATGGGGAACTTCGAGGCGTAGTAGCGCAGGCGATCCTCGGCCGTTGTCGCGTCCAGCGGATACCACCCGCTCTTGATCAGGGTTGGCTCCGTCCAGGAGGAAATGCCAACCTTGATGCGACCCATCAGCGGGGACGATGGGCTGCGGGGGCATCGCTAACCTCGCCGCGAAGCGTGCGCAGGCCGTGCGGCAGAGCTTCCATCACGGCCTCGAGGCTATCGGCGACCCCGCGAGGACTGCCGGGAAGCGCCAGGACGAGGGTGCGCCCGATCACCCCGGCGAGCGAGCGCGACAGCATCGCGTGCGGCGTCTTGCGCAACCCGGCGGCGCGCATGGCCTCGGCGATCCCCGGCACCGGATAGTCGAGCATCGGTTCCAGCGCCTGCGGCGTGACGTCGCGCGGACCCAGCCCCGTGCCTCCGGTCAGCACGATCAGGTCGGGATCGGTCGCCTGGCGCCAGTCACGGATCTGGCGCTGGATATCCTCGACCTCGTCGCTGACCACCGCGCGGCCGACGATCTCGCAGGGAACGCGCGCCAGCTCCTCACTGACTTTCTCTCCACTTTCATCGGCGCGTTCGCCACGCGCCCCTTTGGTACTCACGGTCAGCACGCACGCACGGAAGCCCATACCAGCAGTCTAGAAAGGAGCGGTTCTCCCCCGCCGCTAGCCTTCGGCGCGATAAGCGGCGTGCGCGGCGATCGTGCGGCAGAAGTCGGTGACGGCCGCGCCGACGTCCATCAGGTCGTGGTAACCGAACGGAACGCAGTGATCGAAGGGCGGAAAGCGAACCACGGATGAGGCGGGCGCAACGTCCGCGTCGTACAGCGCCAGCACCGGCCGGCCGCGCCCCAGCAACCATCCGGCCTCGAAGCCAACCCCGATGCTGCGGCCCGTCATCTCCATGCAGCCGGCGTCCGCCTCCAGCAGCTCGCGGTGCATCATCTCGGCGATCAGCTCGGGGCGGTCGAGGCCGGGCCGGTACTCGGGATCTGCTACGCGCTCGGCGAGGACGCCGGCGCCGAACTCGCGCAGCGCGCGGTGCGCCAGCTGGATCGCCTCGAGGCTGCGCGGACCCAGCTCGCCGCTGACCGCCCGGCCGAGGTACACCTTCACGGCTTCAGCACCCTGGGGGCAGTCTTGCGCTTGGGCCACAAGCCGACCATCAGCATGACCATCCCGAGCACAGGATCGAACGGCAGGACGATGCCCCCGAGAAGCGCACTGAGCCAACGCGGCCGAAAGCGCCGCATGGCGGGATTATCGGACATCGCCGGGCGGCGTGCCTGTCTCCCTCGACGCCAGGGCATCGGCCGGTTCGTCTTCGACATCGAGCGGGTTGTCATCGTCGGGATGCGTGTCGCCGGCGATGGCCTCACCCTTCTTTCGCCGCACCGGGCGTTCCGCCGCGAGGGAGCGGACGTCGAGACCCTGGCGAAGCAGGTGAATGCTCTCCAGGAAGGAAAGTCGCTCTACCAGCCAGCCGACCCGGTAATGGATAGCAAACCAGGTTTCGTTGGGCGCTGGATGACGGTGGCGGCGCCGCCAGCGCCCTACCGCTTCCTTGAAGGTTGGGGCGAAGCCGCCTTCGCCGCCGCCCCGTCGATCGGTTCCCGCATTGGCCGGCACGGACGGATTCTAATTGTCCTTAACGCCCCCACCCCGACCCTCCCCCGCAAGGGAGGGAGGGAGAGGCAGGGAAGATAATGCCGGAGTGCGGCTCAGCGAGATCATGGCGATGGCCAATCGCCTCGCCGGCGTTGATCAGACTCCGCCGGACTCGCAGGTCTACCTCGACGGTGACGTGCGTCGGGTCTTTGTCGGCATCGACGTCGACCTCGGCGAGCTCCTGCTGGCTCGCTCCCTTGGCGCCGAAGGGGTCATCGCCCACCACCCCATCGGGTCAAAAGCCCGGCTCGGCCTGCCATCGGTCATCGAGCGGCACGAAGCCCAGATGCGGGCGGAAGGCATCCCTGCCGATCTCGCCCTTAAGAAGATGCTCGAACGCCAGCGGCCGGTGGCCCACGCCCTGCATACCACCAACTACGACCGCGTCGTGGATGCGGCGCGCCAGCTCAAGCTCCCGACGATGAACATCCACCTGGCGGCCGACCTGATCGGCCGGCAGTACTTTATCGATTTCGTCCGACGGGTGGTCGACGGCGCGAAGACGACGGTTGGCGGTCTGATCGGCGAGCTCAAGACCATCCCGGAAATGGAGGCCTCGCTGGTACAGCCGGAGCTCTGGCTGGGGGAGGCCGAAAACCCGGTCGGGCGCTGGGTCGTCCAGATGGCGGCCGGAACAAATGGTGGCGCACCCGTCTATCGCACGTATTATGAGCACGGCATCAGCACCATCCTGGCAATGCACATCGACGAGCGGGACCTGCGGGAGCTGGAGCAGCTGCAGCGCCCCCAGGCGAACCTCGTGATCACCGGCCACATGCCCAGCGACTCGATCGGGATGAATCGGGTCATCGATGCGCTGGAGAGGCAAGGGCTCGAAGTTATCGCGGGCTCTGGAGTTATACGACCGTAGACCACCACGAGGAGGACCGCTTGGACGCATCAGCACCTCACGCATACGGCAACGAGGCGGAACGCCGCTATCACCTCCGGCGGCTGGACGACCTGCTGGAGGCGCTGGAGCGGCTGAACCTGGCCGAGGCCAAGACGCTGCCCGAGGCCGTGAAAGCCCGAATCGAGAAGGAAGGCATCACCGTCGAGGAAGGGACGAGCTTCAGCCGCCTGATCGAGCTGGTGTGGGCGCAGCAGGAGAAGTACCTCATCGACCTCAAAGCGGACCGGCGCAAGGGATCCCGTCGCGTCGGCGACGGCGTCATCGCCTCGCATCGCGTCCTCGACGCCTTCATCCTGGGGCGTCTTAACATCGCGGGGAAACGCCGCCGACGAATGACGGGCTGACCCCCGCTACGCC
>WNGI01015933.1_pt1 | contig 10239 bp, 10 predicted proteins | sample 5400621 | NCBI WGS metagenome assembly WNGI01 (sample SAMN13153374, study PRJNA577476) | soil metagenome | isolation source: 20 cm soil or saprolite under Garry oak tree replicate 1 | place: USA:California | collected 2016-06-15 | reverse complement strand
CACGACGGTGAACGCGATGCTCCGGAGCCGGAAATCCGCTCCGCTGCGTACCACCGCCCAGGAGCGCCACCCGATCACAGGCTCGAAGTAGTCCGGCGTGGGACCCGACTGCTGCGGAGTGCCGTTCTTCACGCCGCGGGAACCTTGGGCTCACGGACGCGCTTCGGCCTCGGGTCAGCGGGTTCCTTCGGGGCAGGGGGCGTTCGCTTCGCGGGAACCGGATTCTGGAGCGGCTCGACGACATAGATTCGGCGCGGCGGCCCGATGTGGGTCGCGGTCTCGGCGGCCGGAGAAGGAGTCTTCTGATTCACGCCCGCGACCGTATGGGGACGTCGCTGGGGCGACATCACCCGAACCGGACGAAGCGACTGGCCTTCCGCGCCGACGCTCAGGTAATCGGGCGAGTCAGCGTTTGCACGCTGTCGCATATGACCTGGAGAGACACCAACGGCAACGGCCGGCCCCCTCGCGAGTGGCAGCATCGCCGTGCTCGGCGTTGACGCTCGCAGTCCCACGTTGTACGGTCGGGCCGGCGAGGCGTCAACCAATCGAGGTACACGTATGGGCGGCGGCGGTCCCGATGGCAAGAAGCTGTACGACTTCTTCCTTCTGCTCGCGCAGGATCCCGATGGGCCGCTCTACCACAAATACCTGCTGCATCCTGAAGACGTGATGCGTGAACAGCATCTCCCCGAGCCGGTGATCGCGGCGGTCATGCAGGGCAACCTGAAGGAGCTGAACAAACTCCTGAAGGGGTCAGGCAAAGACATCATCTGCGGAACGATCGTTCGCGGCTAGCGGCGGCTTCTGAGCGTCAGGTCGGTTCGTGCTTCGGTCGAGTCGCCAGCTCGCCCGGATCGCCCTCGAGCGAAATGGGATCGACCTTCCACGAGAGATCGTCGTGCGCATGCGTCGCAATGACGCGGCCCTCAGCATCAAGCTCGACGACCTCGCCACGCACCGCGACGCCCTCGTCGTCGGTGCGGTTGCCGTCGGCGTCGTAGAGGAACGTCTCGATCCTGCTGGCTTGCCCGCTGTCACTCATCGCACACCGCCTTCTCTTTACGGAGCCTGATCTCGTCGGCGCCTTGACCCATGAGGGACATCCTAGGCGTCCGTTCCCGGCTTGAGTCAGTCGACGACGCCTTCCTCGATCACGGCCAGGACAACAGCCTGCTCAGGGGCGGGGGCCTTCGAGGCTACGAGCTCGTATGTCTCGCGGATCGTTGCGCGATCAGTCTCCACCTCCGCATACAGCAGGCAGATGGAAACGGGTTCCGCACAGTCCGGGATCGCAAGCTGCTGCGGCTCGCAGACGACGATCTCGCGACCGTGTGGGTCCAGTGCAAAGCCTGGAGCAACGGTGACCGTGCTTTGCCCACCGGCAACCACTCCGAGGCCGGACACGACTCCGGCACCGTGGAACATGCGGTTCAGCAGCCAGCGCTTCTCGATGTGGTAACCCTGCTCCAGTTCGAAGTCGTCTGCGGTGATCATCTTGCCGGCGAAGTAACGCGGTCTCTCGAAACCAGTCATCCAGAGCCCCACTTGCGGGGAAGGCCCGCCGAAGCGGGCCTTCCACCGATAGGACGAACGACGGAGCGGGCCGTCAGGGGTAGCTCACCACCGTCACGGGAACGTCAGGGTTCGCGATCGTCGACGGTCCGCCGGTGTCGTTCACGACGTTGAGGATGCCGCCGGCGCCCGCCGTACTGAGGAAGATCGTGAGCAGGTCGTTGAGGCTCCCCGACGGCAATGTCGTCGGCACCTCGAACGCGTGCGCGGCGTAGATGTTCACTCCCTGGTTGAAGAAGCTGTAGCTCCCCATCCCGTACCCGTGGAAGCTCGTCACCGCGTTTCCGACCTTGAACGCGGCCCAGCCGTCGACACCCGGCGCCTCCATCCATGCAGCTTGGCTCGGCGGGTCGTACGGCATCTCGTTCTGGAAGAAGATCACCGTGCCGCCGTTGCCGTTCCAGATCGTCTCGTACTTTTGGTAGTGCTCGACGAACAGACCGTACGCCGTGACGTTGTCGCCGTTGACGACGACTCCGGTGTCGGCGGTGTTGCTCGTCCAACCGACGCCGTTGCCGTGGTCGGCCCGCCACGCCCAGATGTCGTCGAGGATGACGTTGTCACTGTTCACGACGAGACTCGTGGTCGCGCTCCCAGGCTCGCCACCGCCGATGCGGAAGAACACGTCGCTGAGAGCCGAGGGGTCCGACGCCTCGTTGTCGCTGCGCGCGTGGCCGCTTCCGACTTGCAGCAGGACCGGCGACGTGATCGGGCCGGCGTCGAACATGACTCCCGAGATCAGGATCCCCTTCGCGCTCGCGGTGGTCATGGCCGCGTTCCCGCTCGTCGGGATGAGCGTGGGAAAGCCGAGACCGAGGACGACGGTGTCGGGGCGCGTGACGTTGATGCTCTGGTCGAGGTGGTACACGCCCGGCGTCAAGATGAGGTTACGGCCGGTACGCAGAGCGGTGTTGATTGCCGCCACGGAGTCCGACGGCCGAGCGATGTAGAACCGCTCGATCGGGATCGGCGTGCCGGGCGTCGCCCCGTCGTGCCACGACGGCCCCGAGGAGCTCGTCTGCGCCGAAGGAACGAAGACGTTCTCGTTTCCGGCGGAGTCGACGTAAAGGTACGGCGCCTCGCGCGTCACCGGGCTCGTCGCAAGCGTCGTATACGGACCACCGCACGACGACCGCGCCGGAAAGCACTGCGCGGGCGCGCCCACGGCACCCGAGAAGACCTGGTTCCAGACGCCGTTCGTCCAGCCGTCGAGTGTGCTGTTCCGGACGAGCCACTGCTGCTGCGAACCGTTGACGATCGTGCTGCCGCTGAACCGCGAGTCGGCGATGAAGCCACCGCTGGCGTACGACGGGCCGGTGCAGTAGTCCATCAGCGTGACGAAGCCGTTGACGTCGACGCGTCTCATCGGCGAGGCCTGCGAGACGGGCCAGAACTCCCCGCTGTAGCACCCGAAACCGGGGGTGTTCACATTGATCGTCAGATTCGACAGCGATCGCCAGAAGTTGGTCAGCGCCGTGCAGAAGCTCCCGGCGCATTGATTGCGGGCGTAGATCGACCCGTTGATGACGACATCGCCGGGGGAGCGGCCGAGACCGGCGACCGACGTGTAGTACCCGACCTGGAAGTTCAGCGGGTTTGCGTTCGAGCCATACGTGCCGGGCTTGAACAGCAACGCCCTGGATCTGGCTCGTCGGCATGCCCGGGTCGAAGACGATCACGTTCGGCCCGAGGTCGGGTGTGGCCGCCGCAGCGCCGCCGCTGAACGCGAGAGCCACGAGCGCCAGCGCGGAGGTGGCGGCGCACGAGCTCCAGAGATGCCTAAGCATGTGAACTCCTCCCTCGACGTAAAGGGCACCCGCGGCGGTGCCCGATCGGAGGACCATCCTAAGGCGGCTCAGCCCGGCAAGGGTGATGTAGCGGGCGCCGTCGGAGTCGGCGTCGCGACGAGTCTGGCTGAGGTGACGTAGGCCACGACGACCGAGACGATGATGAGCGGCATCAGGGCGAGGGCGTCGGCTTGGAGGAACAGGCTCGCAAGCAGCACGGACGTCAGAGGTAAACCAAGCATTGCCACTGACATTGCCCCGATGCCCATACCCACACCGGCGATAATCGGGAGACCGGGAGCGTGCGACAGCGCTATCCCGCCTACGGCCCCGACGAACATCGCAGGGAAGATGGGGCCGCCCCGGAAGCTGCTCAGCGAAGCCCCGTAGGCGAGGGCCTTACAGGCAATGAGGAACGTCAAGGCCCCAACCGACCAGCTGGCGGCGTTGTGGATCACGGGAGCAAGGTCGTTCTGGCCCGAGAAGAGCACCAGCGACGAGCTCCTGTCTGTGGCTTTGGCGAACGCGATCGCGAGACCGCCGACGGCCAGGCCCACGAGCGGAGTCAGCACCACGATTCGGCGCTCAACGATCGGTTGCAGCGCCAGCGCCAACCGTCGGATGGCGGTACCGAGGATGGCGGCGGCGACGCCGATCCCGATGGCCCAGAGAAACTCGGCGCCGCGGGGGCTGCCGGCGTGCGGGATCTGCGGCACGGCCAGCGACAGCGTTCCGAATCCGGTCCAGCTGTCGAGCCCGACGAAAATGAGGGAGCCGATACCGGCAGCGAGCAACCCGGGCACGAGCACGACTCCGAGGATCGCTCCGCCGATTCCCGCGGCCTCCATCAGCAGGAACGCACCGACGATCGGGGAGCCGAGGAGCGTACTGATCGCAGCAAAGCTGCCGGCCGCGCCGATCACGGCGGTGGCCGTCGCGGGCGCGTCGCGCTTGACCAGCCGCACCATCAAGACACCGAGGCCGCTGCCGATCGCGATCAGCGGCGCCTCCGGCCCGAGCACAACGCCCAGGGAGAGCGTCGCGAAGGAAGCGAGCACGATCCCCGGCAGCTCGATCGGCAGAACCGGGCTGCCGGTCTTGAATCCCTCGGCGGGCTTGTGTCCTGCGGTACCGGGGAGGTAGCGGATTGTCAGTGCGACGAGCAGGCCGGCCAACGCCAGGCACGGCAGCGGCCACCAGAGCGGCTCGCCGCTGAACCCGATCTCATCCGGCAGGCTCGTGAAGACAAAGTGCTGGACCTCTTCGACGGCTTTCAGGAAGAAGAACGCGACGCCTGCGGCGAGAACACCGACCACGGCGCCGAAGACCAGCAGGGCGAGATAGCGTCGGCTCCGCAGCAGCTCGACGGCGTCGGGAGTCGGCGCCGGCTGGGCGTTGGGGCTCGTCACTGCGTGTCGGCGCGTGGTTTGTCGCGCACCTGCACCGTCGGCCTCGACGTCTCCCGGACGAGGTTGCGTTGAACGAGCGTGAACAGCAGCCCGAGCGACGGCAGGACGACGACGACGGCGACCGCGAAAACGACGAGCAGACTCGTCAGAGTCGCGCTCGGAGCTGCTGCAGCGGCGATGGTGAGCTTCTGCGGCAGCAGGTACGGATGCTGCGCGACGCCCCACGCCCAAATCACGCTTGCGACCGCGCCCGCAGCGAGCGGGCGCGCGCCGCGACGTGCGTTGCGGCGGAGCAGCACAAGCACCGCGCCTCCGCAGACGAGCGAGAGAATCACGAGCGGCAACGCGTCTCCGGTGAGCCCGTCGAACACGAACCGGGCGTCGCTGCGCAACACGACGAGACCGGCGACCGCGAGCGCCCCGGCCGCAAGCGCAGAGACGAAGGCACGGTCGGCGAAATAGCGCTCGAGGTCCGGCGCGCCGGCACGCCGGGCGTCGCTCACCAGAAACACCGCGGACAAGTAGGCGCCGGTGGCGACGAAGAGCGCGCCGATCACGAGTGAGAGCGGATTGAGCCAGCTGGTCACTTCGTCGCCCGCCGCGTTCCCTGTCGGCACGCGGCCGCCTGCGACTGCGCCCACCACGGTTCCCATGAAGAACGGCGTCAGGACCGATGCCACCCCGAAGGTGGCCTCGGCCAACGTCCGCCCGCCCGCACGCCGTGCGCTGTGGTGGAACGCGAACCCGGATCCCCGCAACACGATGCCGAGTGCGGCGAGGCTCAGCGGGATGAACAACGTCGAGAAGACAGCTTCGAACGCAGACGCAAAGCCGGTCCAGAGCAGGACGAGCATGAAGATCAGCCAGACGTGGTTTGCCTCCCAGACAGGCCCGATCGCCCAGTCGATCAACTCGCGCGGCCGGCGGCCCCGCCCGGCCCCGCCGGCGAGCAGGCTCCAAGCGCCGGCCCCGAAGTCCGCTCCGCCGAAGATGGCGTACAGCGTCGCCGCGATCCAGAGGACGATCGCAACGGCGTCGGCGCGACTCACTGCGGACGCTCTGTCATGGTCGGGCCGGCGCCTGAGTTTCGGGGTCGTACGGCACCTCGACGGCGTCCTCGTCGGCATCCCGCCACCGTCGCGACATCGCGCGCAGCGCGATGATGAGCGCCGCACCGAGCGCGACGTAAAGCACAACGACTGCGGCGAACGTGACGCCGATGCCGCTCGCGTGCGTGATCGCATCCGAGGTGCGCATGACGTTGTAGACGATCCACGGCTGGCGGCCGACTTCGGTCACGATCCACCCACACTCCAGCGCGACTACCGCGGCGACCCCCGATACCGCCGTCGCGCGGAGGAACCAGCGTGATTGTGGGAGGTCCTTCTTCCGCCACCAGCAGATCCCGAACCAGACGCCGAGCAAGATCAGCAGCGTGCAGATTCCGACCATCGCATCGAACGCCCAGTGCAGCATGGTGTCCGCCGGCGGCCGATCGTCCGGCGGGACCGAATCGAGCCCGACCACCTGCGTGCTGGTGCTCCAACCGACGAGAAACGAGTCGAGGCCCGGGATCCCGATCCCACCTTTCACGCCGCTCGAGGTGCATCTGCCGCCGAGGTACTCCGTCACGTCCGTGGACGTCGTCTGGACGCACTCCATCGCGGCAAACTTGATCGGCTGGTCCTTCGCGATGGCACGCGCGGCGGTGTCGCCGACGGCGAACTGGACGGGAGTTGCGATGCAGGCGACTGTCAGCGGGATCAGCAGGCCGAGGCGGTGGATTCGGTCGCGGCGGCCGCGGAGCATGCCGACCGCATAGATGGATGCGACGAGAAACCCGGTGACGAGATACGCCGCCAAGATCATGTGGGGGACCTCGTAGCGCACTGCGGGGTTGAAGATGACCTTCAGCGGCTCGACTGACGTCACCTTGCCGGTCGTGGGCGAGTACCCCTGAGGCTGGTTCATCCACGAGTTCACGGCGACGACCGAGAACGCGCCGCCCAGGCCCGTGATGACAACGGGCACACCGGTCCAGAAGTGCGTCCACGGTGAGAGGTGCTTCCAGCCGAAGATGTAGATCGCGACGAAGATCGCCTCGAGGAAGAAGAAGATGCCCTCGATCGCGAACAACACGCCGAACACTTCGCCGAAGCGTCCCGTGAACGCGGGCCAGAGGAGCCCGAACTCGAAAGAGAGGACGGTCCCGGTCACGGCGCCGACGGCGAACGTCACCGCTACCGCCTTCGACCAACGCTGCGCGAGCTTCAACGCGTCCGCATCCTGGTGGCGCAGGCCGCGATAGTTCGCGACCAGCATCAACGCGGGTAGCGCAACACCGAGCGATGCAAGGATGATGTGGAACCCCAGCGTGAACGCCATCTGGCTTCGCGCCAACTGGAGCGTCGTTGCGAGCATCAGCTCCGCCGGTGCGCCCGGACAGCCACGCCAGCGCGTGACGTGTGACACCGCATCGCAAGGATGTTCGCGAGGGCGACCGGCCTCCGCGTCGCCCCGATCGGATGAAGCTCACGTCGATCGGATGTCAGCAAGCGACGGCACGACTTGAGCGCGATCACCCCGTTCGGATGATCCTGGGCCCGAGACGACTCCATACGTTTGGGACGACTTCGTGAGCGCAAAACTCGAGAGCAACGGGCGCCCCCGCGTCCTGATCGTCGGCGGTGGCTTCGCGGGCATCGGCGCCACGCAGAAGCTGAAGCAGAGCGACGTCGACGTCGTCCTTGTCGACAGGCACGACTACCACACCTTCCAGCCGCTCTTGTACCAGGTGGCGACGGGGCTGCTCGAGCAGCTGGCGGTCGGCCACCCGATTCGCGACCTCGTCCACAAGCAGGCGAACGCGCGCGTTCACCAGGACACGGTTACGGCGATCGATCTCGACGCGCGCGAGGTCCATTTCAGCGAGCTCGAGCCCGTGACCTACGACTACCTGGTCCTCGGGCTCGGCGCCGAGGTCAACTTCTTCGGTGTCGAGGGAGCGCAGGAACACGCCTTTCCGCTGTACACGCTCGCCGACGCGGTCCGTCTGAAGAACCACGTCCTCGAAACGTGGGAAGCGGCCGATCGCAAGCCGGCGCTGATCGACGACGGTGCCCTGAACATCGTCGTCGTCGGCGGCGGCCCTACCGGGATCGAGACTGCGGGCGCGCTCGCGGAGCTCTACCACGCGGTGCTCGCGAAGGACTACCCCGATGTGACACCGGGGCAGGCGCGGATCACGCTTGTCGAGGCCGGGCCTGTGCTCTTCCCGATGTTCAAACTGGACATCCGCGCGTACACGGAGAAGGCCCTCGGCAAACGCAACGTCGAGGTGCTGACCGGCGAGGTGGTCGCGTCGATCGCCCCGCACCGCGTGACGCTCAAATCGGGCACCGTGCTCGAGGCGCACACGCTCGTATGGGGAGCCGGCCTGCAGGGCAACCGGCTCGTTCAGTCACTCGGGCTCGAGCTCGGGAGGGGCAACCGGATCGGCGTCGACGAAGAGCTTCGGATCCCATCGCACCCCGAGGTCTACGCGGTCGGCGACATCGCCGCGATCACCGACGCCAAGACGGATCAGGTGCTGCCGCAGCTCGGCTCGGTGGCGCTCCAGGCCGGCGAGCACGCCGGCGAGACGATCGCCCGCAAGGTCGCAGGCAAGCAGACGAAGCCGTTCAAGTATCGGGACAAGGGCACCATGGCGACAATCGGACGGGGCGCGGCCGTCGTGCAGATGCTCGGCGGACGGACGATGAAGGGCAAGACGGCGTCGCTCGCCTGGGGGACCGTCCACCTGGCACTGCTGCCGACGAATCAGGATCGCGCGAAGGCCGTCGTCGACTGGGCGGGAGCAGGTCTGACGCACCAGCGAGAGGCGCGGATCACCGTCGAGACATGAGGCAAGAGAGGAGACAGCAATGACGACCGTGGCACCCGCCGCGACCACTCCAGCGCGAGTCGAGGACCCGCGCCCTGCCGACGTCTTCGTGGCCTTCGGGATCACGGGCGACCTGGCGAAAGTGATGACGTTCATGTCGCTCTACCGGCTCGAACGGCGGGGCCTGATCGACTGCCCGATCGTCGGCGTGGCCGTGGACGACTGGACGATCGAGGAGCTGAAGGAACGTGCGCGCGACTCGATCGAAGGTGCGGGCGAGCAGCTCGACCCGAAGGTCTTCGAGCGCTTCGCCGACCGGCTCTCCTACGTCCCCGGAGACTTCTCCGATCCGGCCACGTACGAGCGCGTTGCCGAGGCGATCGACGGCGCCGAGAGCCCGGTCTTCTACCTCGAGATTCCGCCGTTCCTCTTCGGCACCGTCGTCAAGGGCCTTTCCGAGGCCGGGCTGACGGAGAACGCCCGCATCGTCGTCGAGAAGCCGTTCGGCCACGACCGCGCGTCGGCGCGGGAGCTCGCGGAGGAGCTCCACCAGTACATCGACGAGTCGCAGCTGTACCGCATCGATCACTTCCTCGGGAAGATGGGCACGGACGAGATCCTCTATCTGCGCTTCGCCAACTCGATGCTGGAGCCGCTCTGGAGCCGTAACTACCTCGAAAGCGTGCAGATCACGATGGCCGAGAGCTTCGGGGTCGAGGACCGCGGTCACTTCTACGACCCTGTTGGCGCCGTTCGGGACGTCGTGGTCAACCACTTGATGCAGGTCGTCGCGTCGGCCGCGATGGAAGTGCCGTCGTCGGGCGACGCCAACACTCTCAAGGACGCGCAAGTGGCGCTCTTCCGCGCAATCGCGGACGCCGATCCCGAGCATTACGTTCGCGGGCAGTACGACGGTTACCGCGAGATCGACGGGGTAGCGCCGGACTCTCAGACGGAGACCTACGCGGCGTTGCGCCTCGACATCGACAACTGGCGCTGGGCTGGAGTCCCGTTCTTCATCCGGACGGGCAAGAAGCTCCCCGCGACGCAGACCGAGCTACGGCTCGTCTTCAAGCATCCGCCGCGCCTCGGCTTCTGGGACGAGCGCCACCGGCCGGAGGCGAACCAGCTCGTCGTCAAGCTCGACCCGTCGACCGGGGTCAGGCTGATCGTCGACGCGCGCCGCGCCAGAACGGCAGCTCCGGAACCGATCGAGCTCGACATGGAGTTCGCCGAGGAAGGCGGTGAAGGCGCGGCACCGTACGAGGTGCTGCTGCATGCGGCAATGATCGGCGACAGCAAGCGCTTCACGCGCCAGGACGGCGTCGAGGAAGCCTGGAGGGTGATGCAGCCGTTGCTCGACGCGCCGCCCCCAGTCCACAGCTACGCGCCCGGAAGCTGGGGCCCGAAGGCCGCCGACAAGTTGGTCTCCGGCCATGGACGCTGGCACGACCCGTGGGTGGCCTCGTGACCGCCGCCGAGCCCGCAACCGAGCGGCAGCCGCAAAGCGCGGCCGCCCCTTCGCCGTTCCCCCCGATCGCCGAGTACGCATTTCTCTCCAACTGCCATACCGGTGCGCTCGTCG
>WNGI01012923.1_pt1 | contig 10239 bp, 11 predicted proteins | sample 5400621 | NCBI WGS metagenome assembly WNGI01 (sample SAMN13153374, study PRJNA577476) | soil metagenome | isolation source: 20 cm soil or saprolite under Garry oak tree replicate 1 | place: USA:California | collected 2016-06-15 | reverse complement strand
TCAGTACATCGCATGTGTTTATGGTTTACGCATCAAGTGTCCGGCCAGGCCGGATACGATGTGGATTGGCTGACTTGCAATTGGGACAGCAGGCCTAGTAGTCCCTGCATAGGGTGAGCAATGAATGGGCAACGAACGTACTTTAACCTATGGTGTCCATGCATATTTTATGGCCAGCGCATCGGCCGTCCGGCTTGGCCGGATACGTTGTACACTGTAGACATAGTCCCTGCTTGGTATGAGCAATGAAAGTGCCAAAAGAACACACTGACGCCGTACCTTACCTGCCTATGACATATTTTGAACATGATGCGATACGCGTGCTGGCCCATAACACATCAGCTGTCCAGCTGGCTAAAGGCGAGAGTAGGCTGGGTTACTTGTAAGACCAACGCATCGACAGCGCGCAAGTAACTGTGTAAGTGAGTAATGAATGGGCGACGGGGACATAAGGACTTGAACTATCTTATATTACTCATGTTTTACAATCATGGTGGTACGAAACCACGTAGCGAGCAGATATTACAACTCCGACTGCCGAACTTGCACGGCTCGAAACAATATTTGTTGTACAAAGATAAATTAACGTGGCACTCTTTGTACCACAAACATTGTTTCGCGCCGTGCAAGTTCGGCAGTCGGAGTTGTAACATCCATTCGCTGTAGGATTTCGTACCACCAGGATCATAAAACATAAGTAATAAATGCACGTAGTATGATGTTTTAAAATATACGTTATTAGAGGCAAGTCCTTATGTCCCCATCGCCCATTCATCGCTCACAACGTAGGCACTAGCACGCTGTCAATGCATCGCTCTCACAAGTCACCCAGGCTACACCGCATTAGCTGGACAGTTGATGTGTATGGGCCAGTATGCGTATAGCATCATGTTCAAATATGTCATAGGCAGGTACGTAGTATGTCCTCGTGGCACTTTCATTGCTCATACCAAGCAGGGACTATGTTTGTTATCCCAATACGTCGATACAGTGTACACGGTATCCGGCCAAGCCGGACGGCCGATGCGCTGGCCATAAAACATGCATGGAGATCTAGGTTAAAGTACGTTCGTCGCCCGTTCATTGCTCACGCTATGCAGGGACTACTAGGCCTGCTGTCCCGATACAGCACTGCCCATCCCATTGGCCATTTGCAAGTCAGCCAATCCACATCGTATCCGGCCAGGCCGGACACTTGATGCGTAAACCATAAATGCATGTGATATACTGAACGCTATAGGCAAGTACGAGGCACCATCGCTCGTTCATCACTCAATTCCTTATACAGTTCCCTCTCCAAGCCCCACATCGATATACATAGCTGCATTATGATTGCCGCTGCAGGGCGCTGGGTAATTCCGACTGATTAACGACTTGGGACTGCGTAAGTCCAAAAAATGGGATTGATATAACTACTTCATGACCCCCCAGTGCAGAACGCTGATACAGGCTAGCGTTTTCGATGCTGTGATAAATCATCCATGTATTCCAGTTTACTCTTCATCTACTATACGGTATAGAATAATGATAATGATAATGTGTGGATTCTTCCAAACGGACTATACCTCACGCGTGCTCTCTCACAGTGAGAACCCTAGACTGTAGATTTTGACTTCACTCTATACCAGCTGTCTGGCCAGATATAATGTCGGATGATATTGCCGCACATAATTGAGCTGTCCGGCCGAGCCGGATACGGTGCAGACTGATACGACTGCGTGGGCAAGGAGAGGGATCTGTGCTTAGCGACTACGGGGGGCAGTCTAGCATCTTGAGAGTGTTAGTACTGTGTTGTTGTAGAATGTTTCGGGCAAGTGCTGGATCAAAGCGACAACAAAGAGATGAACAAAGAGATGAACAAAGAGTCCTGTCACTTTGTCATAGATGCTCGAGAAGAGCCCAGAATGACGAATTTCGCTCGCTTCTCCACCCAGTGCGAATTGGGTCTCATCAACGAGTTAGAAGTATACGAATGGATGGGGTTCAGCGCGAGGAAGAAGAGAAGGGGCTGTTTTGAATTTGAGGCTTTTGATCCGACACTTAAAAGGAGTTTTCACCAAGGAGAGACAATGTAGGGGAAGGAAGGTTGCATTCGCAGATTCGTACAAATTGACTACACCTAGTGAAATACGTAGAAGTAGATGTCGTAGCTTCAGTTGACAGGCACGTAGGAATGACTGAAGGCGACAGCGAGTTCTGCAGGTGGTGGTGCTTGCACTGGCTGTTGGAGAGGCACTATTGGACAACCTAACGGGAAAATACACCTATTAGTCCCTGCAGAGAATGAGCGATGAATGGCCGATGAGAACACATGTACTTGCCTATGGCATCTTTTTAACACTGTATCGCCTATGGTAGCTTCAACTTCCGGATACAGCGTGGATTGCAGGGGATAATAGCCAATGACTTATGCATCAACTGGCTGGCCTGGCCGGATACAGTAGGGGTGGGGCAACGCTGGTCCTGGTCCCTGTGTGAGCGATGAGAAGGTTTTTAAGGATGTACATACCTGCCTATGGCATTAGACAGCCGCATCGGGCATGACATACGCAAGACGGGAAGAACGCCAGGCCCAGTAGGCTGCAGTCGCCTTTATGTTTTACGATCATGGTGGTACAAAACCACGCAGCAAACGGATATTACAACTCCGACTGCTGAACTTGCACGTCGCAAAACAGTATTTGTGGGGCAAATAACTGGGAAAGGAAATTCACGTGGCGCTGTTTGTACCACAAACACTGTTCTGCACCGTGCCAGTTCGGCAGTCGGAGTTGTAATATCCTTTCTCTACATGGTTTCGTACCACCATAATCGTTTTAAAATACACTATACGTTATCATAGGCGAGTCCTTATGTCCCCATCGCCCATTCATCGCTCATAACGTAGGCACTAGCACGCTGTCAATGCGTCACTCAGCCTACACCCCATTTAGCCAGCTGGACAGTTGATGTGTACGGGCCAGTACGCGTATTAGGGTCATATTGCCATAGGCAGGTGCGCAGTATGTCTTCATGGCACTTTCATTGCTCATTTCAAGCAGGGACTATGTCTGTTATCCCAATACGTCGCTGCAGTGTGGACGGTATCCAGCCAAGCCGGACGACTGATGCGTTAGTCATAAAACACGCACAGGCTACTGTTCAAAATACGTCACAGGTTAGTATGTGTCTTCGTCGCCCGTTCATTGCTCACCCTATGCAGGGTCTAGGCCTGCTGTTCCGATACGTCACTACCTCCCGTCAGCTAGTTGCAAGTCAGCCAATCCACATCGTATCCGGCCAGGCCGGACATTTAATGCATAAACCATACACGCATGCGATGTACTGACCGCTATAGGCATGTACGCGCCTCCATTGCCGGTTCATCACTGAATTCCTTATACAGTTCCCTGTCGAAGCTCCACATCGATATAGATAGCTGACTTGGCACTGTGTAAGTCCAAAAAACGGCATTGTTATAACTGCTTTACGACCCTCCATTGTAGAACGTTGATTCAGGCTAGCAGTGATTCTTATGCTGTGGTAAACTATAAAATATACTTGGGTTTACTTTTCACGTATGTGTAGAATAATGATAACAATACAATATCACCTGCCTGTTCCACCGATGCGTTACCCATAAACATTCGTAAGGTCGCACAGTTGAGGTGTTAATCATGCCTGATACAGCTCCATTGCCCGCTTGTTCTGCCATACCAAGCCTCACTAACCCTCACTATCATATCCGGCCAGGCCGGATAGTTGATACGTCAGTCAAAAACGTACATAAGGTACCTAAACATGTATGTGTGTCCTCATCGGCTGTTCATCGCTCACTCTCTGCAGAAAGTAGATCCGTTACCAGCATGAGTAGCAAAAAGCAAGACCGACTCAGCAGTCTCCTCGGACATCAACGTAAAGAAGCCAGGCACTGCGTAAGTCTCAGACTCCATAAATGTGACTGGGTCATTAACCGCGCTGGACGCTTGGGCTATTCACTCAGGCTAGTGATTGATGCTGGAATATTAAAGAGGCATACCGTCGTCTAGTTTCTGCTCACGTACGTGTAGAATTGTGATAAAGATGCTTACTTATGAGCTTCCGACTGAGAATTGAAGCACCTCGCCAGCTCCAATGCCTGTCAATGGCTGTCTTGCGTATATGTCAGAGGAATTACCTCAGCCCAAGATTCGGTGTTTAGCATCTTTCAGGTAACGATAAGTTTTTGGGGGCAAATTGGTCGATTAATTCCTCCCCAGGACGGTTTTCTTTTCCTTCCCAATTCTTTAATCCTAACATTAGCTATAGTACTACGCGTACTGTACTGTGCTGCTAAGTTATATTCGAAACATGTGCTAAAGTTCCTGGACGGGTATCTCGGTACTCCGCTCGCAACCAACCAAATCATGATATCGCTAGCGAGTGGTGATGCCCAGCTCCAAAAGGAGCAGGAGGTAACCAACCGGAATCGTATAAGTACAGGTGCATGCCCTCCGCATATTCGTATACACCATGCCAGGCCTCCCCTACTTCCAGATCGCAGCTCTGCTCTTGCTTCACTCGTGGAAAAGCGAGGGTTCCAATCCCGTTTATGCCTATGACGACCCAGACGTCAATGCCAAGCTTGGTATAAAGCGGGTTTGCGGGACCACCGCTTGCAACGATCATCCTGTTGACGTTCCGGAGCGCGACAGGGAGTCCTTCAGCAATTTTGTCAGCACCTGTATGAACGCCACCCTAGAACAGCTAAAGCAGGAGAAAACAGTTGGCTCTTTCAACGGTCGAATAGCATGGAAAACTTTTTGCACCAAGGTCATCTGTCACAACCTTAATAGGGAGATCGAGCACCAGATGATGGAAGCCGAGCTTCATCCTCAGCAATTACTGGAGAAGAAGGACGATGTATGGGAACACTCCCGCTTCACTTACAATACACAATCCATCATCGGCCGTATCGTAGCTCAAACTGTTTTCGGGGAATTCATGGTTGAAGAACCGTCCGGTCTGGTTGATCCTGAGGCAGGCCCCTACCTGGACACTGCCATTATCTATAACATCGACCGGCTCCGAAAGCTACATGGCCGTGTCCAAAACAAGCTCGGCGATTTCCAAAGTAAGCTGGACAAGGCGATGGAAAGTAAGCGTCTCTTATATTTTAAGGTATGAAACTGACAAACGCTGGTAGAAATTGAGGGTGAAGACGTGCGGCTGGCAGATCTTCGGGCAGCTATAAAGGCGCTTACCAGTTTTAACAAGCATACGACACTTCTGCCCAATGCGCGTGCGGCTGCAGCCAGGCACCAAATCACGATAGATACCCTACTAACAAAGCTAGGAAAACCGAAGAGTGAGATTGCAGTACAAGATAAGCACAAGGCAGCAGGTGTGTGTCCATCCTTGCATATGCGCAGCTGCATGTCCTTACCCACCCACTCAGCGGAGAACGCAAGAAGGCGAGCACTTCAGAAAAACTTCGTCACCGCTGATCTAGCGAAACCGGAAGAGGTGCTACAGACCATCTCCCTTTATACTCAATACTTTGAGGAGGGTGGGCTGTCTCTTGAGCGTGGAGAAGCGCCTGGCGAATGGGATGTGCTAGTGGAGGACCTTGGCGACATGGGAGTCGACCTGATGAAGGGAAAGACGATTGATGAGCTGTCTAACCTATTGGGGTTCGCTGATGCCCGACCGGTTAACTGGAACAACTTTCGGGATAAAGATAACTTGGTTTCAGGATGGGACAAGGACGCCTCTGCCAATGTCCGTCAGAAGTTGGAGAACGGAGGTCCAGATATGGTGCCTCTTCGATTGCTATGGCACCAACTGTGTGGCGTCGCTGCTATTGCTGACAGGGTCTGGACAGAGGAGAAAAAGCCAGATGTACATGGGGTCCTGCTCGCGGACGATGTGGGTGTAGGAAAAACGGCACAGGTTATGGCATTCATTGCGTTCCTCCAGCTGGTCTACGAGTCAGAGAAAGAGGGAGGACAGACACGTCCCTCTATTATCAGTACGCTGTTCAAGCTGGCTTCAAAACATCCATTGCTGACCGCACATGTCGTTTAGAGGATCGTCCATACTTCATGGGCAAGGGTAGCGTACCCAATAAACCCCACGCCATCGTCGTTCCTAACTCTCTCGTTGATCAATGGCGCCGGGAACTCAAGACGTTCTTCAAACCGTTTTCATTGGACATTTTCCAGCTTCCAACCTCCGCCGCCGCTCTTAAACGTTATTTTTCTGATCCAGATGGCGTTTGGGAAAAGGCAAACCATCCGCACATATTCCGGGTTGTACTAATTCCTCACTCTGTGGGTGTTATTCATCCGATAACCATGTCATGTAGCTGATCTAAACTAAATAGGTGTTCAATACGCTTGCTGGATTAACCTATGACTGTACCCGATCAGGGGCACACTGCAAACCCATCGACAACCCTCGAACGAAGAAGGGTGACGCCCCAGACTTTTTCAACACGGAGTGGGCATCAGCGTGGATAGATGAGGCACACGAATTTCGTGGGCCTCAGCGTGGGTTCGTCGGGGGCGTCCATCTTCGGATGCAATCGTCGATGATGTCCTGCTGTACAGCAACTCCACTGTACACAAAGCCCTCGGTGAGCATCGTATCCGGCTCAGCCGGACATCGTGACTCACAACGAACAGGATGTGATAAACCTGGGACGCATCGTGGGAATCCCAGCATTGTGCGGCTCAGAGGGGCAAGAATTTGAGAGAAATGGAGCGCGAGAGCTTAATCGCGCAAAACGGATCCTAACCCCTGCCGTCAAGCAACAAATCCGGGTCGCCCACGAAAAGCAAATGCTGCTGAGGGACCAGAACGATGTCGAAATGCCTCCAGAAGCAGAGACAATCAAAAATACGCAGGTCAACATCGTGAAAGACATCCAAGCTGCGTTCAATGGCGCCATCATTCGACGAACGATTAACTCCAAACGCCCGGATGGAACATGTCTCAATGATCAGCTGCCTCCTTACGTTTCCCACATTCTACCTGTTGAGTTAGAGGATTGGGAAATGACGGTACTCAACGACTCATTCCAGGACATAATGCAAAACAAAAAAAGTAGCACTCTTTTAGAGTTTTCTAATGAGGTAAGCGTGCCATGGCTGCCCCAGCTATACAGTGTCTGAACATCTAAAACAGAGCTTTTACATCAACTATCGATTGAATCTCGTGTATCCCGTTGGACATCCATCGGAAAAACTCTTTCCGTCCTTTTCGTCGATGGCCGAGTGGGAACAGAGGCCAGCAACAAAGCTAGCGGCTCTTATACAGTTGCTCCAACATCTTCTCAGCGATGATGCTGTAGAACCCCCAACCGTGATTGACGGCAGCGTTGTCTATCCGTCCCTCCCAGCCGGACCGTCTACCTCCCAGACACGGAAGATACTCGTCTATTATGAGTACCCAATGTCAACGACAACGATGGAGTCTGTGATGAAGCTTTACGGGATTGTCCCGTTCGTTCTAAATGGTAGCATGAAGATAAAAGATAGAGACGACAAAGTACAGAAATTTATCCACTCCCATGACCCAAACCGACGCGTACTTCTATTTTCGTCAGTTGGAGCAGCTGGACTCAACCTGGCCTGTGCTGACACCGTCATCCTATTTGTAAGCTGTCGGACCTTACCCACTTCTCCCTTTCCATTTACGTTATTAAAGGACACAGTCTGGTCTCAACAAGAGCGGACTGTCCACGTATACAAGCTATTGGCAGTTGGCACAACGGACGTCATCATGGCGTCGCTTGCCAGGGACAAAGACGTGATGCTCCAAGCATTGGTCACCCGAACTCAAAGCATCAGCCCCAGTAAGTCTATCTTATGATCACAGGAGTACGTGAACTCATAAGCTATGCGTATAGACCTCAATGACATCTTCGATGGAGATGCAGTGGAAGATGATTCAGATGCACAAGAAGTGGAGAATGCTGAGGGGAACGGAGGGGGAGGGAAAGGGAAAGGGAGAGGGAGAGGGAGAAAGGGTAGGCTTTAAATTGCTGACTTCTTTTTTTACATCGCTCATCTCTCGCTAGAAAAAAAGACAGGTCGGAGGAGAAAGGAAGCTACGCAGCCGGCTAAGCCGGATGTGCCTGATGTTTCTCAACCGGACGCAGGAGAGCCCGACAAAGGATCTTCAGCTTCCTCGACTACGCCTGCTAATGAGACACGATCTGCACTGGGAGAGACAGAGAAAACAGCATCCGTGCTGGATGGGAGGGGAAAGGAGGAAGAGGGAAACGGTATATTTTAAACTGCTAACAAGTTTTTACGGTGCTGATTCATCGTTAGGGCGAGCCAACTAGCCTCGCAAAGCAGCTCAGCCAGCAGACCAGCGCATGCAGATTGATCACCCAGCCCTTGCGACCGACCCTTACCCTCAACTACAAGCTAATCCGTTCCAAAAGGATAAGCAGGGAGTTCAGAGCCAGTATCAGGAGCACCAGGTCGTCAGGTCGTTCGACACTCGCTTGAATAATCCGGCTAGGACGGACGCAGGCGTAGAGAGCTCGTTCCCCGAGTCCAACGTCAGTAAGCCGGACGAGGCCTCAGACCTAAACCCCAAATCCGCTATGCGTCCGGCCCAGCCGGACATCGATATGCAGAAGAACATGTACAGCCCATCCGATGATGCCTATTATAGGGATGAATGGGACACGGAGGACATGATTGCTCATTTAGATCAGGCATTAGGCGCATCCTCACTCACAGAAACCGCTGCCAGCCAAGGGTCTCCTAATGATTGTTTCGATCCAGAAGACTACGACCATGACACCAGTGACCAATCAAAGAAACGTAGGCCCCCTTCAGCCCAGTCTCCCCGCCGTCCCCCGAAGGCTCAGCGACGTGGACAACTGCCCACATACGATGACGATAACAATAGCAATGAAAACCCATCAACCCACCGCATTGACTTCAAAAAACTTGAAGGTGTTTCATCAAGGAACAAGCTTACCCGTACATATCGCAGTAGTCATAAGTAAGAAAAGTCCTGTTGGCATTCTGCATGTGTAGCTTTCTACCTCAATTATGCCCTCGCGCTAAATGATAACCATTGAGTTTGATTAAAAACGATCCGCCCTCTATGGACAACGATGAACAGGGTACTTTTGTTGATCTTACTGTTGCTCAGTGGATTCAACATCATCAACAAATAAGTACTCGTATACCCCTCAGGGGTGAACCAGTGGCAGCATTCCAAGCTGCAGAGTGGGCTCTCACCGGTTATGATCGGGAAAAGGATGAGCAAGCCAGAATCGAGGCACTACATAACCGACCGACGATCAACACCCCCGACCCATATGTTCGACGAGATTATGATTCGCTTATTGGCTTTACATCTCACATTCCTGCAAGAGCCTGCATTTTCGTATATGCAAAGCCTAATGCAGCACGAGCACTCACTGCAAGGCTCAAGGTTAAAGTGCCATTTATTATCAATGATGAGGTGAGTTTTGTCCCATTCAATGCCTTTATTCAATTCCAACGTCGTACTCTTAAGCGAGTCATGTTGGATCCCTCCACTGTCCCAAATACACTGCTTGCCCAGAGAGATCTACGTCATCAAATCCGAGTGTTCTTTCCTGGGCTCAAAAACAGAGAACGAACGAGCTCTGCCCTCACATCTGAGGAGTCAGCCATCTTCTATGATGTAGGGATCCGTCCTGCCATCTCGTTGGTAGCACCAACTACTGTCCACGATTGGCCCCCTTCATACGCATCAGAAACCTTCCGTTCATCAGATGGAAGAGGACGTTTCACAGAGTCCACTCGTATTGTCTCTTGGGACGACATTCCAGCATTCTCGACAGCTTTGAAGAACAACATGAATGCGATTCCTTGGGGCAAAAACTTGGTATTTGGTACTGAAATACGTGGGGTAAAAAACGATACAGAACACCTACCAGACGACGAAGCAGCTCAGGAAACACTGGGCGATCTGTTGCACCATGTCAAAGGCCCGTTTGAAGAATTGACCGGCAGCTGGTTCGTTGACGTAGCCGTCGAGCTCATAATCAAGGGCAGAGCAGTAGTCTGGAGACAAGACTGTTATCCACCCATCATGCAGCGGTTGTTTGACATTCCAGAAAATGTGGTTGATCGTGTTTCTCGGCACAGAAACCATTTTGAGCAGGACGTATCCCAACATCTCACGGAGGTTGCCGGCTTTCGTGCGCATTTTTCGAAACCAGTAGGGCGATTTGATGTTTTATACATCCAAGCATACACGACG
>WNGI01009281.1_pt1 | contig 10239 bp, 9 predicted proteins | sample 5400621 | NCBI WGS metagenome assembly WNGI01 (sample SAMN13153374, study PRJNA577476) | soil metagenome | isolation source: 20 cm soil or saprolite under Garry oak tree replicate 1 | place: USA:California | collected 2016-06-15 | reverse complement strand
CGCAGCCAAACGAATCCCGCTGTTCTCCAGGACAATGAAAATGCCTACTACCAGCACGATGTTGCTAACCACTTGGGCAATCGCGTACTGCAGCGAACGATCGAGTCCGCTTTGGGCAAGCAGCCGGTTAAAAAGAAAACGCTTCGTCCTGGATGAGATCCAAAACACCGCGATCAGAAGCGTAACTAGCAGAAAAATCTGAAGCAGGCTCAGCTTGATCGCAGGAAGAGCCGCGTTCCAGGCCAATGGAATTCCCGCGGCATTGATCGCGGCAACGGTGAAAAAGACGATCGCCGCCAGACTTAAGATAGTTGTAACGATCGCGATGAAATTCGTGTCGATCTTGAAGTGGCTGAAAAGACGGCGTACCACATCGCTCTGTAAAAATCGCGAAATGATGACGCCGGCCGCGAACAGCGCGGCGAAAGCGATCAATCCCAAAAACGTGACGTAATGTCCGCCCACTTGGAACAATGGTTTTTCCAATAGCGGGAAACTCATCGAAAGTTAGTCTGAGCCTCGTGCCTTGCTTTCGCAACCGATAAGCAAAAACACGGCGTGCAGCCGTGTTTCTTGCTTCTAAGATGTCCGAGCCCCCGAAGGCGTTCGAGAATGGCGCTACTGTTTGGACGATTTGTCTTCGATATATTTGATGACGTCGCCGACCCTCTGGAGTTTCTCCGCGTCTTCGTCCGGGACTTCGACCCCAAACTCTTCTTCAAAGGCCATCACCAGTTCGACGATATCCAGCGAGTCTGCACCCAAATCCTCAATGAAAGACGCCTGCGGCGTAACCTGCTCCGGGTTCACACCAAGTTGCTCGACGATAATGTCTTTGACCTTCTCTTCGATCGATTTTTCCGCCATAAAATTTGTTCGGTTTGTGTTAGTCGCGCATGGAAAAGCTTACAGCAGTCCGGGCACAGCATGGCAAGTAAATGAATTAAACAGGTTGTCAATCATTTTCAGGCTTTGGTAGGGACATGGCGCTGCAATGTGCCGCGGCGACAGTAGCGCGCCATTCCTACCCAGATTCTTGCCGTTTGCTTCCATTTACCATTCGAGTAGATGAAACCGATGACATCTCCCACTGTCGAGACTGTCGATCTTCTCGATCTGAAGCTGCTGCCTGCATGGGTCAAAGAAGCTGCTGAGCCGAGGAGCTATGCGGGTACCGAAGGCAACCACCATCGCGAGCGTCCAGCGCGGCATGGTCGGGGTACGCCCACGCGCAGCGGAAAACGCTCAATGCTCGACGTCCAACGCCGAACGACGAAACCGAGCAAGCACGAGGTAGGGCGCGACCGCCGGGCACGCCGAGGACGAGATCGCAAAGACGATCGCCCATCAGGAGATAAGCATGCTCCCATAACACGAATACCACTGCAGTTTGCGATCCGTTTCCTGCCATACTCACCCGCATTTGAAAACGTAGTCGCGCAGATTAAGTCCGGCTCAGTTGCGTATTCGCTATTTGCGCTGGCGCGTTTGTTCTTGGAAAAGCCGGTTGGTTACGAGGTTTGCCTCACGACAAAGGGTGAATCGCCGCTTTATCAGCTTGGCGACAACGGCACGGTGTCTGTGAACCGAGAATTCCTTGAGCGAAACGCATTCCGATTCGCTCACAGCGATTTCTACCAGATCGACGTTGTGGAGACCGATCCGATCAAGGGAAATTTCTCGAATGTGGCGCGATGCCGATTGAGCGGAACGCTTCTTGGCCCGACCAACCATCACAATTATCAACCGCAGCTGCGCAGTCTTTACGAGCAACGCTTCAGCCGCCGGATGAGTTTTGCCGATTATCAGCGGCAAATCGAGATTGTAAGCGATGCCGCGTTAATCGAGCGCTGGAAACAAGAAGCCCGAAAAGTGATAAGCTATACGACGTTACACGAAGACACTCCGCTGACATTTTCTTCTGCAATCGAAGCGGAACGGCATTTCCGGTCGAACTGTTTGCCGGGACTGATCCGTAGCTTGGAGGAAGTGACCATCGGCGGGGCGTTCAGCCGGCGTTTGCCGGATGGCATACTAAATCGGGCGATCGAGGAGGCGTGGGCGCGGGAAACCCGCTCGCCTTCAAACATGATGCAGGAGCTCGCTGGCCGGTTTCGAGAAAACGGCCTGCACATTTTCCGCCATCGCCGCGGCATGTTGTTTGTCTCGCCAATGCGGATACGCGCGTTTGTTCATGAACAGACGGGCGTGTCTGCGTCTGTGAATGCGATTCTTCAAGCACTGGCAGGAATGCCAGGAATTAATCGCAAACAACTTTCCGAAAATTTGATTGGCGATATCGTGATCGAAGATGCAGAGCCACGTAGGCTGGCGCTCGCGTCCGACCTGCGGTGGCTGATCAGCGAGGGTTACGTCATCGAGTTCAACGATGGCTCGCTTGATCTGCCTCGGGCGAAAGCCAGCGCGCAGGAAACTGTAGCAGCGGTGGAGTCTGCCCCGAGCTTGTCGAGTGGGTCAACCGCCGAGCCCGCAGAGCAGCCGCTCGCCACCGCTACTACATCGACGGTTTAATCGCCACCCGCCATCCTAGATGGCACCAGCTTTTTTAAGCGCCTTGTAAGCGCCGTGTTTGTTGATCGTCTTGAGACCGCGCGCCGTGACGCGGACGCGCACAAATTTCTTCAGTTCCGGCACCCAAATCCGCTGCCGACGCAAATTTGGCGCGAAAATGCGCGGCACCATTTTCGTCACGTGCCGGCCTACGCCGCCTTTTTTCTTGGCCAAACCGCGCCGATGAATGACGCTGCCGCGCATGGCTTTGGATCCTGTGATATCGCAAATTCTTGACATAATCTGAGCCCAATAAGGCCGCGTAAGCTGCCGCGCGGAGGTCAGCGCGTCAAGTGGATGGCGAGTGCGAAGGACATCAACCACCGGCGATTAGTGATTGGTTGAACGCGCCATCGCTCTTCACAGTCAAACCTAGCTTGCACGAGGACCGATCGACCTTGCGGAATTGATATCGCGCGAATGCACAAAAATAATCACAAACTGCGGATCGGCATTGTCGGAGCGGGCAACATTGTTCGGACCCGCCATTTGCCGGCTCTCAAGAAACATCCGGAGGTCGAGATTGTCGCCGTCTCTAATTTGGCCTACGAAAGCGCGGAGAATTTTTGCAGCGAAAATCTGCCGCAAGCGACACCGATAAAGAATTGGCCGGACTTGGTCGCGCTGCCGGACATCGACATAGTCTGGATTGGCACACCGCCTTACATGCATTCGGCAGTGACAATTTCCGCGCTTGAGGCCGGTAAACACGTTTTTTGCCAGGCGCGGATGTCGATGGATTTGGCCGAAGCCGAAGAAATGCTCGCGGTATCAAAACGTTATCCAGAGCTGGTGACCATGCTTTGCCCGCCGCCATTCGGAATGCAGGCGGATTTGATAGTGAAAAAGATTCTGGCCGAAAATTACATTGGCCGACCACATCACGTGCGGCTGCAAAGTTTCACCGGCAATTATTTGGATTCGGACGCCCCGGCGCATTGGCGGCAAAAAATAGAGATCAGCGGGCTCAACACTCTGACCCTGGGAATTTATGTCGAGGTGTTGCAACGCTGGCTCGGCGATATCACCGGTGTGTTCGCGCGCGGGAAAATTATTCATCCGATGCGCGAAGGGTACGACGTGATCATTCCTGATTTGCTCAGCGTTCTGTGCAGTTTCGAAAACGGCGCGGAAGGCGTACTGGAGTTTAGCGGCATCAATGCGTTGGCGTCGGGTGATCGGCTGGAAATTTACGGCAGCGCCGGCGCGCTCACGTGCGATTTCACGTCCGATGTCGTGCAAGCAGGAAAGATCGGCGATCGGGCGCTGCACGTGGTCGATATTCCCCGAGAATTGGAAGGTGAATGGCGTGTGGAAGAAGATTTTCTGGCGGCAGTGAAGTCAAAAGGCCGAGTGCGTCCCGATCCGAATTTCGAAGATGGTCTTCGATACATGCGCGTCGTACAGGCTGTCGCTGATTCCCGCGCGCGAAACGAATGGGTGGCGATTAAAGGCTGAATGCCAGGCCAGCGGCCCGCGAGTGAAGAAGCAGCTCAATCAAGTCGGCGCCTCGTTTCCTACCAAGAATCTTCTCACCACGAGTGCCCACACCAGCAGTGTGACCAGTTGGTACCACGCGAAGAACCGATCGTAACCGCGTCGGCCGGCAATGAGACCGCCGCCGGCAAGTAGCGCGTATTGCCCGACAAAGGGAACGTACCAAATCGGATGAAAGAGATCGCCGTGAACTGCGGTTTGCGCAATGTCGAGCAAACACATCGCGATGAACGTGGAGTAATACCCTGAGCGGTTCCGTTCAAAGCGGCCCTGGTGTTCTTCTGCTTCCGATAAATCGGGCGGATAAAGGAAAACGGTCAGCATATAGAGTGTGACGGTCCAAACAATCAACACCAGGAACTTGTCGAAGCTCCAATTGATCTCAGTATTCCATTTAAACGTGACCCACCACTGCAAGACCAGCAGCAACAAGGTTGCGACGGTGAGGACAATGTGGACCTCATCGAGCGGGTTTTCTCTGCGCCGGTAAAACGCGCGCCCAGCTCCCGCGAGCAGATTAGTTACCCCGAGGCCGATGATGATCGACATCAGCGCCGCGATGAACTCGAAGCTGCTCATGAGGTTCTGTGCGTTCTGCATGACGTGCCGAGGTTAATGGGGATCGAACCCGAAAATCGAGTGGCAAATGGGTGGATCTACAGTAGCGCTCGCTTCATTTACGGCGTGCGAGGAGCTCGCTTTGCCAATAACCAGTCGAGTGCGTTGTTCAGATTGGCGAGCGCTGTGCTTTCGATCGGATCGTTGTGGTAGGCGCCAGGCAGTTGAATGACGCGCTTTTCTCCGGCGTAGGCGTTTACAACTAATCTGTGGTAACGAGGCGGAACCACTTCATCCTTTTCCGCGAGCAGGAAGATCGCAGGCGCGCGAATCGCCTTCGCGTTTGCGATGCTATCGAGGTCTCGCGGAATCTGCAACGCAACCGAACCCGCCAGCAGCCAGAGATTCCACCAGCCGAATCGACGCAGAATGATTTGGCGCAGCGGCACAGGATTATGCAAAATCAATCCGGCGACCGGGCGCTGCGCAGTCACGTGCAGCGCTGCGGTTGCGCCGATGCTTGTGCCGAAAGCGACAATTGGTCGATCGTCTGCGTGATGTTTTAGTTCATCAAAGGTCGCAAGCGCGGCCGGTCCAATCCGTGATAATCGCGCCGGCCCAGTGCTGCCGCCGAATCCGGGATAGTTCATTCCCCAGATTTCAACTGCGCGATCGTTCCACATGTCGGCCTCTGCGGCCGCCCAGCGATCAGCGCGATCCGCGTTACCGTAAAAACGCAAAATGAAAATATCTGCGCGGCGTTGGTGTTGCGCGCGATGCGATTTTGCCGTCCACACCTCCAACTCGCCGTTCTGAAACGGAACAGTTTTGCGAGCGGCGCTGCCTGCGTCGATCGGCGCCCTCGTTGGAAAAAGAATCAGATGATCCGGTAAATGTCCGAAGAACATGACGACGAAATATACGAGGAGGACTACCAGCAGCCGTGCTGACCAGCGAACAGTCGGACGCAACATCTATTAAGCCCACGAAATACGCGAAGGATCACGAAAAGAACCAGTAAAATTTACGGGTGAAAAGAAAATCTACTGACTCTGATCTTAAATTTTCGTGTATTTTGGTGTGTTTAGTGGGCGAGCCTATTCCGCTAGCGGCGACTTTCTCATCTGAGCAGCGGTTAACTAGCCGGTGAGGTGCCTGGTCTCGGTTCATTATTTTTCTGCGCTGTGGCGAGAAACCGCTGGTACAGAAACGACGCGAGGATGGCGATCACGGCCACGACGACGAACGCGCCGATGCGATAAAGTTGATCGAGCTGCGAAAGGTCGTGGAAGAAAAGTTTTGTGACGGTGATGCCGAGCAAGCCCAGACTCGCGTAGCGCACAGGTGCAATTTCCTTCCGCATCCCAACGATAAGCATCAATAGCGCGAACAATGCCCAGGCGATGCTATAGCTCATGTCACGCGCGAAATTTCCTGAAAATTGAAACGTCAACGCGGCCGCGCCCGATGTGCTGAAGTAATCGGCGATCTCGATATTCACGATCAGAAATGCGAGCACGGTGCCGAGCGTGTAAAGCAACGGCCGCGCATTGTGCCCGAGCACGCGATGGCGCGGCGGCGCTAGCAATCGCGCAGCGGCGAACAGGCACACCGTCGCTATGCCGTAGGTGTAAAGATACCAATTGAAAATCGGGAACGCGGCGCGCGGATGATAACTGAGCACGGCCGGATTGAGCGCGAGGCGCGCGAATACGACGATGAGCAAACCGACGCCCGCCAGGCGCAGTCCCGGATGCGGCACGCGATGAAAAAGCCAGCAAAGCGCTGCGCCCTCCAACGCCCAGCCCACGGTGATCCATTGGCGATCGAGCTGGATCGGGAAAATCAGCGTGATGAAGAACAGCGTGGCGCCGCCGAAGAGCGCGAGTTGTGTATTTCGAGCCGGGCTGGTGAGCGGCGTGCGTTTGAGCAGCACAGCAAGTCCCAGAAGCGAGGGCACCGCAAACGCCGCGGGAACCAGGCCGGGAATACCGCTCGGATAAGCGCTGCGTATGAGTTGATACACCAGATAAAAGTGTAACGGTCCAGCAAGCGCGGCGGCGGCCCAAGGCACAGTTTTTCCGGCAAACTTCCGATGGAAAATGAAGGGAAAGATGCTGAATACCGTGTAAAACCCGAGGTACCAAATCAGCGGTACCATCGCGTGGGTCGGATCGAAATGCTGGATGTGCCACGCGTGTTCCAATGCGAGCACACAAGCGAGCCCGACTGCCGGCAATACATCGAGCAAGAGAATTGCGCCCATGCCGAGAAGCAGAATCACCAGCAACAACGCGAGCCCGAAGACCGCGGACGGATCCACAAGGGGCAACCGCAATGTTACCATGATGAGCAGCAGAAACGGCAGCGCGGCCGACAACGCTGGAAGTTGCACAGAGAGATTTCCCGGATCGGTGATGTCGCCGAAGAGTTTTGGCGTGCGCGTTCCGGGCGTGATTGAACGGCGGTTTGCCCAACTTGCAGCGACCATAAAGAAAATCGCGAAGCCGCCGAGGATGAACAGCGCCGTTGGCAAGCCGGTTAGTTCACTCGGAATCCGCAGCAGCCACGCGCCCATCGCGATCAGCGTCAGCAGAAGCACAGCGAGAATCGGAAGCAGGGTGGCAGTTAGCAGAGCGAGAACAATTGCGAGAAGATCGACAATCAACACGAACGGCCAGATGAGAATCGAAAGCTCGGTGAGCTGGAAAATCGGCATCAACACTAGCAGGAGCGCGAAGGCCGGAAAGGCGTGGCTCCACCACGGGATGTGGATTTTGCGCAGACGTTGCAGCACAAGCGGCGCCGCGGAATGAAACAGGGCAAAAATGAAATAGAATGCCAGGGCGGTATAAAGATTTTTCGTGGTGAGATGATAGGTCGTCCATGTGGCGAGGAGTATGAATGCCGCCAGGCCTGCGAGCGCATCGACGATAATCAGCTTGCTTTCGAGCAACGTGAGCGCGAGCACGCCAAGATCGATAACAAACAAATAGATGAACAAAAGCGTCGGCCGCTGCGCGATCGTTTGGAATGACAGCAGATAAAATGCCGATAAAATCGCGGTGGTGGCGAGCCCGAGCGCGCAGGCGAGCAGCTCATGGTTCACTTTTCCTGTGCGCCTTGCCCAAGCCACCGCTGCCAGAAACAGCCCCTGAAATCCCGCAAACACCGCCATCACAACAAGGACCTTATTGTCGGCGAAATATTTTTCGGGAACAAAGAAGGTCGCGACCCAGGCGAATTGCATCAGGGCAGTTCCAACCGCGCCCAGAGTCGGGAGCGCACTCCACCGTTGTCGTTGAGCAATCGCGAGCAGACCGATGTCGAGCAACGCAATATAGACGAAAAGTCCGAGCGGATGATCCTGACCCGTTGATAGCAATAGCGGCGTGAGAAAGCCGCCGGCGATCCCGAGCACAGCGACGACAATCGCATTCAACCGGACTGCGAGCAGAAACGCGACGGCCGTAATCAGCGTCATCAGCAGGAAGGTCGGAATGAGACCGAAGAATGAGAAGTGATAATAGGATCGGCAGGCAAACGTCACCGCGTAGAGCACAAGAATTCCAGTCGCGCAGAGCGTCTGCGCGGTGACGGCGTTTTCCTTCCGTTTTAGAAGCAGACCGCCAATGAGAAGACCGACGCCAACGACGAACCCGATGGCAACCCGTAGCTCCGGCGGGATGAGATTCTGCTCGAACGAATATTTAACGAAAAACGCTACGCCGAGGAAAAGCGCGAGCCCGCCGATCCACGCGAAGAGTTTCGCGCCCATGAATTGCTCCCAATTAATAGGCGGTCTGCGCGGCGCTGCGATTTGAGGAACGGTTGCTTGGACGAATCTTTCCGGAATTGGCGGCGGCACAGATTCTTTCTCTGGCACGGCCGGAGCAGGTGTTGTGATCCGGACCGGTGGCGAAACGGTTTCCGTTGCTGCCACAGCGGCTTGCGACTCCGGGATGGGGACGGTATCCCGTTCCAGACCGCGTACTTCGTTTTCAAGTGATGACAATCGCGCAGCTAAGTCGTCAAGGGCACGCTTCGCGGTGTTTGCTTTCGCAAGCGCGACAAACGGCAGGACGCAAATTGCAATCAACAGACCGATGACGAACAGGATCAGGAGTTCCATTTGTTTATTGGGTTTGACCGAATATTCGGCCTTGCGGAAGAGGATAACTGCTTTGCGTGGCACCAAACACGGCGGAATCGCAGCCGCAGTGCGGAACATCCCTTACGGTATCCAGCAACCTGCAGTGAGCGGACAGATCGCCAAGCTGGAGGAGTCACTTGGCACCAAACTTTTTCAGCGACGACCATTCGCGCTTTCACCTGCGGGCGTGGAACTGTTCGAGTTCATCAAACCATTTTTCGACAACGTCGAGATCGTCAGTGAGAAGCTCCGTCAAAACAGGTCGCCACAATTGCGCATTGCCGCGCCTTCAATCGTGTTGCACGACTATATCCCCGAGTTGCTGCAGAAGCTTCGGACGAAATTTCCCGAATTTCGCCTTTATCTGCATGAAGCGGCGCGCTCCGAAGCGGAAAGATTACTCCTGGCTCGGGAGGTCGATCTTGCGATTACCCTAGTCGAGAAAAAATCGCGCGCTGGGATTCAAGTTCGACCGTTACTTGAGCTGCCGTTGATTCTGCTCGTCCAAAGAAAGTCGAAGCTCGCTCGCGCAGAAGACCTGTGGAAGCGCGACAAAATTGAAGAAACGCTAATCAGTCTCCCGCGAACTGATCCCATCCACGCTTCCTTTCAGCGCGGTCTTGAGCGGATTGGAGTGGAATGGTTTTGCGGAATTGAGGTCAACTCAGCTCGTTTGATCGAGCGTTTCGTCGCGGGCGGTTATGGAATTGGCTTGGCTGTAGCAGTTCCAGGGTTCGAGCCGGCCCAAGCGGTGCGCGTTTTGGAGTTGCCGGATTTTCCCCCGGTCGTTGTGGGCGCGTCGTGGTCAGGCAAACTTCCGAATATTTCAAAGCAATTGCTGGCCGAACTCGAAACCGAAGCGCAAGTGCAGATGCGTCGAATGAAAAGCGGAGCCCGCCGCTAAGTAACGTTCCTCAGCGCGCCGCGCTAATCGGCCTCGTCTTTGAGCATTGATTTGATCTGCTCGCGCAATTCCGGCGTGTTTTGATGCCCATGCGTCGAGACTGCATGTTGCATCGCAGCATCCAGCACTTCTTCTTCCGTGCCCGAAATCTTCAGCGAGCAATTCTTCTCACTGGGATAATCCCTGCAATCAATTGATTTTCTATTCGCCATCTCAACCTCCTGCTATTTCTTGGTTTCTTCAAAAAGCGGCGTCAAGCCGCCGCACTCCAAAGCCCCGAAAGCTTTCGGGGCGAAAAATTCGTGTTAGTTCGTGGTTAGCTCTTCTTTAATTCGGCTAAATCGTTTAGCACTTGCTCGCTGTGTTCGGCCGGTTTCACCCCGGTGTAGATCTTGGCGATTTCGCCTTTCGGGTTAATGATGAATGTGTTGCGCGCGGCGAGTTTGCTCCCTTTGTAATCCATTACTGATCCGTATTCGGTCGAAACTTTGGCGTCTGGATCGGCCAACAATTTGAAATTGAGTCCTTCCTTCGCGCAAAAATCCTTGTGCGATTG
>WNGI01007081.1_pt1 | contig 10239 bp, 7 predicted proteins | sample 5400621 | NCBI WGS metagenome assembly WNGI01 (sample SAMN13153374, study PRJNA577476) | soil metagenome | isolation source: 20 cm soil or saprolite under Garry oak tree replicate 1 | place: USA:California | collected 2016-06-15 | reverse complement strand
GAGGATTACCACCAAGTGATCGAGAAGAAACTGGGTGCTGTAGACCGGTTCTTGCGCACATCTGGCGGTGTTCAGAAATGTTATGTCGATACCGGTCCAATCCTTGAGCGCGATCACGCCGCATCTGCCGGTGTAGGGTGGCATGGCAAAAGCACGATGTTGCTCAATCGCGAGCTCGGGACATGGTTTTTCCTGGCTGAGATTTTGACCACGCTCGAATTCGCACCCGATCGCTCACAACCGGATCGCTGCGGTACCTGCACTCAATGCATCCAAGCTTGTCCGACCGGCGCGATTACAGCGCCGCACCGTGTAGACGCGCGCCGCTGCATTTCCTACCTCACAATCGAGCTGAAAGGCTCGATCCCGGTCGAGTTGCGGACCCTTATCGGCGACCGCATTTATGGCTGTGATGCTTGTCTCGACGCTTGTCCATGGAATCGGTTTGCCCGCGTTTCGCGGGAGACGGCCTTTCAAATGCCAGCCGACATCGCATCGCTGCGTTTGCGCGATTACCTCGGCCTTGATGAAGAAAGGTTTCGGGCGCTGTTTCGCAAATCACCGATAAAACGAACAAAACGCCGCGGATTGCTCCGTAACGTCTGCGTTGCTCTCGGGAACGTCGGTGGCGCTGATGATTTACCGGCTCTTGAAAAAGCGTCGACTGATGACGAACCGTTGATTGCTGAGCACGCGCGCTGGGCCATCGAGCAAATTCGCCGACGCGTTTCCGGCTCAGTTTCCTGAATCCAACGTCGCCTTGGCCGTCGTCAGAACGGGGTGAAAGGTGAACGACTTTTGCTTTGCAAAGGTCTAATGAGGGGCTATTCCTGCCCGGTAAAAATGCCATGCCACAAAGTGTTACTTCCAGGCGCCCGGACGTAGTCGCGCCCAGCTCGGCTACCGCTCCCGCGCGGGCCATTGTCGCTCCGCGGAAGCGAAAATCTCGCCGCCGCCGCTACGTCCTTATCGGGATCGGAGCGTTGCTTTTGGTTTGGATCATCGGTGCAATAATCTGGAGCAAACGGGAGAAGCCTATCCCGGTTACGACGGAAAAAGCAGCTAAGCGCACTATTGTGCAATTGGTCTCCGCGACCGGAAAGGCGCAGCCGGAAACAGAGGTGAAAATCTCACCCGAAGTTGCGGGGGAAATTATCGAGCTGCCCGTGGTTGACGGGGCACACGTGAACAAAGGAGACCTGCTGGTTCGGATTAAGCCTGACTCATACAAAGCGTTGTTGGAGCAACAAGAAGCGGCCATTAGCTCAGCCAAGGCCACCAACCTTCAGCTAAAGGCGACGATGATGAAGACCGAGTTAGACCTGAAAAGGTCTGAAGATCTCTACAACAAAAAGATGATCTCAGTGCAGGAATACAACGCGGCCCAGGCTGCGCACGATGTGGCGATAAATACTTATGAAAGCTCGTTGCACGAAATCGAGCGAGCGCAGGCCGCTTCGAGCCAGGCGCGTGACGCATTATCGAAGACGGCAATCTTCTCGCCGATCGATGGAATAGTGACCGTACTAAACAGCAAACTTGGTGAACGCCTGGTCGCGACCAATCAATTCGCCGGCACGGAAGTCATGCGGGTGGCGGATTTGACCAGAATGCAGGCGGTTGTGGACGTAAACGAGAATGACGTTGTGAATGTGAAAGTTGGTGATAAGGCGCGGGTGAAGATCGACGCCTATGGCGACCGGCGCTTTAATGGCAACGTTCAGCAAATCGCGAATACTGGCAAAACGACGGGGACCGGTACGCAGGAAGAAGTCACAAATTTCGAGGTGAAGATTCTGATTGCGAATCCGGAGGTGCCGTTGCGTCCAAGCATGAGTTGCACCGCAGATATCGAAACGAACGTGGCGAAGGACGTTATCACTGTGCCGCTCCAAAGCGTTACCATTCGCGCTGGCGACAGCAACTTGAGTCCGGAGGAGATCGAACGGCGTAAACAGATTCAGGAGCTGCGAGACAAGGGCGATAATGCTGCTGACGTCGTCAACACGCAGCAGGAAAAGAAGTCCCAGCGTGAGGAGCGCGAGAAGATCGCCAAGGTTATTTTCAAGAAAAATGGAAGCAAAGCCCAGCAAATAAAGGTGACCACTGGGATCGCTGATGACACTTATATTGAGATCAAAAGCGGTATCGCTCCCGGCGACGAAGTGATTTCCGGCAGTTACAGCGCGATTAGTCGCAAGTTAAAGGACAACGCCAAGGTCACGATCGAGAAACCGCCGGGAAAAAACTGAGGTGAAACGGCCGAGGCCGTAGCAAGCGATGGAGACGTTGGACGAATCCCTCAACATTCGGCCGCATGGTCGGAGTGTCATCGAAATCCAGGATATCACTAAGCGCTACGTGATGGGTGAGGAAATCGTTCATGCTTTGCGTGGCGTATCGCTGCGGATTCATCGTAATGAATACATCGCGATCATGGGACCGAGTGGCAGCGGCAAATCAACGCTCATGAACATGTTGGGTTGTCTCGATACACCCACATCCGGCCGCTACGAATTCAATGGCAAGAATGTGGCCGAAATGGACGACAACGAATTAGCGGAGATTCGCAATCGTGAGATTGGGTTCGTCTTTCAAACGTTCAACCTGCTCCCTCGCTCGACCAGTTTGCGGAATGTGGAGCTTCCGCTGATTTATGCCGGTATAAATCCGGAAAAGCGCGAGGAGATGGCCGTCCATGCCTTGCAGGAGGTCGGGCTCGCCGATCGGATGAACCATAAACCGAATGAGCTATCGGGTGGGCAGCGGCAACGAGTGGCGATTGCGCGCGCTTTGGTGAACAACCCCTCGATCATCCTGGCTGACGAGCCAACGGGCAACCTGGATTCGAAAACTGGCGGAGAAATTATGGCGGTGATGGAGACGCTTTATCAGCGAGGCCATACCATCATCCTGGTCACACACGAAGCGGATATCGCGCGCCATGCCCGACGAACAGTGCATCTACGCGACGGTTTGATCGAGAGTGACGATTATCTTCCCCTGATGGAATCAGAATTCGCAATCAGCTCATCATGAGGCGCTTCGTTTACGAAATAAGCGAAAGCTGGAAAATCGCAGCTGCCCAAATGCGCTCCAACATGATGCGCTCCACCTTGACCGCCCTCGGCGTGATTATCGGAATTGTTGCTGTGACTTTGATGGGCACGGCCATCAGCGGAATCTCGATCGGCTTCGACAAAAGTATGGCCATTTTCGGTGATGATGTGCTTTACGTCGGGCAGTGGCCGTGGAAGCAGGTGGATGATTGGTGGAATTATCGAGACCGCAAAAAAATCAAGACTGAGTACGCGGAGCCGATCAACCGGATGATCGTAGCAACTCCGAAGTCCAATCTTACGGTCGCCGTTCCTACTTCCAGTGTTTACCGGAGCGTCAAATATGGAAACGGCGAGGTTAACAACGTTCTCGTGCGAGGAACCGTGTCAGATTACGTCATCACCTCGACCTTCGATTTTAAGGAAGGCCGTTTTTTTAACGAATTGGAATCGCGCGGCGGTGCCAACGTCTGCGTTGTCGGCTACGACGTGGCTAATGCCCTCTTCCCCTCCGCCAGTCCTCTGGACAAGTCGGTCTTGATCAATGGACAGCCATTCAAAGTGATCGGCGTTATCTCCCGACAAGGGACATTTCTCGGTCTTTTCAGCCTGGATTCGATCGTGGTGATGCCTCTGCCGGCGTTTCAGAAATATTTCACGGCCAAGAGCGAGGCCGACATCCTGGTAAAAGTGAAGGACAAAACCAAACTAGCCGAAGCGAAAGATGAGCTCGTCGGAATAATGCGACGCGTGCGTGGCCTGTCACCGGAAAAAAAGGAGGACTTTAGCATCAACGAACAACAGGCTTTAAAAAGCACGCTTGACCCCATCAAAAACTCGATCGCTATCGCCGGGCTTTTCATCACCGGCCTTTCGCTTTTTGTGGGCGCGATCGGGATTATGAACATCACTTTCGTGAGCGTGAAGGAGCGGACGAAGGAAATCGGAACGCGCAAGGCGCTTGGGGCACGACGGCGGACAATCCTTCTTCAGTTTCTTATCGAATCGACGGCGCTTTGCCTTCTCGGCGGGTTCATCGGACTAACGCTTGCTTTTCTGATGTGTTTCTTGATTGGCGTAGGGTTTCCCTCCTTTCCGGTTCATTTCTCGACCGATTTGGTCCTGGTCAGCATGATCGTGTCGGTATTGACCGGCCTGATCGCAGGCTTCGCGCCGGCATGGACGGCGTCGCGTCTAGATCCGGTAGCGGCGCTTCGCTATGAGTAAGCCATTGGGGAAATGCTTTTTCATCGCACCGTCGCCTTGCCACTTCGTTAGTCCGGCACACGCCAGATTAAGATGCTTTTCCGTGAAATTATCTTGATGGCTTGGTCTTCGCTGGGCGCAAATAAATTGCGTTCGGCGCTGACAATGTTGGGCATTACCATTGGCGTCTTTTCGGTCATTTCAGTGATGACGGCCATCGGCGCCCTCCAAAATTCGATCGAGAGCGGAATCAGCTTCCTTGGATCGAATATTTTTCAATTTGCGAAGTATCCGGTGAACGTTGATGCGGGTGGCGAGACGAAGAAAAAATTTCAGAACCGGCGTAATATCACCTATCGGCAGGCGCTGCGTTACTACGAGTTGATGCAGGGCAATGCGCCGGAAATTTGCCTCAAGACCTTTGGTCGCGATCTAAAAGCCCAGGCCGTTTACAATGGGGTGAAGACGACACCAAGTCTCACCGTCGTCGGCACGAATGGAAGTTTTCTCACGGCCAATGCTTACACGCTTGGTTATGGACGCAACTTGAACGACGAGGACGTTGAACTCGCCCGCAGCGTCTTGGTGGTTGGGAAAATGATCGAGAGACGGTTGTTTCCGCATGAAACGCCCATTGGCAAAGTCATCAGGATGAGCGGACATACCTTTACCATCGTTGGCGTCCTGGCAGAGAAAGGCACCTCCTTCGGACAAAGTCAGGATGACATCTGCATCATGCCTATCACGAGATTTTTCGAGGATTACGGCGAAGCCAATCGCACGGTGAACATCGCGACGCAGCCATTCTCAACTGAGCTCTACAATCGGACATTGGACAAAGGCATTGGTGCGATGCGAATTGCGCGTGGCCTCCGCGCCAATCAGGAAAACGATTTCGAAATTTACACCAATGATTCGCTGAAAAGCGCATTTATTTCGGTGGCGGGCGTGGTGCGAATCGGCGCGTTCGTCATCAGCCTTATCGCGTTGCTCGCCGCCGGCATCGGCATCATGAACATCATGCTGGTCAGTGTGACGGAACGGACAAAAGAGATCGGCGTCCGCAAATCCATTGGGGCGCGCAGTCGCGATATTCTCCAGCAGTTCCTGACCGAGGCAGTATTCATTTCCGAAGCGGGTGGAATTCTTGGGATCATTTTAGGAGTGATTGGTGGGGATTTGCTCGCGCTTTGGCTAAAGGTTGATTTAATTTTTCCTTATGGATGGGCTATCGCAGGTTTGGTTGTTTGCTCTGCGATCGGCATTGGTTTCGGTTTTTACCCCGCATATCGTGCAGCCGCGCTCGATCCAATCGAGGCGTTGCGTTACGAATAGAGGCAAGCCGGGAGCAGCGGGCGACGGAATGCCCGGTCGCAGGCATGCAACTTGCGCGTGTTCCAGGCTATCATGCGCTCTGTTCTCGCTTCCCTAAGCTACTGTGCCTGCGACTACTCCAGGGATCGAGCGTAACGTTCTTCTCGTCGAAGAATATGCCGCTCTCGCGATCGCGATTGAATCGGCTCTGAAGAAATTCGCTCCGCAGCATCACACGCATATCGCTACCTCTTTGGCTGAAGCGCGGTCCATTGCACTCGAGCGAAAGCCGGAATGGATCATTCTCGATTTTGATCCGCCACACCCCGGTGCAATAGCGTTTTTCGAAGAATTGCAGAGCACACTTCCGTCCAGTCGCGTTCTCGTGATCGCTGCCGGGACCTCGCCAGAGATTGCCACCGAACGCGGCTCGAATGGCGCACTGCAGTTTCTCGAGAAGCCTTTTGAGCTCGTGGATTTCGGCGCAGCGGTGCAAGCGCTTCTTGGACCGTGGAAGGAGACAGGAACTTCGCGCGGGACCTTGCGGGATTTCACGCTCGTCGACGTGATCTCGCTCCTCTGCTTCGCGGGAAGCAACGTGATGATTCAAGTCCACGCGAAGGCCAATCGCAATGGGCAAGTGTATATTCACAAGGGTCACATAGTCCACGCCGTTACCGACGATATGGAGGGTGAGTCGGCCCTTGTTGAAATGCTTCTGTGGAAGGAGGCGCGATTTGTCGAGATCAATAAGCTGCCAGGAATTCCGCAGACGATTCGCGGACCTTGGGGAGCGACACTGGTTCGAGCGCTCCGGGCGGCGAAAAGGCGTGAACCAGCCGTCATCGCTCCGGCCGTCGCCGAGCCCCAGACGCCACGGGCGGTGGCGCCGACGGTAAAGACTGGGCCGAACGTTCTCGTCATCGATGACACTGAAATGCTGCTGATTTTCGTCGAAGATTCGCTTGCACTTGCTGAGCCGAATCTCCAAATCACAACCGCGCTTACCGGTTTGCATGGCGTGAAAGAGGCGGAGCGACTTCGGCCAGATCTCGTCCTCCTCGACTACAGTTTGCCCGATATCAAGGGAGACGAAGTTTGCCGGCGACTTGGAGCGAATGAAATAACGGCCGCTATCCCGATTGTGATGATGTCCGGCCATGTTCATGAGATGACAGCGGCGGCTAAAAAACTCGCCAATGTCGTTGCTACTATCGCCAAACCATTCTTGTCCGAGGCGCTCGTCGCGCTTGTTCGACAGACATTGAAAGAAGGGCCGCCGCGCAAGAAACCGTCGATTCCGGTTCCTCAAAAAAAAAGTCATTCGCCGGAGCAAAAGAGCCAAACGGCCAAAATCACAGAACAAAGAGCGGCTTCACCATCCATCGGTGCCCACAAAAGTGAAGCGCCATCGGCGCCGTCTGCTGGGCCGGTGAAGGAAAAGCCCGCCGAACAGAGCAAGCGGGTGTTCGCGCCTGCGCGCGAAGCGGGCATGCCGCCAACGGTGGCAGAGATCATGCGACCGGAAATGTCGATGCCTTCCCGGCCATCGTCAGAAAAACTATCGCCGTGTCCGCGTGAAAAGTGGACCGGAGTCCCTGTTCTTGCGCCGAATGAGGTGTTGCTGGACTTGCCGCTTGATGTGGTCTCCATGCAGTTCGACGCTTCATTCCAGATCGGCTCGATACGCGCACGCCCTGCATCGCCGACTGTAGCAATCGAGATCCCCGCCCTGGCCGCACGCAGCGCGCTCCCTTTGCAAACTGCTTTCCGTCTCGGTCCGATCGAGCTTGATAGTGCGGCGCGGATTTCAATTGTTCGTCTGGTGCCCACGGCGCAGCGTTTTCAGCCGGTCGCAACACACGGCGCGTTTGAAATCGGCGGAGCCACGGTGGTGCCGGCAAATGAACGCGAGCGCTTGCAATTGATGTCGGCTGCCACTTCTACCATGACCATGCAATTGCTCGCTCCCCTCGAATTGGAATCAGTTGAGTTCTCAGCAAACCTGGAGGTCAGGCAGCTGGTTCTGCGCTGCCGCAATAGAGCCATGCGCGTGACGCTAAACTCTCAATCCTCTCCAACGCGCATCGGAGCCAGCTTCGAAACCACCATAGTGGAGCTCGACAAAACAGGACACATCAGTGAGCTCACGCTCGCGCCAGTTAGCTAGGCGCCGTCGAGTCCAAGCGCGCTAAACGTTTCGTCGACGTAACGAAAATGGTCATCGAGCGAACAAAGCTCGTCGATCTGCTTCGGCGTGAGCTTGGTCGCGATCGCCGATTCAGCTTTTACGTTTTCAGCGAATGACCTCTCACCCTTCCAGGTTTTCATGGCTGCGCGTTGCACTGCTTCGTAGGCCGTTTTGCGGTCGAGACCGGCGCGAGTAAGCGCGAGCAGGATTGATTGGCTGAAATACAGCCCTCGCGTGAGCCCGAGATTGCGTTCCATGTTTTCGGGATGAACGCGGAGGTCATCCACGAGCTCCCGCAGTCTCACTAGCATGTAATCGATGAGCATGCAGGAATCGGGCAAAATGATCCGCTCGGCGCTGGAGTGACTGATATCGCGTTCATGCCAGAGAGCCACGTTTTCCAATGCCGTCACCGCATTCCCGCGGACGACTCGGGACAAGCCGCTCAGCCGCTCACTGGTGATCGGGTTCCGCTTGTGCGGCATTGCCGAACTGCCCTTCTGCCCCTCGCTGAAAAACTCCTCCACCTCGAGAACCTCTGTCCGTTGCAGATGGCGAAATTCGGTCGCCCAACGATCGATTGATGACCCGATTAGCGCCAGAGTCGCGAGAAATTCCGCGTGCCGGTCACGCTGTACGATTTGGGTTGAGATCGTCGCCGCGCGTAAGCCAAGCCGCTCGCAAACTTCCCGTTCGATTTTTGGATCGAGGTGCGCGTGCGTGCCAACAGCGCCACTTAGTTTCCCCACCCGGATTCGCTCGCGCGTCTGGGACAGGCGCTCCTCTGCGCGCCCAAACTCGTCGAACATCAAAGCGAGCTTGAGACCAAACGTAATTGGTTCTGCATGGACACCGTGGCTGCGGCCGATCATCGGCGTGCGTTTATATTGCCGCGCGCGCTTTGCAATTGTTGTCCGCAGCGCTTTTAAATCTTCGGCAATAATTTTCGCCGCTTCCGTCATCTGAACTGCGAGCGTCGTGTCGAGAATGTCGGACGAAGTTAAGCCCTGGTGAATCCAGCGCGCCGCCGGCCCGATGTAGGACGCGACGTTTTCCAGAAAAGCAATCACATCGTGATTCGTTCGCTTCTCGATCTCGGCGATTTCCTTAATTGAAAACCTGCCTTTTTTCCGAATTTCGGCGGCGTCCTCCTTCGGGATCAGCCCAAGCCGGGCCATCGCCTCGCACGCCAAGGTTTCAATCTCGAGCCAAATCTGGAATTTGCGCTCGTCCGACCAGATTGCGCGCATGTCTGGTCGCGAATAACGGTCAATCACCGCGGCAACATAAAAGCAGGGCGAAAACGCGGAAAGTGTTTATTTCCAATAAAAAAGAAAACGCTCCGGTAATCATATCACCGGAGCGTTTGCGAAAATTAAATATTCCCGAATTAGCAGACCTTCGCTCGCAAGAAGCGGCCATTGTCTTCGACTTTGACTTGGCCACTGCCAAGCAAGTCCGCGACAGCCGCAACCGTTTCACGCGGGCTTTTGGTGCATGAACTGACGGCGAGCACGAGGTCGCCCAGAGAAAGCTTCTGCCGAAGGATTTGGGAATTCTTTTTCATATCCAGCCCCTTAGACAGCAGATGAGGTGCCAATGTTCAGTTGTGAATACTTTACGTGGTATTTGGGCTTTGGGAGTGGCTTCTTCCAATGGCGCGGCTGCTCCGGCGCTGACAACTGTGTTTTATTCCTTTACAGCCGGGTTTCGATTGACCCTGCGCCACCGGGCGGGCGGGCTGTCAGCCTTAAAACCAAGACATAAAGCGCGGTCAAAACAAGGACTGCGGCAACAATCATGTGCGATTTTGCCTTCAATGCCGCCGCCATGCCGGCGGGGTCGCGCAGCATTTCGGGGGTGATAGCGGTTTGTCCAAACCAAGCCAAAACCCCGCACCAGACTGCCGAGCCGACAATCGTCATCAGGCTGAATGTCGCGAAATTCATTCGCACGATCCCAGCCGGAATCGAGATCAAATGTCGGATGACCGGGAGCAAACGCGCGAAGAAGATCCCACCGGCAGCATAACGGTTCACCCACATCTCGGCACGAACGAGCTTCGATTGGTTGATAAAAAAGAAACGTCCCCATTTGACGATGACAATTCGGCCGAGCCACAGCGAAACCCAGTAAGTAACGGAGGCGCCAAGCCACGATCCGAATGTCCCGGCCGCGATCACTCCCCAGAGGTTCAGCTTTCCCTGTGCCGCCAGGAAGGCGGCCGGGGGAATCACAATTTCACTCGGCACTGGAAAAATCGAGCTTTCCATCGCCATCAAAAGAATGATGCCGAGGTAGCCCCACTCCAGAACCCAATCGAACCAGATTTGCAGTAAATGATGCACTAGAACATTTCAGATTTCAGACATAGCCTGAACGCCGCGCCGGTAGTTCAATCTGAAATTGTCACTCTGCAATCCAAAAATCTGCCATGTCGATTTACCGCCGCGTTCTTGAATATTACCG
>WNGI01007078.1_pt1 | contig 10241 bp, 6 predicted proteins | sample 5400621 | NCBI WGS metagenome assembly WNGI01 (sample SAMN13153374, study PRJNA577476) | soil metagenome | isolation source: 20 cm soil or saprolite under Garry oak tree replicate 1 | place: USA:California | collected 2016-06-15 | reverse complement strand
AGGCTGCGGCGACCCCGGCACTGGCCACATTGGAGTGTCCTGGCCCTCACGCCCGCCGTGGGGACGGCGGGTGTCGGTGGCCTCCTCGCCCTCGCCTGGGTGGCGTGCAAGGTCGGGGCGCTGTCCTACGGTGGCGGTTTCGTCATCGTCCCGCTCATGCAGCACGAAGCGGTCGTGACCTACCGCTGGATGACCGACAGCCAGTTTCTGGGAGCCGTCGCCCTCGGCCAGCTCACCCCCGGGCCCGTCGTCCTCACGGTGGCAGTGGTCGGCTATGCCGCGGCCGGGTTGGCGGGTGGCCTTCTGGCGGCATTCGTAGCTTTCACCCCTTCTATTTTGTTCATCCTGTTCGGCGCCCCGCATTTCGGGCCGCTGCGGACGAGTGCCACGGTCCAGGGGTTCCTTGACGGGGCGGGGCCGGCGGCCATCGGCGGCATTGGGGGATCCGCCGTTCCCCTGGGGTTGGCCCTCGGTCACGCCTGGCAAGTGGCGGTGCTGGCCCTGGCGGCCGCGTGGCTGCTCGGCGCACGGCGCGGGGTTGTGAGTGCCCTGAGTGGGGCAGCTGGCCTAGGCGTACTGGCGGTGTTGCTCCGATGCCAATGAAGTGCTGAGACTAACGTCAAATTCATCCCTCAATTCGGCTGTTATTCGCGCCGGAGTGCTGCCGTTTGCACAGCGTTCTACAGCTCGCCATTGGAGGGTCGCCAGCCAATGTCAAGGATTGAACTTTTTGCCCGTGGGGTATATTCATGCCCCATGTCGGAGCTGAGCGTGTGCTGCTTCCTCGCCTTCGTGGTCGCCACCGGGGGCGGCTCGCTCTGGTATCGCATCCTCGCAACCCCCTGGGCCCCCCAGGCCCACACCGCCGGGGTAGACACGCCCGAAGCCGCCACGACGGCCACGGTGAGACGGCTCGGCGGGCGCGGCCCTCGCCAGATCGGGGCCCGGGATACGAGATGCCTATGGGCGATACGAACGTTGCCCGCCGCGTAGCTGCCGCAGCAGCGCCGGCACAAGCCACATTCGAGCTGTCACGGCGCCGCTGAACCCCAGCTCCGCCGGGACCCACGCTTCCGACGGAGTCTGCAGTGTCCTGGTCTTATCAGAAAGGTTCCACGTGGCGGCAGGTGCCAGTCCCGGTGCCGGGACTGGGGCCGCTGTCCGGTCTGGCGTCGTTCCTCGCGAATCTGCCGCTGCTCGGAACCATCCTCGCCCTCATCGTGCTGGTCCTCGTCGGCGGGGTCGTGCTGGGCGCCGTCGTGCTCTTCGTGGTGCTCGGGCCGGTCTCCATTCCGAAGGAATTGGCATCGGCCACCGCGCAGACCACGACGGCGTATGCGCCGGATGGCAGCGTGATCGCGAGCTGGCATGGCCCCATCAACCGCCAGGCGGTCCCCCTGGACCGCATCTCCAAGTACCTGCCGCAGGCCGTGGTCGCGGAGGAGGACGCGCGCTACTACTCCGATCCCGGCATCGACGTCCGCTCGGCGATCAGGGCAGCCGTGGCCGACCTGCGGGCGGGCAAGGTGGTCGAGGGCGGCTCCACGATCACGCAGCAGTACGTCAAGGTCGCCTACGTCGGCAACAAGCCCTCGCTCAGCCGAAAGATCCTCGAGGCCCGGATCGCCCTCGAGATCTCGCGCCACCTGAGCAAGGACGAGATCATGAACCGCTACCTCAACGCGGTCTACTTCGGCGACGGCGCTTACGGTGCGCAGGCCGCCGCAAAAACCTATTTCGGCAAGGATGCCGCGGACCTGTCGATCTCCCAGGCCGCGATGCTGGCGGGGATCATCCACTCACCCGACCGCGACTCGCCCGTGACGAACCCGGCGGGCGCCGAGGCTGACCGGCTCCGGGTGATCGGCCGCATGGAGGCCCTCGGCCAGCTCTCCCACGCCGAGGCCGACCAGGTTCGGGCCGACAAGCCCACGCTCGTCGCACCGGTCCCCGATAACCCGCACTTGGCGTGGTTCCTGGACGCTCTCCGCGCGCAGATGCTGCAGCGCTACGGATCCAACGCGGTCTATCAGGGAGGCCTGCAGGTCCATACGACGGTGGACCCCGGGATGCAGGCGGGAGCCGAGGCCGCCCTTGCCGCGGCGCTTCCCAACTCCGCCGACCCCTATGGGGCGCTCGTGACGATCGATCCCACGACGGGCTACGTGAAGGCGGTGGTGGGGGGCCGGGACTACGCGGACGAGAAGTTCAACATCGCGACGATGGGCCGGCGCCAGCCCGGCTCGGCATTCAAACCTTTCGTGCTGGCCACCGCCCTCGAACACGGGATCTCGCCGGACGCCACCTACGCCGGGCCGGCACGCCTCTGCCCCAAGGGATGGACCCCCGGGTGTGTCAGCAACTTCGGTGGGGAGTCGTTCGGCTACATCAGCGTCACCGACGCCACGGTGCACTCCGTCAACACCGTGTATGCGCAGCTCATCCTGCAGGTGGGCCCAAAGGCAGTTGCCGACCTCGCGAAGAAGATGGGAATCCCTGCCCTCGGCGACGTCGTGCCCTCCCAGGTCAACTGTCGGCCGCTCGGCAGCGACATCTGCCAGACCTACCTGCCGGCCGTGCCCTCCCTCGCCCTCGGGAGCGCCAGCGTGACGCCGCTGGAGATGGCATCGGCGTACGCGACCTTCGCGGCCGGCGGCGTCTACCGGGCCCCGAAGCTGGCGTCCCAGGTCACCGACGCGTCGGGGAAGGTCCTCGACGACGGACCCTCCCCCCCGGTCCAGGCCATCCCGTCGGGGATCGCGGATCAGGTCACCAAGATCCTGCAGCAGGTGATCACGAGGGGGACCGGGACGGCGGCCGCCATCGGGCAGCCCGCAGCCGGCAAGACGGGGACGGCCACGGACTTCCGCAACGCCTGGTTCGTCGGCTACACGTCGGCTCTCGCATCGGCGACGTGGGTGGGGTACCGGGACACGAACCAGCCCCTCCTGAACGTCGAGGGTGTCCCGCAGATGACCGGCGGGACGATCCCGGCCAAGATCTGGTCGAGCTACATGAAGGGTGCGGTCGACACGTCGCCGCCCGTGACCTCGGTGACCTCGGGGCCCGCGGACGGGACGGCCACCAACCAGAAGACCCCCTCCTTCGGTGGCGCTGCCAGCGATGACGACGGGAATGTGACGTCGGTGGAGGCGAGCGTCGACGGGGGACCGTTCGCAACCGCCGGGGTCTCCTGCGCGGGCTGCCCGGCCGCCAAGGTCACGTGGAGCTACACCTCGCCCGCCGCGCTGGCCGACGGCTCGCACACCTTCGCCTTCCGATCCATCGACACCGGCCAGCACGATTCCCCGCTCGTCACCCGGACGGTCACGGTCGACACGGTGCCGCCGGTGCCGACCGGCGTGCAGGCCACGGGGGGCGGGACCACCCTGACCCTCGCCTTCTCGAAGCCGTTGCTCTGCTCCTCGCTCTCCCCGGCCAGCTTCTCGGTCAGGCTGGGGACCCGCTCGGGCGTGGTCATCGGCGTCTCGTGCCCGGGCACGGCCTCGCCGTCGGTGGTCATCACCCTCTCCTCCCCGCCGCGGGGAGGCGATCAGGTGGCGGTCACGGTGCTCAACCTGAAGGCCGGCCCGACCGATCAGGCCGGCAACCAGGTCGCCGATCCCCGGACCGTGACGTCGACGGCGAGCAACACCAACCCGGTCGCCGACGTCACCGGCGGGATGCCGGATGCAACGCTGACCTCCAACGCCCAGCCCGGCTACCAGGGTACGGCCAGGGACCCCGACGGCAACGTCACGTCCCTCGAGGCCAGCGTCGACGGGGGCCCCTTCAGCAGTGCCGGAGCCTCCTGCCAGGGCTGCTTCGACGGCGCCCCGCTGGCGGGGCCCGTGTCGTGGGCCTGGCAGGCGCCGCAACGGCTGGCCGACGGCACCCACAGCGTCGCTCTGCACGCCGTCGACAACGCCGGCGGCCTTTCGCCGGCGGTCACCCGCACCGTGACCATCGACACCGTGCCGCCGAGATTCACGGGGCTCAAGGCGACCGGCGGTTCGACCACGCTGGCCGTGACGTTGTCCAAGCCGCTGGTGTGCGCATCGCTGGCGCCCGGCGCGTTCTCGGTCAATTCCGGCGGCCGCAACCTCGGGGTGACGGCGGTCTCGTGCGACGGTGTGACGGCCACTGCGGTGCACCTCACCCTGGCAAATCCCCCCAGGGGTGGTGAACAGGTAGCCCTCACTGTTTCCTCGTCCACGGGGGGGCCGGCCGACCAGGCCGGCAACAACATCGGCGACCCGCGGACGGTGAACGCCAACGCCACCAATGTCGGGCCGACCGCCGGCGTCACGGGCGGGATACCCGACGGCGCCCTGACCTCCAACCCCCGACCCGCGGTGCAGGGCTCGGCGGCCGATCCCGACGGCAATGTCACGTCCCTGGAGGCGAGCGTCGACGGGTCGCCCTTCGCAGGCGACGGTCTCTCCTGCCAGGGCTGCGGCTTCAACGCTCAGGTGGGCGGTCCCGTCACCTGGAGCTGGACCTCGGTGCCCCGCCTGCCCGACGGCCCCCACACCATCGTTCTGCGGGCCGTGGACAACGCCGCCGCCGCCTCGGGCCCCGTCACCCGCACCGTCACCGTGGACACCGTGCCGCCGAAGGCGACCGGCCTCCAGATCGGCGCCGTGTCATCCTCGGTGACCGCAACCTTCTCCAAGCCCCTGCTGTGCTCCACGCTCAACCCCGCCGACATCTCGGTGGTGGAGGGCAACCTTCGGCCGCTGGTCTCGGCCCTGGCCTGCAAGGATCCGGCCGCCGACACCATCGGCCTCACTCTCGCCACGGCGCCTCGGGGCGGGGAGCAGGTGCAGGTCACCATGGGGACCGGCGCCACCGACCAGGCCGGCAACCGGGTGACCGGCGGAGCCGCGGGCGCCACGGCTCCCAACCGTGCCCCGAGCCTCGAGGTCACCTCGGGGGCGTCGCTGTTCACGTCCGATCCCCGGCCGTTGTTCCAGGGCTCCGCGACCGATGCGGACGGCTCGGTCGCACGGGTCGAGGCGAGCCTCGATGGGGGGCCGTTCGGCACCGCCGGGGTCGATTGCGCGGCGTGTTCCGGGCCCGGAACCGGGACCGCAGCTGGAACGGTGGGAATTCCGGTTTCCTGGTCCTACCAGCCGAGGAGCCTCGCCGACGGGCCGCACACGGTCGCGGTGCGGTCGGTCGACAATGGGGGAGCGACCTCGCCGGAGGTGACCCGGACCGTCGTGGTCGATTCCACCCGACCCACGGTGAAGGCGGTCATGGCGGCGCCGGGCTCCAGGGTGGTGACCGTGGTGTTCAGCAAGCCGGTGGCGTGCTCGAGTGTCGATGCCGGCAACTTCTCCGTGACCGTCGACGGCGCGCCGGCGACCCTGGTCGTGGCGACCTGCCTGGGTGAGAGCGATGCGGTGGTCGATCTGGGGCTGAGCCAAGCGCCCCGTGCGGGCCAGGTGGTCAAGGTCTCCCTCGACCGCCCGGTCATGGACGATGCCGGGAACCGTTCCGCTGCCCCCGTTACCGTTGCGTCGCCGCCCGGCCTGACCCCCTCCGACCTGCTCTGATGTTCAGAATCGTGTCAAGGAGCGAGGTTAGGTAAAAAAAGTGCTTCTATAGCTGACAAAGTTACCTAACCTTGGTCGTCGCCCTCCACCCCAGCCGAGTTCACATTCCCGATGGAATGTTTAGAAGGGCTCAGGTGCTAGGTAGGATCTCCGGAAGCTCGCCAAGAACCCGACGTCCAGGGGGAGACATGCCCGAAACCGATCGAGCGATCATGCTCGGCATCCGTCACCGCTGCGGGCAGGAGATCCAGTTCTGGATCCCCGCAGAACTCGTAACTGCCATTGCGCGCCGCCTCGACGAGACCAGCCAGGCGCTCGGGCTGGCCCAATGGATGGAGGGCGAAGGTCTCCTCGCCGACCTCGACGAGGCGCCACCGGAGGTGCTCGTCGACCGCCTCCGCGCCGAGCTCGCCCCGCGCGGCATCGGTTTCATCGATGTGGACCGGGACGCCTCGGTGTGCCCGACGTGTGGAGCGCTGCTGCGCTGGCTGGACATACTGGCCGATTACGCACAGCGCGCCGCCGGGGGGCCCGTTTAGTTTCGACACGGAACCGGCAGTTCCTGCCAGGAGGCAGCGGACTGCACCGCTGGTAAGGTGGGACACCGTGCCGGCCGAACCTCTCCTTTCCGCCTCCGAGCTTGCCCCTGCGGTGCTTGGCGGGGCGCGGAGCGAGCGGTTCCTCGCCGCCTGCGCCCGCCAGCCGGTCGATGCGACGCCGGTGTGGATGATGCGCCAGGCCGGTCGGTCGCTGCCTGCCTACCGGGAGTTGCGGCAGCGCTACGGCCTGGTCGAGATCACCCGGGAGCCGGAACTGTGTGCCGAGGTCACCCTGATGCCCATCCGGGTCCTCGATGTCGACGCGGCGATCATGTTCGCCGACATCATGCTCCCCCTCGCCGGCCTCGGCGTCCGCTTCGAGCTCGTGGAGGACCTCGGCCCCGTGGTGGCGGACCCCATCCGCTCCCCGGCCCAGGTGGGGGCCATGTCCACCCCCTCCGCGCGCGAATCGGTGCCGACCGTACTCGAGGCCATCCGGATCATCCGCCGGGAGCTGGAGGGAGTCGTGCCGCTGATCGGCTTCTCCGGCGCCCCGTTCACGCTGGCGAGCTACCTCATCGAGGGGCGGCCGAGCCGGGACTTCTCCCGCACGAAGGCCCTGATGTTCACCGACCCCGGCACCTGGCACAACCTCATGGAGCGCCTGACCGCCATGGTCATCGACTACCTTTCCGAGCAGGTGGCTGCCGGCGTCCAGGCCCTGCAGCTCTTCGATTCCTGGGTCGGCGCCCTCGCTCCCCGCGACTATGCCGAGTACGTGGCGCCCCATACCGCGGCCATCTTCGATGCGACGGCGGGTCTCGGTGTGCCTCGCATCCACTTCGGCACCAACACGGCGACCCTCCTCGAGGCGATGGCCACCCCCGGGGCCGAGGACACCCGCCCCGACGTCGTGGGGGTGGACTGGCGGATCCCCCTCGACGTCGCCTGGGAGCGGATCGGGGACGACCGGGCCGTGCAGGGCAACCTCGAGCCCGCCACGCTGCTGGGACCGCCGGCGACCGTCGTCGAGCGCACCGAGGCGGTGCTGCGGGCCGCAGGGGGCCGCCCCGGCCACATCTTCAACCTTGGCCACGGGGTCCTGCCGGACTCCCCGCTCGACAACCTGAAGCTGATGGTGGACACGGTGCACGCGTTCTCGACCCGAGAGCCTCGGGAGCAAAGGAAGCAAAGGGACCAAAAGGAGTATCGCAACCAAGAGACCGAGCGTTGACCACGGCGGTGCTGTGCATGGCCTACGGCGGCCCCAACTCCCTCGAGGAGGTGGAGGACTACTACACGGACATCCGCGGCGGCCGTCGTCCGTCGCCGGAAGCGCTGGCGGACCTCATGAGCCGCTACGAGGCCATCGGCGGCCTTTCGCCGCTGCCCGAGATCACCCGCCGGCAGGCGGCCGCCCTCCGTGAGGTCCTGGAGGCGGTGTCGCCGGGGAGGTACCGGACCCACGTCGGGATGAAGCACTGGCACCCCTTTGTCGGCGAGGCGGTCGAGGACATCGTCGCCCAGGGCGCGGACGACGTGATCGGGCTGGTGCTGGCTCCCCACTACTCGAAGATGAGCATCGGAGGTTACGAGCAGCGGTTGGTCGCGGCCCGTGCCGCCGCGGGGGCCTCCTTCACGGTGGACATGATCCCCTCCTGGTACGACGACGAGGGGTTCATCGCCTTCGCCGCGGCCAACCTGCGAGCGGCGCTGGGGGACTGGGACCCAGCGGAGGACGGCACGAGGGTCTTCTTCTCCGCCCACAGCTTGCCCGAGCGCATCCTCGCCGAGGGCGACCCCTACAAGGACCAGCTCCTCGACTCGTCGCGCCTGATCGCCGAGGCCGCCGGGGTGCCGAACTGGGAGTTCGCCTTCCAGAGCCAGAGCCACACCGGCGAGCCGTGGCTGGGCCCCGACGTGCTCACCAGCATCGAGGCCTTTGCCGCGGCGGGGGGCAAGCGGGCGATCGTCTCGCCGATCGGCTTCACCGCCGACCACCTGGAGGTGCTGTACGACCTCGACATCGAGTGCGCTGAGCGGGCGGCCAAGCTCGGCGTCGACCTGCGCAGGACGGCATCGCCCAACGACGATCCGCGCTTCATCCAGGTCCTCGCGGGCGTGGTACGGAAACGGGCGGTGCAGGCCTGAGGCCCCCGGAGTATCACTTTCATCCGGCGCCTTGAGGGGCGCCTCGGGCCTCCGAGAGCTATCGTGGGGGGACTTGCCGAGCCGGAGGGAGTGCCCGTGGGGCAGCTCGAGGACTTCGTTCGTGAGGAGTACGGGCGCCGGGAGAAGGTCGTCAGTTCCCACTTCGCCAGGGAGGCCCCACGTCTCGCCCGGGCGTGCCACGCCATGGCGGAGCGTTTCGCCCGCGGGGGTCGCATCCTGGCCTTCGGACTGGGGGCGGCAGCGACCGACGCATCGCACATTTCCGTTGAGTTCGTCCATCCCGTCATCGTCGGCAAGCGGGCCTTGCCAGCCATCGCCCTCCCCAACGACGGGCCCACCGCCCTCGGCCTGGCAGCGGAGGACGGTGCCTCGGTGTTCGCCCGCCAGATCGAGGCCATCGGCGAGCCGGACGACATCGCCATCGGGCTCTCCCTGTCGCCCGACGACCCGTCCGAGCCTGCGGTGGCGGCCGGGATCAAGCAGGCGGCCGCGAAGGGCATGCAGACGATCGCCCTCACCGGTCCGAGCTCCCATGCCAGGAACTGGGAGGCCGACTGGCTGTTCACGTGCGAGGATCACGACCCCTTTGTCGTGCAGGAGGTCCACGAGACCGGCTACCACGTCCTCTGGGAACTGGTGCACGTCTTCTTCGAGCACAAGGGCCTGCTGAAGGGCAGGACGGCGGGCTTCGTCCAGGACTCCGGTGCGTCGGGCTTCCTCTACCCCTTCCTCGCCGAGGCGGAGACCAACCTCGACGAGGTCCTCGAGGAGATCCAGGGCTCCATCCTCCAGAAGGCGCAGGACGTCATCGACATCAGGGGGGCCGGGGCCAGGGCCGATCCCGCCAACCTGACGGCGGCCGCCAGGGTGCTGGCGGAGCGCTTCGCCGGCGGGGGAAAAGTGCTGGCCTTCGGCAACGGCGGCTCGGCGACCGACGCCCAGGATTTCGTGACCGACCTCATGGCACCGCCGCGGGGCCTGCGTCCCCGGCCCGCCCTGTCGCTGACCAACGAGGAGGCGGTGATCACGGCGGTCGGCAACGACGTCGGCTTCGACAACGTCTACGCCCGCCAGGTCATCGCCTTCGGCAAGCCGGGGGACGTGGCGTTCGCCATCTCCACCTCGGGTGGCTCCCGCAACGTCCTCGCCGCCCTGGAGGAGGCCCGCCGCCGCAAGCTCGTCTGCTTCGGACTCGCGGGCTACGGCGGGGGGCCGATGGTGACCAGGGGCCTCCTCGACCACTCGATCACCATCGACTTCGAGTACATCCCCCGCATTCAGGAGGCCCAGGCGAGCCAGTACCACATCCTCCGGCGCCTCGTTGAGATGGTTTGAACAACTCTGAAGAAGTCCGGAATTTTTCGCGTGTCTGCACGCGATTTGTTCCGAACCTCAGGAAGCCGGAGGCTGGATCAGCTTGAAGTGCGCCCCGGTGGGATCGGCGGCCTCGGCCAGGCGCCCGTAGGGCGTGTCCTCGGCGGGCCTCACGATCGAACCGCCGAGCTCGGTGATCTTCGCCAGTGCGGCGTCGGCGTCCTCGACACCGAAGTAGATCGACCAGTGGGCGGGGACCCCTTCGGGCAGGAAGGCGGAGGCGTCCATGATGCCGGCGAGCTGGGACTCCCCTTCGCCGAGGGTCGTGTAGCGGAGCTCGGGGGTGTCCTCGGCGACATGGGTGTCCCACTGGAACACCTGCCGGTAGAACTCGACCGATGCGTCGTAGTCCCGGGTGAGCAGCTCGAACCAGGCCGGCGAGCCGGGTTCCCCCAGGATGCCAAACCCCCGGTGAAGCCCGGGTTGCCAGATGCCGATGGCGGCTCCGCCGGCGTCGGTCACCATGGCCATGGTGCCCAGCTCCATGACGTCCATCGCGGGGACCAGGACCTGGCCGCCGTTGGCGGCCGCCGCGTCGGTGGCGGCCTTGGCGTCGTCCGTGGCAAGGTACACCGACCAGACGTCGGGCGTGCCG
>WNGI01012408.1_pt1 | contig 10245 bp, 6 predicted proteins | sample 5400621 | NCBI WGS metagenome assembly WNGI01 (sample SAMN13153374, study PRJNA577476) | soil metagenome | isolation source: 20 cm soil or saprolite under Garry oak tree replicate 1 | place: USA:California | collected 2016-06-15 | reverse complement strand
GCCAGATCGCCGCCGCTGAGCCCGGTTGGAAATCCAAGATAGTTCTCGATGCGGGAGCTCATTCCAGCCTGACCGCCCGGCGCTTCCCGCTCAATCATCACCGTATGCAAACCTTCGGAGGCTCCGTAAACGGCAGCGGCCAGCCCGGCTGGCCCACCGCCCACAATTGCCAAATCATAGAAGCTGGTTTGGGCCCGCGTCCGTAGTCCGACCTTTTGTGCAACATCCGCGGGCACACTCTCGAGAAGTTTCGTTCCATCGGGGAAGAGCACGACGGGAAGATTGGCAGCCTCTGGACCTAAAGCTTCCAGAAGGCGCTTGGTTTCCGGATCATTGGCAGAAAGCTCGACGTCAATCCACTGGTAAGGCACATGGTTTCGCGCCAGGAAATCCCGCAACTCATAGGATCGTGGCGACCAGCGGGTACCCAATACCCGGATTCCTTGAAATGTTGGACGGAAGGAAGCTTGCCAGTCATCCAGCAAATCATCCAGTTGCGGATACAGATGCTCTGCCGGCGGATCCCAGGGCTTCAAGAAAAAGTAGTTGATGCTGGCCTGATTGATTGCGCTGATGGCAGCGTTGGTATCGGCGTACGCGGTGAGCAACGCCCGCTTTGCACCGGGGAAGATCGCCATGGCTTCTTGCAGAAATTCGACCCCATCCATGCGTGGCATGCGCTGGTCGGCAAGGAGCAAAGCCACGCTGTCGTTACGCAGCTTCAACTGCTTCAAGAGATCGAGCGCGCCTTCGGGAGAATCGCTTCCGATGACCCGATATGAAGCGCCGTACTGCGAACGGAGGTCACGCTCAATTGCCCGTAACACGTCAGAGTCGTCATCCACGCTTAGCAAAATTGGTTTGGCCATGCTCGATCTCGGTTCCAGGAAGAAACAATTACACACTTCCGCGCTCTCTCGTCGAGTTGGTTAGATACAGGAAATTGCATTTGGTCGCGCAATTCCTCTTGTGGGGGATCGGTCGAAGAGTCGCGACAACGACTCGAAAAGGTGCTCTCCGCGACAAGGTGGCGACTCTCACGAAGCAAGCCAGGTGCTTGACGAAATCGTCGCCTCCGAGCCTGTCGCGCGCTACGGCGCAAAAAGTGGAGTGGATGTTTCATGAGCCCGGCCCTTCTTCACTGGCTGGTTTGAAAGCCGTTCTAGACCGTTGTTGCCAAGAATGCTAGTGTGTTACGCCTAGCTGAAGGAGAACGCGACGACGACGGGGAAGGCCCGTTCCTCAAAATCCGAGCGCGGAGGAGTTTCATGATGGACGCGCGTAGGCAGCACCAACTCTTGTTAAGTGGGACGCCAGTTGAGGGTACGTTCACCCTCTCATGTTTGTCACTCGCTGGGGGCCGACTCGCGCCGCTCTGGGTAGTCGGTCTGGCCTGCGCCCTGTCGCTAAATGGATGCACCGGGGGTGCGAGTGCTCCACCGCCGCCAGTCCCAACCGTCGAGGTTGTTTCCGTTATCCAGCAAGACGTGCCGATTTACAGCGAATGGGTGGCGATTCTCGATGGATATGTGAACGCGCAGATACAGCCTCACGTTGCCGGATACATTATCAGGCAGAACTACAAGGAAGGATCTGTCGTAAGAAAAGGAGAGGTCCTCTTTGAAATCGATCCTCGTCCGTTCAAAGCCGCACTCGACCAGGCGAAGGGCCAGCTAGCGCAGGCGGAGGCACAGCTCGGCAAGGCCAGCCTCGATGTCCAGCGGGACACGCCGTTAGCAGAAGCGCGAGCCATCGCGCAGAGCCAACTTGATACGGAGATCCAGGCGAAACTAGGCGCACAGGCTATAGTTCTGGCGGCAAAGGCCAACGTCGAGCAGGCTGAACTCAACATGGAGTGGACCAGGGTCACGTCGCTGGTCAACGGGATCGCCGGCATCGCGCAAGTGCAGATCGGAAACCTGGTTGGACCGACCTCCGTGCTGACGTCGGTGTCCCAGGTTGATCCAATCAAAACCTATTTCACCGTAAGTGAGCAGGAGTTCACCGATTTCCATCGCAGGTTTCCTACGCAGGAAAGTGTGGAGGAACAGCGTAGACGCATACCTCTGCAGTTGCTGCTCGCCGACGGCACTGTCTATGAACGTACTGGCACGATCTACTTTGCCGACCGGGAAATAAATCCCGCGACTGGCGCGATACGAATCGCAGGCGTTTTCCCTAATCCCAACAATCTTCTTCGCCCGGGTGGATACGGACGCGTTCGGGCATCGGTGAAGACACAGAACGGCGCCCTTTTGGTTCCCCAAAGAGCAGTGATTGAGCTTCAAGGTAGCTATCAAGTCGCTGTGGTTGGAAGCGACAACAAAGTCGGTATCCGCCCGGTCAAAGTGGGAGAGCGGGTAGGGAAATTGTGGATCGTCACTGACGGATTGAAGGCAGGTGAACACGTAATTGTAGAAGGGGTGATGAAGGTGCGAGACGGCGTTCCTGTGAAGGCAGTTTCCGCCGAATCCGCGAAGGCAGGGGGCTAGCGATGTCCAAGTTCTTCATTAATCGCCCGATCGTTGCCATCGTGATCTCGATTCTGATGGTGATTGTCGGTGCAATCACCATCGTCAGCCTTCCCGTATCGCAGTTCCCGGCGATCGCTCCCCCGGAAGTGCAAATACAAACGACCTATGTCGGAGCCGATGCGCAAACGGTCGAACAGTCTGTAGCCACGCCAATCGAGCAGCAGATGAGCGGCGTCGACAACATGAACTACATGTATTCGGTGAACTCATCGACTGGTGAAGTCAGGCTGATCGTTGATTTTGACGTAAAGACTGACACGAATACGGACCTGATTCTTACCCAGATTCGGGAGACGCAAGCGGCTTCACAGCTTCCTGTCGACGTGACGAATTTCGGTGTAACGGTGCAGAAGTCAGTCACTGCGCCGTTGATGTTGATCAGTCTCTATTCGCCTAGCGGTATTTACGACTCGAAGTTCCTGGCGAACTACGCGTACATCAATCTTTACGATCAATTGAGCCGCGTTTACGGAATCGGCAGCGTTCAGGTGTTTGGGGCTGGCCGCTACGCGATGCGGTTGTGGGTAAAACCCGACCAGTTGGCCAAGCTCTCGATCACAGTCCCCGAGATTGTGACCGCTCTCCAGTCACAGAACACAGTGAACCCGGCCGGTCAGATCGGCGGAGAACCCTCACCAGCGGGGCAGGAATTCACATACTCAGTCCGGGCCCAGGGCCGGCTCACGACGCCCGAAGAATTTGAACAAATCGTTGTCCGCGCGGCGCCGGATGGTGGGATCGTGCGGGTCAAGGACGTCGCGCGAGTTGAAATGGGGGCGCAAGACTACACGGTCGTCAGCCATTTGAACGGAAAGCCGAGCGCAATTGTCGCCGTGTATCAGTTGCCGGGGTCGAATGCGGTGCAAGCGGCAGCCGGAGTCAAGAAACTTCTCGCTGGGGAGAAACAAAGGCTGCCGCAAGGCGTCGACTACGGCATCGCTCTAGACACAACGCGCGCCGTGTCAGAAGGGATCAAGGAGATCGTCGAGACCCTGTTGATCGCCATTCTTCTGGTGATCATCGTGGTGTACATCTTCCTGCAAGGCTGGCGTGCAACACTCATTCCTCTGTTGGCTGTGCCAGTTTCTCTCGTGGGGACTTTTATCCTTTTTCCAGTGTTTGGTTTTTCCATCAATACACTTTCACTGTTCGGCCTCGTCCTCGCCATCGGCTTGGTGGTAGACGACGCCATCGTGGTAGTGGAGGCGGTCGAGCACCACATCGAAGAAGGCATGTCGCCGAAAGACGCAACCCTCAAGGCAATGGAGGAGATTTCGGGACCGGTGGTGGGCATCGCTCTGGTGCTTTCCGCCGTGTTCATCCCAACAGCATTCATCCCCGGAATCACCGGCCGCCTTTACCAGCAGTTCGCGGTGACCATCGCAGTCTCCGTCATACTTTCCGCGTTTAACGCGCTTACGTTGAGCCCTGCTCTGTCGGCACTGTTGCTGAGGCCGCGAACGAAGAGTAGTGGTCTGCTTCGCAGGTTTTTCGATTGGTTCAACCGGATCTTCGCGCGCGCGACGGATGGCTACGTACGAGTTGCCGGCGCGCTCATCCGCAAGAGCGCAATTGCGTTCGCTCTCCTTATTGTGTGCGGAGTCCTTGCGGGCTTCTTCAGCGCAAAGGTGCCCTCCAGCTTTCTTCCGGATGAAGACCAGGGTTACATGTACATGAACCTGCAGCTTCCCAGCGCTTCATCGTTGCAAAGGACGGAAGCCACCGCGCACGAGATCGAGGAACTACTGGCCAACACCCCCGGCGTCCAATCGACGGCCAGCGTTGTCGGATTCAGCCTGCTGAGTCTTACGCGATCGAGTTACAGCGCGTTCTTCTTCGTCACGCTGAAGGAATGGAAGGACCGCCAGAAAAGGGAAGAGCAGTTTCAGTTCATTCGGCAGAGTGTGAACCGGAAACTTGCGGGTCTTCCACAAGGCATTGCGTTTTCGTTCTCTCCTCCAGCCATTCCGGGCGTAGGAACCTCCGGGGGAGTCACGTTCGTGCTCGAGGACCGATCGGGCAAGGACATCGCATTTCTTGCCGACAACATGAACAAGTTCCTTGCGGCATCCCGGAAGCGTCCAGAACTCGCCTCAGTCAATACCACCTTCCTACCCAGCGTGCCGCAGCAGTTCATCACCGTCGACAGGGATAAAGTGCTCAAGCAGGGCGTTGCGATCAGGGACGTGTACCAAACGATTCAGGCGTTTATGGGAGGCTCGTTCGTCAACTACTTCAACCGTTTCGGCCGGCAATGGCAGGTTTATATCGAAGCCGAGGGTGCCTACCGAGGCCGCGCGGAGAACGTAGGACAGTTCTACGTTCGGAACCGGGCAGGTGACATGGTGCCTCTTTCCGCGTTGACGAGATTTGAATCGCGTTCCGGTCCTGAATTCACCATGCGCTATAACCTCTACCGGTCCGCACAGATCTTCGCCAGTGCTGCGCCTGGATACAGTTCGGGGCAAGCCATGGCAGCCATGGAAAAGGTCTTCGCGGAGACGATGCCTCCTGAGATGGGATACGACTACATGGGAATCTCGTTCCAGGAGAAGAAAGCGCAGGAAGGTGTACCTCCGGCACTGATCTTTGGCTTTTCACTCCTGGTAGTCTTCCTGATTCTCGCGGCTCTATACGAGAGTTGGTCATTACCCTTCAGCGTCCTGTTGAGCACTCCGGTTGCGGTCTTTGGCGCCTTTGCGGTGCTCTGGCTCCGTCGTGTCGTGGTCGGACTCTACTTGCCCCCTTACATGGTGCAGATCGAAAGCGACGTGTACTCACAGATCGGGCTGGTCATGCTGATCGGATTGGCGGCGAAAAATGCCATCTTGATCGTTGAATTCGCAAAAGATGCCTACGAAAACGGACAGCCGCTGGCGGAAGCTGCACTTGCCGCGGGAAGGTTGCGCTTGCGCCCAATCCTGATGACCTCATTCGCTTTTGTACTTGGTTGCGTGCCGCTCTGGACCGCCAGTGGCGCTGGATCCGTTGCGCGCCAGATCATGGGCACGACGGTGATCGGAGGAATGTTGGCAGCTACGTTGATCGCCGTGTTCATTATCCCTGTCCTGTTCGTGGTTGTGGAAAATCTCTCGCAGAGGAAAACAAGCTTGACGGGTGCGGGTGCGACGTCGCCTCTTCCGGCCCAGGGAGATGACTGAGATGATCGCGAGAAAAGAAATAGTCGTCGTTGGCCTTCTCGTGGTGTTGTGCTCGGGTTGCGCCGTGGGACCTAATTACAGGAAACCACCCGTACCGGTGCCTCCCGAATATAGAGGTGCAGCAGCGGACCAGTCGGGCCAATCCGGAGCGGCTTCGTTCGGCGAACAGAAATGGTGGGATGCATTCCAGGACGAGGCTTTGAGCGATCTCATCCGGACTTCTCTGAAGCAGAACTATGATGTACGGATCGCGGCCGCAAGGATCCTCGAGGCGCGAGCGCAGTTCGGCATCTCGCGAGCAGATCAGCTGCCTTCCGTCCCCGCAGGCGCATCTGCGGTGAATGAACGCATTCCCCGGTCAGCCGGCCTCCCGAGTGTCGAGACCAGCGCGAATCAGGTAAGTATGTCGCTCGTATGGGAGCTGGATTTTTGGGGAAAATTCCGGCGAGCCACGGAGTCTGCGCGGGCCAATCTCCTCTCGGAGGAATGGGCGCAGCGTCAAGTCATGACTTCGCTGGTCAGCGATGTTGCCAGCGCCTATTTTCAGTTGCGCGAATTGGACCTGGAACTCGAGATATCCCGTCAGACGCTCGCCTCTCGAAAGGATTCGCTGCGACTGACTCAGATCCTTGCCGATGGCGGCGCTACGTCTATGCTCGATGTGCGACAGGCCGAGCAGTTGGTGTTTACCGCGGCGGCCTCCATCCCGGACCTTGAACGGAGGATCGAGCAGCAGGAGAACTTCATCAGCATTCTTCTAGCCAGGAATCCTCAAGGCATCGCTCGCGGAAGGAAGCTTGTCGATCAGCCCCATGCTCTGGAGGTTCCGGCGGGACTTCCGTCATCTCTGCTGGAGCGTCGCCCTGACGTCCGCCAAGCGGAACAGCAATTGATCGCTACGAACGCTCTGATCGGCGTCGCCAAAGCAGACTACTTTCCCCAAATCTCATTGACGGCCTCTGGCGGTTATCAAAGCTCGGCTCTGACTGGTCTGTTTTCGGGTCCGGCAGGGCTTTGGACATTTGGCGGCAGCGCGGTCCAGCCGGTGTTTGAGGGTGGCAGGACCCGGAATCAAGTCAGGCTCGCCCGAGCCCGCACTGAAGAAGCGACGTTCTTTTACCAGCGTACTGTGCAACAGGCGTTTCGAAATGTTTCCGACGCGCTGGTTGGATACCGCAAAATCCAGGAATTCCGCATCCAGCAAGAACAGCTGACACACTCGGCCGAAGAAGCGACAAAGTTGTCGAACATGAGATACAAGGGCGGGGCTACGAGTTACCTGGAGGTACTCGATAGCGACACGCGATATTTCGCCGCTCAGCTCACTCTGGCCCAAGCCGATTTGAACGAACTCCTGGCATATGTCGAACTTTACAGTGCTCTGGGAGGCGGATGGCAATGAGCTGCATGCCTGAGTTTTCGTTCCACAGGAATGATGAACTTTTACTGTCGGTTGTATAAGAAGTCTGCTTGTAGAGTTGGAAGCGCATTGGCGCTCTTCGCCGTTCGCGGACGGGTGACGGGCAAACCGGAACTAATCCACCCTTGGACGAAAACTGGTTTTATAGCAAGCAAGACGGATGGGATAGTTGCTGTAAACGGGGGATTGCTCTCAAAACCGGCCAAATGGCGATCTTCCGCCAACTGTTTGTTTGACCGTTGCGTAATCAAAGTCAGAGTTTCTTCAACAAAATAACGTTGTTCAGTTTTTCTTGATGAAGCGACGCCGCGCCAGATGAGTTGTGGCGGTGGGCTGAATGTCGTCGTACTTCAACACGCTGATGGAGCCATCCACCTCGAGGACGGCCAGGGCGGCATCCTTATAGGTGGCGACGCCATGTTCACGTAATGCGCACTCGAGCGCGTCCATAGTTATGTGCTCGCGCGCCATGTGCGCGGCGATGATCTCGCCGTCATGCACAAGCAGGCTGGGCTGCCCCTGGATAAATCTTCGAAAGCGGCGGTTCACTCCGGCGACTTCCGCCACCAGATAGTTCAGTATCAGCAGCGTAACCGCAGCCACTGCCCCGCCCGCCAGCGAAGTGTCGGGGCCGGTCATGGCGTTCTGGACGGAGTTCGAAAGCAGCAACAGAAGGGTGAGGTCGAACGGCGTCATCTGGCCGACTTCCCTTTTGCCGCTGATTCGAATCCCTACCAGCACCAAGAAGTAGACGGCACCTGTCCGGAGGGCGATCGTTTTTGTCCACCGTCCAGACAACGAGTTCGTAGAGCATGTGATCGCGTCCGGTGTAGAACTGCACCGGTTCGCTGGCATTTCTGTCTTTCTTCTCGATGGTCCGGTCGTCGGAGGTAACGTTCAGCGTGTACTTGCCCCTCTTCGCATCAGCTTTTTTCAGCTGCAATGCGACTGTGGAGAAAGCCTGAGGCTGCGCCCCTTTTAGCAATGTGAACTCGTAGTATTGGCGGTCGCCTTTATGTTTGAGGAGTTCGAGATCGCCACGAGTGTTGGCGATCAGTCCGCTCTGTACACCCAGGTCGCCGATGGTGCGCTGCAACTGGGCCCTGGTTTCTTCCAGAGATGCCTTGGTGGTTCCCAGGTCGGTCTTGACGCCGCCGACATCCGTCTTGACATTGCCCACTTCACCGGCTACAGCGTTGAGTTCCTTTTTTTGTTCTTCCGCCAATCGCGCGACGGAGGCGCGTTGTTGCCGCTGTAATTCTTCGGCACGCGACGCCAGTTCTTTCTTGGTCATGCCCAGTTGCTGGGCCAGGGTTTCCGCATCGGCTTCGGCGGACTGGACACGCTTAGTGAGATCGGCAACCTGCTTCTGACTGGCAGCCTGGTCCTGCGAAATCCTGTCAAGTTTCCCACGCTGCTCGAACAGCAAGTACGTAGACCCCGCCACAAATATGATCGCAAGCGCGATCAGAATCCATTTGCCGGCATTGCTGTTGGACTCGGAATGATAAACGGGTGCTTCTTCGCCCTCAGGCATAAAGGTATGTCTCCATCTTGGAAGTGGACTGTACTCACTATTGTTGGTTAGAAGGGCTACGGTGTCAATTCCGTTTCAGGTTCTTGGCCGGAAGGAACCTGCCGCTAGAATGAAAAACGTGAAGAGTTGGGATGCAATCATTGCGGGTGCCGGCATCATCGGTTTGTCGCTGGCGATCGAACTGCGCAAGCAGGGCCTGCACGTGTTGATTGTCGAGAAAGGCGAGCCAGGCCGGGAAGCTTCGTGGGCGGCGGGCGGCATGCTGGTCGGATCCGGGTTGGAAACTCCGCCACCGCTTCGGTCGCTGGCCGCGGCAAGCGCACGGATGTATCCCGAGTTTGTCCATGAGCTTGAGGATGAGTCCGGGCTGAAGATCGACCTTCTATCCGAAGGTACGTTGCTCTTGGACCCTTCTGCCGACCAGCAAATGCGGGATGTACATCCCCTACCTGCATCCCTGCAAGAGCTGGAACCTAATCTGTCGGTCACAGAGAAGGCACCTCTGTTCCTGAGTCGCTGCCGCCGTCGCTGCTGCCAGACATCGTGGCATCGACTTCTCCTCTGGGGACCAAGTGTTGGAGGTAGAACTCGGACGTGGAAAGACCAGTGGAGTTCGTACCAACAAAACAAGCTTTGTCGGTAGCGTGGTAATCAACTGCGCCGGCGCTTGGGCTGGACAAATTGCGCCGCACATCTTCCCTACCAGGCCCATCAAGGGACAGATGCTGTGCGTCGCCATGCCCGAAAAGAATCTGGTGCGTCACGTGATACGCACGCCGGACGTTTATCTCATTCCGCGCAGCGACGGACGCCTGCTGATCGGAGCCACGGTCGAGGAAGCAGGATACGACAAGCAGACGGTTCCGGAGACTATCCTAAAACTGAGGCAGCGGGCGGTGGAACTCGTTCCGAAATTGGCCGCTGCTCGAATACTCGAAGCTTGGGCTGGATTGCGGCCGGGCACGCCTGACGCGTTGCCCATTCTTGGCGCTTCCGCAACGCCCAGTTACTTTGTTGCCACCGGTCACTATCGAGATGGAATTCTACTCGCCCCGGTGACGGCGAAGGTCATGGCCCAGTTGATTACCGGGCAGAAACCTGATTTCAAATTGAACGCGTTCTCACAGCAACGATTCTTGTCGGAGAAAACTGGGTCGGAGGAAACTGGAATGCCCTAATTGGCCCCGTCCAACGGGCCTGAAACCAGGATTTGAGCAGCGCCCTTCCCTGGCTCCGTATAATTCAAATATGCTGATGTTTCCTTCCTACTACTGCGCGATGGAAGACAGGCACATGCGAGAGACTTCGTGATGGCAATTCAGATAGAACCCGGTATCGACGAATATCTCCGCAAACGATTGATGCCAGTAGAGGGCGCGATCCCACATCTGGCCAGAACCGACATGTACGGGAATTCCATTCCCGCGGGAAGCGTGGGCGGCGATCTCTTCGAGTACATCAACTTTCAACAACGCTATAACATCGACGCGCGTATCGCGAACGCCCTTCGGTTGTCCGGAGAATATCTAGAACCGCTTCCTGATGGCCAGATCCCGCGAAACTCGATAGACGAGCATGTGCAATGGCTGGGAT